>JGI26080J50196_1000150_pt1 | contig 30740 bp, 30 predicted proteins | sample SaaInl0LU_22_DNA_FD_50196 | JGI IMG/M metagenome (IMG submission 50196)
AGGCTGGCACGGCATGCATCGCGCAATGTCTCTGACATGGCGTTCTCCTTTTCAAGGTCGAACCCTACAATAAAATGAAACGGCCAACTCGAGGGGTGCCTCAAAGTGGTCAATGATTGTTATAGCCAAAATAACGACAGATTTCCAGAGGGTATTTGCGGCTTTTGACAAGGCAAAAATGACATTGCGACACCAAAGACCCTAGACCCAAAGGGGCAAGCGCGGCTAGATAATGATTATGACAGAAAATGACCATCAAAAAACGGCACATAAAACGGTGCCAAGCGCGGCAGATAATAGCCTGCATATTAACCAGCTAAGCGTGCTTCGCGGTATGGTTTTGGTCATCAGCAATTTATCACACCGGCAAAGCGCTGGCGATATTTGCTGTTTAACCGGCCCGAACGGTGCTGGAAAATCAACCTTGCTTCGCACGATCGCTGGCCGTCTTCCTGCTGCGGCTGGCGATATTACCTGTGCGGTGCCAATCACTTATGTCGGTCATACCGATGGTTTGTCAGGCGCCATTAGCGGGCGTGAAAATCTGGCTGGCTGGGCTAAAATAAACGGCTTTCCGGCAACCGAAAATGCCATTGATGCGGCGCTATCCAGTTTTGCCACCAACCGATTTGCCGATCTGCCAGCAAGGGTTTTGTCGCGCGGCCAGCGCCGCCGGTTAGCCCTTGCGCGATTGGCGCTAACCCCGGCCAGCAGCCTTTGGCTTTTGGACGAACCCAATGCCGGTCTTGATCAGGAATCAAGCCGTATTCTTGACGAATTTGTGCAAAAACATGCAACAGCTGGCGGCATGGTGCTGGCGGCGACGCATCTTGATTTTGCCGCAGCGGCACAGCCGCGATCATTGCATTTGCCAGGGCTAGTGACATGAAACCGTTTTTTGCACAAATCGAACGCGACCTTTTGATCGCGTGGCAGAACCGGCAAGATCTTGGGGTGATGCTGGTGTTTTTTGTTATCATCATTGCGCTTTTCCCCTTGGCAATCGGCGCCAATGCCACGGTTCTTGATCCGCTTGGCGTGCCGGTAATTTGGATTGCCGCCCTGCTTGCCATTCTTGCCGGATTTGACCGGCTATTTGCCCAAGATGTTCGTGATGGCTGGCTTGATCAAATCGCCCTTAGCAAGTTGGATCTAGGCTGGTACGCGCTTGCCAAGGCCATTTCGCATTGGCTAACCGCCGGATTACCGCTTTTGATCATGACCCCGCTAATGGCGATGATGCTGAATATTCCGCCGCAGCAATGGCCACCCCTTTTGATCGCCTTATTGATCGGCAGCATGGGATTGACCCTTCTTGGCGTGATTGGCGCAGCCCTTGCCGAAGGGGCGCGACGTGGCACTGCATTGATGGCGCTATTAATTCTGCCGCTAGCCGTGCCATTACTGATTTTCGGCACACTTGCCTCGCAAAATGAGCGTGGCATCATCAGCCCGCATCTGATGCTTTTGGGCGCTGTTTTTGTGCTGCTTTTGGCCTTGGCGCCGCTAGTTGCGGCTAGCGCCTTGGAAATTGGCGAAACAGAAACCGGTCTTTGAAACATAATGAGCGCAATAATTCAGCAATCGGGCATCTTTTCACCAACGGAAAAACAGGATATATCTCGCCATTATGTTTGATTATTTTGCCAATCCGTCGCGGTTTATGCGCATCGCCAACCGGTTGCTTCTGCCGCTTGTGGCCCTTAGCGTTATCACCGGTACAATCGGGTTATATCTTGGCCTATTTGTTGCGCCTGCCGATTATCAACAAGGCGATACAGTTCGTATCATCTATATTCATGTTCCATCGGCATGGTTGGCCTTATTCGGGTATGTTGGGCTTGGGCTATGCGGCCTTTTTTATGTTGTATGGCGGCACCCGCTTGCCGATATTGCCGCGCGGGCGATTGCGCCCGTTGGAGCGGTTTTTGCCTTTTTGACGCTGGTTACAGGCGCGTTGTGGGGAAAGCCAATGTGGGGCGCATGGTGGGTTTGGGATGCCCGTTTGACCTCGATGCTGATCCTGTTCTTTTTCTATCTTGGCTTTATCGCCTTGGCCAACGGATTTGACCGCGCCGAACGCGGCAGCCGCCCAGCAGCCTTATTGGCGCTTGTTGGCATGATCAATGTTCCGATTGTGAAATTCTCGGTTGATTGGTGGAATACGCTTCACCAACCGGCAAGCCTGCTTCGTAGTGGTGGGCCGGCGATTGATTCATCAATGCTGACACCGCTGGTTCTCATGCTTATTGCCGCACATGCTTATTTTGCCATTCTGGTAATTTTGCGGATGCGCGCGCTTTTAACCGAACGCCGCCTTGCCGCGCTGATGTTGCGCCCCGGGGGTGACTAATGGCTGAATTTTTTAATATGGGCGGATTTGGAACCTATATCTGGACAAGTTACGGCTTTGCCGTCATTTGCCTTGGCTGGCTGAATTATGCCAGCTGGCGCAAGGCCAAAAACACCGCAAAACAGTTGGCCATATTACAAGCTGCCACACCCTCAAGCCCGAAAAGCGCGGGCTAGAAAAACCGGCCAGCAAAAAACCGATTAGAAAAATACCTAGCGCCGTCGCCCGCCGCGACGCCTGCCACCAGCCAGCGCCGGTGCATCTTCATCGGTTAAAATCCGCACCGGCAAATCAACTGCCGCTGCCAGATTGGCATAGGGATCACTTTTATGCGGAATCGCCATTGCCTTGACGAAATGGTCTTGAAATGACGCTTCGACCGCTGTTTCAATTTTTTCAATCTGTCTAACAACCGCTTCGATGTCGCGGCGTGCTGCTTGATTCAACAAGGCCATCCGCGCGCCGGCACCAGCTGAATTGCCTGCGGCCCTTACATTGGCAAGCAAACAATCAGGAATCATGCCCAAAACCATCGCATATTTTGGATCAATATGCGTGCCAAACGCCCCTGCCAGAACAACACGGTCAACCTTGCGGATATTGATTTTATCCATCAATAGGCGGAACCCTGCATAAAGCGCAGCCTTGGCAAGCTGGATTGCGCGAACGTCATTCTGCGTCACACTAACCGTATCGGTGATGCGATAGGAAAAGGTGCGGTCATCGGCTTCGATCCGGCTATTTTGCGCGGCCTTGCTGCCATCAATCACCCCATCCATCGTGATGATTTCGGCAAGATACATCTCGCCAAGCACCTCGATGATGCCCGACCCGCAAATACCGGTAACACCGGTTTTTTCAACTGCCGCATCAAATCCATCTTCATCTGACCAAAGATCAACACCGATAACGCGGAATTTGGGTTCAAGCGTGTCCTTGTCAATGCGGATCCGTTCAATCGCACCAGGTGCGGCGCGTTGCCCCGATGAAATTTGCGCCCCTTCAAAGGCAGGGCCGGTTGGCGATGATGCTGCCAATAGCCGATCCTTGTTGCCGACAACGATTTCGGCATTGGTACCAACATCAACGATCAGAGTCATTTCATCGGCTTTTTGTGGCGCTTCGGCAAGCACCACAGCCGCCGCATCAGCGCCAACATGGCCCGCAATGCAAGGCAATATATAAACCCGCCCACCCGGATTGATGGTGATGCCTAATTCAGCCGCCCGAACATCCATCGCCGCATCAACCGCCAGCGCAAAAGGCGCACCGCCCAGCTCAACCGGATCAATCCCAAGAAGAAGGTGATGCATCACCGGATTGCCAACCAAAACCAGTTCGACAATATCTTCACCGGTCAGACCAGCCTGTTTTGCCGCGCCATCAATCAGCGTTTGTAACCCGGCAATCACCGCCTTGGTCATTTCGGCAGCACCGCCCGGATTCATGATGCCGTATGATACGCGGCTCATCAAATCTTCGCCAAATCTGATTTGCGGATTCATGGCACCTGTTGAGGCCAGCACCGTACCGGTTACCATATCGCACAGATGCGCCGACATGGTGGTTGACCCTACATCAATGGCAACACCAGCAATCTGGTCTTTTAGGCCNGGCCAGATGGCCACNATCTGATGGCCGTCACGAAGCGCCACTGTCACATGCCATTTGCCCTGACGCAGAACCGGCTGTAACCGCTGAATAACATGCAAATCACAAGTGATATCGCCGGTCACACGATCCGGCCATTGCCCCTCTAGGGCCTCGATCAGACGGCGCAAATCGCCTGACGGTTCATGCATGTCTGGCTCGCGCACCTCGACAAAACACAAACGCACAATCGGATCCATCTCGATTGAGCGGCCATCGGCCTCTTTGCGAACAAGCTGATTATGCACCTGACTTTCAGGTGGCACATCAATCACCGCATCATCGAGCAATTTTGCCTGACAGGATAGCCGCCGCCCATCAATCAGGCCGCGCTTGTCTGCATATCGGGTTTCAACAGCCGTTACCGCGGCCAGGTGATCCGCCCCCGATTTCAAACCATGTTTGGCAAATTCGCCAATGCCGACATCGACCTGACAGCGGCCGCACATTGCCCGTCCGCCACATACCGAATCAATATCGACACCAAGCTGGCGCGCCGCGGTCAAAACCGGGGTTCCAACCGGAACATATCCCTGACGGCCAGATGGTGTGAACACCACTTTCACCTGATCAGTGGCTGCCTTATCCGGTGTAGTGGCAGCTTCATCTTTGCTTTTGCTCATGACATTGCCACCAAATCGTGATGGTTAAGCGTTGCGGCTGCGGCGAGTCTGACGACGTTCGCGCCCACCTTGACCCGGCACAACAGGTTCGCGGAATTTCTGGATCCAACGACGACATTCTGGATCATTTCCGTTCATCACATTCGCGCCCATAATACCGGTCATTTCTTCGGCGTGAAGCGGGTTCATAATTGCCGAGGTCATCCCCGCCCCCGCTGCCATTGACAAAAACGCAGCGTTCATACCATGACGGTTAGGCAGGCCAAAAGAAATGTTAGACGCGCCGCAAGTCGTATTTACCTTTAATTCATTGCGAAGACGGATAATCAGATCAAGCGCCGACCGGCCAGCCATATTGATGGCGCCAACCGGCATGATCAATGGATCAACAACAACATCTTCACGCGGGATGCCATAATCGGCGGCGCGTTCGACAATTTTCTTGGCAACTTCATAACGAACATTCGGATCTTCGGAAATGCCGGTCTCATCATTTGAAATCGCCACAACAGCCGCGCCATATTTCTTGACCAGCGGCAAAACAACTTCGAGCCGTTCTTCTTCACCCGTTACCGAATTGACCAGTGGCTTGCCTTTATAAACGGCCAAGCCAGCCTCGAGCGCGGCAACGATCGAACTGTCGATCGCCAGCGGCACATCAACCGTATCTTGAACAAGCTGAATGGCCTTGGCAAGAATTGCCGGTTCATCAGCCATCGGAATGCCAGCATTCACATCAAGCATCGTAGCACCCGCCTCGACCTGCGCCAGCGCATCAGACAGCACGCGCGAATAGTCACCAGCGGCCATTTCAGCAGCGAGAAGCTTGCGCCCAGTTGGATTGATGCGCTCGCCAATGACACAAAATGGCGAGTCAAAGCCAATGGTAATTTCCTGTTTATGCGACGAAATAAGGGTCTTTGTCATAAAATGCTCCTGAGATTGCGGCCACCTTAGGCCGCTGTGCCAATAACGTCAAACCCGCCTTTGGGCAAAAGTTGAATATCACCTGCCGCAATTGCATTAGCGTAGGCAGCGGTTTTTCCAAATCCGCCAAACGGGTAAAAATGGAAATGTTCAATAAGGCAATCAGGATCACTCGCCATGCCATATGCAAGATCAGATAGCAGCATATGCGGCGATTGAACGGTCATCAATTTTGCGACATTGCGCGCCTGTTTTGAAATAAATCGCATTGACGGGCCAATGCCGGAAATTTGGGCAAAGCGAAACAACGTTTTGATCGTTGCTGGCCCCGGAATGCCAATACGAATTGGCAATTCATTGCCCGCAGCGCGAACGCGCTTTTCCCAATCAAGTACAATTGGTGCCTCGAAACAGAATTGTGTTTCGATATAAATTTTCATCCCTTCGCGTTTGGCAAAGGCGTTTTTGGCGGCAAGCGCATCGGCAATTTCAGTATCGCTGATATCAGGGCTTCCTTCGGGATGGCCTGCGACACCGGCACGCATGATGCCATGTTTTTGTAACAGGCCGGTTTCTAGGATTTGCATTGAATTATCAAATGCGCCAACCGGCTTGTCGACACCGCCGCCAATGATCAGAACCTCGTCAACGCCTGCTTCGGCGCGATAAGCGGCAAGCAGCCCGTCAAGCTGGTCAGCATCTTTTAACGACCGCGCCGCCAGATGCGGTACTGCTTTCATACCTTCATTGTGCAACCGCTTTGTCACCGCCACTGTTTCCATCGGGTCGGTTCCGGGTAGAAAGGTGACATTGACGGTCGTTTCAGGCGCAAGACAACCGGCAAAACTGTCAATTTTGGTGGCACCTGCTGGTGTTACCTCGATTGACCATCCCTGTGCTGCTTGCTGGATTTGTTGGATATTCGCTGCCATATCGATCCTCATTTTATCCATCTTATGCCCTATTCACGCTTGCCGGTCGCGCTGATTTCGATTGCCTTGATGCCCGGCAGAATGACCGCTTGCCCCGAAACAAGATGGCTTGCCAACGTCTTACAATTTGCAGATTACGACATCGTCAGGCTGATCAGGGCATAAGATGCCTCACTCGGCGGCTTTACCACCATTTTCTACCAATGCCCGCACCCGCTCAGCCGTATATTCGGCATCAAGCGCTGCGGCATGCGCTGCCGCTTCAGCATCAAGATCTTCACCGCATGGCGCAGGTGCCGAACGTCGCCATTCGGCAAGATAATCATCGGTCGAATCCGCGCCATCGCGCATCGCCGCCGCGTCAATGGCAATCGAAAAGCGCCGCGGCAGTTCAACCTTGGCCTGTTCACGCTGGCGCCCGCGGCCCCGTTCGGCAATCACCTGCGCCGGAATATCGCGCCAATAAAGGGTAATCAGATTTGCCATCACGGCGCTCCTTTGAAAAAAATGCGATGCTCGAAATTATTTTTTGATCTCAAGCAAACTTTTGTAAAAACCCGTTAAAATCACCATAGCCTGTATAGCGATACTCATAGTCTAGCCCAAGTTCAAATGCCGCCTGACGCGCCTTTTCTTGAAGCGATTCAGAGTCGGTTTGCGCAATATAAAGAACCCGCGTGTAATGCGCAAAATACATATCGCGCAATTGTGGGTGCTGGCGAAGGCCCATGCCTTTCATCACAATCCGTTCAAAATGACGCACCATATAATCGGTTAGAAAAAACGTGCCAAGCGCCGTTTCCATTTCGGCGTCAAATTCGGGCTTGCCAAGAAACATCTCATAACAATGCGGCCCAGCAATGCGGGGAATATTTTCCGCCTCAAGAAGGTGATCAAGCGCGCCGCCCGTGCCGCAATCACCATAGGCAACTGCGATATCCATTCCGGCCCGACGGGCAGCCGCAATTTTCCGTTTGACGCCGGGAACAATTTTTTCAGGGTGATTATGCCAAGATGCCGGAAGGCAGGTTAAGGCAACCGCGCCATCCGGCAATTGATCAATGAGCACCAGCAATTCACGCGCCAACGCACCACAAGCAATAAGCTGTAGACGCGCTGGCTGTTCCGATTTAGCCAGCTGCTTGTTCACGTTCCAATTTAGCCTTGATCATTTCCTTGGCTGTTTCCACCGCCACAGCCGCATCACGGCAATAAGCATCAGCACCAACCGATTCGGCAAAGGCCTCATTTAAAGGCGCACCACCCACAAGAACGATATAATCGTCACGAATGCCCTTTTCGACCAGGGCATCAACAACCACCTTCATATAAGGCATTGTCGTTGTCAAAAGTGCTGACATGCCCAAAATATCGGGTTTGTGCTTTTCCAGCGCATCAAGATAATTTTCAACCGGATTATTAATCCCAAGATCGATCACGTCGAAACCGGCACCTTCAAGCATCATCGACACGAGGTTTTTGCCAATGTCATGGATATCTCCCTTGACCGTGCCAATCACCATTGTGCCAACCCGCGGCGCACCTGTTTCAGCAAGCAAAGGCCGCAAAATACCCATACCAGCCTTCATCGCATTGGCTGCCATCAGGACTTCGGGAACAAATAAGATACCGTCGCGGAAATCAATGCCGACAATCGTCATGCCCTCGACAAGCGCTTTGGTCAAAACTTCATAAGGTGTCCAGCCACGCCCAAGCAGAATATTGACACCTTCAACAATTTCATCCTGCATGCCGTCATAAAGGTCATCATGCATCTGCTGGACAAGTTCGTCATCGTCCAAATCAGCTAGGATAATTTCATCTTCATCAGCCATGATCATTCCTTTTTTATCGACACGCATTTGCGTGCAATCATGTGTGTCCAGCGCCATGCCGGATCCAGAGCATCTAAGCGGCGTAGTTTCGTCACGAATTTAAATCTGATAAATCAAAATATGACAAGACTAAACGCGTTGATTCAAACCCAATATCAAAAATTTTGTAGAAACTGTCTTGATCGATGTAAAGTCAGGACGACTGAATTTGTACTTGGATCGACAAAAGATTGCATTTTGTCACATTTCACCATCGAAACGATGATGATGGGCAAAACAATCCTTGGTCGACCCCTAGCTACCTTCAGGCTAGCTATCTTCAGGCCGATTAGCCGCACCAGTTACATTTTAGGTCATTGATCATTTATTTGATGTTTTTGAATAATCGGCAGGCTAAGCAAGACAAAACCAAGCGAAATGCCGGTTAGGCCAAACACCTTGAAGGTCACCCATGAATCGGTGCTAAGGCTGCGCCAGGCAATTTCATTGGCAAGCGCCGAACAGGCAAACATCGCCACCCATAGCCAGCTCATGATCCGCCAGCCATCATTGGTCAGCTTTACCTGCGCTCCCATAATTGCGGCAAGCGGGTTGCGCCCCATAGCACGCCCCCCAGCAATCGCCGCCGCAAACATCAAAGTCAGGATCGTCGGTTTGATCTTGATGAATAATTCATTGTCGAAATAGAGGGTCAATCCGGCAAAAAACACCAGCGCTGCACAACCAAATGCCGCCATCATCGGAATGCGGCGTTCAAGAACCCAGCTTGCGGCAAGCGACACGATGGTTGCCACCACCAGCACCTTCACGCTGAACATCAGGTCGCTATAGAGATAATTGGCGCCGAAAAACAGCAAAAGCGGGCCAAAATCAAGAAGCATGCGCCGCCCATTTGATGGCGGAGTTTCATCGTCCTTGGCTTTGCCAGACGGGGTCTGATCATTCATGTTTCTAATCATCCAATCATTTCAAAAAATCTTAAAACCGTTTATATCCGCAGACATATGTCTTCGGACATAAATCCCAAAGCATAAATCTGTGCCTTATCACTACCCTAAATCCAGCGTACCTCCAACTAGGCGGCCAGTTTTGCTGCCAAAATTTCGCACTCGTCGGCGGCCTTGCGAATAAACGCGCCGCCATCATCGGCAAGACGCGCCTGTTCACCCAATTGGCGGCGCCAATGTTTGGCTCCGCGTTGGCCTGCATATAGCCCCAGCATATGCCGTGTTATGCTGTGAAGCGGCACATGATTTTCCATCATCTGATCGGCATAAGCGGCCATTGCCTCGGCCACTTGGCGACGGCTTGGCGGTGATGCGGCAAAAAAATCATTGGCGATTTCGGTTAAAATATATGGCGTGCGATAGGCTGCGCGTCCAAGCATCACCCCGGCAAAACCAGTGATTTCAGTTGCAATTTGCGCTTTGGTTTCCAGCCCGCCATTCAAAATCACCCCAAGATCATCACGGCGCATGGCAAGACGGCGCGCGCGGTCATAATCAAGCGGCGGAATATCACGATTTTCCTTTGGACTTAGGCCTTTTAGCCATGCTTTGCGGGCATGAAGGTAAAATATTCTAACCCCGGCATCAGCAACCAGATCAACAAATTGATCGAGGCCCGTTTCGGGATCCATATCGTCAATACCAATGCGGCATTTTACCGTAACCGGCAAATCACTCGCCGCCATCATCGCCGAACAGCAATCAGCCACCAGCTTTGGTTCGGCCATCAGACAGGCCCCAAACCGGCCAGATTGCACCCGATCAGATGGACATCCGACATTGAGGTTAATCTCGGCAAATCCCTTGTCAGCAGCGCGTTCAACCGCCATTGCCAAACGTTCGGGCTGGCTGCCACCAAGCTGAAGCACCAGCGGATGTTCAATTTCATTATGACCAAGAAGCCGGTCAAGATCGCCATGAATGACCGCCTCGGCCGTTACCATTTCGGTAAAGAGCAACGCATCTGGCACAAGATGCCGGTGAAAGACACGGCAATGCCGGTCAGTCCAATCCATCATCGGGGCCACACAAAGGCGGCGGTCAATGCTGTCGATTTGATCAATGCTGGTCATCACGGCTTTATAGCCTTCCTTCGGGCAAATGCCAACTCACAGCGCGTCAAACGGGTTTCGCGCTTTTGCATCAGTGACCGCTACAATAAAGGCATCATGATCCATCTTCATTTCGGCGGCAAGGCGCGTTGTGGCGGTTGCGCCATCCACCCATTCGGTGCTGGTGATGATTTGCCACGCGTAATTGCCATCAAAATCAAGGCTTCGCGCCAATAATTTATGGCGCCCATCAAGCGCATCAATATGCACAAAAATGGCGCCAGCATCGGCATCGCCGCGGCGTGCCAGAACACAATCAATAAAATTTGCGCTAGCCTGCCGAAGCGCCGCACTTACCAAAATGCCTGATTTCACCCGAGTCATAACGACGCCTCATTTGCTAGCTGGCAGGCCGGCATGCCCGATCCGGCCAAAAAACCACATGGCTTAAAAATCAGTGCAACGTCCCTTTTGTTCCCAATCGCCATAGCGCGTTGGCTCTGGCCCTTTGGGGCCATTCACCTCGGGAGGCATTTCACCATCAGCCGCCTTATCAGGCAGATTGTCGCTATTTTGCACGGTTTTATCGATCGGCTCAGCGGCCGTTGCCAGCGTGTTTTTCTTGTCTCTTTCCATAATTGGGTATATGCCCCTTTAGACGCCCAAAAACAAGTCATCAGCCACGTTATGCAGATGAACCATCGGAATTTTCAATGCCTGATCGCAAAACCTCTTCGACACCGACCCGCCTTGACAAGCCTTTATTGCGTTTAGAAACGCCAAAAAAGCCTGCAAAGCCGCGGCCAGCAACCCGTGGTGAGCGCCAATCAGCTGATAATTCATCTTCGGGCAAACCATCTGCAAATCAGAACCGGCCAGCCTCACGCCCCAATGGCGATAAAACAGCCAGCGCCGCATCGCGGGCAAAAACCAGCAGCAAACCGGCAAAGCCAGCTGGCAAACGGCCAGATGCAACGGCAAAAAAGGCCGTTCCAACGTCGCTTACAAGCCGCCGCATCGTCTATGATCTTTTGGTCGCTGTTGACGAGGGCATCCAGCTTGATAAGGCGCTGTCATCCAATCATGATTTGCCAAAACTAGAAGATCGCGACCGCCGGTTTGTTCGTTTGCTGGCAACAACCAGCCTTCGCCATCGTGGCCAATTGGAACGCGTGCTTGCCCCGCTTGTTGCGCGCAAACCTTTTGGCGCNCAAGCCAATGCCAACCTCATCCTGCTGATGGGTGCAGCGCAGCTTTTGCTGTTGAAAACAGGCGCGCATGCCGCCGTTGACAGCACGGTCGAGCTTATGCGCCAAACCGGATTTGACCGGCTATGCGGGCTTGCCAATGCGGTCATGCGCCGCCTCACCCGTGAAGGCGAGGCCTTATTTGAAGCCACCAGCCATATGGATAATCTGCCAAGCTGGTTGCAACAAAGCTGGCGGCATTATTGGGGTGAGGAAGCCACCACCGCCATTGCCGATCTCGCCATGCTGCCACCGCCGCTCGATATTTCAGTAAAAGATGATGCCGCCGGATGGGCGGAAAAGCTTGACGCCCGCCTGATTGACAATCACAGCCTGCGCCGTGAATTTGACGGCGATCCATCCCTGCTTGTCGGCTTTGATGAAGGCGCATGGTGGGTGCAAGATGCCGCCGCCGCCCTGCCAGCCCGNCTGTTAAATATCACCAAAGATGAGGCGATTATTGATTTATGTGCAGCGCCCGGCGGCAAAACGGCACAATTGATTGCCGCTGGCGGTCGCGTCACCGCGATTGATAATAGCCGCAAACGGCTCGACCGGTTACGGCGCAATCTGAAACGTCTGAAACTATCGGCTGATCTTGTGCTTGCTGATGGCGTCAGCTACAGCCCCGATGCGCCTGTTGATGCCGTTCTTGTCGATGCGCCTTGTTCGGCAACCGGCACGGTGCGGCGACGGCCAGATATTTTGAACCAGCGCGAAGCCGAGGACATTATTGCATTACAGCAAATCCAATGGGATCTGGTGACAAATGCGCTTGGCTGGCTTCGTTCAGGTGGCCGCATGGTTTACGCCACCTGTTCGTTGCAACCGGAAGAAGGTGAAGATATCATCAGCGCGATCATAGATGCCGCTGATGGGCGCTTTGGCATTGATCCAATCACCGCAGATGAAGCTGGTATCTTTGCCCCGTCGATCACCGATACTGGCTGCATCCGCATCCTGCCAAGCGACTATGTTGATATTGGCGGGGTTGATGGCTTTTTCATCGCGCGGTTAATGTCTTTAGAATAGGCGGAAACGCATTGATTTCTTAATCGTGACAAACGACAGGCAATAATGGCGAAGCGCGGCAAAAATCCTGACTCATGGCGTGTTGGCAAGCTTGAACAGCTGTTCCGACACACAGGCCTGTTTTTGTGGAGTTTGCGAGGCAGCAAGCCAAATGCGATCATCACCGGCTATTCCGATCATTGGCGCGGTTCGGCAAGTAAGGGATCGCAAATCATGACCAGCGGTTCCAGCTGGCGGGTTAGCAGTGACGGCTTTGATGATTTTGAATGGCTTCGCGATTTGCGCACATTTGGCGGCAGTCAGGCCCGCAGCCGGGCGCGGAGCCTGATCACCAACTGGCTTAAGGTTAATGGCCGCTGGAACGCCAAAAGCTGGCAACCTGATATCATGGGGCAACGTCTGGCAAATCTGGTTTTTTGCTATGATTGGTATGGCAGTTCTGCCGATGAAACATTCCAGCAGCAAATCAGCGACTCGATTGGGTTACAGGCACGCTGTTTGGCGATTGATTGGAAACGGCTCTATGATCGTGATGCCCGCGTTGGCGCCCTACGCGGCCTGATCATTGCCGAAGCCGCGCTTGGCGCCGAGGCCAGTGATCTTGATAATCTGATGGAATTTCTAGTACCGCTAATAGACGGAATGATCCATGCTGATGGCGGCCATAAAAGCCGTATGCCCAACAGGCATCTGGCCATCATGCGCGACCTTATCGAAATTCGGAACAGCGGTATTGCAAACCAGTTGGAACAGCTTGCTTGGCTTGATACAACCATTGCCAAGATGGGCGCAATCTGTCGCATGTGGCGTCATGCTGATGGGCAATTTGCCAGATTTAACGGCGCGGGTCTTTCCGATCCTGAAATCATCGAAGAAACGCTGGCGCGCGCGGGTCAAAAGGGCAAGCTGTTGCAACAAGCACCCTATAGCGGNTTTTTGCGATTCTCATCGGGACGATCAACCGTGATCATGGATGTTGGACAACCGGCCGAACATGCCGATGTGGCNGGGCTTGGCACGCTTGGTTTTGAATTTGCCGTTGGGCAGAATCTATTGGTGATAAACCCGGGTCAGATTACCGGCGATGTTAATCTTCAACGCCTGCTAAGCTCGACCAAGGCGCATTCGACCCTGACCCTTGATGGCCAGAATTCATCTGATTTTGCCGCAGGTCGTCTTGCCAAAATATCTGATGTTGAAATGGGGCCAGCCGAAGGTGGGCTGCTCGCGATTGCCAGCCATAACGGCTATGAGACATCGCATGGCATTATTCACCATCGCAAATTATATCTGTCNACCGGCGGCGGCAATCTTCGTGGGGCTGATCGGNTGGAATATTCTGGCGCGCCAGGTGAAATTGCCCGCATGGCGATCATTCGGTTTCATTTACACCCCCGTGTTACTGTCGCCATGCTTCGCGACCAGCGGGTTCTGATCAAGATTCGTGGCAATCGCGCCGGTTGGGTATTTCGGTCCAGCGCGTCAGTGGCATTGGACACGTCCCTGTTTTTTGATATTGATGGGCGCAAGAATTGTCAGCAAATCGTCATTAGTGTGCCGCTTGCCGATATCCGGTCAATTGGCGCTGTTGACGTAAAATGGGCATTTCAGCGCAACGAGCCGCTGTAAAACACAGCCTTGGCAAATGACAATCAGTGCAAAATATGTTTGCATCAAGGCCTTGACCGTCACCGAAAGTTTTCATTTTTGACCCAGACCCAGCCCCTATCCACATCAGATGATAACGGCAAAAACACACCGCCGTCATTTGTCCGATCAACCAGCATCTGGGGCAAGATCGGGCTGCTATCCTTTGGCGGGCCAACCGCGCAGATCGCGCTGATGCACCGGCTGATTGTTGCCGAACGGCGCTGGCTGAGCGAAGCGCAATTTTTGAATGCGCTTAGCTTTTGCATGCTGCTTCCCGGACCAGAGGCCATGCAGCTTGCCACCTATGCTGGCTGGCGGATTCATGGCGTTTTTGGCGGGCTAGTCGCTGGCTTGTTATTTGTCCTGCCCGGCGCATTGATCATGCTTGGCCTTGGCATTNCCTATGTTTATTTCGGTANTTTCGGCATTGTTGGCGCGCTGTTTTTGGGGGTTAAGGCGGCAATTGTTGTTATTGTTTTGCAGGCATTGCTCCGGCTTGCCGGAAAAGCCTTGCAAAGGCCTCATCAATGGATGATTGCCATCATCGGATTTTGCGGCATTTTCATTCTTGCCCTGCCCTTTCCCCTGATTATTGCGATGGCTGCAATCTATGGCTTTGCCAGCAATCGCCAAACCCAAGCAACCACAGCATTNCCGCCATTGCCAAACACAAAAGACACGGCCAAAACCATCTTGGTCTGGGCGGGAATATGGTGGGGGCCATTATTGGCAATTGATCTATTTGCCGGTGCGCCTTTGCTTGCCGAAATTGGCTATTTCTTCAGCAAGCTTGCCGTGGTGACTTTTGGCGGTGCCTATGCGGTGCTTGCCTATATGGCGCAAGATGTCGTTGGCCAGCTTGGCTGGTTGCAACCGGCTGAAATGATGGATGGGCTTGGACTCGCCGAAACCACCCCCGGGCCATTAATTCTTGTTACCGAATTTGTTGGCTTTCTGGCAGCCTATAAGACAGCGGGCATTGCCCATGGGATAGCGGGCGCAGCCATTGCGCTTTGGGCAACTTTTATCCCCTGTTTTTTGTGGATTTTTGCAGGTGCGCCCTATCTCGACTGGTTAACGCATCAGCCGCGTTTGCAAGGNGCATTGGCCAGCATCATGGCCGCCGTTGTTGGCGTGATTGCCAATTTATTTGCGTGGTTTGCACTGCATTTGTTTTTTGCCGAAACCAGCGTGACCCAGCTTGGNATGATCCAAATTCTGACCCCTGATCTGGCAAGCCTTGACCTGCGAGTGATTGCGATTACGCTGATATGTGCATTTTTGGCCTTTGGACGCGGGCTTGGGCTTTTCTGGCTTTTGGGCTTGGCCGCCTTGGCGGGCGCGATGATACATCTTGTCCCGATTGGCTAGATTCAACAGGGGCGGTTTTATCGAGATCGGCAATTGCCTTTCCAGCCAGGCTCGGCCATAAAGACCGCCATAAATTCAACCTTTCTGCTAGGCAGGATTGGCAAGCTATATCATGACATCTTCTTCACCTGTTCNTATTCGTCGCGCCCTTCTTTCGGTTTCAGACAAAACCGGNCTTATCGAGCTTGCCAAACGGCTTGCCGCGGCCAAGATTGATCTTTTATCAACAGGCGGAACTGCTTCGCTGCTCCGCGGCGCCGGCCTTCGCGTTACCGATGTTGCCGATGTGACCGGATTTCCTGAAATCATGGGCGGGCGTGTCAAAACGCTTCACCCCAAAATTCATGGCGGTTTGCTGGCGCGGCGCGATCTTGATGATCATGTTGCCGCAATGACCGCACAAGATATTGAGGGAATCGACCTTCTGGTGGTCAACCTCTATCCGTTTGAAGATACTTTGGCGCAGACAAATGATCATGAGTCGCTTGTTGAAAAAATTGACATTGGCGGGCCTGCAATGTTGCGCGCTGCGGCCAAAAATCATGATTTTTTAACCGTTCTTTGTGATCCTGCTGATTATGATGATGTTGCTGACGCCATCGAAAATCAAGGCGGAACAGACCTTGCGCTTCGGCGGCGTTTGGCGGCAAAAACCTTTGCCCGCACGGCCGCCTATGACAGCGCCATTTCGGGATGGATGGCAGCAAGCCTTGGCGAAAACCTGCCACAAATCACCTCAACCGCTGGCCGCAAAATTATTGATTTGCGCTATGGCGAAAACCCNCATCAGCAAGCCGCCCTCTATAAAACCGGTCAGAACCGGCCAGGTGTTGCCTCGGCATCTCAAATACAGGGCAAGCCATTATCCTATAACAACATCAATGATACCGATGCGGCCTTTGAACTCGTTGCCGAATTTGACAAGCCGACCATTGCCATTATCAAACATGCCAATCCATGCGGCGTGGCAAGCGGCGACAATCTTGCAACGGCATGGCAAACCGCATTGGCCGCTGATCCTATCAGCGCCTTTGGCGGCATCATTGCCATGAACCGGCCACTTGATGCCGAAACCGCCACCGCCGTTGCCAGCATTTTTACCGAAGTGGTGATTGCACCTGATGCCAGCGATGACGCCAAGGCGATTATGGCGGCAAAACCCAATTTGCGGCTATTGATCACCGGCGACATGCCCGATCAAAGCACAAGCGCCATCAAAATCAAATCGGTAGCTGGTGGGTTTCTGGCGCAATCACGCGATAGCGGTATGGTAAGTGCTGATGATCTGAAAATCGTCACCAAACGCGCCCCAAGCACAGCGGAAATTGCCGATATGCTTTTTGCGTGGAAAGTCACCAAACATGTGAAATCAAACGCCATTGTTTTTGTCAAAGACGCCAGCACCGCTGGCATTGGCGCAGGCCAGATGAGTCGCGTTGACGCCGCCCGTATTGCCGTTCACAAGGCGTCGGATATTGCCGAAATTCATGGGTGGCCGCAATCACGAACAATCGGATCGGTTGCCGCGTCAGATGCGTTTTTTCCTTTTGCCGATGGTCTTGAAGCACTGATCAAAGCAGGGGCAACAGCGGTGATCCAACCTGGCGGATCGGTCAAGGATAATGAAGTCATTGCGGCAGCTGATGCCGCCGGTATTGCCATGGTGTTTACCGGCATGCGCCATTTCAACCATTAGAAGCCGCAGCTAATGGCCAGAATTTATTTGTAAAGGCGTCGCCGCGGCGGCTTTCCATATTTTGCGCATCAGACTTGGCAAATCGGCTGGGCGCGGCATCACCCAATGGCCTTTGATACCACCTGCAATTGGCTGCGGCTGCCCATCAATACGGGCAAGGCAAATTTTCATCTCAAGCGCAAAATGCGTAAAGACATGCAAAACAGGTTCATCCAGCAAAACCCAATCAGCGGTAAATGGTGCCAATGTCTGATCAAGGTTTTGATCCGCCTGTTTTGACGCAAGGCCAGATTCAGGAAAAGCCAACATNCCGCCAAGAAGCCCTTTATCGGGGCGCCGATGCAAAAATATCTCGCCCTGATCATTCACCGCCACAAAGGCAATCGCCCGCCGAACCGGTTTGGCCGTTTTGACAGGTTTGACCGGCAATTGATCAACCACGCCACGGGCCAAAGCCTGACATGACTCGGCAAAACAGCAGCCATGGCAAAGGGGTTGTTTTACTGTGCAGACCGCATTGGCAAAATCCATCAAGGCTTGNGGCCAATCCGATGGGCGATCAACTGGCAAAATGGCCTGATATGCAGCGGCGATCTCGGCTTTGGCCNCCGGTAGCGGGGTTGCAATCGCAAAATAACGGCTGAACAGCCGCTCAATATTTCCATCGACAACCACCGCTTGCTGGCCAAATGCGATGGCCGCAATAGCACCAGCGGTATAAGGGCCAACGCCCGGAAGGGCGCGAAAATCAGCAAGGCTATTGGCATGTTGACCATCGCCCGCAAATTGTCCGCCCCATTCATTNGCCACCATTACCGCCGCTTTATGCAGATTGCGGGCGCGGGCGTAATAGCCAAGACCAGCCCATGCTGCCAACACATCATCAAGTGGCGCTGCAGCAAGGTCATTGATCGTTGGCCAGCGGCGGGTAAATTCAAGAAAATAGGGAATCACCGTTGCCACAACGGTTTGCTGAAGCATGATTTCCGACAGCCAAACATGATAGCCAGGGGCTAAATCTGGCCAGCGTCGCCGCCATGGTAAATCGCGCCCATGCTTGTCATACCATCCAAACAAAGCGGCAGTTGGGAATCTTGGCGATTTATTGTTACCCACGCGGTTATATCCTATTGTCCGAAAACTTGATTGGCCCATATGACTGGTTGGCATATTTTGCTTCAGGGGATGGTCATGCTAGTATATTCGGCAGATGGGTCAAGTCGCCCGAAATCCCTTTATTCTTGTAAATGAACTAACAATGGAACCGGCACAGCAAATCATGGTGAAACCGCCCAAAAACCGACTAAATAAAATGCGGCGGCTATCGACCATGATCGAACCCATGGTGGCACCATCGGCGCAGGAACGTGGCTTTGCCATTAGCCGCCTTATTTCGCATTGGCACGATATTGTCGGCGATACGGCTGAATGGTGCCGACCTGCAGATATTCACTTTCCGCGTGGCAGCAGCAATAATGGAACGCTGAAATTGCAAATCACCTCGGGCCGCGGCCCACAAGCCCAAGCCATGTCAGCCCAAATCATTGATCAGGTAAATGCTGCCTTTGGGTATCAGGCCGTTGGCCGGATCACCCTTGTGCAAAATCTGCCGCCATCACGCCCTGCCACGCCACCGAAAAAACCGGCCACAATATCGGATGCTCCTGATGTTTGGACGCTTGATGAAAAACTAAAGCATATCAAATCGCCCGAGCTGCGCGCAGCGCTTCGGCGTCTTGGCGGGCCGGTTGATGACGAAGATGGCGCAAAGGATTAGCGCATCTGATTTGTGCATGTGATTTGCGCAAATAATGCGCGCAGATGATCCGCTACCCACAATCGGACGATCTAGCCTGCGCCAAAATGTCCATGATCCAAATTACCCATGATCCAAATTACCCGTGGCCAAATTAATTGGCATTGTCCTAAAATCGTGCATTGCCCCGCTTTTCCCCTTGGATTATGATCAAGCCATGATGAAACAAAACCAGATGAATTTCGCCCTTGATCGCCGCGCTGTCCTGCTAGGGGGCGCTGCAATAACGCTTTTGCCAACCGCCGCATTTGCTGTTGATCCGACAATCGCGCATGTGACGTCACCACGCGTTCTTGGCAAGGCTGATGCTCCGATCAAAGTTGTTGAATTATTTTCAATGACCTGTCCGCATTGCGCCAGCTTTCACAATAATACCTTTCCCGATGTGAAAACACGGCTGGTTGACACCGGCATGGTGCGGTTTGAGATGCAGCCTTTCCCGCTTGATCAAATCGCGCTTCGCGGCCATGCGCTAGCCCGGGCTCTGCCCAAAAACAAATATTTTCCAATGATTTCTATGCTGTTGAAAGACATTGACCGTTGGGCACGCAATCCTGATCCGCTTGCGGCCTTGTCGCAAATGGCGCGGCTGGCCGGGATGAGCGCGGCAGATTTTGACGCTGTAATGGGCAATAGACCGCTTCTTGAAGCGATTGTTGAAATGCGTCAAAAGGCCCATAAAAGCTGGGAAATACAATCAACACCATCTTTTGTGGTCAATGACAAAACCATCATTTCTGGCGATCTGTCATATGAAGATTTTGCTGCCAAGATAAATGCAACTGACGCCTGATCTCAGATGTCACTAATGACAGGTTGTTGATGTGATTTTTCGAAGCCTGAAAATGGCCGGATTCAAATCCTTTGCGGAATCCGCCGAGGTTGAGATTGATTCCGGCCTGACGGGCATTGTCGGGCCAAATGGCTGTGGCAAATCGAATATCGTTGAAGGCCTGCGCTGGGTCATGGGCGAGAGCTCGGCCCGTCAAATGCGCGGCGGCGAAATGGATGATGTCATTTTTGGCGGCACCGAACAGCGGCCAGCGCGCAATCTTGCCGAAATTACCCTTCAACTCGACAACCGTCACCGTCAGGCACCTGCCGAATTTAATGATGTTGATGAATTGGAAATCACCCGCAAAATTGAACGCGGCAAAGGCAGTAGCTATTATGTAAATGCCAAACCGGCACGGGCGCGTGATGTGCAATTGCTTTTTGCCGATACCGCCACTGGCGCCCGATCATCAGGCATTGTCAGTCAGGGGCGTATTGGCGCGATTGTTGGCGCCAAACCGGTTGACCGGCGAACCCTAATCGAAGAGGCGGCAAATATTCGCGGATTGCACGCGCGAAGACATGAGGCCGAATTGCGGCTTCGCGCCGCCGAAACCAATCTTGAACGGCTTGATGATGTCATCGCCGGTCTGATCGAGCAGCGCGATTCTTTGAGAAAGCAAGCCCGCCAAGCGGCACGTTATCGGTCGGTTGCCGATCGTATTCGCAAAGCCGAGGCACAATTCCTTCTTGCCCGCTGGATGACCGCTGAACAGGATCGCGATGCCGCCACCGCCGCGCTTGGTGCGGCCAGATTAGATGTTGGCGCGCGGGCCGAAATTGCCGCCCGCTGCGCCACCGCCAGAAGCGAGATTGCCGCATCCCTTCCGCCCCTGCGGGCAAGCGAGGCTGAAAAAGCCGCCGAATATCAACGTTTGGCGCTTGGCCGCGAAGAATTGAACCGTGAAGAGGCGCGCGTTACTGACGCCCTGGCCCAGCTTGCCAATCGGCAAAACCAGCTTACCCAAGATATCGCCCGCGAGACCAACCTTCTTGATGATGCAAAATCAACCGTAGCGCGACTTGCTGATGAGGCAGAAGCACTAGCCATTCAAATCGCCGAAGCCAGCCCGAAACAGGCCGCGGCAAGTGATGTTTTGGATGCTGCCCGCCTGACCGCAAGCCAAAATGAAGCCAATCTTGCCGAAGCCAGCGCAGCGCTTCGCGCCGCCGCCACCACCCGCAATAGTTTGGCCAGCCGCAAACAGGATATCGAAAACCGCATTCAATCAGCAAATGCCGCGCTGGCGCAATTGTCGCTTGAAACGCTGCTTGCCGAAGCCAGCCAGTCAGATCAGGCCAAACAAGAAACCGAAGCCGATTTCATGGCGGCCAAATCAGCCTTGGAGGCGGCCGAACAAGCCCTAACCGATGCAAATGTTGCCGCCGAATCCGCCCTTAATGCGAAACGTGACAGCGAATCCCACATGACCCGCCTTCAGGCGGAAATTGATGCGCTTCAATATCTTTTGGCCGATCTTGGCGATCACGATGCCGCGCCAATTGCCGATCAGCTATCGGTTCGTGACGGTATGGAAACCGCGCTTGCTGGCTATCTTGCAGATGAATTATCCGCCCCGGTTGGCAGTGGCAATCAAGGGTTTTGGCGCGAAGGCAGCAAGGCCAGCCTGTCCCCGCCTGATGGCACCATGCCGCTTGCCGATTTTGTAACGGGAGCCCCAGCCCTGGCAGCGTCACTTGCCGGTGTTGGCGTGGTTGACGACGCATCTACAGCCGAGGCGTTGCAGTTCACCCTTCTTCCCGGGCAGGCCATTGCCACCAAATCGGGCAGTCTTTGGCGCTGGGACGGGTTTGTCCGCNATGCCAATCAAGCTGATAAAGGCGCCGAGCGAATCCGCCAGCGCCGCCGTCTTGATGCCTTGCAGGATGATGCGGCCAAGGCTGGTAAAAAACTGGATCAAAGCGGCGCCATCGCCAGTACCAGCGAAACAACACTGATCGCCGCGCGTGAGCATCTTCAATCTTGTCGCAGCACCAGCATGCAAGCCGAACAGACCTTTGGTGACAGCCGCCGCCGCGCCGAATCAGATTCATTAAAGCTGGCGGCGGGGCGTGAACGGGCGGCCGAGCTAAATACCAGCCTTGATGAATTATCCGCCAATTTGGCCAATTGCGAGGTTGAAATCGCAGCGCTTGCTGATGATGCCGCCCTTGGCGCAGCTGAATCNACTGCCCGTACAGCCGCCGAAACATCGCGCACCGCCCTTGCCGAGGCGATGCAGGCCGAATCACGCCTTGCTGATCTGGTTGGCACGGCGACCCGACGCCAATCAAGCTGTAACCAAGAAGCCAGCGCATGGACGCAACGTCTTGACGGCGCCAGTGGCCGCATTGCCGAATTGGAAAAACGCCTTGTTGATGGCAATCAAGAACAGCACCGGCTGGAAACCCGTCCCGAAACAATTGCCAAGCAACGTCTTGAGATTGGTGACCGGCTGGAAATTGCCGAGCAGAATCGCCAAGATGCAGCGGATGCGCTTCGGCTGGCCGAAACCAGCTTTGCCGAAGCCGAATCACTGCAACGCGACTCTGACAATGCCCTAGCCACGGCACGTGAATCCCAAATCCGCGCCGAAGCCGCCGAAGAACGCTGCAATGCCACCCTTGCCGAATTAAAAGACCGCATTTCGGATAAATTAAATTGCGCGCCACAAGATGTTGCCGAGATTGCTGGCATTGAAGATGGCGAAGCGCTTGCCGGTCTTGATGTTCTCGAAGACCGTGTTCATCGCCTGATCCGCGAACGCGACAATATTGGCCCCGTCAATTTGCGCGCCGAAGCGGAAATGGAAGATGTGGCAACGCGCATCACCAGCATGGAAACCGAACGTGATGATTTGATTGCCGCCATTGGCAAATTACGCGCAGCAATTAGCCAGCTAAACCGTGAAGGCCGCGAACGTCTTTTGAAAAGCTTTGGTGAGGTGAATGAGCATTTCAAACGGTTATTCAAAAAGCTATTTGGCGGTGGTACGGCCGAATTACAGCTTACCAATGCCGATGACCCGCTTGAGGCTGGGCTTGAGATTCTGGCAAGCCCACCTGGCAAACGCCTTCAATCACTGTCGCTTTTATCGGGCGGTGAACAGGCCCTGACCGCGCTGGCGATAATTTTTGCGGTCTTTTTGACGAATCCAGCCCCCATTTGCGTTCTTGATGAGGTGGATGCCCCGCTTGATGATTCGAATGTGGTTCGTTTCTGCGACCTTTTGCGTGATATCTGTGACCAAACTGACACCCGATTCCTTGTGATTACGCATCACCGCATGACGATGGCGCGCATGGATCGGCTTTTTGGTATCACCATGGAGCAGCGTGGCATCTCGAAACTGGTTTCAGTTGATCTACAGACAGCCGAAAGAATCCGTGACAATGCGGTCGCTTAGCCCCTGCTTTTCAGCGATTCACCATGAACATTTCAGCAAGGCAGGTAATCCGCAGAAATCTGCGGCAAAAGAACACCCATTGAAGGCTTGACAAAGGCTAACCCACCCCCCTATTTTGAGCGCGATTTCGGTAGGGGTGGTCGCTGGCCGTAACAGCGGCATTTCGCCTGCCCAATTCGGTATAGGATAACCATAGGAATAGTTTCGTGTGAACCCGCCATATCCTGCTGCAACGGACGCGGCTTTTAGGATTGGACGACCAGATGAACGATAAAGACACGCAAAGAGACAAAGAACGTCTCGCGGACATTGACCGTCGTCTGGACAAGCTGCAAGCGCAGCGGGAAGAAAAAGACCGGCCCGGCCGATCTGCCCTTCCCGAAGGCATGGCAGCCATCATGGGACGCGTTGCCACCGAGCTTGTTGCCGGTGTTATGGTTGGCGCCTTTATCGGCTGGGCGCTGGATCAATGGCTTGATACATCGCCACTATTTATGTTGGTGATGTTTTTTATGGGGGCAATCGCTGGCATGTTGAATGTTTGGCGTGTATTTACTGGCCGAGGTTTGGCCGCAGGTTATTTCGATGAGCATAAAAACTCATCAGACAAAGATGATTAAGGGAGCTGACAGGCAATGAGCAATTCTGAAGGAATGCATTCACCGGTCGAGCAGTTTGAAATCAAGCCATTGGTTGAACTGTCGCTTGGTGGCTATGATGTGTCATTCACCAATTCTAGCTTGTTTATGCTGCTTGCCGTCGGCGTTAGCGCCATTTTTCTGATCAGCGCGATGCGCCGGGCCGACATGGTTCCAGGCCGCATGCAGGGCATGGCAGAAATGATGTATGAATTTGTCGCCGAAATGGTGCGAAGCAATGTAGGTAGCGAAGGCCGCCCGTATTTCCCATTCATCTTTACGCTTTTTGTGTTCCTGCTGTTCGGCAATATGCTTGGGCTTATTCCTTATTCTTACACCTTTACCTCGCAGATCATCGTCACCTTTGCGATGGCCGCCTTTGTTTTTGTTGGCGTCACGATCATTGCGTTATTTAAGCACGGTCTGCATTTCTTCAGCTTTTTCGTACCTGCCGGTGCGCCAAAAGTGCTGATCCCTTTCTTGATTGTCATCGAAGTCATTTCATATTTTGTGCGTCCGGTCAGCCTGTCGGTTCGACTTTTCGCCAATATGTTGGCAGGCCATACCATGTTAAAAGTTTTCGCCGGTCTTGCCGTGATGATTTCCGGCGCCGGTGGCCTNGCCATGGCTGGATCGCTGCTGCCATTTGTTGCGCTGATTGGTCTNACCGGTCTTGAAGTGCTGGTTGCTGCGCTGCAAGCCTATGTCTTCACAATTTTGACCTGTATGTATTTGAACGACGCCCTGCACCTTCACTAGGCGCAGAGGCCCACCCGAATCCGCTGGGGAATCGCAGCGGTGTGAATTGAACTGAACTATATAGAAACTCATGGAAGGACTATGATTATGGAAGTTGAAGCTGCAAAAATGATCGGTGCCGGTTTGGCCGTTATCGCTCTTGCTGGTGTTGGTGTTGGTATTGGCAACATCTTTGCTGCACTTGTAACCTCTATCGCACGCAACCCTGCGGCTCGTGGTGAAGTTTTCGGTATCGGCATTCTTGGTTTTGCCCTGACCGAAGCGATCGCATTGTTCGCGTTGGTTGTTGCCCTGTTGCTTTTGTTCGCTCTGTAAAAAGACCCGAATTCGCAACAAACATTCCATGACTTGCTTGCCGGCATTGCGGTTCGTTTTCGATCCACAACCGGCAGGCGGGCAAGGGGATAAAAATGACGGAAAATACAAGAAACCGGCTAACCGCAATTGCAGTCGCCCTTCCGGCTTTCATGTCGGCAAAGGCCTTTGCAGCTGGCGCTAGCGAGCCGGGCCTGCCACAGCTTGATATTGCCACATGGCCATCACAGCTGTTCTGGCTGGTTGTGCTTTTTGGTGCAGGCTATCTGGTTATGGCCAAGATCGTAACGCCACGCATTGGTGCTGTTCTTGAAGAACGTCGCCAGACATTGGATGGCGATCTTGAAAAAGCCCGCGCAGCAAGCACCGATGCCGCCAAAATTCGTGCCGATTATGAGAGTGATCTCGAAAAGGCCCGTATTGAAGCTGCTGATTTTGCCAAGCAAGCCGCAATGGAAGCCACGAAAAAAGCCGAAGCCGCTGATGCAAAAATCGCTCAGAAGCTGGCGGAAAAAGTTGGCGCTGCCGAAGCGAAACTTGCCGAAGCCAAAACAAGTGCAATGGCTAATCTGAATGATGTTGCTGCTGAAGCTGCGATGGCAGCGGTTGCGACGCTTGCCGGGATTAAAACCAGCAATGCGCAGGCCACTAAAACCGCATCAACAATCGCGACGAAACTCGCCAAGCAGGAGACAAACTGATGGAACAGGGACTCGTTCTTGAATCGGTATGGGTAGCGGTTGGCTTTATCGTCTTTGTTGCCCTTGTCTGGCGCAAAGCGGGCAGCGCTATTGGCGCCATGCTTGATGAGCGTTCAGAGAAAATCAGCAGTGAGCTAAAGGAAGCATCTGCATTGCGGGATGCGGCGCTTGAAGAGCTGCAATCTTATCAGCGGCTTCATCGCGAAGCGGCTGAAGAAGCAAAAGCCATTTTGCAATCAGCCGAAGCGACTGCCCAGCGCATTCGTGAAACAGCCGAAAAAAATGCCGTTGCTGCGGTCAAACGCCGCGAACAGCAGGCTGATGCCAAGATCAAGGCTGCCGAAGCGAGCATGGTTGCCGAACTGCGCGAGCGGGCCGCTGCCTTGGCCGTCGCCACAGCAACTGAAATCATCACCAGCAATCTAGATGATAAGGCCAGTCTTGCCCTTGTCGATAGTGCCGCTGCCGAGATTGAAAAACTGAATTAAGGTCTTCAATGACCTACCATTAAACGCCTGTTCGCCTGAACGGGCGTTTTTTATGCGGTATTTTTCTCGGTAAAAACCTAATAGGCTGGCCGAAGGCTGATGACCAGCCGCGCATCAGCCGGAACAAGCTGTTCGATTTCGGCAACTGGAAATTTACGGTCACTACCTTTGTCAAAGCCAACCCGATAACCAAATTCTTGATTATCTATGACCGTTTGATTGGCATCGACGATTGCCGACATCATCGGCACCGCAATGACATCATTTGCCTCACCCTCTGCCAGCGAACGCTTTATCTTCAGCCCAACACTCAACGCCACCATCGTGCCGCCTGAATTATGCTGCGTACAGACAGCATTCACCCCGTTAAGGCGAATATCAAAAATCTGTTTGGTATTATCCGACCGCACAAAGGAACGCGCACCTTCTTCGGGCGCGCTTATCGTTGGGCAAAAAACCACCTCACTTTGGCTGGCACAACCAGCCAAAAGAACCGAGCAGCCAATCAAGGCCATTAATGACATTTGTTTCATAGGTCCAACATAAAGCTTTTTTTCCTTAACAGCAATTGACCTAAACACAGGAAACGGGCAACAACAATACTTATGAAAACAAGTCGTAAAAAACTGACCATCGCCGCCCCTCGCGGTTTTTGTGCTGGCGTCGATCGTGCCGTTCGCATTGTTGAGGTCGCCTTGGAAAAATTCGGGGCACCAGTCTATGTGCGCCATGAGATCGTGCATAATAAAACGGTCGTTGACGGGCTGGCCGCACAAGGCGCCGTTTTTGTTGATGAGCTTGATGAAGTGCCAGCCGATGCACCGGTTGTCTTTTCCGCGCATGGCGTTGCTCGTGCCGTTGTCGACGAGGCCGAACGCCGCAACATGATTGCCGTTGATGCCACCTGCCCATTGGTAACCAAAGTCCATATCGAAACGCGGCGCCATGCCGATAACCACCGTCACATTCTATTGATTGGTCATGCTGGCCATCCCGAAGTCGAAGGCACAATGGGTCAGGTGAATCCCGATGAAGTCACCTTAATCGAAACGGTTGATGATGCACGGCATGTCACCCCGCCCGAAGGCGCCGACCTTGCCTTTGCCACACAGACAACCTTGTCAGTCGATGACACAGCCGAGATTATTTCGGTTCTGCAATTCCGCTTTCCCGCTATATCTGGCCCGCGCGGTGAAGATATCTGCTATGCGACAACCAATCGGCAAAAGGCAGTCAAGGATATTGCCGGTACGGTTGATCTGATGCTGGTGATTGGGGCTGAAAATTCGTCAAATTCAAAGCGGCTTGTTGAAGTTGCTAAGCTTGCTGGCGCTAAAGAGGCCTTTTTGATTGCTGATAAAGATGCGATTGATTGGTCACTTGTTGATGCGGCTGATCATATTGGCCTGTCGGCGGGCGCGTCGGCACCTGAAACATTGGTTGAAGATGTTGTTGCGGCGCTGCGCCAACGCTATCAGATTGACGTTAGCGAGCATGGCAAGATCCGCGAAACGGTGAATTTCAAATTACCGGCCATTTTAGCAAGCTAGAGGTTTCATGGCGGTTTATACAACAGTAGATGATCTGACATTGGCTGCGTTTCTATCAGCCTATGATCTTGGCAATGTGCTTAGCTTTGCTGGTATTGCCGAAGGTGTTGAAAACTCAAACTATCTTTTGCGAACCGACAAGGCGCATTATATTTTGACGCTTTATGAAAAGCGCGTTGAGGCTGATGATTTGCCATTTTTCATGGAAGTCATGACCCATCTTGCCAGTAAGGGCATGAGCTGCCCCTTGCCGGTTGCCGCGCGTGACGGCAGCATTTTACAGGAATTGATGGGACGGCCATGTGCCGTATTTTCATTTCTTGACGGCACATCCTCACGCTATCCTAACCGCGAAAAATGCCGCGCCCTTGGTACCAGCCTTGCCGAAATGCACCTCCATGCCAGCGGCGTAACCCGTCGCCGCCCAAACGCGCTTGGCCCTCAATCATGGCAGCCGCTTTTAGACAGTGTTGGCGCCCGCGCCGATGAAATTGCCCCATCAATGCAAGCGATGGCACAAACGCGGCTTAGTTCGATTCTGGCAGCATGGCCGCAAGATTTACCGCAAGGCGTCATTCATGCCGATCTTTTTCCCAATAATGTCTTGTTCATTGGTGATCAGTTAACCGGCTTGATTGATTTCTATTTCGCCTGTGATGATATTCTTGCCTATGACATTGGGATTTGCCTGAATTCTTGGTGTTTTGAGGCTGACGGCAGCTTTAACATGACCAAATCACGGTCGCTGATTCGCGGCTATCAGGCGGTACGGCCTTTGTCAGATGCCGAAATTGCCGCCATTCCGGTCTTGGCGGCGGGTTCGGCCATGCGGTTTTTCCTGACCCGCCTATATGACTGGCTTCATACGCCAAAAGATGCGCTTGTCAGCCCGAAAGACCCGATGGAATATTGGTCAATCCTGCGGTTTCACCAATCGGTTTCCGGTGTTGGTGCCTATGGGTTTGACTAGGTGGGAGCAAAATATCCAATGATTGCGCATTGCCCCACAATTTTTTTCATNCCTTGCCGTTATAGGAGCCTTTAAATGCCACAGGATGCTCCAGAACCGGTTACAATCCACACTGATGGGTCTTGCTTGTCAAACCCCGGCCCAGGCGGCTGGGCGGCGATCCTGCAATGGCAGGGCAATGAACGNGAACTGACCGGATCCGAGCCCGACACAACCAATAACCGGATGGAATTGATGGCGGCCATTATGGGGCTGAATGCGGTGACGCGTCCGATGCTTGTCGATCTACATACCGATAGCCGTTATGTCATGAATGGCGTGCAGGATTGGATGCCCCGCTGGAAAGCCAATGGCTGGAAAACCGCCGCCAAAAAGCCGGTTGCCAATCAAGATCTATGGCAGCTGCTTGATCAAGCGGTGATCCGTCATCAGGTAAGGTGGCATTGGGTAAAGGGGCATGCTGGCAACCCGCTGAATGAACGCTGTGACGTTCTTGCCCGCAGCGCCGCCGAGGCCATTGCCTAAATTGATCAGGCAAGGCCGGTTGTAACAACAAACAAAAGGGGCAACACGCCCCCTTGCCGGTTAGAGATTGGCGAGAACATGCTCGGCACTGGATACTTCAAATGCCGCTGGCTCTTCCATAAACATATGTGTCAGAACGCCATTGTCGATTACCATCGCACAACGCGCGGCGCGGCGACCCATGACCGGCCCCATAAAACGGCTAATGCCAAGCGCATCAGAAAAGGCCGCCAGCGGATCAGCAAGCATATCGATAATGCCGTCAGCTTTGCTGTCCAAGGCCCAAGCCCGCATCACATGCGCGTCATTGACGGCAAGACAGGCAATCTTGTCAAATCCGGCTGCCTTGAATTTATCGGCATGTTCGATATAGCCTGGCAGATGCCGCGCTGAACAAGTTGGGGTAAATGCACCGGGCAGCGCAAACATGACAACGCGGCAATCCTTGAAATAATCAGCTGTTTCAACAGCATCAATGCCATCTTCAGATTTAGTGTGAATGGTCGCCTCTGGAATGTTCTGGCCAGCTTCAATGGTCGGGATTTCGTCGGTCATNGGATCGCCTTCATTGGAAAATTATGCGGTGAAAGAATGATGAATGCTATTTATACCGCTGCCCCTGATGATGCAAGTCCAACAAAGCGCTTAGCGACTCATCCCAGCCTTGATCAGCGCCTTTTCAATCATATCCGCACGCAGCAATTCACCAAGCAAAATGCCNTCAGGTGCCGTGGGGCCGTAAATGATATTGAACGGTATACCAAACCGGTCATGGCTTGCCAGAAATGCCGCAATGCGCGGGTCGGGGCGCGTCCAGTCAGCCTTCAGCATCACCAGCTTGTCATCTTCAACCAGTGCCGCCAGCATCGGGCCTATTGGGGCGGCTTCAAGCACCAGCGCTTTATTGGCTTTGCAGGTGATGCACCAATCAGCGGTCACATCGACAAAAACCAGCTTGCCTTCGGCGCGGGCAGATGCACTCGCGTCATCTGACCAAACCTGCCAGACAAGCCCATTGACCTGTGGTGCGACGATTGCAGGCGCAGGCAAAAACGCCAATCCCGCAAAAAGACCGGCACTCGCCAGTAAAATTCCGATTTTTTGACGTAACAAAACCGCCAAAAGCACAAAACCAATCAAGCCCAGCAACAGTAACGCCGCCAGCCCGCCTTGCACCGTTTGCAACAACCAGCCAAGCCAGACCATCGTTGCGATCAGCAATCCTGCCAAACCGCGTTTTAACCAGACCATCCAATGGCCCGGCCGCGGCAGAAACCCAACCAGCGCCGGAAATAGGACGATCAGCCCCCACGGCGCGGCAAGACCCGCCCCCATCGCCATAAACACGGCAAAGAGCTGCAC
>JGI26080J50196_1000159_pt1 | contig 29861 bp, 28 predicted proteins | sample SaaInl0LU_22_DNA_FD_50196 | JGI IMG/M metagenome (IMG submission 50196)
AAAACTAAGAAACAAACTGATTTTATAATAAATCTGCTTGGTTTAATGTTGTTTGATTGGTTGGTAAAACATCTGCTAAACCACAAGATTTAGACATGCTTCTACAAGAAGAAAAACAAATTAAACCTATAATGCAAATTGCAATAAAAATTACTTTTTTCATTTTTTAAATTTTTTAAAGGCTAAATATACATATTTTTTATGAACTCACCTGATTTTTTATTGCCTCCTATAGCGATCAAACAAATCATTTTATTTTGAATTCGGGTAACTTTTTTTTTGATGGGTTTGCCATCATTCTACTCGTTTATTTTTAGCCATTTTTGAATATCTTCTAGTTGCTGTTCGTATCTTTTTGCTAAAATCTTACCGATATTTTTATATGATGATTTCAAATATTCATGAACGCTCGCCAAATTCAAGGGTTTTTTTCAAAGATTTGTATAATTTTTGATGGATTGCCAGCACTCATATCTTTAATGATTTCTTAAGTTAAAACAATGCTAATAGCTACTTCTTTCGCACGAAAAGCTTTACACATTTGTATCATATCATCTGGATAATCTTTCTAGCAAAGTTTCATGTTTTTTTAGTGTATTGTTTTTTTCTTTTAAATATCAAGAATAATTAAAGTGTTCTGCTACTCCTATCTACTTTGAGGATTGTCTTTTACTCAGTTAATTTATTTAAGCTGTAAATAATTAAATCTTCTACAACTTTTCCAGGTTTTTTGCTAAAAGTACCATTTGCTCTGTTAGCAATAATGGCGTTTATTGAACAAGAATTATGACCTAACAATTTAGACAAACCGTAAATGGCAGAAGTTTCCATTTCTAAATTGGTAATTCTATGCGAATTGAATTGAAAAGAATCAATTTTATGGTTTAAGTTATCGTCTTGTAAAGCAAGTCTTAAAACTCTGCCTTGAGGGCCGTAAAAACCACCAGCAGTAGCTGTTATCCCTGTAAAAGTATTATCTGAGCTTAATTTTTTTTCTAATATTTTACTATTTTTTATAATAATGGGAGCTGCTTTTTTAGTACTCCAGTTGGTATGTTTTACGAAGGCATTTTCTATATCTGTATTACAAATACTTTCTATTTGATATGAATGCAACAGGCCATTTAAATCTAAACCAAAAGAGCTTATTAAAAAACTATCTACAGGAATATCTACCTGTAAAGATCCAGAAGTACCAATTCTAACAATATTTAACTGGCTTAAATTTTCTTTAGGTTTTCTTGTAGTTAAATCAATATTTACAAGCGCATCTAACTCATTCATTACAATATCAATATTATCTGGTCCAATACCAGTAGATATTACAGAAAAGCGCTTGTTTTTATAAGTGCCTGTGGTAGTTTTAAATTCTCTTTTTTGTGTTGTAAACTCAATAGCATCAAAATATTTTGTTATTTTATCTACGCGATCTTGATCGCCAACAAAAATAATATCTTTAGCAATGTTTTCTGGTTTTAAATTCAAATGATAAACGCTACCATCTGCATTTAAAATAAGTTCAGATTGTTTTATTTGCATATTTTAAGAGGTAATTTGTAATAGTTTTTGATTGTTTTTACTAAATAAAAAACTAAATTTTTTAGCTCCTCCAAGATAAGAATTTTCGTTTCGTAATTGCCTATAAAAACTGGTTTCGTTTTCTAAAACTTTTTTGCCTGTTTTGGTTAATTTTACAGGGTTATAAGATGCAAATAATGGGTTTAGTTGCGTTATGGTTTTTTGGTATTGTAAGTCTCCAAAGCCAAATAATTCTTGCTCTTTAAGTAAACTACCCAATAGTTTGTTTTTAGTTGTTAATTTGTTTTTTGTAGCAGTTTGTAGTACAAAGTTTTCTACATTATTTAATCCATTTTCTANAGAAGGAAACCTTTGCAAATGTGTTTTTAAAGCATTTTCTAAATATACAAATGTATTTGTTGTTTTAATATTTGTAATAGTTTCTAGCCTTAGAGGACTGACCGAACAATATAGTTGCCAAATGTAATCTGCGTATTCAATATCATTTTGTGATAAATTAATTCTTTTTTATAATGCTGATGTATTTCAGATTCAGAAAGCTCACATAAACCTTTTAATTTTGTTGACTTTTTTACTTTTCCGCTACAGATTAAAGAAATATGATAGTCTTTTCTATGTTGTTTTAACCAACTAATAACCGCTAACATATTAATTTGACAAAACAAATCGTACTCAAACCAAAGTATAATTTCTTTGGTTTCTTTTTTGTTACAAAGCCTTCTGTATTCTTTTATGGTATAGTCTATAAATTTTTGTTTATTAACTTTGTAAGTATTTTTAAAAAAGCTATACCTCATTTTCCAAAAAACATCACTACCAACATTTGTAGTGGTTTTGCCTTCGCATAGCATTTCTCTCCAAGTGATAAAATCTCCAGTAAATTTAAGTTTTTTTAGATAGTTTGTGGTACTGTCTCCATTTGTTATGTGTAAAATTAAAGCGCCCATAATAAATTGACAATAAATTTAATTACTTTTAATTGTGTTGATTTTTATGTTGTTAACCTCCAACACGTTTTACTTTAAAACCTTTATCCTTTAACATATTCATAATTTTATCTCTAAAATCTCCCTGAATGATAATTTTATCATCTTTAAAACTACCTCCTACAGAGAGTTTGGTTTTAATTTCTTTTGCCAAAATTTTAAAGTCTGCTGTTGCACCAGTATACCCCTCTAAAATGGTAATTGGTTTTCCTTTTCGCTTTTCGTATTTACAAATTATAGGTTCATCTTGTAACCAAATATTCGATTTTTCTATTGTTGGTTCAGGTGTTTCCTTATGTTCTGGAAATAGATTTTTTAATTGATCTTTTAAATCCATTTGTTAGTGTTTGGTTGTAAGTTTTGGTTTGTAGTTTTTGTTTTGTAAAAACCAAAAACCGCCAACTATTTCTTCAATCCTAATTCTTTTAAACGTTGGTCTAAAAATTTACCTGCAGTAATATCTTCAAACTGTTTTGGGTTTTCTGTATCTACACAGTTTTCTAATACATCTAATTTCATTTCACTTACTGGATGCATAAAAAACGGAATGGAATATCTTGAGGTACCCCACATTTCTTTAGGAGGATTTACCACTCTATGAATGGTAGACTTTAGTTTGTTATTACTATGTCGTGATAACATATCTCCAACATTAATCATCAATTCATCTGGTTCAGCCATAGCATCTATCCAATCGCCTTTGTGGTTTTGCACTTGCAAACCTTTACCTTGAGCGCCCATTAATAGCGTAATCAAGTTAATGTCTCCATGGGCTGCAGCTCTTTCTGCGCCTTTTGGTTCTGTCTTTATAGGTGGATAATGAATAGGTCTTAAAATACTGTTTCCGTTTTTGATGTGTTTATCAAAATATGTTTCTTCTAAACCTAAATGCAATGCTAAAGATCGCAGCACATATTTTGCTGTTTTTTCTAACATTTTATAGGTTTTTTTACCAACCTCATTAAATTTTGGGAGTTCTTCTACAATTACATTTTCTGGGTATTCTGCAGCTCTTTTAGGATCGTCTTTTACATATTGACCAAAATGCCAAAACTCTTTTAAATCTGCTTCTTTTTTACCTTTTGCAGATTCTTTTCCAAAAGAAACATATCCTCTTTGTCCTCCAATACCAGGTATTTCGTATTTTTCTTTTGTTGCTATGGGTAAGTCAAAAAAGTTTTTGATTTCTGCATATAAATCTTTTACTAATGTATCGTCTAAGAAATGACCTTTTAAAGCTACAAAACCAATGTTTTCATAGGCGTGACCAATTTCGTTTATAAATTTTTGTTTTCTTGTTGCATCGTCAGACAAAAAGTCTGCTAGATTTACACTTGGTATTTTATTCATTATGACATTTTTAAGGTAGAAACCTACGCTAAAGTTACTAAAAAAAGAGGAATTATAATGGTAGTTTATTTTTTTGTAAATGGAATTAGGTAACTTACAGTATAATTAAAGCCAAAACCTGTATTGCTTTCAAAAATTCTATTGAAACCAGGAGCGTATAAGGTTTTAAAGTTTTCGGGTTCTTTAACACTCATTAAAATCTTATAAGAAAGGCTAAAGCTTACAAATAAATTTTTTAGTGTTTCTGCTTTTATGCCTACCATAAATTCAGACCAATGTGCATTTAAATTTTTTGCTGTTACTGGATTTGCTACTGGCTCTGCAAGAAAATAATTGCCATTATCTGCATCTGAAACATTGGGTGTATAACTGTTTAAAGTTTGATCAAATAAGGCAAAACCATATCTATATCCTACAAAAACTTCGTTGTTCATATCTAACCAATTTTTGTAGGCATTGTAGTTAATGCCCAAACGGATATAGTTTCCTTTTGCTGTAGAGTTAGAAACCATAAATTCTGATGATGTTTCTTCTTCGTAACCTAATTCTGCTGCAATGTATAAGTTTTTTTTAATTCTGTAATCGCCAACAATTTCAAAACCAGTATAAACACCATCAAGCGAAGCTTTGATAGGTTTGCTAATGTCTACACCTAAACGAATACCAGCATTGGTTTTGTAAATTAGGGTATCTTTTTCTTTGGTAATAAGACTATCTTTAGGTTGCTCTTGCGCATAATTTTCAGCAAAAACAAATACCATAAAAAGGCTAATGAAATACTTGTACATGTGCTGTGGTTTGATCATTTAAATTAAGTAAAGTTTTGGGCGTAAAATCTGTAAACCAAGTATTTGTTGGTGATGAAAATTCTAAATTTGTATACACAATTTTGTAACCACAAGAGCGTGAAACATATTCTTCTTGAATATCATAATTAATAGAAAACTGATTTACAACACCATCTTTAGAAAAATTATATATAGTTTCTAAAGCATTCGGGTTCAGAGGGATTACAATGCTGTCTGTACTAACACCATTATATCTAGCAATTGTATCGCTATTTGCTTCTGAATTAATTACTAAGTTTTGCACTCTTTTTGTTGTCTCTCTATTGGTATCATCATAAAAACGAATAATTAATCTTGGTGTAACAGGGTTTTGAGTACAAAAATCATCTTTTTCGCAAGCGGAAAAAAGTGCTACAGATACTAGTAAAATTAGAATTGTTTGTTTCACGAGTCAAATATAGGTATTAGAATGTTTTCTAGAAGATTATTCCTCTTCAACTTCTACAATTTTATTGATGGCTTCTGCTAATTTAAAATCCAGTTCTGTAACTCCATCAGCATCATGTGTGGTTAATGTAATGTCTAATGTGTTGTAAACGTTTGTCCATTCTGGGTGATGATTTAAAGCCTCACATTCAAAAGCAATTCTGTTCATTGCAGACATACAGTCTTTAAAATTATCAAACTCAAAATCGGTATGAATGGCATCATCATAAAAATCCCATTCTTGTAATTTTTCTATTCTTTTTTCTATTTCTTGATTTGTTAGTTTTTTCATTTTCTGCGTTTTATATACTATTTTAAATGTTTGGGCATATCTCTTCTTTCATGTAAAACTCTAATAATTAATAGTTTGTTTTCAATTATTTTATAAAAAATAATGTGTTTTTGAAAAGCGATACTAAATATACCCTCTTTAATTTCTTTTCTTGTTCTACCTAAGTTTGGTTGGTTACATAATTGAAAAAATAAATCTTCAATGTTTGATAGATATACAATTGCTTGATTTCGGCTATGACTTTTTTCTGTATAATCAAAAATATCTTCTAAATCTGCATCTGCTTCTTTGGTTAATTCATAATTTTTAAGAATAACCATATTACTATTCTTGTTTCGATTCTAAAATATCTTTTACAGAACGCTTACTTATTCCACTTTCTAGTCCTTTTTCTATTTCTGCTCTTAAATCTTTTATAATTTTATTTCTATATATGGTATGCAATCTTAAAGCATCTCTAATTACTTCACTATTATTTTGATACTCGCCAGATTCAACTTGAGTAGTAATATATTCCTCCTGTTGTTTTGTAAAACTAATATTCATAATTATTTATTTTGATATCATAAAAGTATAAATATTATCTATATTTAGCAAATATGGATAAATTGTTAAATAAAGTCTATCTATTTCTCAAACAAAACCACAGTTTCTATATGGCTTGTGTGCGGAAATTGATCTACCAAACTTATTTTTTTCATTTGATAACCAGCTGCTGCTAACAATTCTGTATCTCTTGCTTGTGTGGCTGGGTTACAAGAAACATATACCATTCTGTCTGCATTTAAGTTGATAATTTTTTGCAGTGTTTTTGGTGCAATACCAGCTCTTGCAGGATCTAATATGATTGTTTTTATTTTATTTTGATATTCTGGATGTGCTATTAAAAATTTACCAACATCTGCTGCAAAAAACTTTAAGCCTTCTATATTATTTCTTTTAGCGTTCTTTTTTGCATCTGCTATGGCTGATGCTACAATATCTACACCCACAATTTTTGCATTATCGCTTTTAGAAGCTACAATTTGACCAATGGTTCCTGTGCCACAAAATAAATCCATAACCACAGTATTGTCTACTTTGGTTTTATCCTCTAAAACATATTCCACTACTTTAGAATATAATCTTTCTGCACATTTTGGGTTGGTTTGAAAAAAGCTTTTCATGCTAATTTCAAAGTTTAAACCCAACAATTCTTCTACAATTTTATCTTTACCACACACCAACTCTAAACTACCTGAAGTAGCAATGGTTCTGTCTCCAGTTTCATCGTTAATAGTATGCAATAAACCTGCTAAACGATCTCCTAAAATATCTTTTAAAAATGCAGCAAATTTTTTTAAATCGAATTTATCTAAATCATCAGAAGTTGTTACTAAATTACATAACAACTCGTCTGTTTTAAAAGATTTTCTAACCACAAAATACCTAAAAAAACCTTCTCTTTTTGGTCCATGCCAAGGTTGTAAACCTGTTTCTTTACAATACTTACGAATGTTTTTAAGATTGTCTTCTAACTGCTTGTCAAACAAACCAGAATCTTTTTCTAAATTATCGCCCATCCACCAAACACCACGTCTTTTAAAACCTAGTGTAAACTCGTCTTTATCTGTTTTTTCAATTCTGTCGTAACCAATAGCAGAAAAACCATATTCCATTTTATTTCTGTAATGAAACACGTTTGGCGAGGTTACAAACTCATCAAAAAGATCTTCTATATTAGTAACTTTACCAATTTTTTTAAAAAGAGAAAGTGTGCTTTCTTTTTTGTATTGATGTTGTAAATTGATAGGTAATTGAATGTAAGGCGCCCCAGGAATATCTTGATAAGGAACTTTAACTTCATCTCTAGAAGGTTCTAAAACATCAATTAACTTAGCTTCTGCGTATTTTTTGCTAGATTTTTTTATTTGTGCCTTTACCAATTGACCCGGTAAAGTATTGGGTACAAAAATGACAAAACTGCCTTCTTCAGAGTGTATTCTGGCAATGCCTTTTCCTCCAAAAGCATAATCTTCTATGGTAAGTTCTAAAACCTGGTTTCTTTTTACAAATTTATTTCGTTCTCTACGTGGCATTTTCTGTATTTAGTGGATTGCAAAATTAGCAAAACTTATTGATTGAAGTAGGAATTGAAATGTATTTATAGAAAAACATTTTTATTTAAAAAAAGAGGTATTTTATTTAGAAATAATTTCTAAAACCAACGCTTTGGTTAGTGGTTTTCCGTTGGCAATTTTTTTGATATTTTCAAAGGTAAAAACAAAATCGCATCCTTTTTTATAATCTGAACATCCATAAGCTGTTTTTCCTTTTAGAATGGTTCCTTTTTTACATTTTGGACAAGTTATTTTACTTTGAAGCGATTTGTCTGAATCAGGAGTGAGAGTTTTTTTTGGTTCAAACTTTACATTAAAATCATCATCAAAACGAAGTAAACCTTCTGCCTTAGTATCATTTACCGAAAACCCTTTTAAATTGGTAGTACAACCTTTGTCTATTAATCTAATAATCTGGTTTTCAGAAATTTTTTTATCGCAAAATTGAAACGGAATTTTTAAATCGCAATTGTTTTTATATTCAGAGCAACCATAAGCTGTAGAGCCTTTTAATAACTGCCCTTTTTTGCATTTTGGACAAGTTTTACCTACTACTTGTTTTTTTGTTTTTTTGTTTTTTCTACTTTGTGGAGATTTCTCTTGGGCACTTTGACTGTCACTATTAGAGGAAATTCGTTTTTTAGTCGTGTTAGAACGTACTTCATAAACCAGTTCATCAACCATTTTTTTCATGTTATTGATAAACGTTCCTGCATTAAAATCTCCACGTTCAATTTCTTTAAGACGTTTTTCCCAACGCCCAGTTAATTCAGCAGATTTTAGTAATTCATTATCAATAATATTTATNAGGTCGATTCCTGTTTGTGTAGGTAAAACCAGTTTTTTCTTACGTTCTATATATTTTCTTCTAAATAAAGTTTCAATAATACTTGCTCTTGTTGATGGTCTTCCAATTCCATTTTCTTTCATCAGTTCACGCATTTCATCATCATCTACTTGTTTACCAGCAGTTTCCATAGCTCTTAACAAACTTGCTTCTGTAAAGTTTCTTGGTGGCTTTGTTTCTTTTTCTAAAAAAGAAGGTTCATGAGGGCCTTTTTCACCTTTGGTAAAACTAGGTAAGGTAGTTTGTATATTTAGCTCTTTTTTCGCCTTGCTTTCTTCAGTTTCAAAAACGATTCTCCAGCCTTTAGTTAAAATTTCTTTACCTGTAGTTTTAAAAGGAACTTCTGCAGCTTTGCCTAAAACAGAAGTGTTAGAAACATCTGAATCTGGATAAAAAACAGCAATAAAACGTTTGGTAATAATATCGTAAACTTGTTGTTGATTGTATTGCAAATTCCCTTGAATTCCCGTAGGAATAATGGCATGGTGATCTGTTACTTTTTTATCATCAAAAACACGTTTAGAATTTTTTATTTTCTGTCCTAAAAGAGCTTGTGTAAGCTTACTATAATTGGTTAATTTCGATAAAATTCCATGTACTTTTGGATACACATCATTAGGTAAAAAAGTGGTATCTACTCTCGGGTAGGTTACAACTTTCATTTCATATAACTTCTGGACTATTTTTAAGGTTTCATCCGCAGAAAAACCAAACTTATTGTTACAATATACTTGTAAACCTGTTAAATCGAATAGTTTAGGTGCGTATTCTTTTCCTTTTTTCTTTTTTACCGAAACAATTTCGAATTCAGATTGTGCAACTTTATCAGCTAAAACTTGTCCGTCTTCTTGTTTTAAAAAACGCCCATCTTCATAATTAAAAAGGGTGTTTCTATAAGTTGTTTGTAGCTCCCAATAAGGTTGTGGTTTAAAATTATGGATTTCGAAATAACGATTTACCAACATTGCTAGGGTAGGTGTTTGCACTCTACCTACAGATAAAACTTGTTTGTAACCACCAAATTTAACGGTATATAAACGTGTTGCATTTAAGCCCAATAACCAATCTCCAATAGCTCTAGAATAGCCAGCGTAATATAAATTATCGTAATTTTCTGCAGGTTTTAAGTTGTTAAACCCGTCTTTAATGGCTTCTTCTGTTAATGATGAAATCCATAAACGTTTTACTTTTCCTTTATAATTACATTGATTAATTACCCAACGTTGAATGAGTTCTCCTTCTGTTCCAGCATCTCCACAATTAATAATTACTTCTGCTTTTTCAAATAATCCTTTTACAATATCAAATTGTTTTCTAATTCCAGAATCGCCTGTAACTTTGGTGTCAAAACGTTCTGGTAACATGGGTAAATTATTCAAATCCCAACTTTTCCAATGAGGTTTGTAATCTTTAGGCTCTAAAAGAGTACATAAATGCCCAAAGGTATAGGTTACAGCATAACCATTGCCTTCGTAAAAACCATCACGTTTTGTGTTGGCTCCTAGAATATTAGCAATCTCTCTTGCTACACTTGGTTTTTCGGCGATACAGACTTTCAATATTTTAGATAATTAAAGAGTCGAAAGTAATAAAATTAAAAGTATTAATAAATAAAAAATGATTCCTAATTTTTTAGCAATAATTGCGTCTTCAAATTTCTTGATTTAACGGTACCTTATAAAACCTTCAATTTCAGTGTTATTATAATCATTAGCATGAAGTAAATTTGAACCAAAACTAAAGGGGAGTAAAAGATATCTTAAAGATAAACTTTCCATTTTTCTTTTACATGTATTTTTTTTGATTCAATTTTAATTTACCAATGCTAATTGAATTCGTTTTCTAACCACATCTACTTCTAAAACTTTTACCACAATTTGTTGTTGTAAAGTTACAATAGTATTTACATCTTTTACAAACAAATCTGATAAATTAGAAACGTGAATTAAGCCACTTTCTTTAATACCAATATCTACAAAACAGCCGAAATTGGTAATATTATTAACGATTCCTGGTAAGAGTTGCCCAATTCTTAAATCGTCAATGATTTTGATGTTTTTGTCAAAAGAAAATATTCTGGCTTTTGCTCTTGGGTCTAAACCTGGTTTTTCTAACTCGTTAATAATGTATTTTAAAGTTGGTAAACCGTTAGTTTCTGAAACATAATTATTTACATTTATTTGTTTAAGAATTTCTTTATGTCCAATAATATCTTTTACATTCATTTTTAAGTCTTTCGCAATTTTATCAACCAAAAAATAACTTTCAGGATGTACACCAGAATCATCTAAAGGATTCTTTGCATTTTTAACTCTTAAAAAACCTGCAGCTTGCTCAAAGGCTTTTCCTCCTATACGTGGTACTTTTTTAATCTCATTTCTAGAAGAAAAAGAACCATTTTTATTTCTGTAATTTACAATATTAGTGGCTAATTTTGGTCCAATTCCAGAAACATAACTTAGTAAAGATTCGCTTGCAGTATTAATGTTTACACCCACTATATTTACGCAACTTTCTACAACCGTATCTAAAGATTTTTTTAGTTTGGTTTGGTCTACATCATGCTGATATTGCCCAACTCCAATCGATTTCGCATCAATTTTAACCAGTTCTGCTAAAGGATCTTGTAAACGTCTACCAATAGAAACGGCACCACGAACTGTTACATCGTAATTTGGAAACTCATCTCTAGCAATTTTAGAGGCAGAATATATGGACGCTCCAGCTTCACTCACCACAAATACATCAATTGCATTTTTAAACTGAATTTTTTTAATCAATTGTTCTGTTTCTCTAGAGGCTGTTCCATTTCCAATAGCAATAGCTTCAATTTTATGGGCTTCTGCCAAAGAACTAATTTTTTTAATCGCATCTAAAGATTGGTTTTGAGGTGCATGTGGAAACACGGTTTCATTATGTTTTAATTCTCCTTGTTCATTTAAGCATACAATTTTACAGCCAGATCTAAAACCAGGATCTATTGCCAACACTCGTTTTTCTCCTAAAGGAGCTCCTAACAATAATTGATGTAAGTTTTTCGCAAAAACGGCTATGGCACTTTGATCAGCTTTTTCTTTGGCAATTGATAAAGCTTCATTGGATAAAGAGGGAAATAACAAACGTTTAAAAGCATCTTGAATTGCCCATTGAATTTGAGTAGCACATTCGTTGTTCGAACGAATAATTCTACTTTCCATTTTTTGAAGCGTTCTTTCTGTATCAATTTCTATTTTTATACGAATAAACCCCTCTTTTTCGGCTCTTAAAATAGCTAATAATCTGTGCGACGGAATCCGGTTTAAAGATTCACTCCAATCAAAATAATCTTTAAATTTTTGTGCTTTTTCATTATCTATTTCCTTTTTTATTACTTTGGATGAAATAGTAGCGAAGCGTTCTAGTTGATAACGAATATTATTTCTAATATCTGTACGTTCGTTAATCCATTCTGCAATTATAAAACGTGCGCCTTCTAGAGCATCTTCAATTGTATCAACTTCGTTGGAAGTATATTTAGAGGCTGTATATTCTAAATCATTTACACGTTGACTCATAATCATTTTTGCCAACGGCTCTAAACCTTGTAAACGTGCAGATTCTGCTTTTGTTTTTCTCTTTTTTTTATAAGGTAAATAAATATCTTCTAAGGTAATACTGTCTTTTGCACTTTTTACTTTCTGAGTTAATTGAGCAGTTAAAACCTTTTGCTCTTCTAAAGCTTTTAAAATGGCAATTTTTCTTTTTTCTAAGGCTTCAAAAGTTTCTTTAATTTTTACAATTTCTCCAATTTGAACTTCATCTAAATTTCCAGTCATTTCCTTTCTATATCTAGAAATAAAGGGAATAGTTGCATCTTCATTTAACAATGAAAGTGTATTGGAAACCGATTTTTCTGCTAAGTTGGTTTGTTGTATTACGTATTGGAGTAGTTGCATTTATTTCTAAATATTTATCAAATTTAAACTGTCTCCTTGAGCGTAGTCAAAAAGATTGTAGTTTTTAAAAATTTTATTAGTTCTCGTCTGCGCTGAAAAGACAAGAATTAGGTTTTTTAAGAAATTACTTTCTCAAAAGCCAAACGTTTGGCACCATAAGAAGTGTAAATAATGCCACAATATTGGTAACCCAATTTTTTAATTAAAGATTGCATTCCGATATTTTCTTCATGTGTATCAATCTTTAAACTTTTTATTTTTTTTTCTAATAATTGCAAGTGAAATTCATCAAACATAAAAGTAGCCAAACCATATTTTCTAAATTCTTTTTTGATGGCCATTCTATGAACTACGCCATATTTTTCATCTTCACTTACAATCCAATTACCATCTATAATTTTTTTGTATGTGGGCTCTTTTCTTGTGGTAAACATAGAAGTTGCCATAACCTGATTTTCATCATTTACAACCACATAACTTTCACCTTTTTTAATATCGTTTTCAACTTGGGCTGCATTTGGATAGCCATTTTGCCATTGATCTATCTTTTGTGATGCTAAATACTCTTTTGCATCATCAATAATTGTTAGAATATTTGGAATATCTTCTGTTTTAGAAAGCCTAATTTTCATTATCATAAATTTAGACCCCACAGGCTTTTGTACTGAATTGATAACAGTATCTAAACCTGTGGGGTCTGTAAAAATAATTTATTTTTTAGAAAAAGTTAAAGAGTAACTGCTTCTTTTTTAGTTTTTTTTAACTGAGAAAATTCGACAACTTCTTGATTGTGTAAAATATCTTGAATCGTTTGTCTTTTTCTAATCAAGTAGTCTTTTCCTTGATGAACCATAACTTCTGCAGGTAAATAACGCGAATTGTAATTAGAAGCCATAGAATAACAATAGGCACCAGCATTATGGAAACACAAGACATTCTCTTCTGAAATTTCTGCAATCCTTCTGTTAGAACCAAAGGTGTCTGTTTCGCAAATATACCCCACAACAGAGTAGTATCTATCTCTTCCTTTCGGGTTAGAAATATTGGTTATATGATGGTAAGAATTGTACATCATGGGTCTTACCAAATGATTAAAACCAGAGTCTACATGCGCAAAAACGGTAGAAGTGGTTTGTTTTACAACATTTACTTTTGCTAAAAATACACCAGCTTCAGACACTAAAAATTTTCCAGGTTCAAACATTAATGTAATGTCTTTGCCATATTCTTTACAAAACTCGTTAAAACGTTCTGATAATTGTACGCCTAATTGCTCTATATCTGTAGAAATATCTCCTTCTTTATAAGGCACTTTAAAACCGCTTCCAAAATCGATAAAATCAATATTTTTAAATTGTTTAGCCACATCAAATAAAATTTCTGATGCACGTAAAAAAGTATCAATATCTAAAATATCAGATCCTGTGTGCATGTGAATTCCGTTAATATTCATACCCGTATTTTCTACCACACGTTTAATATGTGGAACTTGATGAATAGAAATCCCAAATTTAGAATCGATATGACCCACAGAAATTTTAGAATTTCCACCAGCCATAATGTGTGGATTGATACGCACACAAACAGGAATTTCTGGGTGTTTTTGACCAAATAATTCTAAGATAGATAAATTATCAATATTAATTTGAACGCCTAATTTTGCAACTTCTTCAATTTCTTGTAAAGAAACTCCATTGGGTGTATAAATAATATTTTTTGGATCTATACCTGTAGTTAAGCCCAATTGCACCTCTTGATGAGAAACTGTATCTAAACCAGCACCTAAATTTTTAAAGAATTTTAAAATATTTATGTTTGATAATGCTTTAACGGCATAATTTAATTTTAAATTTTTAACATCACTAAAAGCGTTTGTTAACCTATTATATTGCGATTCAATTTTATCTGTATCGTAAACATATAAGGGACTTCCGTATTTATTTGCTAATTCTAAAAGTTGCGAGTTTTCCACGATATTTTGTTGTTTATTTTTGTCAAAAGTAGTTAAAATGTTTAGTTCTAAATCATTTGTTTAAAAATATAACATATTGTTTTTTATTGTGAATTTTGTAAAAGTAATAGACTATATATTTTAGGTAATATGTAAAATAACAAACGGGTTTTTTCTCGTTGAAATCCTGTTGATAACTAATTGTTTTTGTTATTTTATTTTTTGTTGTGAAACCCTATTTTTACAAGTACTTCAAACCTAAAANTTGTAAACGTTTTTTATGAGTCAGGAAACAAAATATACAGAAGATAATATTAGATCTTTAGATTGGAAAGAGCATATTAGAATGCGTCCAGGAATGTACATTGGTAAGTTAGGAGATGGTTCTTCTGCAGACGATGGTATTTATATTTTGGTAAAAGAGGTTTTAGATAACTCTATTGACGAGTATGTGATGGGGGCAGGTAAAACCATAGAAATTTCTATACAAGGTAGCAAAGTTACAGTTCGCGATTATGGTCGTGGTATTCCGCTAGGAAAAGTAGTAGACGTAGTTTCTAAAATGAATACTGGTGGTAAATACGACTCTAAAGCCTTTAAAAAATCTGTAGGTTTAAATGGGGTGGGTACCAAAGCTGTAAATGCACTTTCGTCATATTTTAGGGTAGAGTCTACACGTGAAGGTAAATCTGCTTCTGCAGAATTTAGCCAAGGTAATTTAGGAGAGCAAGAGTTTTTAGAAGAAACCTCTCGAAGAAAAGGTACCAAAGTTCAGTTTATCCCAGATGAAACCATTTTTAAAAACTACAAATTTAGAAACGAATATGTTTCTAAAATGTTGAAGAATTATGTGTATTTAAATCCTGGTTTAACCATTATTTTTAATGGAGAAAAATACTTTTCTGAAAACGGATTAAAAGATTTATTGGAAGATAATAACAACAAAGATGATATGTTGTATCCAATAATTCACTTAAAAGGAGATGATATTGAAGTTGCAATTACTCACAGTAAAACACAGTATTCAGAAGAATATCACTCTTTTGTAAACGGACAACATACTACACAAGGGGGTACACACCAATCTGCATTTAGAGAGGCTATTGTTAAAACGATTCGCGATTTTTTTGGTAAAAACTTCGAGGCTTCAGATGTACGTAAATCTATCATTTCTGCTATTGCAATAAAGGTGATGGAACCTGTTTTTGAAAGTCAAACTAAAACCAAATTAGGTTCTACAGAAATGGGGGGAGATTTACCAACTGTTAGAACGTATATCAATGATTTTGTTAAAACACATTTAGACAACTATTTACATAAAAATACAGAGGTTGCAGACAAACTGCAAAAGAAAATTTTACAAGCAGAAAAAGAGCGTAAAGAACTTTCTGGAATTAGAAAATTAGCTAGAGATAGAGCTAAAAAGGCCAGTTTACACAACAAAAAACTACGAGATTGTAGAATCCATTTAGGGGATACCAAAAAAGAAGCACATTTAGAAACTACTTTGTTTATTACAGAGGGGGATTCTGCTTCTGGGTCAATTACAAAATCAAGAAATGTAAACACACAAGCTGTATTTAGTTTAAAGGGAAAGCCTTTAAATTCTTATGGATTGAGTAAAAAAATAGTCTACGAAAATGAGGAATTTAATTTATTGCAGGCTGCATTAAATATAGAAGATGGTTTAGAAGATTTGCGTTACAACAACATTGTAATTGCAACAGATGCAGATGTAGATGGTATGCATATTCGGTTATTATTAATTACATTTTTCTTACAGTTTTTTCCAGAATTGATTAAAGAAGGCCATTTATATATTTTAGAAACACCTTTATTTAGAGTGCGTAACAAAAAGCAAACGTTTTATTGTTATTCGGATGATGAAAAAAGAGAAGCTATAGAAAAGTTAAGAGGCAAGCCAGAAATTACTCGATTTAAAGGTTTGGGTGAAATTTCCCCAAACGAATTTGTCCATTTTATTGGTGATGATATTCGTTTAGATCCAGTAATGTTAGACAAAGAAATGTCTATAGAGCAAATGTTAGAGTTTTATATGGGTAAAAATACTCCTGATAGACAAAAATTTATCATCAATAATTTAAAAGTTGAATTAGATTACGTAGAAGATTAGATTCAGACCTCACAGGTTTTTAAAACCTGTGAGGTCTTTAGGATAAAATTAGAGTTCGCAATTTGCAACCTCAAGTTTACTAAAAATGAAAGAAGAAGAAAAATTAATAATTCCAGATGAAATAATATCTAATAAAATCTATTTGATTCGTAATCAAAAAGTAATGTTAGATAGAGATTTGGCAGAATTATAACAAGTAGAAACAAAGCAATTAAAACGTCAAGTTAGAAGAAATGTCAATCGATTTCCTGAAGATTTTATGTTTGAAATGTCTAAAGATGAACTTCAGAATTGGAGGAGCCAATTTGGCACCTCCAATTCTGAAAATATGGGTTTACGTTATATACCAATGGTCTTTACAGAACAAGGAGTTGCAATGTTATCTAGTGTTTTAAATAGTGATAGAGCAATTGCTGTAAATATTAAAATTATTAGAATATTTACAAAAATGAGAGATTTGTTGAGTGATAATTTAAGTTTACGATTAGAAATTGAAGACATAAAAAAGAAACTAACGAATCACGATAAAAATATAGAATTGGTATTTTCTTATTTAGATGAATTAATTGAGAAAAAAGAAAGTCCGCCAAAGAGAAATCAAATAGGTTATATAAAAAATAAAGTTAATAAGTAAACTTGCGTTAGGGATTGAAGTGGAAATCCTTTTTATTGTCAGTTCGAGTTTTTTTGTGAAGTATGAACAAAAAAGTATCGAGAACAAAATAAAAAGATTGTAACGTAAAGCCCGACCTTTAGGAAACGCCCAAATAAAAAAAATACAATTAAACGATTTAACGTTTTTTATGAGTGAAGAAATAAACGAAAACGAACACGAAGAAGAATTAACAAATCAAGGAGAAAATTCTCAAGAGGAAACTATTACTAAAGTTACAGGAATGTACAAAGAGTGGTTTTTAGACTACGCTTCGTATGTAATTTTAGAAAGAGCAGTTCCGTCTTTAGAAGATGGTTTAAAACCTGTACAACGTAGAATTATGCATTCTATGAAAGATTTAGACGATGGACGTTACAATAAAGTAGCCAATATTGTTGGGCATACCATGCAGTATCATCCTCATGGAGATGCTTCTATTGCAGATGCAATGGTGCAAATGGGGCAGAAAGAATTGCTAATAGACATGCAAGGAAACTGGGGTAATATCTTAACAGGAGATAGAGCTGCAGCATCAAGATATATAGAAGCGCGTTTGTCTAAATTTGCTTTAGATGTGGTGTTTAATCCAAAAACCACAGAGTGGAAATTGTCTTACGATGGTCGTAGAAAAGAACCTATAGATTTACCCGTAAAATTCCCATTATTACTAGCACAAGGTGCAGAAGGAATTGCAGTAGGTTTATCAACTAAAATATTACCACACAATTTTGTAGAATTAATAGATGCATCTATAAAATATTTAAAAGGCAGAAGTTTTAAAATTGTACCTGATTTTTTAACAGGTGGAATTGCAGATTTTACCAATTATAATGATGGAAAACGTGGAGGAAAAGTACGTATTCGTGCAAAAATTTCTCAGCTAGATAAAAAAACGTTGGTTATTAATGAAATTCCGTTTTCTACCACAACACAATCTTTAATAGACAGTATTTTAAAAGCCAATGATAAAGGTAAAATTAAAATAAAAAAGATTGAAGACAATACTGCAGCAGAGGTAGAAATTTTGGTGCATTTGCCACCCAATGTTTCGCCAGATAAAAGTATAGATGCATTATATGCATTTACAAATTGTGAAACTTCTATTTCGCCTTTATGTTGTACTATTGAAGATAATAAACCTGTTTTTTTAGGAGTTTCTGAGCTTTTAAAACACTCAACAGACTTAACAGTTGAGTTGTTAAAACGTGAATTAGAAATTCAGTTAAATGAATTGGAAGAGCAATGGCATTTCTCTTCTTTAGAACGTATTTTTATAGAAAATAGAATTTATAGAGATATTGAAGAAGAAGAAACTTGGGAAGGTGTAATTGCTGCCATTAACAAAGGTTTACAACCACATATAAAGCATTTAAAACGCGCTATTACAGAAGAAGATATTGTACGTTTAACAGAAATTAGAATTAAAAAAATATCAAAATTTGATATTGACAAAGCCAAGCAATTTATAGAAAGTTTAGAAGACAAAATTGCAGCAGTTAAAAATAATTTAGCCAATTTAATTGAGTTTGCTATTGATTACTTTAAAAACTTAAAAGAAAAATATGGCAAAGGCAAAGAACGCAAAACAGAAATTAGAATTTTTGATGATATTGTAGCTTCAAAAGTAGCCATGAACAATGCAAAACTCTATGTAAATAGAGCAGAAGGGTTTATTGGTACTTCTTTAAAAAGAGACGAATTTATTACAGATTGTTCAGATATTGATGACATTATTATTTTTAGAAAAGATGGTCAAATGATGGTGACAAAAGTAGACTCTAAAACCTTTGTTGGCAAAGATATTATACATGTGGCTGTTTTTAAAAAGAAAGACAAACGTACTGTTTATAATATGATGTACAGAGATGGTTTAAAAGGACCTTCTTACATGAAACGTTTTAATGTAACATCTGTAACTAGAGACAAAGAATACGATTTAACCAATGGTAAAAAAGGCTCTGTTGTACATTATTTTACAGCAAATCCAAATGGTGAAGCAGAAGTTGTAACTATTAATTTACGTTCTGTTGGTAGTGTTAAAAAATTAAAATGGGATGTCGATTTTGCTGATTTAGCAGTAAAAGGACGTGGAGTTCGAGGAAATACAATTACCAAATATGCCATTAAAAAAGTAGAATTTAAAGAAGCTGGAGTATCCACTTTAAAACCACGTAAAATTTGGTTTGATGACGCTGTACAGCGTTTAAATGTGGATCATAGAGGCGAATTGTTGGGTGAGTTTAGAGCAGATGATAAATTATTAATTATCACACAAAGTGGAAAGGCAAAAGCAGTAAAACCAGANTTGGCAATGCATTTTGAAGATGATATGATTGTATTAGAAAAATGGAANNCTCAAAAACCGATTTCTGCNATTTATTATGATGGTGAAAAAGAACGTTATTATGTAAAACGTTTTTTAATAGAAAACCCAGAAAAAGAAGAAGAGTTTATTTCTGATCATCCAAAATCTCAGTTAGAAATTGTAGCAACCGATTATAGACCTGTTGCAGAAGTACAATTTTCTAAACGTAGTTTAGATAATGAAGAAGTTAATTTTGAAGAGTTTATAACTGTAAAAGGTATTAAAGCTTTAGGAAATCAGTTAACTACAGATAAAATTAAAAATGTAAACCTTCTAGAACCTTTAGCTTACAAAGAAGAAAATGAGGTTGATTATAAAGAAACAGAAGTGATTGATGAAGAGGTTGCAGATAATAAACTTCCCATAGAAATAGAAGAGGTTGCTCCTAAAAAAGCTATTTTAGAAGAACTATCTGCAGAAGAAAAAGCACGTATTGCCTTGCAAAAATCAATTACTAAAAAGAAAGCAGCAGAAAAAAAGAGAGATGATGAAAACCAACAGAAGTTATTTTAAGATAAAATAAGAGATGTTTACAATTAATTCATCTTTTCAAAGAAAGTTAATTTGTAATTTGGTAACAAATCAGGATTTGTAATTTTAATAATATCTTTTAAAACAAAATCGGGTCTTGTGGGTGCTAATTCATAATAAATAACACCCCCTGTAATTCCTTTTTTGGTGGTCGGTGTATAAATTTTATCATTTTTAAAAGCATTAAATTTAGCGTACAAAGAATTATTATTTACCAGTTGTTTTTGGGTAGAAAAATAACCTGGAGCTATCCAAAAATCAGCATTTTGTGCCTTGTCAAAAACGCTTTCAAAACTTAGTGATAAACTTCCTTTTCCTTCTGTTTTTTTCCATAAATAATCAACATTTGCATCTTTTAAAAAGGTAGCCACAAAACTGTTTCCAGCAGGTAAATTCCAAATATCTTTACTCATAATGGCACCCGATAAAATGGTTGGTTTTTTAGTTGCTTTTAGAGCAATTTTTTTAGCTTCTAGATAATTAGTTTCAATTACGTTAAAAATACTATCTGCTTGATGCTCCTTATCAAACAAAACTCCAAAAAATTTAATCCATTCAGCTCTACCTAAAGGTGTTTCTTCCAACCAATCTCCATTATAAATAACTTTAATGCCTGCTTTTTTTAAGGTTGATAAACTTTTATCTGCAGAAGCAACACTATAGCCAACCACTAACTCTGGCTGTAAATGCAATAATATCTCTGTATTTAAAGAAGATTCTTTGCCAATTTCTACAATGTTACCTTTATCTATTAAAGCTCTTGTTTTTTCGGATGAAATATATGTAGCATTTGGAAAACCAATAATAGCATTTTCTTCATCTAATAATTCAATCATTGGAATATGTGTTGTGGAAGTCGTCACAAAGTGTTTTACAGGAACTTCAATAGTTTTGTTATTTTTATTAGCAATAGTATTCTTTCTTCTTTGAATGATACTATACTCAAAAACTTCTTTAGAATTTTGATATGCAGCTTTAATTATTAACTTTTTTACGCCATTTTCTTCAATAATATCAAAACCTTTTGCATACTTAATACTACTTTTTTGCCTGGAATTTGTATCTTTTTTTATCACTTCTTTTTTACAAGAAAAGAATATGAAAAGCAACATTAAAAAGAAACTTATGTTGTTTTTTTTCATTTAGGATATGTTTGGTTTTCTTGTCTTTGAACTCTTATAAAAATCATTCTTCTGTTTAATTTTTGTAAGTTCGGTAAATTGTGGTTCTCTTTTTCTCATTTTTTTTCCTGTGCCTTTGCTAACAACTATGTTTTTTAAAACATTTTTTGATGCTTACTTGCAAATTCTTTTATGCTTCTAAAGAATAATATTTGTGATTTCATACAAATAACTTTTTTTTAAAAAGAGCTTTAGCAATTTCAAAAGTCTCAACAGTATCAATATTTACAGCCATATTTGGTGTTTCTTTACCAACAAGGTCACTATGTAAAAAAGTAAATTCTCTTTCTATATTTACTTGCGAACGCGATTTTAATGTAGAGCGTTTTGGACGAATCATTACATTTTTAAAACCTAGTTTAAGGTCGTTTTCTATCCTCATAATTATATAAAAAGATTAGAGTTTAAAGATATAAATTTTAAGAGAGATTATATTAGATTATTTATAAGAATACATATATATTTGTTACAGTTTTTGGTTTTAATGTAGTGATCTACTACATTAAATTAAAAGGGAATCTGGTTAAAATCCAGAACTGTACCCGCAACTGTAAGTTAAAACTGAATGTTGTTTGTTAAAAACAAATAGATTTCAGTACCTCTTTAGAGGATGTTGTTAACACTATTGCCACTGTTTAAAATGATTGAGTTCAGAAAAATGGGAAGGCTAGCAACATAAAAACAAGTCAGGAGACCTGCCAATAATCAACAGTAAAAAAACTTTCGGGATAAAAGTTTATGTACTATAATATATTTCTGTACACGAAATTTACCTGATTTAATGTAAATCAAATTTACTAAAAAAATGAAAAAACAATTACTAATTGTTAGTGTATTGGTATGTAATCTTGTCAACACAAATCTTTTTGCACAAAAAACACAGCAAAAAGAACGTGTAGAAACTCTAAAAGAAATTGTAGTTACAGCAACTAAGTTTACTTTAAAAAAAGAAAATACAGGTAAAGTAATTCATAAAATTACACAAAAAGAACTACAGCAAAATGCAGGTAAATCTGTTATAGAAATTTTTAACACCATTGCTGGTATAGATGTTAGAGGTGTAAATACCAACCCAACAGAACCTAGAAGTATCAATATTAGAGGTGGTAGAAGCAGACAGGTTTTGGTATTAATTGATGGGGTTCCTGTAACAGATCAATCTGCTATTAATCAAGAATTTGATTTGCGTTTATTAGCCGTAAACCAAATAGAAAGTATAGAGATTTTAAAAGGAGCCTCATCAACTTTATATGGTTCTGGAGCCGCAACTGCTGTAATTAATATCGTCTTAAAAAAAGCTTCTAAAAACAATATATCTGGTTCTTTTGAAACTAGTTTAGGAACCAATAATACGGCAAATACATCAAAAAGTACTTTATCAGATAGAAATCAAAATATTAACATAAATGGTAGTGTTGGTAAATTTAATTTTTTAGCATCTTTTAGTTTAACAGGTGTAAATGGCATGTCATCTGCTGTAAGTAAAACCAATGCTATTTTTGAAGACGATGCCTTTTATTCTAAAAACACACTTCTTAAGTTAGGGTATCACATTCATAAAAATTTAAAAATAGAAACTTTTTTAAATTTTGATGATTTTAAATACGATTTTGATGCAAGTTTTTTTTTAGATAACCCTGTAAATAATGGCGATAATCAACAGTTTAGGTTTGGTGTAAAACCTACGTTTACATACAAAAATGGTCAATTGTATTTGTTGGCTTCTGTAAATACTGTAGATAGAAACTTCGATCAGTATAATGCTTTTGTAGGTACTTTAGATTTTTATAATTTTAAAGGTAGAAGTGTACATTTAGATTTGGTAAATAAATATGAATTCTCTAAAAGTTTACAACTTATTGCAGGTGTTAATTACCAAGAACATAGCAATAATACAACAACACCATTTGCAATAATAAATAAGAAAGTAGCTAATTTTAATACGCTAGACCTTTATGCAAGTGTCGTCTTTATTACCGATTTTGGAGTTAGTTTTAATGCAGGTTTACGTTACAATATGCATGATGTTTATGGGAATCAATTAGTGTATGATGGTAATATAGCATACACTGTTTTAAAAAGTGAAAACACCAATATAAAATTATTAACCTCTTACAGTACTGCATTTATAGCACCTAGTTTGTATCAATTGTTTGATGGTTTTGCAGGTAATATTGATTTAAAACCAGAAACTAATGAAACTTTTGAAGCTGGTTTTGATATAAATTATCAAGATTGGCTGCAGTTAAATGCTGTATATTTTAAAAGAGAAGAAAATGATGCCATAATTTTTGATACTACTACTTTTAAATATACAAATGGATCTACAAATGCGAATGGACTAGAAGTTAACACTAAAGTTGTACCAACAGCTTTCTTATCTGTAAATGCCTCTTATACTTTTATTAATAAAGATGAATTTGAAGATTTTGATGATTATATACCTGCTAATAAATTAGTGGTTGGGTTAGATGTAACTCCTTTTAAAAACGCATTTTTAAATTTTAGTTACAGAAATGTCGGTAAAAGAACTTTTTTTGATAGATATGGCTCTTTTGGGAATGCAGATGAAGATGTAATTTTAGAAAAGTATCAAGTTTTAGATGTTATGGCAAATTATAAAATATTGAATGGTACAGTTACTTTTTTTACAGCTTTTACAAATTTATTAAATGAAGATTATAATGATGTTTTAGGCTATTCTACAAGAGGTAGAAATTACAAAGTGGGCATTAGGTTGCAATTTTAATTCAGTAGAAAATACACTTAAAAAAAAATAATATCCCGTTTTATTAGAATTCTCATAAATAGAAAAGCCTTCTCTTAAAGAAAGAAGGCTTTTTAGTTATAATAATTTTCTCACTTCTTTTTTTATAAACTTTATTGCTGTTTCTGTTGGCGAAATAGTTTTAGAATAATCTATTAATACATTTTCTCTTAAATCATTTGCAGCAGTTGCATTTTCTGAAATCTTTTTTAATTTATTTATAACCGCATTTTTTGCTGCATAAATGGCTGTCCAAGTTTCATCAGAAATGTAAATTTGCTGTACTAAATTGTGTTCAAATTCTTGATTGATGTTTGCAATTAGCAATTCTAAATAATCGTTTGTATTGGTAGAAATTGGCTGAATTCGCATGAGCATTTTTACAGGGTTTATACGCTCACAAAACAACATTAAACGCTCATAAGCTTGTAGTTTTATAGGTAAAGATTCTTTTTTTTGTTGTGCTAACAGAGCTAATTTTTTCTCTTTTANAGTNTTATTTAAAAAACCNTTAAACATATAATAAGCTACAAAACCCGTTATTGCAGCTGGTAAAATATAAGCGAAACTTTCTAAAATTTTATCTNCCATAATTTAAATAATTCTAACTAAGTGCGAATATAAGATACCGATTAATATTGCCAATCCAAAACTTAATAAAGTGCCAATTAAAATGTATTCTGTTAGTTTTCTATCTTTAGAAGAGGTTAAATCTCCAAATCTAAATACAGATTTTGCTGCTAATAAAAATCCAATTGCTTCCCAATGGTTTGTAACTACAAAAACAAACACAAAAATACGTTCTAAAATACCAATATAGCGTCCTGCTTTTGCAAGAGAATCATCATTTTCTTTTTTACTTTCAGGATTCCATTGTGTTATAAAAACTTTTATAATTACAGAAGAAATATTTGTTATAAACAGTATAGCAATTAATAATAGCAACACTTTTTTTGTAAAAAAGCTCTCTAAAGAAATGTAGAAATTATCATATAAATACAGTACAAAAACTATGCCTAAAATATGTAGTATTTGGTCTATAAAAAACCAAATTCGTTTTGTTTTTTTCTTCTGAAAGTATAGTTTTAAAACATCAAACATAAAATGAGAACCAATAATTAGTAAAAAACCAGCCCAATATTTTGTAAGGTTAAATTGCAGAAAAAGCAATAATAAAATTGCATGAATACCTATGTGAAAATAGAGTTTAGAAGATTTAAGTTTTTTTTCTTCTTTGTTTTTTACCCAATTTTCTGGTTGTAAAACAAAATCGCCTAAAATATGTGCCAATAAAATCTTTAAAAATAGCAACATAATTATTTGTTTATTTTTTGGTTAATTAATGCTCTATATAAGTTTTCTAGTTGTAGCATCTCATCTAAACCAGCTCTTTTTTTACGTTCACTTGCATTACTTTCAGAAATTTTTAATTCTTTAGCTATTTTTTTTTGTGTAACAGTTGTTTTATGTAAATATTTTTCTGCAAAAATGGCAGAATTTACAGTCCAATTATCCATCGTTAATAATGCCAAAGCTAATGCAACATTTATATAATTATTAAAATCGTTCCAAGGAGAAATAAAAGCAATATTTTGTTTTTTTAATAATGTATCAAATGCTTTGCCACTGTTTATAAAAGCTTCTCCGCTTCCTTCGGTTATATTTTTATAGCTACTATTTTTTGTACCTATTCCTATTGCAATTCTTATATCTAAGTTTTTTATATTCTTAAAAATAGCCTTTAGTTTGTAAGCAAATAACAAGGCGTTTTCTACTTTTTCTATTTCTACCTGAAAACTATCTCCTCTATAAATTTCCCAAGTTTTAGAAGTTTTTCCAATAGTATTTAATGCCGTTTTTAACAAAGGCATCCAAATTTTAGTATCAATATTTCTAGAGTTTATAATATCTCCTGTTAAAATACTTGTCATTTAACGTTATTTTTTTCAAATATATAAAAATAATTCGGGTTTTAAGACGAATTTTAAGTAATTCGGGTTTTAAGACGAATTTTAAGTAATTCGGGTTTTAAGATGAATTTAAGTTGAATAACTCTGTGAATAAAAAGTACAAATCTTCTTTAAAAAAACGATAAGTTTGGTTAATTTCACACTTTAAAATACTTCATAAAAAATATTTCTTTGAGTAATTATTTAGATTCTTTAAACGAAGCACAAAAAATGGCAGTCTTGCAAAAAGACGGCCCCATGATAATTATTGCGGGTGCAGGTTCTGGTAAAACAAGGGTTTTAACTTATAGAATAGCCCATTTAATGCAACAAGGAGTAGATTCGTTTAACATTTTATCGCTTACGTTTACCAACAAAGCTGCAAGAGAAATGAAAGAAAGAATTGCAGGTGTTGTTGGGGTTAGTGAGGCCAAAAACCTTTGGATGGGAACATTTCACTCGGTTTTTGCGCGTATTTTACGTTCAGAAGCAGATAAATTAGGTTTTCCCTCTAATTTTACAATTTACGATACGCAAGACTCTGTTCGTTTGATTTCTTCTATCATCAAAGAAATGGGGTTGGACAAAGAACGTTACAAAGCCAAACAAATTTTAGGGCGTATCTCATCCTTTAAAAACAGCTTAATTACGGTTAGAGCGTATTTTAATAATTCAGATTTGCAAGAAGCAGACATGCATGCAAGCAGGCCAAAAGTGGGTGATATTTACAAAGAATATGTAGATAGGTGTTTTAAAGCAGGTGCAATGGATTTTGATGATTTGTTATTAAGAACCAACGAATTGTTGGCTCGTTTTCCAGACGTTTTAGCAAAATATCAAGATAGATTTCGTTATATTATGGTAGATGAGTATCAAGATACAAACCATTCACAATATATCATTGTAAGAGCTTTAGCAGATCGTTTTCAAAATATTTGTGTGGTAGGTGATGATTCTCAGAGTATTTATAGTTTTAGGGGAGCAAATATCCAAAATATCTTAAATTTCCAGAAAGATTATCCAGATGTAAAAACTTTTAAATTAGAACAAAATTATAGATCAACCAGTAATATTGTAAACGCTGCAAACTCAGTTATAGCAAAAAATAAAACAAAACTCAGTTATAGCAAAAAATAAAACAAAGTTAGATAAGGAAGTTTGGACGTCTAATGATGCTGGAGATTCTATAAATGTAATGCGTACTATTTCAGATGGAGAAGAAGGGCGTTTTGTAGCGCAGTCTATTTGGGAAAACATGATGAACCATCAGTTAACACTAGAAAACTTTTGTGTATTGTACAGAACCAATACACAATCTAGAGCCATAGAAGATGCTTTAAGGAAAAAAAATATCGACTATAAAATTTACGGAGGAATTTCATTTTATCAGCGTAAAGAAATCAAAGATATTTTATCTTATTTACGCATTTTGATCAACCCAAATGACGAAGAAGCGTTAAAAAGAATTATCAATTATCCTGCACGTGGTATTGGTGCAACAACTATAGATAAGCTAACCATTGCAGCAAACCACTATAAAAAATCAATTTTCGATATTATAAAATATATCGATAAAATAGATTTAAAAATAAATTCTGGTACCAAAAATAAGTTACAGAATTTTATGAATATGATTTTACGCTTGCAAATAGAAGCTAAAACCAAAAATGCTTTTGAAATTGCAGAAATTGTAGTAAAACAAACCCAATTAATAAAAGACTTAGAAAAAGATGGTACACCAGAAACTGTAAGTAAAGTAGAAAATGTACAAGAGCTTTTAAACGGAATTAAAGACTTTATTACAGATAAAATAGAGCAAGGCGAAGATGCTTCTTTAACATCTTTTTTAGAAGATGTGGCTTTAGCAACAGATTTTGATGCAAAAAAAGATAATGAGAAACCAAGCATTTCTTTAATGACTATTCATCAATCTAAAGGATTAGAATATTTGTACGTTTACATTGTTGGTTTAGAAGAAAATTTGTTTCCCTCTGCCATGAGTATGAATACCAGAAGCGAGCTAGAAGAAGAGCGTAGGTTGTTTTACGTGGCCTTAACTAGAGCAGAAAAAGCAGCTTATTTAACCTATGCACAAACACGTTACAGATGGGGTAAATTGGTAGATGCAGAACCTAGTAGATTTTTAGAAGAAATAGACGATCAATTTCTATATTACATCACCCCAAAAGTGCCAGAACCTTCTATAAATAGGTTTCTAGACAAAAGTATTTTTGATGATGCTCCAAAAGNAATCCGTTTTCAAAAGCCAATTCAGCGAAAAAAAATGGAGCGAGATATGGCTAAAAAGAAAGAAGTCATTATTCCTAAAAATTTAAAAAAGGTATCAGAAACAAAATCAAAATCTAATTTGTTCGACAATAAGATTGCTGTGGGTAATATAATAGAACACGAACGTTTTGGTAGAGGAGAGGTACTTTCTTTAGAGGGAAAAGGACCTGATAAAAAAGCGCTGATTAAATTTAGTACAGCAGGAAAAAAGAATTTATTACTACGATTTGTAAAATTGAAAATTATTGGTTAAAAATCGTTAGTAAAACTAAAATAAATTGCTATTTTGCAACTTATAAAACTATCATATACAAACAAGTCTAATCTTGCACAGTAAAGACCTTATTTATTAAATTTTAATAAATAAAACATACTTCAAAAAATAAATAAATGACATACGACTTAGAATATAATTCAGAAAGACCATTAATGATCATTCCAGAATATGGAAGACACATCCAAAAAATGGTAGACCATTGTGTAGCTTTGGCAGATGTAGAAGAGCGTAATAAAATGGCAAAAGCCATTGTAGATGTAATGGGTAATTTACAACCACACTTGCGTGATGTGCCAGATTTTAAGCACAAACTTTGGGATCAATTATACATTATGTCAGATTTTAAATTAGATGCCAAGTCACCTTATCCAATTCCTTCAAGAGAAGAATTACAAGAAAAGCCAGAGCGATTGCCTTATCCAAAATACGCTTCTAAATATCGTTATTATGGGAACAATATTCAAACAATGATAGATGTTGCTTTAAGTTGGGACGATGATGATAAAAAAGAAGCATTGGTGTATACCATAGCAAATCACATGAAAAAATGTTATTTAAATTGGAACAAAGACACAGTAGATGATGCTGTAATTTTTAATCATTTATATGATTTATCTGATGGTAAATTAGATTTAAGAAACTCTGAAGAAGAATTATCTGACAGTAAAAACTTGTTAAGAAAAAGAAATACTCAAGGACAGAATAATTCTAAAAATCATAAAAAACAACACAATAACAAAAACAGAAAAAGATACTAGTCTATGGCGTCATTTAAAATAGAAGGTGGGCATAAATTAAAGGGAACAATAACACCGCAAGGAGCAAAAAATGAAGTTTTACAAATCCTTTGTGCAGTTTTATTAACACCAGAAAAAGTTATTGTAAACAATGTACCAGATATTATAGATGTAAATAAACTAATCTTTATTCTGGGTGAATTAGGAGTTAAAGTAGAAAAACTATCAATAAACTCTTATTCTTTTCAGGCAGATAACATTAATTTAAAGTATTTAGAATCAGCAGATTTTAAAAGAGATGGTAGCTCTTTAAGAGGTTCTATTATGATTGTTGGCCCACTTTTAGCACGTTTTGGTAAAGGATACATACCAAGACCAGGAGGAGACAAGATTGGTCGTAGACGTTTAGATACACATTTTGAAGGTTTTATCAAATTAGGTGCCAAGTTTAGATACAATAAAGAAGAATCTTTTTATGGAGTAGAAGCAGACCAATTACAAGGTGTAGATATGTTGTTAGATGAAGCTTCTGTAACAGGAACCGCCAATATTTTAATGGCAGCAGTTTTGGCAGAAGGCACTACCAAAATTTACAATGCAGCATGCGAGCCTTACATTCAACAATTATGTAAAATGTTGAATGCAATGGGTGCTAAAATTAGCGGTGTTGGTTCAAATTTATTAACTATAAGAGGTGTAGATG
>JGI26080J50196_1000162_pt1 | contig 29683 bp, 31 predicted proteins | sample SaaInl0LU_22_DNA_FD_50196 | JGI IMG/M metagenome (IMG submission 50196)
CGCGTTTGCACCATATAATGCAGAGGCTGCTCCTGGTAATAATTCTACAGTATTTACGTCTAATTCAGACATCCCTAAAAGGTTACCAATTGCAAAATTTAAGGCAGGTGATGAATTATCCATACCATCTACCAACTGCATAAAACGTGTGTTAGCAAACGTAGCAAAACCACGTGTATTTACAGATTTAAATGTTAAACTGTTTGTATTAACATCTACCCCTTTTAAGTTTTCTAAACCGTCGTAAAAAGAAGGTGCAGAAGTGTTTTTAATAGCTCTGGCATCCATTCTTTCTATAGTAACTGGAGATTCCATAATACGTTCTGGAGTTCTCGATGCAGAAACAACAATCTCATCTAAAGAAGTTTCGTTTTCTGTTAATTTTACATCAATCTTTTGATTGCTAGTTGTAATCTCAACTTTTTCCATTTTGTAACCTAAAACAGAAACCTCTATAGTAAATGGCGGGTTATCTGTTACTTTTAAAACAAAATTTCCATCAAAATCTGTAGTTGTTCCTACAGCTTTATTTTCAATTTTAATGTTTGCTCCTGGAAGTGTTTCTCCTGTTTTAGCATCTGTAACTGTACCTTTAACAGTGGTTTGTGCAACCATTGCAAAGCTAGTAAAAGCTATAAATGCAAGTAGTAAAATCTTTTTTATCATAATTTGAATTAATTTGTTAACTAGATTGCAAAATACAATTTTTTTTGAATTATTGATTATTATACAAGTTATTTTATGATTTTAATAAAAAAATACCACTTATTTTTGAGTAATGAAGATGAATTATGATACCAAAACCTTAATTTATAAGTAATTTGTGTTGTACATTTGTAACTAGAAAAAGCGACTTTTTTTGAAAACAATAATTGATATTTCTAACTTTGTAACTGAAGAAAAAACATTTGTTACTATTGGTACTTTTGATGGTGTACATTATGGGCATCAAAAGATTTTAGAAAAACTAATTTTAGAAGCTAAAAAGACTGGTAAAAAGTCGGTATTACTTACGTTTTTTCCTCATCCAAGAATGGTGTTGCAGAAAGTTGCTTTAATAGAATTGATAAACACCATTACCGAACGCGAAAAACTACTAAAAAAAACAGGGTTAGACTACTTAATTATTCATCCTTTTAGTAGAGAGTTTTCTAGAACTACTGCCTTAGAATTTGTTAGAGATATTTTGGTAAATAAATTTAATATTTCGAAATTAATTATTGGTTACGACCATCATTTTGGTAAAAATAGAGAAGGAAACATACAGCAATTAACAGAATATAGCTATTTATACGATTTTACAGTAGAAGAAATACCAGCTCAAGATGTAGATGATGTTTCTGTAAGCTCTACAAAAATTAGGCATGCTTTGCATGCTGGTAATTTAAAAACTGCAAACAGGTATTTAGGGTACAATTTTATGCTGAATGGTGTTGTGGTAAATGGTAAAAAACTAGGTGGTAAAATTGGTTACCCAACTGCGAATATTAGCATAGAAGAAGATTATAAACTCATCCCAAAAACGGGTGTATATGTTGTAAAAGCTAACATAAATAAAAATAGTGTTTTTGGAATGATGAATATAGGAAACAGACCTACTGTAAATGGTAATTATCAAACCATAGAAGTGCATTTTTTTGATTTTAATCAAGATTTATACGGGAAAAAACTAACCATAGAATTACTGTATTTTTTAAGAAACGAAGAAAAATTTGATTCTTTAGATGCATTAATTCATCAACTTAAAGAAGACGAAAAAACGGCAAAAAACTATATTTTAAATACCCCATAAATTTTAGTTGATTAAAGGTTTTTTTGTGGTACAAATTATATATTTGCATTCTCAAATTCTTACAAAATGTTACAAGTACAATTTATTAGAGAACATAAAGAAACTGTCTTAGCGGGTTTGGCAAAACGTAATTTTGCAAATGCAGAAAGCATTGTAGAACAAGTTTTAAGTACAGACGAAAATAGAAGAGCTACACAGGTTGCTTTAGACACTGTTTTGGCAGAATCTAATACCTTATCTAAACAAATTGGTGGTCTTTTTAAATCTGGAGAAGTACAAAAGGCGAACATTTTAAAAGAAAAAACAAGCAAATTAAAAGATGANTCTAAAGCGTTAACAGAAAAGTTAACAGGTTTATCTGAGGAACTACAACANTTGTTGTACCAAATACCAAATGTGCCACATGCCTCTGTAAAAGCAGGGAGTTCAGAAGATGATAATGAAGAAATTTTTAAAGAAGGTATTATTCCAAATTTAGGCGAAAACGCTTTACCTCATTGGGAATTGGCAAAAAAATACGACATTATAGATTTCGAATTAGGTAATAAAATTACTGGGGCTGGTTTTCCTGTATATAAAGGAAAAGGAGCGAGATTGCAACGTGCTTTAATTAATTATTTTTTAGATAAAAATATAGAAGCTGGTTATAAAGAATATCAAGTACCTCATTTGGTAAATACAGATTCTGCAACAGCTACCGGACAATTGCCAGATAAAGATGGGCAAATGTACCATGCAACCCAAGACGATTTGTATTTAATTCCAACAGCAGAAGTGCCAATTACCAATATGTTTCGTGGTAATTTAGTACAAGAAACCGATTTTCCAATTACAGCAACTGGTTACACACCTTGTTTTAGAAGAGAAGCGGGAAGTTATGGGGCGCATGTTAGAGGTTTAAACAGGTTACATCAATTTGATAAAGTAGAAATTGTAAGAATAGAGCATCCAGAAAAATCATATCATGCTTTAAATGATATGGTAGAACACATTAAAAATATTTTAAGAGAATTAAAATTACCATACAGAATTTTACGTTTGTGTGGTGGAGATACTGGTTTTACAGCTGCTTTAACATTTGATTTCGAATTATTTTCTACAGCACAAAATAGATGGTTGGAAATTAGTTCTGCTTCAAATTTTGAAACTTTTCAAGCAAATCGATTAAAATTACGCTTTAAAAATAAAGAAGGTAAAAGTGAATTGGCACACACTTTAAATGGCAGTTCTTTGGCTTTACCACGTGTGTTAGCAGGTATTCTAGAGAATTATCAAACTCAAGATGGTATTAAAATACCAGATGTGTTAGTGCCTTATTGTGGGTTTAAAACTATTAGTTAATGGTTTTTAGTAAATATTTTTTTAACAAAAACCAGAAACCATCGATCAAATACTAATTAGCAATTACCGCAACCATTAGCCTTTTGTATTTATTCATTTCTACTAAGGCATGTAAGTAAGCAGATATTTGTCCGTTTTTCATAAACTTTATAGAGTTTTGTTTTGCGATTTCGTATTGTTTAGAAAATGTATTCATCATATTAAAATTTGATTGGTTATTTATCCTAAAGACAATTTTTATGCCAAATTGTTACAAAAAGAAAGTAAAATAGCTTTGGTTTAATAAAAAAATAACATTTAGGTTGATTATATTTGAAGACAATGAAAAAAGTAATTTTTCTTCTTTTAGTTACGATTAGTACTATAAGCAACGCGCAACGAAATGAAGCTCAGAATGATTATCTGCTTGCAGAAAATTATTATAGAGAAGGTGCCTACGAAAAAGCAACTCAGATTTACAAAAAATTATATGATTCTAGTCCTTTTAATACCAGCTATCTAGGTCGGTTGATAAATTGTTACCAAGAAACAGCGCAATTTTTAAAAGCAGAAACACTTTTAAAAAACAGAATAAAAGCAGACAATAGCCAAATATATTTGTATGTGTATTTTGGGTATAATTTCGAGAAACAAGGCAACAAAGAAAAAGCAACAGAAAACTATAATTTAGCTATAGAAGGATTAAAAAAAACACCTTCTTATGGGGGGTTAATTGGGCGCTTGTTTAAAGATTACAATCAGTTAGATAATGCAATTTTAGCTTACCAAAAAGCTATGGATGCCAATAAAAATAGAAACTATAGTTTTCAAATAGCACAGATTTACGGAGAAAAGGGCGAGTTTAAGCAAATGTTTGAGTCTTACATAGATTTGGTAGATAAAAACGAACAATATTTTAACCTTATACAAAGATATACCAGCAAATACATTACAGACGATTCTGAAAATGAAAACAACATCCTTTTTAAAAAAACACTCTTAAAAAAATCATTAAGCAAGCCTAAAGATGTTTGGAATATTCTACTAAGTTGGTTGTTTACACAACAAAAAAATTACACAAAAGCATTACTGCAAGAAAAAGCTTTGTATCAAAGAAAACAAGAAAGTTTAACCTCTATTTTTACTTTAGGTAAAATTGCTTTTGAGAACCAAGCTTATGATGCTTCTAAAGAATGTTTTGCTTTTATTTTAGAAAAGTCAGCCACTAATAGCCAAATTATTAACGCCAATCTATACCTTGCTAAAATTGCAGTTGCTACAAAAGATCCAGAAACAAAAGCGTTTTTTAATAAGCTTTTCGAAACTTTTGGTAAAAACACCTTAACCATAAAATTACAAGTAGAATATGCTGATTTTTTAACTTTCTCTAAAAACCAACCCAACCTAGCCAATGCTGTTTTAGAAGAAGCACTTTCTTATGCAAACTCTAAATTTGACAAAGCTAGAATTACATTAAAATTAGGTGATGTTTTAGTGTTTACAAATAAGTTTAATAAAGCATTAATTTATTTTTCGCAAATTCAAACACTACTAAAAAACCATCAACTTGGGCATGAAGCACGTTTTAAAGTAGCACAAACTAGTTATTTTAAAGGAGATTTTGATTGGGCAAAAGCACAATTAAAAGTACTTAAAAGTTCTACAACACAACTAATTGCCAACGATGCTGTAAACTTATTCTTAAAAATTTCCGACAACGAACCTGTAGACTCAATTCCTTCGGGTTTAAAACAATTGGCAAAAGCAGAATTGCTTGCTTTTCAAAATAAAGATGATAAAGCTTTGGCGGAATTAAACAACTTAATTACTTCTAAAGATATTTTAATAAACGGACTCATACCAGGCGAAGTAATTTACGATGACGTGTATTTTTTTAGAGCAAAATTATTTATCAAACAAAAAAAATATGCGGCTGCCATTTCAGATTTAGAAAAAATTGTTGCTGCAGATAATCAAGGTTTTTTAACAGATGATGTCTATTTTATGATGGCAGAAATTTATAAGAATTATTTAAATGATATAGAAAAAGCCAAAAAATATTATCAAAAAATTATCTTTGAACAAACTTCTAGTATTTATTTGGTAGATGCCAGAAAAAACTTTAGAAAACTAAGAGGAGATACTATTTAGATGACAGTTGTAGTGATTAGTCTTTAGAAAGACACCTAAAAACTACCGTCTAAAAACCAAAGACTAATAACTATTATGTACATATACAACGTAACTATAAATATAGATGATGCCGCCCATAATGAGTGGTTAATTTGGATAGAATCTCATATCACAGAAGTGTTAAATACAGGCAAGTTTACCAAAGCAAAACTTACAGAAGTTTTAGTAAACGAAGAAATGGGAGGCAAAACATATTCCATTCAATACACAGCAAACACCAGAGAAGATTTAGAAGATTACTACAGAGAAGATGCAGATAATTTGCGTTTAGAGGGTTTAAAAAAATTTGCAGACAAAATGTTAGCTTTTAGAACCGAATTAAAAATTGTAAACGAGTTTTACCCAACAAACGAAAATAATTAGTCATTTATGTCTGTAAAAGCAAAAAAACATTTAGGCCAACACTTTTTAAAAGATGAAAGTATTGCAAAAGATATTGCAGATGCTTTAACAGAAAATGGTTATAATAATGTGTTAGAAATTGGGCCAGGTATGGGTGTTTTAACCAAATATTTATTGCAAAAAACACCAAAAGTTACAGTAATGGAGCTAGATAGAGAATCTGTAACGTTTTTAAAAGACGTTTTTCCTGTAGAACAATTAAATATAGATACCTCTGCAGAAAAATTTAAAATTATAGAGGGCGATTTTTTAAAGCAAAACTTACAAAGTATATTTACAGACCAACAAGTAGCAATTATTGGTAATTTTCCTTATAATATATCTTCTCAGATTGTATTTAAGGCCATAGAAAATAGAGCATTTGTTCCAGAGCTTTCAGGCATGTTTCAAAAAGAAGTAGCCAAAAGAATTGCAGAAAAAGAAGGCTCTAAAGTATATGGTATTTTGTCTGTATTAACCCAAGCTTTTTACGATGTAGAATATCTTTTTACAGTGCCACCTACTGTTTTTAATCCACCACCAAAAGTAGATTCTGGTGTCATTCGATGTATTAGAAAAGAAAATTANACACTTCCTGTAGACGAAAAATTATTTTTTAGAGTCGTAAAAACAGCCTTTAACCAACGNAGAAAAATGTTGCGTTCTAGTTTAAAATCTTTTCAACTTTCGGATTCTTTAAAAGAAGACCCTATATTTGCCAAACGTCCTGAACAATTATCGGTTTCAGCATTTATTTTACTCACGCAAAAAATAGCAGAAAATGGCATTTGAAATTACAGACGAATTTTTAGACGATCTAACAACGCTTATTGTCGAAAAAGATAATAAAGCCATAACAGCCCTATTTTCTGATGTACATTATGCAGATATTGCAGAGGTTTTAGATGAGCTAGATTTTGATGAGGCTGTTTACATAATAAAACTTTTAGACAGCGAAAAAACATCTGAAATTCTTACTGAATTAGATGAAGACATTCGTGAAAAAATCTTAGAAAATCTATCTGCTCAAGAAATTGCAGACGAAGTTGAAGAAATGGATTCTGATGATGCTGCTGATATTATTGGAGAACTTTCTGAGGAACGACAACAACGGGTAATTAATGCGTTAAGTGATGATGATTTAGCTGCAGATATAAAAGAATTACTGTCTTACGAAGACAATACAGCTGGTGCATTAATGGCAAAAGAACTGGTAAAAGTTTACGAAACTTGGACGGTTGCTGGTTGCATGCGTAGAATTAGAGGACAAGCCAAAGAAGTTACAAGAGTACACTCTATTTATGTTGTAGATAAAGAAGAAAAATTAGTTGGTAGACTATCTTTAAAAGACTTGATTATTGCCAAATCTGATCAAAAAATAGCAGAAATTTCGAAAAATACAGTAGATGCTGTAAATGTTTCTTTAGATGATGAAGAAGTAGCTAAAATTATGGCAAAATACGATTTAGAAGCCATACCAGTTGTAGATGATAACAACGTTTTATTAGGTAGAATTACTATTGATGATATTGTAGACGTTTTAAAAGAAGAAGCAGACAAAGATTACCAAATGGCAGCTGGTTTAACGCAAGATGTAGATTCAGACGATAGTATTTTTCAATTGACAAAAGCACGTTTGCCTTGGCTATTTTTAGGTTTAATTGGTGGTGTAGGTGCTTTTATTATTATGGAAGGTTTTCAAGGAGTATTTACAAAATACGCTGCTTTGTTCTTTTTTACACCATTAATTGCAGCCATGGCTGGTAATGTAGGTGTACAATCATCAGCAATTATTGTACAAGGTTTGGCTAATGATGATGTAAAAGGAAGTATTAATAGCAGACTTTTAAAAGAAATGTTATTAGCGGCCTTAAACGGGTTTATTCTTTCGTTATTTTTATTTCTCTTTGTTTGGATCTATGAAGGCAAAACAGATTTAGCTTTGGCAATAGCTGTATCTCTGGTAGTCGTAATTATTGTAGCTGGTTTAATAGGTACTTTTGTACCCTTATTTTTAAATAAAAGAGGTATAGATCCAGCCATTGCAACAGGGCCTTTTATAACGACTTCTAATGATATTTTTGGAATCTTAATTTACTTTATGATTGCGAAAATGATTTTAGGTATTTAGGTTTTAGAAGCTATCATTTGAGCTTGCAAAACAAATCCCAAATTACAACCCCTGTAGTTACAGAAATGTTTAAAGAGTGTTTGGTACCCAACTGAGGTATTTCTATACAGTCATCAGAAGCATTTACCACGTCTTGTTGTACGCCTTTTACTTCATTACCCATTACAATAGCATATTTTTGATTTTTTTCTGGAAAAAATGTATTCAATTTGGTAGCATTCTCTGCCTGTTCAATAGCCAACACTTTCACTTTTTCTGCCTTCAACTTTTTAACCAATGCTAAAGTATCTTCAACATATTCCCAATTTACAGATTCTGTAGCACCCAATGCAGTTTTATGAATATCTTTATTAGGTGGTGTTGCAGAAATGCCACATAAATAAATTTTTTCAATCAAAAAAGCATCGCTAGTTCTAAAAACAGAACCAATGTTGTTTAAACTTCTAATATTGTCTAAAATCACAATTAAAGGCATTTTTTCAACAGCCTTAAACTCATCAACCGAAATCCTACCTAACTCGTTATTTTTTAATTTTCTCATATTCTGTAGTTGGTGGTTGGTAGTTTTTAGTTGATGGTATGCTAACTATTAACCAAAAACTAAACACTAACAACTATATTTTATATCTTCGCAAAACTAATCCAAAAATTTCTAAAANTTGNCAAAATCCAAAGCAAAAAAGGTTACACCTTTAATGAAACAGTACAATGCCATTAAGGTAAAATACCCTGATGCTATGTTGCTTTTTCGTGTGGGAGATTTTTACGAAACTTTTGGAGAAGACGCCAAAAAAGCGGCCGAAATTTTAGGGATTATTTTAACTAAAAGAGGTGCTGGTTCCGATTCTGAAACAGCTTTGGCAGGTTTTCCTCATCACTCTTTAAACACCTATTTACCAAAGTTGGTCAAAGCAGGTATGCGTGTTGCAATTTGCGATCAGTTAGAAGATCCCAAAATGACCAAAACTATTGTAAAACGTGGTGTTACAGAATTGGTTACACCTGGTGTTTCTTTAAACGACGAGGTTTTACAGTCTAAAAAAAACAATTTTTTAGCAGCCATTCATTTCCATACTTCAATTCGCTCTGCAACAAATAAACAAATCGGAATTTCGTTTTTAGATGTTTCTACTGGCGAATTTTTAGTAGCTGAAGGAAATGCTGAGTATATTGATAAATTGGTTCAAAATTTTAATCCGAGTGAAATTTTAGTTGAAAAACAAAACAAACAACAATTTTTAGAGCTTTTCGAAAATAGATATTACGCTTTTTATTTAGACGATTGGGTTTTTCAAAAAGAATATGCCTACGAAACTTTACAAAATCATTTTGAAGTTAAAAACTTAAAAGGTTTTGGTATACAAGATTTAAAAAACGGCATCATTGCAGCAGGTGCTGTGTTGTATTATTTATCGGAAACGCAACACAATCAATTAAAACACATACAAACTATTGGTAGAATTGCTGAAGACAATTATGTTTGGATGGACCGATTTACTGTTAGAAATTTAGAATTATATAATCCAAATTCTGTAAATGCAGTTACACTTTTAGATGTGATTGACAAAACCATATCACCCATGGGTGGAAGGTTGCTAAAACGTTGGTTGGCATTGCCTTTAAAAAATATAGACGAGATAAAAAACAGGCACGAATTGGTGAAGTTTTTTATAGATTCTGTCGATTTTTCGAAAACAGTTACCTATCAATTAAAACAAATATCAGACCTAGAAAGGTTGATTTCTAAAGTGGCAACAAGCAAAGCGTCACCTAGAGAAATTGTGTTGTTAAAAAGCTCTTTACAAGCCATATTACCTATAAAATCTGCTGCAGAAAAAAGCAAAAATAAAACGGTTAAAAAGCTGGGCGCACAACTGCATTCTTGCGATGTTTTAATTGCTAAAATTTCTGAAACTTTGTTTGATGATGCTCCTGTAAACATCAATAAAGGAAATGCCATTGCAAATGGTGTGCATCAAGAATTAGACGATTTACGTGCTATTGCATCATCTGGAAAAGAGTATTTAGATGAAATGTTGGCGCGCGAAACTGAACGAACAGGAATTAGTAGTTTAAAAATAGCTTTTAACAACGTTTTTGGGTACTATATAGAGGTTAGAAATACGCATAAAGACAAAGTACCCACAACGTGGATACGCAAACAAACCTTGGTAAATGCAGAACGTTATATTACTGAAGAACTCAAAGAATACGAAACCAAAATATTAGGTGCTGAAGAGAAAATACAGGTTTTAGAGCAAGAAATTTTTAGTAAATTATTACAATACATCATTCAGTTTGTACAAAAAATACAAGAAAATGCGCAAATTATTGCTAAAATAGATTGTTTGCTCGGTTTTTCTGTATTAGCTGTAGATAACAATTATGTGCGTCCGCAAATGGATGAAAGTACCGATTTAGAAATTAAAAACGGACGTCATCCTGTAATTGAAAAACAATTGCCCATTGACCAAACCTATATTGCTAATGATGTTGTTTTAAACAGAAATCAACAACAAATAATTATGATTACTGGACCCAATATGTCTGGTAAATCTGCTATTCTAAGGCAAACTGCACTTATTGTTTTATTAGCACAAATGGGGAGTTATGTGCCTGCGCAAAATGCAAAAATTGGTATTGTAGACAAAATTTTTACCAGAGTTGGCGCCAGTGATAATATTTCTATGGGCGAATCTACATTTATGGTAGAAATGAACGAAACTGCATCGATCTTAAATAATATTTCTGACCGTAGTTTGGTGTTGTTAGATGAAATTGGGCGTGGAACCTCTACTTATGACGGAATTTCAATTGCTTGGGCAATTTCTGAGTTTCTACATGAACATCCATCTAAAGCAAAAACCTTGTTTGCCACACATTACCACGAATTAAATGAAATGACTGCCACTTTTGAGCGTATTAAAAACTTTAATGTCTCTGTAAAAGAATTGGAAGACAACATTATTTTCTTACGCAAGCTGGTTTCTGGAGGCTCTAACCATAGTTTTGGAATTCATGTTGCTAAATTGGCTGGAATGCCAAATATGGTGATTCATAAGGCGAATAAAATACTAGCGCAGTTAGAAAAGAATAACAAAAATAGTGAGGTAAAAGATGTTTTAAAACAAGCTCAACACGAAGAAATGCAACTCAGCTTTTTTCAGTTAGATGACCCTTTACTAGAAAATATTAGAGAAGAAATTTTAGCTACAAATATTGATACACTTACGCCAATTGAAGCGCTTATGAAATTGAATGAGATTAAGCGAATGTTGGTGAGGAAGTAACCTGTTGGTATTTAAAAAGTAGCAGAGTAAAAATGCGTTTACTTTCAGTTTAGCAATAAAATAACAGAAAAGTACAAACTTTGTAGTTTGCACTTAACTGCTATTTTTTATATACTGTGTTATGCCACGTTATTGTTAGAATTTCAAGCCTAAACTAACTCCAAATGATTTAACAGTTAATGAACGAGGTATTTCATCTGTCAAATTTAACAAAGGTTTTGATCCATCTAACTTAAAATAGTTTTGTTCAAAAAAAAGATTTCCAACAATGTCAAAATTGCCCCTTTTTTTAATTGGAAAACCTAATCCCAATCTTAAATTATTTCCACTTTTAAATTTTTCTTTATTTAAAGTGAAATTATTAGCATCTTGTAAATAAATATAAACATTATCTCTATCCACAAAATAAAACCTTAAAATTCCACCTAATTTAATAAGTGAAAGTTTTGGATTTGATTGTGTTTGCATTCCACCTACAATACCTATAGACATTTTTTTGAATAAAAAATAGTTGTAACTTGCTTGTATTCCAAAAGAGTTTAATAAAAATCCATCATCTTTTATTTCTGTTTCTTTTATTCTATTACTACTATCTGGACTACCTAATAAATTTGGTACTAATTTTTAAGCTACATTTTTATTGTTTTTCGTTATTAATTCCATTCCCTTTTCTAGAACCAATTGTTGTTACATTTATAGAACCGTTTTCGGTGGCTATTTTTGGTTGAAATTTTAGATTACTCTTTTTATTGAACCTAATATTTTTAGCTCTACCATAAGTAAGTAATATTTCTGTAACTCTATCAAATTGATCTCTGTGTATTTTTATAAAAAAGTTGTTAGTTTGTAGGTATGTTTTGTTATACACTTCAACATCATTAAAACCTTTATTTGTTGATAATTTGAATTGTAACTTGTTTTCTTTAGAAAGTTTAAAGTCAAAATTTATATCTAATTCTTTATTGTGATAATTACCTATTAATCCTTCTAAATCAGACAATAAAACAGGTGAAGAATTGATTTTTTTATAATCCATCGTTTTACCTGAAGGATAATATTCAGTCATTTTATCTTTATAAAAAACAACTTTTAGTTTGGGATTATTTGTAAATGAAAATACATTTTTATTCTCTGAAACCATTTCTACAGTAAAATTTTTCTCTTTCCAAAAAGTTTTTCCGTTTTTCTGTAGAACTTCTACAATACTATTTTCATTTGGATAGGTATATTTTCCTAAAATAGTTACCTCGTCTTTTACCTTTTTTACTTCATATATTTTTGAATTGTATTTTGGTTTTTGATTTGATTTTGGAAGCAACAACTTTGCTATACTTTGTGCAATTAAACTGGTACTAATATTACCATTATTACTCATTGCAAAAATGGTTATTTTTTCTTTTGGAAATCGGTATGTTTGTGAATGAAAACCATAGGTTCCTCCTGAATGGTGTACTGCTTTTCTACCTAGTTTATCTTCTAACTCTAAACCAAACCCATAGGTTTGTATTTCGCTATTTGGTATAGATTTTTGACTTTCAATTAGTAAAATACTGTAATTATGCTTTGCGCTTTGTACAGCTTTCTCATAAGTAATTTGGTCTTTTAAAGTTGTAAATAAAAAACCTTCTCCATTGGTTTTGGTAACTGTTGGTACTTCCCACCATTCACCTCTTCCCCAATCAGAATAAGGGTTGGCTCTATTAGGTATTACTTTCATATATCTTTCTACAAAAGAAGTTTCATTCATACCTAAATTTTCAAAGAAAGTTTTAGAGTATTCATTAAATGTTTTGTCAGTTACTTTTTCAATTATTTTGGTAAGTACATTGTAGTTGGAATTACTATAACTGTATGTTGATCCTGGTTTAAAACCCAGTTCTTCTTAATTTTCTAATAATTCTAAAACATCATCATTATCAAATCCAAATCTTTTCCACCAAACCTCACCTTCTAAATCTAGCAATTCTACATAATCTCGAATTCCACTTGTATGATTTAACAAGTGCCTAATTTTAATTTCCTCTTTTACATTTGGGTAAATTTTAGTCAAGTATTTTCTAATATCATCCTCTAAAGATAATTTTCCATTTAATGATAAATCAAAAATCATTAAAGCTGTAAATTGTTTTGCTGTTGATGCAATGTTTGATCGTGTTTTTTCATCAAATTTTACCTGATGTTGCAAGTTGGCTAAACCCCGATATTTTTCATAAATGATTTTTCCATCTTTAATAATTCCTATAGCAATTCCAGGGTGATTTGGTTTTACTTTAGAATTAATAATTGAATCAATTTTAGCAATTTTATTTTCTTGAGCAATAAAAAATGTGCAAATAAAAAGCGCAANAAACAAAACAATAGTTTTCATAAATATGGAATTAATTTGATACAAAGATGAGGCTTACATAAAGTTGAATCGCTTCAAATCTTGNTTTGAGACTAAGTATTAGCTTAGTTTTTGTAAATAATCTTTAGGTGATAAACCAGTGCTTTTTTTAAAAGCTCTATTAAAAGTTGCTTTGCTATTGAAACCACAGTCAAATGCGATACCTAATAATGTTGATTTTTTATGCTCACCTTTTTTTAGTTTTTCTTTTACAGCTTCTATTCTATAATGATTGATAAAGTCGTTAAAATTCATCTCAAATCCAGAATTGATACTTTTTGAAACTGTTTTTGTATTTGTTTCTAATAATTTTGAAATATCAGTAAGTGTTAGTTTTGGGTTTTGGTATATTTTTTCTTTATCGATTAATTCTATTATTTTTTGCTTCCAAAACTCAATTTCTGTTTGGTTGATATTTTCTTGTTTTGGTTTGTCTTCTTTTTCAGTATCAGAAAAAACATTGATACTTTCTGAATTTACATCGCTTAAAAAAGCCATTTTTGCAGCATTTGCATATCCAGTTATAGAAATATATAATACCACAAAAGAGAAAATGATATAATGCCAAAACTGACTGCCAAATTCTCCCCATTCAGGATTTAGTATAAATAATAAAACTCTTAAAATTAGAATTGCTAAAAATGCAACTAAAAAATTCTGAATCCATTGAAACAAAATAGAGTCTGCAAAACTTACTTTTTCATAAACTATTTTTTTATATTTAGAGTAGTGTTTTAAACTCAAGACTAAATAAAACCCCATAGAAATAACACCTGCTATTTGATACCAATTTGCCAAATCTTTATCTCTACCATCTGCATAAAAATAGAATTCATCTAAAATAAATTTATCAGTTATAAAAACGATTAGGCTATAACACAAATACAAAATTGCTGGGATAAAATGTATCCAATCTTTTTTAGAGATTTTAAATTGATTGTTTAGTAGGCTTTTTGTGTAAAAATAAATAACTGGGCCAATTAATAATACTTGCATAAAAGGCACAAAAAATAAAATTTCTCGGGTTATTTTATTGGCATACCAATTTGCGTAACCTAACATACATGGTGCAATATATAGCGCACATAAAAACAACAAAAAACTCAACCATTTATTAGCTCTGTTTTTATAAAAAAAATCCTTTTCTTAATAACAAAAAAGAGAATACAATTCCATGAAAAAAGAAAATAAGTAACAGTGAACTTTTTTGTCCAAAACCAAAAGGGAAATCCATTAATCAGTAATCATTTTTAATTCAAGAATTAGATGTTCTATTTCTTTGGAAATACTTATCAATCTTTTAGACATTAATTCTCCAATATTTTTATCATTATTCCAATGGTCATTTGTTAAATATGCTATTAAATTAAACCCTTTAAATTTTGGTAAAGAAAGGTCAAAATTTAATTCCTTCAGTTTATTATTAATTGGTTTATTAAATTTAGATTTTGAGATTTTCTCTAAAAATTTATTAAGTTCTAGTTTAAATAATTGTAATTCATTTTCATCTACAAAATCATCATTAGTATGCCTTAAACATTCAGTTTTTAAAAACTCTAAATATTTTATTAATGTCTCAAATTTCATAGAGTTTAAAAGTAAACAATAATTTGTAATTTCACACAATGGCGCAACATAATGATCTTGGTAAAAAAGGAGAACAACTAGCTATCGATTTTTTAATTAAAAACGATTATAAAATCTTAGAAAAAAANTANCGTTATTTAAAAGCTGAANTAGATATTATTGCCATAAAAAAAGATGTTTTAGTNGCTGTAGAAGTAAAAACAAGATCTACCAATTTTTTTGAAGAACCACAAGATGCTGTAAAACCAAAAAAAATTAAATTAATGGTAAGTGCCATAGATTATTATGTTATTCAAAAAGAGTTAGATGTAGAGGTTCGTTTTGATATTATCGCAATTGTGCATCAGCAAAACCATACAAAAATTGAGCATTTAGAAGATGCTTTTTTGTATTTCTAAAACGCTAAAGTTTATCTATAAAAGCCTCTAATTCTTTTAGTTCTTCTGGATTTGCAATAATTTTTTTGTTTGCATCTAATACAAAATAAGTAGGTGTTGCATTAATGTTATAGGTTCTTGCTATCTTGTTTTCCCATTTATTTAAACCCAAAACATGATGCCAATTGGGTAGGTTTACTTTCATATTTTTCCAACCAAAATCATTTGTTTCTAAAGAGAAAGCAACAACTTTAATATTGTTTTTATCTTGTAAAAATTTATGTAACACAGGTATTTCTTTCAAACAATGAGAACAACTTGTACTCCAAAAAACCAACACATAATTTTCGGCATCATTTAGCGTAGCTAATTCAAGTTTTTTTCCATTTTCTGTCCAAGAAAAGTTAGGTGCTACTCTGCCAATTTTTGTAGCTAAAAGTTTTAGTTTTTCTTCTTTAAACTTTTTATTTTGTAAGGTTTCTGGTAATTTATCGAAATAGTTTTTAAACAAATGATCTACCATTTTTATGTTGCTATTTTGCTCAAATTGGTTAATTAAAAACTCAATAATATCTTTCTTAAAAATGGGATCATTAATTTTTGTAAACACTTTTTCTACAGAATTTTTATAAATTTTTTGTTGTGTTTCTGCATCATCAGAATAATTAATGTAAAAAATATAATCGGTAATTCTATCAACCAAAAAAGAGGAGTTTTTAAGAGCTGTGTTAGAAAAATCCATATTATCAAAGAAAGTACTAGTTATATTAGACATGTAGTCTTGCACAGTGGTTTTAATTTCTGGTGGATTTGCTCTTAAAGTAGCCTTTATAAAAGGTTTTACATACATATTTCTAGTACTATCTAAATATTTACTTTGTATTGTATTTATGGTAGCTAAGCTTTTTTTGTAGGCTGTTTTAAGATCGAAGTTAGGGTTTCTAATGGCTGTAATTTGCAAAGAATCTAACCTTTGTTGTTCATTAGAGATTTGTGTAAGGTAGTTTTTATACACAATATTTTCATCAGATTCTGAAAACAAAACAGTTTGTTCTGGGTAATCTGGATGAAACGTAAAACGGATATTTTCTTTATTAAAAATAAAATCTACAAAGCCTGCTTCTTTTGTTCTGTAATTTATTCTATAAGAACCTACTTTGGTACTCGCTGGTAAATTAAATTGAAAAGAACCAATTTCTTGCTTGTGGCCTTCTATTAAAATGGTATCTTTTTGTATGGTTGTATTTTGAATAAAATGTTGTCTTGTACCTTCTATTCTATATAACATAACCCAATCTGTATCTACCGTGTTTGTCATAGTTGCGTTCACCAAATATTGTGCATTTGCAAATGAGGATATTAAAAATATAAAAGCGAGTAATTTTTTAAATTTTAGCATTGTAATTGTGTTTCAAAAAAAAGATAGTCAATAAGTATATCAAAAATACTATTTCTAAAGCAAAATAGGTATCTTGTATTTTAAAAAACAATGTCTTTATCAAACAAAGTAATTTGGGTTACAGGAGCCTCTTCTGGTATTGGAAAAGCACTAGCCATAGCACTTTCAACTAAAAATGTAAAATTAGTACTATCATCTAGAAATATAGAGTCTTTAGAAAGTGTAAAAAATCTTTGCAAAGAGCCTAAAAATGTACACATTATTCCTTTAGATTTAGAAGATTATAATTCTTTAAAAGAAAAAGCAAATCTTGCTATAAATGCTTTTGGACATGTAGATATTTTAGTGAATAATGGAGGTGTTAGTCAGCGTTCTTTAGCACACGAAACACAAATTGCAGTAGACAAACGTATTATGGATATAAATTATATTGGTACAGTTGCACTAACAAAAGCTATTTTACCACATTTTATTGCTAATAAAAAGGGGCATTTTGTGGTAACTACTAGTATTGTTGGTAAAATTGGCACTCCATTAAGATCTAGTTATGCCGCTAGTAAACATGCTTTACATGGTTTTTTTGATAGTTTACGAGCAGAAAACCATAAAAATAATATTGTTGTTAGCTTAATTTGCCCTGGTTTTATTAATACCAATGTTTCTAAAAATGCACTTACAGGAAATGGAACTGCATTAGGAAAAATGGATGTTGCAACAGGAAAAGGTATGTCTGCAGAACGTTGTGCAACGTTAATAATAAAAGCAATAGAAAAACAAAAAGCTGAGGTATATATTGCTGGTGCAAAAGAAAAAATGGGTGTGTATGTAAAAAGGTTTTTTCCTAAACTGTTTGCTGTTTTAATAAGAAAATTGAGTGTAACTTAGTCTGCAAAGTAGTTTAATGCCTCAAAATAATTTACAATAGCTTCTTTCATTAAAACGGTTTGTTCTCCTGGTTTTAAATTGGGTAATTCTGTTAAAACTTTATAGTGAGGCCAGCCATCATCATCAAAAAAATCGAACTCATAATACCCATAAGGTTCTAATAATTTGCAAATAGCAATGTGCATTAGATTTACTTTTTCGTCTTTTTTAAACTTTCTGTTTCCTTGCCCTAATTCTTGAACACCAATTAGGTAAATAATTCCGTCTATATTTAACTCATCACCATCTGCAAACTGATTTGTTAGTTTTTCTACTAACAAAGTCCACATTTCTTTAAGGTTACTAATTTTTGGCATAGCATATGGATTTAAAGGTGTAAAGATACAATGCCTATTTTTAAATTTTAAAAAAAAGATGTAGGTTTACCAAAACTATTTTAATGAATATTTTTGATATTATAATTGCTGCGCTTTTAATTTTTGGCTTTGTAAGAGGCATTATGAAAGGGCTTTTTGTAGAGGTAGCTTCTTTAGTGGCTTTAATTGGTGGTGTGTATGGAGCCATACATTTTTCATATTTTTTAGGTGATTTTTTAAAAGAATACGTCTCTTGGTCAGAAGAATATATTTCTTTAGCAGCCTTTGCGGGCACATTTATAATTATTATAATTATTATTGCCTTGTTAGGTAAAGTGTTAACAAAATTAGCAGATTTTGCAGCTTTAGGAATTTTAAATAAAATATTGGGTGGCGTTTTTGGCGTACTAAAAATAGGCTTAATTTTAAGTGTAATCTTTATTTTTTTTGGTAAAATGAATAACACCATTCCTTTTGTAGACAAAGAAACCTTAGAGAGTTCTATTTTGTTTGAACCCGTAAAGAAAATTGCTCCTACCATATTTCCTTCAATCATTAAAGATGATGATAAAGAAGGTGTAAATCCCCTACACATAGAGATATAGTTTTTGCAATTTTTTTTGTGAATTACTATAAAAATTATAGTGGAAAAATTAATTTTTATAGTTGCTTTTATAAGTTTAAGATTCTTATTGTTTTTACTATAAAAGATTGTTCTATCTTAAAAAACAAAACCTATATCTACAAATTTCGTAATAAACAAGTATAGATAGTATTTGGCTAGGATGAATGAAAAGAAAAAGTACTACATAAAATCTGAAATTGAATGAATTACAGATTGTGAATATAATTTAATTATAGAAGCGTCTACGTTATCCAATTTTATTTTTAAACCTGGTATAAAAATGCATACTAAAGTAGATAGGCAAAAAAGGAAAAAAAACTATCAAACAGCTACTTTAGACGGTAGAAGTAGGGAGTGGAAAATAACCAAGGTTTGAAAGAGAAAATGTTAGTTTGTTTAATCTAAGTGATAAATTTTCATAATGTCCTCTAAATATTTTTCAAAATCTATGTTTAAATCGATTAGCTTACCTGAGTGAATGTCGAAAACCCAGCCATGTATTTTTAACCCATTGTTTCTAATTGCTTTTTGTACTGCAGCAGTTTTAATTAGGTTTACACATTGCTCTTTTACATTAAGTTCGGTTAATCTCTCGTATTTTTTATCTTCATTAGAAATTAAATCTAATTCTTCTGCATGAATTCTATAAACATCTCTAATATTTCTAAGCCAAGGGTTTAAAATACCTAAATCTACAGATTGCATAGCTGCTTTTACACCACCACAGCCATAATGCCCGCAAACAATAATATGTTTTACTTTTAGTATAACTACAGCGTATTCTACAACAGACATTACATTTAAGTCTGTGCCAGAAACCATGTTTGCAATATTTCTATGCACAAATACTTCTCCTGGTTTTGCACCCATTAAATCTTCTGCAGTTACTCGACTATCAGAACATCCTATATATAATAATTCTGGACTTTGTCCTTTAGCTAAATGCTCAAAAAATTCTTTATTTATAGCCAGTTTTTCTTGTATCCAACTTTTATTGTTCTTAAAAACTTTGTTTAAATCCATTTTTAGTAATTAGGGTTGTTTTTAACCAATTTACACACTCATTAAAAGTAGCAAATAGATGTTTATGAGGAATTAAATCTGGAATAACAACTATGTTTCCATCATATATTTTTTCTTCTTTATTCATGCAAAAGATCTTCTAAAGTATGCCATCTAGATGGATCTAATTTTCTGTGTACTAATGTACTTATTTCAAAGTAAAAAAGAGCGTCTTTTTAAGTTAAAGACACTCTTTTAATATATTAAATGGATTAAAAATGATTATTCATGAAATTTTACAGAACCATCTTGTATATTGTACATAGCGCCAACAATCATTATTTCGCCATCTTCATGCATTTCTGCTAATACTTGGCTTTCTGCTTTTATTCTTTCTATAGATAATAAAACATTTTTTTCTGATACAGAATCTACAAATTCTAAATTTGCTGAATTTCTTTTGCTAGCTTCTTTGGGTTCTGAAACAGCATTTACAGCTGGTTTTATTTTACTTAACATAGATGTTAAATTTCCTAGTTTTGCATCATCGCAAGCACCTTTTACAGCACCACAACTTGTGTGCCCTAAAACGACAATTAGTTTTGTGCCTGCAAGTTTACAAGCAAACTCCATACTACCTAAAATATCTTCGTTTATAAAGTTCCCTGCAATTCTAACACTAAAAATATCACCTAAACCTTGATCAAAAACCAATTCTGCAGAAACTCTAGAATCTATACAGCTTAAAATTGTTGCAAAAGGAAATTGCCCTTCACTAGTATCATTTACTTGTTCTAAAAGGTTTCTGTTTGCTTTTAAATTGTTTTGAAATCTTTTATTCCCCTCCTTTAAATATCGTAACGACTTTTCTGGAGTCATTGTAGATTGGGTTTCTCTAGTATGTGCTTTCATAATTATTTTATATTTTAAATTCGTTTAGACTAATTTGGGCTTTTTGTTAAAAAAATCTATATAACTTTCAGGATTTTTTACAATACCTCTCTCAGAAATTAGCTTTATATCTATATGTCTTTCTTTTGCTTTAATGGCAAAGTCTTCTAAAATTTCTATAATATCGTGGTCTAAATATGTGGTTTTTCTTACATCTAATTCTAAATAGGAATCTTTTGGCAACTTGTCTAATTCTTTTAAAATAGCACCCTTGTTAAAAAAGGTAACTTCTTCTGCAAGTGTCATTTTTATTTTTCCATCATCAACGTCTTCACCTTCTTTGTGCAAAAAGTGAGAGTTTTGGAAACTTTTAATTAAAATTACAACAATGCCTACTAATAAGCCTAAACCAATACCTACTAATAAATCTGTAAAAACAATACCTATTACAGTAACTACAAAAGGTACCCATTGTTTCCATCCTAATTTAACCATTTGTTTAAACAATGCAGGTTTTGCTAACTTATAGCCAACAACTAATAGCACTGCTGCCAATACAGATAATGGAATTTTATTTAACAAATTGGGTATTATAATTACCGAGATTAAAAGTAAAAAACCATGAACAATAGCAGAAAGTTTTGTTCTACCTTTAGATTGTATATTGGCAGAACTTCTTACAATTACTTGAGTAATTGGCAAACCACCAACCAAACCAGAAAGTATATTTCCTGTACCTTGTGCAAGTAGCTCTCTATTTGTTGGAGTTACATTTTTATGTGGATCTAATTTATCTGTAGCTTCTACACAAAGTAGTGTTTCTAAACTAGCTACTAAAGCGATAGTAAAACCTGTTACCCAAACTTCTGGGTTGGTAATGGCATTAAAATTAGGGAAACTAAATTGCCCAAGAAAAGAGCTTAAACTATCTGGAACAGGAACACTAACTAAATGTTGTGCATTAATACCATATTTATCATCTCCACTTGTAATAAAAAAGTATACAATACCTATAACAACAGCTACTAAAGGACCTTGTATTACTTGAAAAAACTTTCCTTTTTTAGATAAAACATGGCTCCATAATATTAAAATAGCCAAACCAATAACACCAATAATGGTAGAGCCTAAACTGATATTGTTTGCTGTATTTAATATTTCTGAAAAGGTATTTTGACCATCAACTTGAAAAAAGGCAAAATCTCCTTCTGGATCAGCATCGTACCCAAAAAAGTGTGGTATTTGTTTTAAAATGATAATAATACCTATACCTGTTAACATCCCTTTTATTACAGATGATGGAAAATAATAACCAATAATACCAGCTTTTAAAAATCCAAATATTAATTGTATTACACCACCAATTACAACTGCTACCAAAAAGTTTTGATAACCACCCAATGTACCAATGGCAGTTAATACAATTGCNGCTAAACCAGCTGCAGGACCACTAACTCCTATTTTAGAGCCACTTAAGGCNCCTACTANAATACCACCAATAATACCAGCAATTAAGCCAGAAAAAAGAGGTGCACCACTTGCTAATGCAATACCTAAACATAAAGGTAATGCTACGAAAAATACTACTATACTTGCAGGTAAATCGCTTTTTATGTGTTTAAACATATATAAATATTTTTTTCTCCAATTTTTAAATTAGAGTNTTGTTTATTATTAAATTTAATGATTTTTGTTGATTTATATTATAAGAAATTACAATATAATTTTTGGAGGAGGAGTAGTTACCTTTAAATACTTACAGGTGTATTTTTTAGAAAAAAATCGGATACTTGTCCTTGTTTGCTCATTTTTTAATACAATTGCGTCTTTGTATGAAGAAGAAGGTTGTAATTTTATTTCTGTATCTATTTTAGATTCTTCTTTGCCATTATTTTCTTCTTCATCTTCATTTAAATCTAAAAAACAAGCAATATTTTGAGATGCATCTGTTAAACTAATAACAGTTGGGGTAACTAAAATACTAATAAATAGTAAAGAGAAAAATAATGCAATCTTTATTTTCAATAGATACAATTTGGAATTAATCAAATATAAGAATTTTTTTTGCAAAAAGTATTATTTACTACTTAGTAGTTTTATTTCTTCGGAAATAATCCAACCTTGTTTGCCATCTGCAATTTTAATTTTTTTCCAATTATCTATGGTATCTAAAATGGTAACTTTTGTACCTTCATGTAAGGTAAAAACTTCTTCTGAATTGAAAGTAGGTGCATTTCTAACTTCCGTTTTTGTAGCAAAAACAATAGCTTGTATATTTTTTTTAGATTGACTGTATTGCTTGTAAGTTATAAAAGTTGTAATTATTAACAAGAGAAAACCAATCATACTTGTAGTAAAATAAAGTCTTTTCTTTTTGGGGATTTCTGCAAAATAAAATAACAAAAACATTAGAGAGGATACAATGGCTAATAAAACAACTACAATTGCCCATTGATTATAAGTTAATTGTTGTAAGAAATTTGCATTTAATTTTTGTAATAGGGTTTTAGGTATTGCTTCTATGTTGTCTAAAGCCAAACGTTTTGCAAATACTAAATTGTTTTTTACATCTTGGTTTTGCGGATTTAACTGTAAAGCTTTTTCGTAGTAAAAAATGCTAGGGCCTACTTTATTTAACTTGTAATATGCATTTCCTAAATTGTAGTATAATTCAGCTGAAATTGCGTTTTGATTTATAATTTCTTCGTAAACTTTTATGGCTTTTTCATACTCTCCATTTCTATAGTTTTCGTTAGCAGATACAAACAAACTATCTAAACTTTGAGCCGATGTAAAGTGGGCAATTATCAACAATAAAAATACAAGCTTTCTCATTTTATAATTGTTTATCTAATTGTACAATAACTTCTTTTGCTCTTTCAAACTCTTCTTTCATTTGAGTGGCTGTAAATGGTGTATAACGTGCAAAATCTGAACTTTTAAGCACTTCTATAAATTGTTTAATAGTTTCTTGATCTACATTTTTATCTTCTAACAAATTCGTTATTTTTTCTTTACTAATATCTGCAGTTTCTATACCTAATTTAGCTTTTAAGTAATTGTGTAAAGCACGTTCTAAAGCTTCGTAAAAAGCTTCTTTTTTGCCCAATTGTTTTTGGGCTTCAGATAGATATTTTTTAGCTAATTTATTTGCTCTTCTTAATTTGTTGCCCACTAGATCATTATTTCTTTCTTGCTGTTTTTTACCAATAAAAACGGTAATAGGTATTGCAAATAAGGGCACTAAAAATAAGATGTAAAACAAAGTAGATTTAAAGAAACCTGATTTTTCTTGAGTTATAAAACTTGTTTTTGTGGCGATGTATCTAAAATTTTCTCCCGTAGCAACTACATTTTTTTTGGTAACAGTTGTTGTATCTGAAGTTACCAGTTCTTTACCTTCTTGTACATCAACATAAAAATCTTCTGTATTAATTGTTTTGTACTTTTTTTCTTTAGGATTAAAGTAAGAAAACGATACACTTGGTATTTTGTATTTTCCCTTATACTGTGGCACTACAGTGTATGTATCTGTTACAGAGCCCGAAATTCCGTTAGCGTTTGTTCTTACTTTTTCTTTTCTTTCTGGTTGATACATTTCTAATTCTGCAGGAGTGGTTATAGTAGGTAATTCAAATAAATTTAAATTCCCCTTACCAGAAATGGCTACTTTTATTTGAGATGTTTCATTGGCTTTTAAAACATCTTTACTAAGTGCAACATCAAATTTAAAATCGCCAACAGCACCCGTAAAATTATTAGGTTTGCCTTCTATAGGAAGACTTTTTGGAATGATTGTTTTTTTGGCTGATGCAAACTCTCTTCTTACATTTTTTGTAATGATGTTACCAAAAAAATCTGCTCTTCCAGAAGGTACACCAATTATAATATCCATTTTCATAGGATCTATAGTTAATTTACCGGTTTTTGTAGGAATTAATAAGGCTTTTTGTAAGACAATATATCTATAATCTTCGCCATTATATTTGCCCATTTTTACTGGGTAACCATTTATTTTTATGTTCTGATTCCAAAAACCATTGTATTGTGGTGCTTCTTTTACATTGGTATCGTATACGCTTACATTTTCGCTTACATACAACCTGTATTCTACATAAATACCTTCGCCCACAAAGGGTTTAGATTTAGAAATTTCTGCAACTAAATGAATATTTTGTTGGGCAATATAATTAGGGTCATTGGGGTCTTTTGGAATTTCTACAGCATCTAAAACAATAATTTTTACAGGGTTTGATTTTATTGTTTTGCCTTCTATTTTAATGCTAGCACTTCCAATAGAAAGTTCTCCTTTTATTTTGGGTTGAATAATATATGTATAAGACTGTAGAAAAGCAACTTTTCTACCACTTGGTGTTTGAGATATCGATTGGCTAACAGACTGACTTGGTCCACCAACTACTTTAAAATTGTTGAAATTGGGAGGTGTAAAGTTGTCTGCACCTTGTTTGTTTATAGAAAATTCGACCCGTAAACGTTGATTTACGCCTAATTTATTTTTACTAACTTTTGTTTTTAGGGTAGCTTCTTGCCCTGCTAAAGAAAAACTTAGCAAGCCAATAAATACGATTATGTAAAACTTCAATTTCATTTTCTTTTTTACCAGTCTTTTTCCTGTTTTACTTTTTTGCCTTTTGCTTTTTTAGCATTCATTTTCTTTTGGGTTTTTTTCTCCTCGTTATTTAAGTTTTCTAGCAATTGTTTTATTTGCTGAGGCGTCATTTTACCCTGTTGTGGTTTTGGTTTTTCTGGATTTTTTTTATTGTCTTTTTTAGGGTCTTTGTTTTTGTCTTTATCCTTATCTCCTTTACCGTCTTTATCTTGATTTTTGTTTTTGTCTTTGTTGTCTTTATTTTTATCGTCTTTGTCTTTCTTATCTTTGTCTTTATTGTCTTTATTGTCTTTATTGTCTTTGTTCTTATCTTTATTTTTATCGTCTTTATTTTGTTGCTTTTCTTTCTCTAAAAGCTTTTTAGCTACTGCTAAATTGTAACGGGTTTCATCATCAGAAGGATTATTTCTTAAAGCATTTTTAAAAGCATCTACTGCACCTTGATAGTTTTTAGACTCCATCATTGCATTACCAATATTATGGTAGGCTTGTGCTTTTGTAATTTTATCTGTAGCTGTTTTTGCAGTAAGTTCGTATTGTGGTATTGCCTCTTTAAAATTTTTATTTTGATATAAAGCATTCCCTAAGTTATAGGTGGCTTTATCGTAATTAGAGTTGCTACCTAATGCTTTTTGGTACGCTACAGAAGCATCTGTAAATTGTTGTTTTTTATACAAATCATTTCCTTTACGTAACAATTGTCTTGCGTTTCTTTGTTTTGTAATGGTATCTTGTTGTGCTAAAATATTTTTGGTTGAAAATAGCATCAAAAAAATAATAAGTGCGTACTGTATTTTTTTCATGGGTCTATTTTTTATTGTTTTCTTCGTTAAATAAATCTACTTTTTTAAGCCATTTTGTTTTCTTATCAAATAAGAATATATCTATTACTAGAAATAATAACCCTAATGCTAAAAACCATTGAAACTGATCTTTGTAGTCTGAAAACTGCTTGGTTTCAAACTCATTTTTTTCTGCATTCGCAATAATATTTGCAATTTTATTTACAGGATTGTCTGTAACATTTCCATCAATATAAGTACCATTAGAAGCATCTGCAATACCTTGTAAAACTTTGGGTACTCTTTTGCTAATTACAGTTTCTCCTTTATTATCTTTTTTATAACCAATCATAGAACCGTTTAAACGCATTGGTATTGGACCACCTTTTTCTGTACCTACACCAATTGTGTAAATTTTTACACCTTCGTTTGCTAAATTCTGTGCTACTTGTTTGGTTTCTTCTTGGTGGTCTTCACCATCAGAAATTATAATTAAAAATCGATTGGTTTGCTCGTCGTTATTGTAATAGGTTTTTGCTAGTTCTAAGGCTTCGTTTATTGCTGTACCTTGGCTAGAAACCATATCTGGATTTGCATTTTGTAAAAACATATTGGCAGCTCCATGGTCTGTTGTTATTGGTAATAATGGATAAGAATTACCTGCATACACAATAATACCTACTCTATCTGAACCTAATTTATCTATAATTTTAGAGATAATTTGTTTCGATTTTTCTAATCTGTTTGGGGCAATATCTTCTGCCAACATACTTTTAGAAACATCTAAGGCAAAAACAACATCTACGCCTTCTCTTTTTACTGTTTTTAACTTGGTTCCCATTTTTGGATTGGTTAAACCTATTACTAAAAAGGCAATACCTACTACTAAAAAAATTAGTTTTAAAGTGTTTTTAAATGTTGATGAATTTGGTGCTAGTTTTTTTAATAATGCTGCATCAGAAAACGTACGCTGCATTCTTTTTTTCCACCAAAAAACCAACAAGAAAATCACAATCATTGCAGGGATAATTGCTAGCAAGTAAAAATATATTGGTTCTTCTATTCTGTACATATTTAGAATGTGTAACTGTGTAACTGTGTAATTGTTTAATTGTTTAATTGTGCTTTTCGTAAAGCATTCAACATATTAGATATTTTGTAAATTTTTTCTCTTAATTCTAAATAATTTTCTTCGGTTATAAATTCTAATTCCTTTGATAGAATTACATGATTTAAAACTTCCATTGTTGTGCTATATGCAATTGTTGTAAAATGTGCTTTATCTTTATTTGTATTTCTAGATGTACCTTCTGCAAGGTTAGCTGCAATTGAATTTGTAGCTCTCCTCATTTGGCTAACTAACCCAAATTTTTCATCATTTGNAAAAGTAGAAGTTATTTTATAAACTTCTTTTGAAAGCTCAATTGCATCTTGCCAAACTTTAAGCTTTTCAAATGAAAATATGTACATTTTTTTACATTTACACGATTCAACAATTACACAATTACACTTTTTATATAAATGATTTAAAAATTGTATTTCTTAAAATAAATTCTAATCCTAATAAAATTAGCGCAATAAATATAAAAATTCTATATTTTTCTTGATAATTGTAATATTTGAATTCCTCTATTTTTGTTTTTTCTAGTTTGTCAATTTCATCATAAATCTTTTTTAAAGATTCGTTGTCTGTGGCTCTAAAATATTTTCCTTCAGTTTCTGTTGCAATTTCTTTTAGCAAAGCTTCATCAATTTCTACTTGTTGCTTTCTAAAGTTTAATTTGCCAGTTCTTGGATCTCTACTCCAAGGAAAATCTGCCATTCCGTTAGTACCAATACCAATGGTGTATACTTTAATACCCAATTCTTTTGCTAATTCTGTAGCAGTTCTTGGGTCTATATTACCAGAATTATTTACACCATCTGTTAACAAGATAATTACTTTACTTTTTGCTTTGCTTTCTTTTAATCTGTTTACACCAGAACCTAGGCCCATACCAATAGCTGTACCACCTTCTAACTGACCCCACTTTAGTTCAGAAATGGTTCTTTTTACAATACCTTTATCGCTGGTAATAGGTGTTTGTGTAAAACTTTCTCCAGCATATACTACAATACCAATTCTATCATTGGGCCTTCTATCTATAAAATTTACCGCTACTTTTTTTAAAGCTTCTAATCGGTTCGGTTTTAAATCTCTAGCCAACATACTTGCAGATACATCTATTGCCATTACAATATCTATACCTCTGTTTGTTTTTGTTTTCTTACTAACAGATACATTTCTTGGTCTTGCCAGCGCAATAATTGTTGCTGCTATGGCCAATATTCTTAATGCATATAATACCGGTTTTAGCTTTGTTATTATAGAGGTTGTTTTAAAACCTTTAACACTAGGTACAGTTAATACTGCTGCATCTTTTTTACGCATAAAAAAGTGCCAAATTGCTAAAATGGGTACTGCTATTAGTAGCCACAAAAACCCTGGACTGTAAAATTCAAAATTACTCCAATCCATCTTCNTCTTCTTTTTCTATTGTTGGTTTTGGTTTTAAGTTGCCAATTATATACTCTGCATCTTTTCTATCGTCTTCTATTTCTGGAGCCAAAGGTTTAGATTTTGCAAATTTTACCAAATCTGCTTCTCTTAATAAATCTTTTAGCTTGTCTATCGTTTCTTTAGAAGTTTGTATGGTTTCTGCATCTTTAAAATCTTTTAACATCGATAAAACTTCGTCTGTGGTGTTTTCTAAGGCAGGTACTTTTAGTTCTCTTTCTATATAACCCCTTACAATTTCTGTTAATTCAGAATAGTACTCTTTTACCTTGTTGTTTTGCCATAAAAGTTTTTCATCCAACTCATTCAACCTATAAATTGCTTCTTCATAAGGTGGTAAGGTTCTATAGGTTGGTGCCTCTTCCTCTTCTTTTCTTTTTCTGATGACAAACCAATAAATCCAAAAAGCAATAATGGCTAAAACTGCCAAAGCTATGTATATATATATTTTAAAATCATCAAAAGTGTAGGGTTCGCTTTTAATAGATTTTATTGGAAATTTTTTAATTTTTGTAGTGTCTACAGCAACAGTAGCTACATTTACTAATAATGAGTCTGTTAAATAAGCTTGATTTTTTACAAATATTTGTTGTTGAGGTATGTAAAAAGCACCACTATCAAAACCGGTTAGTATATACCTTCTAATTAAACTATTTTTTAGGGTATCTATATTGGTAGAATCTATAACTTCTAAACCTTTTAATTGTAATTTAGGTAGTATAACATTTTCGGTTTCGTTTATAGATATTTTTAGATTAAACTGCTCTCCAATTCTAATATTGGTTGTATCAATTTCTACTTTAACCATAGAGTTTTGAGCAAAAGTAGCAAAGCTGAAAAAAACAAATAAAACAAAATAAAAGCCTCTCACCTCAATCCTCTCTCCAAAAGAGAGAGGACGTTTAGCTTGTGCTTTTTTTATAGCTTTTGGAAGCATTTTATGTCTACTATTTGTTTTCAAATTTTTAATCTTTTTTATGTTTTCACAAACTTTTATACAAGAGTGTTTCTTCCCTTTGGGAAGATTAAGATGGGCTTTTTATCTTCCTTTATGTTTAAAATAACCTAATAATTTTTTCACATAACTTTCATCAACTCT
>JGI26080J50196_1000167_pt1 | contig 29221 bp, 26 predicted proteins | sample SaaInl0LU_22_DNA_FD_50196 | JGI IMG/M metagenome (IMG submission 50196)
ATATTTGATGACCTATATTTGATGATGGGGCCAGCCGATCCGATGCAAGATAACCCGCGCCTAGGCATTGCGCTGATGATTGCCACAACGGTTGTCTTTGCGGTTCAAGATGGTATTTCGCGATATCTTGCCGAAAATTATAACGTCATCACCGTTGTGACGATCCGCTATTTGTTTTTCATGTGTTTTGTACTGGTCTATAGCAGCCGCCAAAAAGGCGGTATTCGGCATGTGGCCAGCAGTGGCCAATTGCCATTACAGATTGGNCGGGGCTTGCTCCTTGTGGCGCAGATATGCATTGCGATCTTGAGCTTTAGCACCGTTGGGCTGGTTAATTTTCATGCCGTTTTTGCAAGTTACCCGCTGATGGTCATGGCACTTTCAGTGCCTATTCTTGGCGAAACAGTTGGTTGGCGACGCTGGCTGGCTGTTTGTGTCGGCTTTTGCGGCGTGTTGTTAATTCTAAGGCCGGGGACAGCGATGTTTAGCAGCGCCAGTATCCTGCCGGTTTTGGCCGCCTTCATGATGGCGGTCTATGGCATTTTAACCCGCTATGCCGCACGGCGCGATGCGGCCGAGACCAGCTTTTTCTGGACCGCAATGGCTGGCGGCATTGCCATGCTTTGTGTTGGCCCGTTTTTCTGGTTACCACCGGTTGGTAGTGATTGGGGATGGATGGGATTATTATGCCTAACCGGAACCGGCGGGCATTACCTGCTGATCAAAGCGTTTGATGCAACCAAGGCATCAACGATTCAGCCCTTTGCCTATTTGCAACTGGTCTTTGCCTCAAGCATTGGCATTCTGGTTTTTGCCGACTCACTTGATCCCATGTTGATTGTTGGCAGCAGCATCATTGTTAGTTCAGGCCTGTTTGCCCTGCAGCGCGAACGCAAGGTCAAAAGCCACTAGCCTGACTGGCCTGCCGGACGCGGCGACGAAACCGCAACCGTCATCCAGCAATCCTTGAACTGGCCTGAGGTGACTTTTTGCACAACCCATGAAAAATACAGAATTTCACCGCGGCGCGTTTCCATCAGGACGTCAAATTGCTGCCACATCTCGCCATCATTGGTTTGGCCTGACGCCGTGTTTGATCCGGTTTTTATGCTATGGGATTTATGGTTCAACAAAACGTCATAGCCGGGCCCTTTCAGCATCATGGCAAAGCGCGGAAACGGGCCGGTAATCTTGCGGTTTTGCGGATGCGCAAAGCTCCATGTCTGGCGGATGCCAAAATCGGCTTCGACAAGATCATTATTCTTGAGGCTCATAAGCTGGATCGCCACCACCTCGGCAGGCGCAATTGACGGGTCTGGCCGCACCAAATTATCAGCAAAGGCGACAACGGAAAACAGACCGGCCATCAGGCTGGACACCCCTGCCAAATAATAACGGCGAAAACACATCTTTTATCCAATCTCATCGCGAATGGTTGCTTAAGTCAGGATGACAACTTATCTCTAATATTGCAAATGCGGCATGGCGAAGCAAATATCCATGGTCAGGAACAGAGGTAAAAGCGAATGCATATTACGATTCAAGGCGCTGGCCGCGGCATTGGGCTTGCCCTTGCCCATCATGCCCTCGCCGCTGGCGCAACCGATCTTTATCTCACCACCCGCAATCCCGAACAAAGCGCGGGCTATGCGCAACTGCCACCATCATCCAAAATTCACTGGTTTGCGATGGATTTTCTGGATCCTGACAGCATTGCCAATACAGGCGAGGCAATCCTTGCCACGGCACCACATCTTGACCGGATCATTACCACCGCTGGCTTGCTTCATGATGGTGATTTGCAACCCGAAAAGCGGCTTGGTGCATTGACGCCTGATGCGATGCTGCAGCTATACCAGATCAATGCAATGGGGCCGATCCTATTTTTCAAATCACTATGGCCTGAATTGCGCCGGGCTCATCCGCTTGTCGCCGCCAGCATATCGGCGCGTGTCGGCTCAATTTCAGATAACCGGCTTGGCGGCTGGTACAGCTATCGGGCCAGCAAGGCCGCGTTAAATCAATATATGCGTACCCTTGCAATCGAGCTTGCCCGCTATAACCCCGATGCCACAATCGCAACGCTTCATCCGGGCACTGTTGATACAAATCTATCCCAGCCCTTTCGCGGACATCTTGCCAAGGGTCAATTGCAAACGCCGGCGCAAAGCGCGGCAAATCTGTGGGCGGTCCTCGATCATCTATCGCCAGAAGATAGCGGCGGGTTCTTTGCCTATGATGGCAAANCAATTCCCTATTGATCACGCTCCGGCGCGCCATCGGCAATCCGCCCGCGAAGCGTCAGCGGCAATTGCGCCATCATGAATAAAAGGCTGGCAGGCGCGGCAATAAAGGTTTTAAAAGCCACCCAATCGGCATCACTGGCATTGCGCCAGACCAATTCATTGGCAATGGCAAAACATAAAAAGAAAAGCCCCCATCTGCGGCTAAGCAAAAACCATGTTGGTGTCGTCAGGTGAAATTGTGTGCCGAAAAATTCACGCATCATCGCCCGCCTGAAAAAAAGCCCGCCAAGAAGGACAATTGCAAAAAGGCCATTGAAAATGGTCGGCTGGATTTTGATAAAAATGGCGGCGTTAAAATAGAGCGCAGCAAGCGTCATTCCGCCTGACATCAATAGTGAAAATAGCGCAAATCTTGCAAGGCGTCTGGTCTGCAACCAATTTGCGGCCATGACCAGCGCCCCAAGCCCAACCGAAATAACCGCGGCAGCAAAAAGCCCAAGAAATTCATAGCCAAGAAAAAATCCGGCAAGCGGCAAAATTTCCAGAAAGAACGACACCAGCTTCATTGGCGGATAGGATGCCATCAGCCCCTCAACCCGCCTAACGCGCAATCCATTTTTCGACGTCAAGCGGGCCAACCGCCGCCGCCGCTTTGCCGCGCAAAAACACAATCGTAACTGATCCGATTTCAATCCCGAATTTGCTGACATAGGCGCGGTTTATCGCAATATCTTCGCTTTGCCGGTAAATCCAGTCATCAAAATGCACATCCATTTTGCTGCCAGCCATATCAAGGGTCACATCATATTGCCAATTCAGGCCATTGCCGGAAATACGGCCTTCGGCCTGACCTTCGACATCATCCGCCCGCCCCTGATAGCGGAAACTGCCATCTTCGGCTCGGCCAAGGTTATCAATAGTCCAGATGCGCGAGGCTTTTTCGCCATCTTCATATAAGAAGGTTTCATCAAGCACCAACTGATTGCCAGTGATTGTCCCTTGCAGATTTACCCGAAATTGACGCCGCAAATTGCCAAACCGGTCTTCAAAAATACCCAAAGCGATTGTGTCACCGGCAAAAAACTCTTCAAGCACGAGCGAGGGGCGGCGTTCCGATAGATGCGTTACATCTTTTCGCGCACAGGCCGATAAAGCCGCAAAGGCACCAACCAATAACCCGGCTGTCAGAAACAGGCGCACTAATCCGCCAAATATCAACCTAGCCATGCTTCGTTTTTGTCGTGCCATATCACCCTCCCCATTGCGCTTCATTAGATTTCAATGCCAGCCTAGCAAACTAATGCAAATCTTGCTGATAAATTCGGTTTGGCACGCCAACAATGAACGCCACCACCCCTATCCGGCCTTATCAAGACCAGCCAAAAACCGGCTAGCATCAGCAGTGACGCCAGCCTGTTTTTCCGGCGCCATTTTGTCAAATGTGCGATAGATCATGCCAAGCCGCGGATTATTGCCAAGCTTTTCACGATGCCGATCCAGAAAATCCCAATAGAGATAATTAAATGGGCATGCATCTTCGCCTGATTTTTCCGTCACCTTATAACGGCAGTTTTTGCAGTAATTTGACATTCGGTTGATATAGGCACCACCAGCCGCATAGGGTTTGCTGGCAAGATAGCCACCATCGGCAAAAAGCGCCATTCCCGATACATTCGGCATCACCACCCATTCATAGGCGTCAACATAGACAATCAGAAACCATTCATTCACCGCCTGCGGCGATAAACCGGCAAGAAGCGCAAAATTACCAAGAACCATCAAACGCTGGATATGATGCGCATAAGACAGGGCATCGGTTTGCTGAATTGACTGGGCAAGGCAATTCATGTCGGTATTGCCAGTCCAGAAAAAATCGGGAAGCGGGCGCGTTGCTTGCAGAAAATTCGCCGCGGCATAGGCTGGCATTTTCAGCCAGTAAAGCCCGCGCACAAATTCGCGCCAGCCCAGAATCTGGCGGNTAAAGCCCTCAACCGCATTTAGCGGCGCATCGCCTCTATGATAGGCTGCCTCGGCTGCCCTGATGACTTCGATCGGCGATAATAATCCGGCATTCAGATAAAGACCGATATGGCTGTGATACATCCATGGCTCGCCCTCAATCATCGCATCTTGATAAGTGCCAAAAAGGGGTAGACGCTCAGCGATAAATTGATCAAGAACATCCAAGGCCTGATCGCGGGTAACGGCAAAATCAAATCCGGCCAATTGACCAAAATGATCGGCGCAACGCATCTCGACAAGAGCCAGAACTTCGGCTGTGATCGCATCTGGTGCAAAGCTGCTTGGCGGTGGAACAGCCAATCCGGCTTTTGGCGGCTGGCGATTATCGGCATCATAATTCCATTTGCCGCCAATTGGCTCATCGCCTTCCATCAGCACCTGATAACGCCGTCGCAAATCGCGATAGAAAAATTCCATGCGAAGTGATTTTCGTCCTTCAGCCCATTCGGCAAAATCATCAAGACTGCATAGAAATCTTGTATCGTCACGAATCTCGACAGGAAGGCCAAAATGCGCCTGCCAACCTGCCATTTCATCGGCAAGTCGATATTCCCCTGGTGCGGTGATGACAATCCGATCAGGGCCAAAGACGGCAATCGCATTGGCAACTTCGCCAGCAAGTGAGCCCGTNTTGTCAGGATCATCAAGGCGGCGATAGCGAACCGCAATGCCGTCATCGCCAAGAGATTTGGCGAAATGGCGCATCGCTGAAAACAGGTAGGCTATTTTCCGCTTATGATGTTTGACATAGGTGACCTCGGCCATCACTTCGGCCATCAACACCAAATCTTTGTCCAAATCCAGATCTGTCAGGCTTGGCAAAGCGCGGCTTAGCTGATCACCAAGAACAAGCCGAAGCGTTTTCATGTTGTTTCGCGCAGTGCCGAAAAGGCCGCCAAGGCTGCCTCGCGTGATGCTTTGACATCAACGATCGGCTTTGGATAGGTTTCGCCAAGCCGGACACCAGCACCAGCAAGAACTTCGGCAGGTGCTTCCCATGGGTTGCAAAGATACGCATCGGGAAGATTGGCAAGTTCGGGGAGATAACGCCGGATATAATCACCATCAGAATCGAATTTCACCCCTTGGGTGATTGGATTGAAAATGCGGAAATAAGGCGCTGCATCAGCGCCACAACCGGCAATCCACTGCCATCCGGCGCTGTTATTGGCAAGATCAGCATCAACCAGACAATCCCAAAACCACGCCTCGCCATGGTGCCAATGGAGCCGCAGATTTTTCACCAGAAATGACCCGACAATCATCCGCACCCGATTATGCATATAGCCAGTTTGCCATAATTCGCGCATGCCAGCATCAACAACAGGATAGCCGGTCAATCCTTTTTGCCAACTTTTCAGCATGGCCGGATCATCACGCCAGTTAAAGCCATCAAAGCGCGGCTGTAGATTTTTACGCGGCAATTCGGGGAAATGATAGAGCAGCGAATGGGAAAATTCACGCCAGCCAAGTTCGGACAAGAAGTGGTCGCAATCACGATCCTGCCCAATGCCTGCATCCATTCTGTCTTTGGCGGCGTACCACACGGCATTTGGCGAAATCTCGCCCCAATGCAGATAGGCTGATAGCCGCGATACATTGCGCTTTGCGGGGAAATTACGGCCGTCCTTATAACCGTCAAGACCATCGTCAAGAAAGGCATAAAGCCGGTCATGCGCTGCCGCCTCGCCAATATCCCAAATCGCCGCCAGCCCGTCTTTCCAATCGCGTTCCGGCAAAAGACCAAGCGCATCGATTGCGCTTTGACCAGTGGCAAATCCGTCGCCATCAGCAATTGCTAAATTTGGTGGCACTGGCAAGGGACGGCGGGGTGCCGCGGCGGCAAGACAGCCGCGCCGGTAATAGGGCGTAAAGACCTTATAGGGGGTACCATCATTTTTCAGCACATCCCAAGGTTCCCAAAGAAGGGAACCATTACGGCTTTCAACTGCAAGGCCGCGCGCGGCGCATTGCGCCTTAATGGCGGCGTCGCGGGTAATTCGCCATGGCTCGTAAGCGCGATTCCAATAAAGCCCTGCCGCCGCAACAGCATCGGCCAGCTTGGCCAGAATTTCGGCTGGATTGCCTGATAGCACAATTAATTTACCACCAAGCGCCTGATTAAGCGCCGTCAAGGAATGATGAAGCCACCAGCGGCTGGCGCCGCCCATACGGTGATCACCAGCATTGGCATCATCAAGAATATAAACCGGAAGAACCGCGCCATTGGCCGCGGCCGCAGATAATGCTGGATTGTCGGAAAGTCTTAGATCCTGACGAAACCAATGAATATGAACCGAATCTGACATCGCCACCTTGAAACCTTACAATTTAACATATCTGAAATCACTCTAGGCGATATAGGCGTCACAAAGCGGAAAAACAAGGCGCATACCATCAGGCCATTATGGGATCAGCTAGCCATGATCGGCGAGAATGGTTTGCTTTTGGCGGCCAAGCCCATCAATTTCCAGCGTCATCACATCGCCATCTTGCAGATAGACCGGATCAGGCTTTTGCCCCATCCCAACCCCAGCTGGCGTGCCGGTGGCAATGATATCGCCCGGATGCAATGTCATCAATTCGGATAAATGCGCGATGATTTCGGCAATCGAAAAAATCATATCGGCCGAGCTACCATCCTGCATCAACTTGCCATTCACCGCCAATCGCATGGCCAATTTCTGCGGATCGGGAACCGCATCACGCGTCACCAGCCACGGCCCAACAGGCCCAAAATGATCACATGATTTGCCTTTGGTCCATTGGCCGGTCAGGTTCATCTGCATATGGCGTTCAGACACGTCATTCACGATGCAATAGCCAGCAACATGATCAAGCGCGGATTCGACGGCTACATATTTGGCGCGCGTGCCAATCACAACCGCCAGTTCAATTTCCCAATCACTTTGTGTTGAACCGCGTGGCATGATGATATCGTCATCTGGGCCATTGATTGACGATGTCGCCTTCATAAACACAATCGGATGCGCTGGGATGGGTAAACCGGTTTCACGCGCATGATCATGGAAATTCAGACCAATACAAATGAATTTGCCAACATTAGCAATGCAAGGGCCAATGCGCGGCGATCCAGCCACTCTGTCAAGGCTTGCCGGATTAAGCGCCCGCAACCGATCAAGGCTGGCATCATCAATCGAATTGGCGTCAATATCGGCAATATAATCTGATAAATCACGCAATCTGCCATCCGCATCAATAAGACCGGGTTTTTCCTGACCACTATTGCCATAACGAACAAGGCGCATCTTTACGTCTCCATGATAATATGGGTGATTGATTGACCGGGCTTTTACACAATCGCAATTGTTACAATGCTTTAGTCAGGGTCGCCACCGGTGGCAATGCGTTGACGAAGCGCATATTTTTGAATCTTTCCGGTCGATGTTTTGGGAATTGATTCAAAACGAAATTCACTTGGCACTTTAAAACCAGCAAGATTTTGACGGCACCAATCGCGCAGCTCATCACTGCTGGCGCCTTTGCCATCAATGATTTCGATAAAGGCGCAAGGGGTCTCGCCCCATTTTTCATGCGGCATCGCAACGACGGCAACATTGGCCACTGCGGGATGTTTATATAGAACATCCTCAACTTCGATTGACGAGATATTCTCGCCGCCAGATATGATAATATCTTTTGACCTGTCTTTTAACTGAACATAGCCATCGGGGTGAACAACCCCCAAATCACCCGAATGGAACCAGCCGCCAGCAAAGGCGCGTTCGGTCGATGGCGCATTTTTGAAATAGCCTTTCATGACAACATTGCCGCGCATCACAACCTCGCCAATCGTTGCGCCATCACGCGGCACCGGCACCATGCTGTCAGGATCAACAACATCAAGCCCTTCAAGCGCCAGATAACGAACTCCCTGACGCGCCTTCAATGCGGCCTGTTTGACATTATCCAAAAGATCCCATTCCGGATCCCAATCATTGACCACTGATGGCCCATAGGTTTCGGTCAGGCCATAGAGATGCGTGACGTTAAAACCGGCATCTTTCATGGCGGCAAGCACGGCTTCGGGTGGCGGCGCGGCAGCGGTAAAGAATTCGACATCATAATCCAGTTTGGCGCTTGCCGGTTTGCCAGCCACCACAAGCGACATGACAATTGGCGCGCCGCACATATGGCTGACNCGATGTTCCAGGATTGCATTCCAGATATCTTCGGCNCGAACATCGCGAAGACAGACATGCGTTCCCGAAATCGCCGAGATCGTCCAAGGGAAACACCAGCCATTGCAATGAAACATCGGCAAAGTCCAAAGATAGACTGCCTGTTTTTTCATTGATGCGGTTAGCGCATTTCCTTGTGCCAGCAAATAGGCGCCGCGGTGATGATAAACCACGCCTTTTGGATCGCCCGTTGTGCCTGATGTGTAATTGATCGAAATTGCATCCCATTCATCATTCGGCATTTTCCACGCAAAATCGGCATCACCCGACGCGATGAATGTTTCATATTCGGTCTCGTCATAGCCCGATCTTTGCCCGTCAAATTCGGCATCATCATAAATGATCAATTGCGGGTTGCCCTTGGCCAGCGCCAATGCGTCACGGACACGCGGCAAAAGCGCGATATCAACAATCAGAATTTTGGCTTCGGCATGATCAAGTTGAAAGGCGATCGTCGCCGCATCCAGCCGCGTATTCAGTGAATGCAGAACCGCGCCCGACATCGGCACGCCGTAATGGGCTTCGATCATTGCTGGTGTGTTTAACAGCATGACCGAGACTGTATCGCCGCGCCCAAGGCCTGCACCGGCAAGCACGCTTGCCAATTGTCGGCATCGCGCATAAAGCGCCGCATAATTGCGTCGCAAAGGCCCATGAATGATGGCGGTTTGATTGGGAAAGACCATCGCGGCACGCTCGAGGAATGTCAGCGGTGTCAAAGGTTGGTAATTTGCTGGATTCTGGTCAAGCCCGATATCATATGGATTTGTCAATTTGCCGTCCCCTTGCCGTCAAACAGCCTTGTCATTTACCATTTCGGCGCGCGCTTTTCGATAAAGGCATCAATGCCTTCGACAGCATCACGATGAAGCATATTTTCGACCATCACCCGCGACGCATATTCATAAGCATCAGCGATTGACAATTCACGTTGCGTGTAAAAAGCGCTTTTGCCAATGGCCAATGTCACCGGTGATTTGCTGGCAATCTTATGCGCCACAGCGGTGACATGATCGGTCAGATCAGCATCATCAACCACCGCATTGACAAGCCCGATTTCCGCAGCGCGCGCCGCTGGCACCATCTCACCGGTAAGCAGCATTTCCATGGCATGTTTCGCCCCGACATTGCGCGAAAGCGCCACCATCGGTGTTGAACAGAAAAGACCGATATGAACACCAGGTGTGCTAAACCGCGCTGATTGTGCGGCATAGGCAAGATCACAGCTTGCCACAAGCTGGCAACCCGCCGCCGTTGCCGTTGCCGCCACTTCGGCAATCACCGGTTTGGGATTTTGCAAGATTGCCTGCATGACCGACGAACAGCGCTTCAAAACATCAGTAAAATAGGCCTCACCCTGATCAGCATTGGCTCGGCCTGCGCTCATTTCTTTAAGGTCATGGCCGGCGCAAAAAGCAGGGCCATTGGCCGCCAAAATAATCACCCGAACGCTGGCATCGATTGCCGCGTCAGCCAATATTGTGCCAAGCCGGTCAAGCATTGCCTCAGACAGGGCATTGCGCCGCGCCGGATCATTTAGCGTCACGCGCAAGATACCGTCGGCATCTTTGTCTATCTGCAACAGCCCAGCTGCATCATGTTTTTTCGATAAATCCATCGCTTTACCACCTCGTCACTTATTCAACTCAAAAATCGCAGCAAAAACAACCGAGAAGTAAAGCCGCAGAAAATGCCCATATTCAGCTTGTCTCAAGGCGGCGTTCAAGCCAGCGCACACCCGCCGAAACAATGAGGATAACCACCAGATATTCAAGCACCAGAACCGTGTAGATTTCCAATGGCCGATATTCGGTAACGACTAGTTCATTCGCGCGGCGCGTAAGTTCCTGCATGCCGATCACCGATACCAGCGATGACATTTTCAACATATAGACAAGCTGGTTCCCAAGGGCTGGCAAAATGCGTTTGATTGCCTGCGGCAAGATCACATAGCGCATTGTGTCGCGGTAATTCAACGAAATCGAATGTGACGCCTCATATTGGCCACGGTCAATCGACTGGATTCCCGCGCGAAAAATTTCTGCCTGAAAAGCGCTATCGGAAATGGCCAATGCCAGAACCCCTGCCCAGAAAACCGAAATTGACAGACTGGCCACTTGCGGCAGGCCATAATAAACCCACAAGATCAGCACCAAAATGGGAATGGCGCGTACCAGTTCGACATAAATGCGGTTAATCGCTTTTGGCGCGCGGCGGTTTGACAAGGCTGGCAAGGCCACCAAAAGCCCAAGACAAATTGAAATACAGATTGCCGTGACTGACAGGCCGATCGTGTAATACAGACCATCGATCAGGAACGCCAGATTCTGGCGGCCGGTTTCAGTTGCCGGATTAACAACATACCATCCCCAATTGCCCGAACAGCCGCCAAGGCTGACAAGGCCAGCAAGCCCGAAAAGACGAATCAACGATGATGGCATCAAGGCCCAGAATTTAGACATTATAAATCGCATGATCTGATTGCTCCTAATGCCGCAAAATCTGGCTAAGGAACAATTTGCAACGATCACTTTCCGGCGCGGTGAAAAATGTTTTTGGCGAACCCATTTCAACAATCTTTCCATGATCCATGAATAGCATCATATCAGCAACCTGCCGCGCAAAGCCCATTTCATGGGTGACGCAAATCATTGTCATGCCACTATCGGCAAGCTCTTCGATCACATCCAGCACCTCGGCAATCATTTCCGGATCAAGTGCCGATGTTGGCTCGTCAAAAAGCATAATCTTTGGGGCCATGCAAAGCGCCCGCGCAATCGCCACACGTTGCTGCTGGCCGCCCGATAATTGCGCTGGATATTTACTGAATTGTTCGGGAATCCGCACACGCTCAAGATAATGCATCGCCAGATCGTGAGCATCAGCTTCGGCCATCTTGCGGGCGCGAACCGGCCCCAGCATCAGATTTTCCAGAATGGTCAAATGCGGAAACAGATTAAATTGCTGAAACACCATCCCGACATTATTGCGCAAGACGGCGCGGCCGGTGGGGCTGTCATCAACGACAATGCCGTCAATCCGAATTTCACCTGCCTCATGGCGCTCAAGCCGGTTAATACAGCGGATTAAAGTTGATTTACCCGAACCCGATGGCCCGCAAATCACCAGCTTTTGACCAAGCTTGATATCAAGTGATACAGCATCAAGCGCGCGGAACTGGCCAAAATATTTTGAAACATCCCTTACCTGAATAAAGGGCTGTGTTACGGGCTGGCTCATCGTGACTGTCACCTAAATTTCTATCATTACATAAGGGCAGATCATAAATGCGCCACAAGGAAGAGCCGGCCATCATGGCCACTCAAAGCTTGATCTCTGTTTATCCGATTCCGCGGTCACCGGCTAGCCCCCAATCGTTTTTGGCACAAGAAATCATAGTCAAAGCTTGCATTGTCCAAACAATACCCTATCTCTACATCTAGAAATTCTAATCGAAAAATTACCCCAATTTGAGTCCAAGGAGACTTTGTAAATGCGACTTCTAAAGATAATAGCCGCTCTTTTTGCGTTTGGCACGATGACTGCGCCAGTTCATGCGGCAAGCGTTTTGAATGAAATTCTGTCCGACGGGGTGCTTAAGGTTGGCACCACCGGCGATTGGAACCCAATGACCATGAAAGACACAGCGACAAACAGCTATACCGGCTATGATATTGATGTCATGACCGAGCTTGCAAAGGATCTGGGGGTAAAGGTCGAGTTTGTACCAACGGATTGGAAAACTTTGGTAAGCGGAGTCACATCAGGCAAATATCACATGACCGGTTCTGCCTCGATTTCACCCGGCCGCGCGAAAGCCGCTGGCTATTCAAACAGCTATTTTTCGCTGGCAACAGTGCCGCTAACATTGAAAAAGAATGCTGACAAATTCACCGATTGGGCCGATCTTGACAAAGCATCTGTTACCGTTGCCGCGACGCTTGGCACAACTCAGGAAAAACAGGTCAAGCAGTTCTTCCCAAATGCGAAATATAAAATTGTCGAAGCCCCTGCACGCGATTTCCAAGAAGTGCTAGCCGGCCGCGCCGACGCGCATATCACGTCAAATGTCGAAGCCTATAAGCTGGTCGCAAAATATCCAGAAATGATGGTCGTTCCCGTTTCAGCGCCAAAGGCACCAACACCAATTGCCATGCTGTTGCCACAAGCCGATCAGGTATGGATCAATTATGTGAATACATGGATTGCGCTGAAGACCGAGCGTGGCTTTTTTGCCGATCTTGGTCGCAAATGGCAGCTTGCCAACTAGCCTAACAAAACATCAAATCTGAAAAGAGGGGCAGTTTATGCCTCTCTTTTTTTAACCATTCCAACGCCATATCCAAATTTGCCGGACCCGTTTCATGCTTGTGCTTTATGACCTCCCGATAAGCAGCTATGGCTGCAAAACCCGCATTTTGCTTCGCCATAAGGGGCTTGATTGGACAAGCCTTGCCCCACCAGATGGCTATGGCAGTCCAGCCTATTGTAAGATTGTGCCATCAGGCACGATTCCAGCGTTGGTGCATGACGGTTTTACCCTTGGCGAGTCGGATGCCATTGCCGAATATTTGAACGAGCTNGCGCCTGAACCGGCAATGCTTCCTGAAACCATCAAAGAACGCGCAAAGGCACGCGCCTTGTCACGGTTTCACGACACCCGCATCGAGCCGCTGCTTCGCGCCTATTTTGGACAGGTCACACCGGCTAGCCGCAATGCCGATTTCATCGCCGAAAATGCCGCCCTTCTCCAGCGGCGCTTTGACCAGCTTGCGGCAATTGCGACGCCGTCACCGCTTTTGACCGGACCCAATCTTAGCCTTGCCGATTGCGGCTTTGCGCCAAGCTTTGCCATTCTTCATTGTTTACAGGGCTTGCTTGGCTTTGATCTTGTCCTACCCGCATCGATCAGGGCCTATGAAGCAGCTTTGTGCGCCCATCCATCGGTTCGTGATGAATATGCCGCTTATGTCAAAACATTGAATGAATGGGCCGCCGCCAAAATAACTGGCTAGCGACAATCGGCGATTTATGATGATTTCCTTTGACGCTGATTTCCTTTCGCGCCTAGGCTGGCAGTAATCTGGTAACAGGCAATCTTGGATAAAACAGGCTTGCTGCCACCCTCAATCATATTGGTCGTCACTGCCTATGCCTTTGTCTTTGGCCTTTCAAAATTTGCCGCCGCAGATGCGCGCCACAATCTTGATGATTGTTGCGCTGTTCATGTTTACCTGCATGGGTATTTTCATTCGGCTTTCTGCGGCCGAACTGCCCGTTATCGAAGTTGTGTTTTTCCGCAATGCGCTGGCGGTGGTTTTGTTATTACCACTGATCATGCGTGTTGGCTGGTCAAGCATCCGCATGCAAAAGCCAAAGCTATTTTTCCTGCGAGCAGTGATTAATTTTGGCGGTATGTTTTGCGGCTTTACCGCCCTTACCTTAATTCCGCTGGCGCAAATGACCGCGCTTAGTTTTACCGGCCCCTTATTTGTAACCATTGGCGCGGTTTTATTTCTTGGTGAAATCATTCGCGCGCGGCGGATCGCTGCTATCGCTGTTGGATTTCTGGGAACATTGATCATTTTGCAACCGGGCTTTACCGACATTTCGATTGGCGCGATGATGGCGCTTGCCAGCGCCTTATCAATTGCAATGGCGTCGCTGATCGTAAAAAAACTAACCGCAACCGAAACACCCGAAGCCATTGTGACCTGGATGGTGGCAATGCAGGCGCCGTTGGCATTGATACCGGCGATTAGGGTCTGGCAATGGCCAAGCCTTGAAAGCTGGGGCTATTTATGGGCAATGGCGCTTGCCGGAACGATTGCGCATCTATGTTTTACCCGCGCTTATCGGCTTGTTGATATTACCGCTTTGCAACCGCTTGAATTCATCAAATTGCCGTTTGCGGTTATTCTGGCATGGATGGTTTTTAGCGAATGGCCCGGATTATGGACATGGATTGGCGGGGCGGTTATTTTTGCCTCGACCGTCTATATCACCCAGCGTGAGGCGCGCGCCAAAAAATCGCTTCGGCCAAATGCCGGAGCCCGCGAAACGAAACTATAGCCTATCAGCGACGCGAAATGATGGCGTGACAATCGCCGCCCGCATCGGGCCGGTTTAATCAGCAGCCTGAACCGCCCAGTACAGCGGCGTGCCACAATCAAAAATCGTCAATGGCCCATCAGCTGTGGCACGGCTTTCCGGATAGATGACTGGCGCATCCTGTTTGACAAGAGTGATCCGGTCTTCATTAACCGGTAGGCGATAAAATCGCGGGCCATGCAATGAGGCAAAACCCTCAAGCTGATCAAGCGCATCTTCAGCTTCAAAAATATGCGCAAGGCACGACATGGTGTTAGGCGCGGTATAGATACCGGCACACCCACAAGCCATCAGCTTGGCAGCGTCTAGATGCGGCGCACTATCGGTACCAAGAAAGAAACTGCCATCACCGGAAATGGCCGCCGCAATCAAGGCGCGGCGGTGACTTTCGCGCTTGGCGACGGGCAAACAGTAATAATGCGGGCGAATGCCACCAGCCAAAATATGATTGCGATTGATGAATAGATGATGCGTTGTGATCGTGGCGGCAATATTGACACCGCCAGATCGGACATAATCAACACCATCACTGGTGGTCACATGTTCCAGCACGACCCGTAAATCGGGCACCCGCCGCCGCAACGGATCAAGAACGGTTTCGATGAACACCGCTTCACGGTCAAAAATATCAACTTGCGGATCGGTTACCTCGCCATGAACACAAAGCGGCAGGCCTATTGCGGCCATCTTTTCCAGAACCGCGATGACCTTGTCCAGATCGCGAACACCCGACGCTGAATTGGTGGTTGCCCCTGCCGGATACAGCTTGACCGCATTGATCAAACCCGATGTGGCCGCCGCTGCCACATCATCCGGATCGGTTGTTTCGGTCAGATATAAAGTCATAAGCGGGGTAAAGCCATGATCCGGATTGACACAAGCCATGATCCTGTCCCGATAGGCCGCAGCTTCGGCGCCTGTTACCACTGGCGGTACCAGATTTGGCATGATGATGGCGCGGGCAAAATGGCGCGCCGTATCATCAATAACCGCTTTAAGCATGGCCCCATCACGGAGATGCAGATGCCAATCATCAGGACGGCGGATGGTCATTTGGGTCATAAAAAGATTTCCCTAAAATTTTGATCGTTACAGCGACACTGAAAAGACGACAAGATGCCCAAATTCATACCAGCATCATTGCGCAAAATCTACACTGCCCCGACAAACATCATCACCCGCTTTTGCCAGCCTTATCATTTTCCCCCTTTTTACAACAGTCATGTTATATTATAACATCACTGAACATGGATCATCAGACCCGACCATCAAACAAGGCTTGTCATGGCACGCGACAATATAGATTTAATCAATCTCGAAAATGCCGGTGTCAGGCGTGACAATCGCTGGCTTGTGCGTGGTATTGATTTGCGCATTCGCAAAGGCGAAATTGTCACCATCATCGGCCCAAATGGTGCTGGCAAAAGTACCACCGCAAAATTGGCTGTTGGCACGATTCGCGCCGATGAAGGTTGCGTTCAACGTCAGGCTGGTTTGCGTGTCGGCTATGTGCCGCAAAAGCTGCATATTGATCCGGCGCTGCCAATGCGTGTTGACCGGCTTTTGGATTTAACCGCCAAAGTCTCTTTGGATCAAAAAAAACAGGCCCTAGATGCAGTCGGCGCGCCGCATTTGGCAACGGCCTTTGTGCAGGATTTATCTGGCGGTGAATTTCAGCGCATTTTATTGGCTCGGGCTATGGTTCGCCGTCCCAATCTTCTGGTTCTGGACGAGCCTGTTCAAGGGGTTGATTTTNCCAGTGAGGCGATGCTTTACAATTTGATCCGGCAAATTCGCGATAGCACCGGTTGCGGCGTTTTGATGATTTCGCATGATCTTCATATTGTTATGGCCGATACGGATACCGTGCTTTGCCTAAACGGTCATATCTGTTGCAGTGGCAGCCCTGATNCGGTTGTTAGCAATCCTGAATATTTGCGCTTGTTTGGCGCGCATGACACGGCGGCGCTGGCGGTTTACCGGCATGATCACGATCACATCCATCTTCCCGATGGCACAGTCCAGCATGCCGATGGGTCAATCAGCGAATCCTGCCATCCTGACAAGCATGAGCATAATCGCGATGGGCATGATCATGTTTGACGATTTCTTTATCCGCGCGCTTTTTGCCGGTATCGGTCTGGCGGTTGTTGTGGGGCCGCTTGGCTGTTTGATCATCTGGCGCAAAATGGCGTTTTTTGGCGATACATTGGCACATGCGGCGCTTCTTGGCATCGCCTTGGCAATCCTTATTGACGTGTCATCATTGATTGCGGTTCCGTTTGTTACCCTTGCCAGCTGTGTTGCCATGATGATTGCCAAACGAACCCCAAGCCTGTCATCAGATACAATTCTTGCCATTTTAGCGCATTCGACATTGGCGCTTGGGCTGGTTCTGGTTTCGGTTACGGGTGGCCGCAATGTTGATGTGAACGGGCTTTTATTTGGTGATATCCTTGCTGTTGATACAAATGATCTTTTGGTGATCTATGCTGGTGGTGGGGCGATTTTGGCAATTGTTATCTGGCAATGGCGGCGCCTTGTTGCGGCAACGCTTAGTCCGGAAATTGCCGAGGCCGAAGGCCTGTCGCCGCAACGCACTGAATGGCTGTTTATGATGCTGATTGCGCTGGTGGTCTCAATTGCCGTCAAGCTTGTTGGTGTTTTGCTGATCACGGCATTGATGATCATTCCCGCCGCCGCCGCACGCCGTCTGGTTACCAGCCCTGAAATGATGGCGGTGTTGGCGTCAATTCTGGGCGTGGTCGGCGTGATTGCCGGCCTTTATGGATCGGCTGAATTTGATACACCATCTGGCCCATCAATTATTCTGGCAGGGGCGCTTTTGCTTCTTGGGCTGACAGTGGTGCCGCGCCGCCTTTCTGCGGCAAATGATAGCACCGCTCACCATCACCATCATGACGAGGCAGGCCATGACCCAAAATGAAACCCTTGTTTATCAATTGCTATGCGATGCTGACCGGCCGCTAAGCGCCTATAATATTTTAGACGCGCTTCGCGATAAGGGCATCCGCGCACCGCTTCAGGTCTATCGGGCGCTTGCCAAATTAGTCGAACGTGGTGCGGTTCACCGAATCGAAAGTGTGAATGGTTTTGTCGCCTGCCAATTGCATGATTGCGGTGGCAGTGAAGTGAGCATCTTCATGCTTTGCAATCAATGCGAACGCGCCAATGAATTCACCGATACCAGCATCGATAGCAGGTTACAAAGCCTTGGCAATGATCGCGGCTTTCAGGCGGCACATAAGGTGATCGAAATTACCGGGCTTTGTGCCGATTGCCAAACCGCGCAAACAACCGTCCAGAAACATTAAACATTCAGCAGCAGATACTCACGCTCCCACGGGCTGATCACCTCAAGAAAGGCCTCGGCTTCGGCGCGTTTCACCTCGACAAATAGCGTGACAAAATCTTCGCCAAGCACTTTATGAAGCGGCTTGGCACGTTCCAATGCATCAAGCGCGACATCAAGGTTACGCGGCAATGTTTCCAGATCTTCGCCGCTGACCTTGCGAGGGCGGGTTGGTCGGCGCNTTTCCTGCAAACCAAGCCAGACCGCCGCCAAGGTTGCAGCAATCGCAAGATAGGGATTGGCATCAGCACCCGGAATACGGTTTTCAATGCGCCGGTTTTTCGGATCGCCGAGCGGCACGCGCAAACCAACCGTCCGGTTATCCATACCCCAGGCAAGGTTGGCCGGTGAATCTTCGGTACCGGTTCGCCGCCGGTACGAATTCACATAAGGCGCCATCAACGCCATTGCGCCGCTTAGATAACGCTGCATACCGGCAACCGAATGATAGAAATCATCACTTTCACTGCCATCATCATTGGAAAAGATATTTTTACCGCTTTCCTTTGATTTGACCGAAACATGAACATGCATGGCACTGCCCGGCTGTTCCTGCATTGGTTTCGCCATAAAGGTGGCGTGAAGGTGATGATTGATCGCCGCCTGCCGCACCGTGCGTTTAAACAAAAAAGCCTGATCAGCAAGATCAAGCGCATGTCCATGATTGAAATTGATTTCCATCTGCGCCGCACCGGCTTCATGACTTAGCGTGTCAATATCCAGCCCTTGCACATCGCAATGATCATAAATGTCTTCAAACAACGGATCAAATTCATTCACCGCATCAATGCCATAGGCCTGTCGCGCCTTTTCGGCACGACCTGATCGGCCTGGCGGCGTGATCAAGGGCGCATTGGCATCGCTGCTTTGCTTGACCAGAAAAAATTCAAGTTCAGGCGCAATCACCGGCTCAAGACCAGCCGCGTCAAAAAGCGCAAGAACCGATTTCAGCACAGCCCGTGATGAAAAAGTGACATCGGCGCCATCTTGATGAACCGCATCATGAATAATTTGCGCGGTTGGCTCATCATACCAAGGCACTAGCCTGCATGTTGAAATATCAGGCCGCAGAATAACGTCACGGCCAATTTCATCAAGCACCTCACTATCATAATATTCGCCTGTTACCGACTGGCCAAACACATATTCCGGCAGGCGCAAACCACCCGATTGTTGCGCCGAAATAAATTTGGTCACCGGCAGAATTTTGCCGCGAGCAATACCTGAAATATCGCTTACTAAACATTCCACTTCGGTGATGTTCTGATCAACCAGCCATTCTTTCATATCGAATCCCATCTGTTGTCCTTTCATCGATGGTCTTTTGATTTCATGCAATCAGATGGGTGCTTCTTGCCTATCGTTGCGTAATATCCTCTAAGGTGCGATCAAGCGCGGTTGCGAGTGTTGCAACCATGAGATCAATATCCGCACGTTCAAAGCTAAGCGGTGGTGACATGATCATCGCGTCGCGAACCGCCCGCACCATCAATCCCTGATTGATCGCATGATCACGGCAAATCACCCCAACCTCGCCAACCGGATCAAACAAAACCGGGCCGGCTTTATCCTTGACCAGCTCGATCGCCGCCAGCAGACCAAAACTGCGCACCTCGCCAACAAGCGGATGCGCTGCCAGCGGTTCTAGGGCTGCGGCCAAATATGGGCCGGTGTCATCACGAATCTTTTCAACAAGGCCATCGCGCNCAATCAGATCAAGATTGGCCAAGGCAACCGCCGCCGCAACCGGATGACCCGAATAGGTAAAGCCGTGATAAAATTCGCCGCCATCGTCAATTAGACGCGTCGCCACCCGGTCACCAATCATGACTGCCGACATTGGCACATAACCCGAGGTCAAACCCTTGGCAAGGGTCATCATATCTGGCGACAGACCAAAGGTCTGGCTGGCGAACCATTGGCCGGTTCGGCCAAAACCGGTTATCACTTCATCGACAATAAACAAAATATCATATTTGCGGCAAATCGCTTCGACATGATTTAAATAGCCTTCGGGCGGCAGGATAACACCGCCAGCGCCTTGGATCGGCTCGGCAATAAAGGCAGCAATTTGATCCGCGCCAATTTCGTTAATTTTATCCTCAAGCCAGCTTGCCGCCAATGCGGCGAAATCTGCTGTGCTGAGATTACCCTGATATAAAAATCCATAAGGCGGCTTGATATGCACAAAATCAGGTGCCGTTGCCGCCTGTTCATGCATTGCCGCCATGCCGCCCATGCTGGCCGACATGATCGTGCTGCCGTGATAGCCATAGGTGCGGCCAATGATTGTCTGTTTTTGCGGCTTGCCCTCAAGCGCCCAGAAATGCCGCACCATCCGAATGATGGTGTCATTGGCTTCAGATCCAGAATTGGCATAAAATACATTATTCAACCCATCGGGCGTAAGATCGGCAAGCCGTTTGGATAAGGCAATCACCGGCTGATTGCTGGTTTTGAAAAAATTATTGTAATAGGGCAGCCTTGCCATCTGTGATGATGCCGCCGCAACCAATTCCTGCCGCCCATAACCGACATTAACACACCAAAGACCGGCCATCGCATCCAGAATACGATTGCCATCGCTGTCATAGATATAATGCCCATCAGCATGGGTAATGATGCGCGATCCGGCGGCGCGCAATTCGCGATAATCGGTAAAAGGTGCCATATGGTGCGCAGCATCAAGCTGACGCCAATCATCGGTTGTCATATCCTGCATTATATGTCCATCCAAATTAGACCAATCGGGGTTTTCATGACTGTTTTGGTCATCTTAATTAAGTACATGAATGGCAATGACCGGCAAATTAAACGCGACTAAAAATTTCAGCCGCATTCATTNAAATCATAATCAGATCATTGACCATGCTTGCGTCAATTTGCGATCACAGACTACTATCGTTATTAACGAAGCGCAATCAATCTGACACGAAAACACCTGTCCGGCATTGCCTGACAATAAACGAATATTTCGAGATCATGGCAGAACTAAATTCCATCTATGCAACCGAGATTGCCAACAAGCCAAAATTTCCGGCACCCGCCGGTAATCTTGATTGCGAAATTGCGATTATTGGTGGCGGTTTTACCGGCATGACGGCCGCCTTGACCCTTGCCGAGAACGGGCATGATGTTGTTCTTGTTGAGGCTGATGTGATCGGCAGCGGTGGATCGGGGCGCAATGGNGGTCATGTCTGTCAAGGCTGGCCCAATGATTTTCACCATATCAGCCGCCAATTGCCTGCTGATGAGGCACAGCTGATATGGGATGCAGGCATCAGCGCGGTTGATCTGCTTCGCCAGCGAGTCCAACGCCATAAAATCGATTGTGACTTAAGGTTTGGCTATCTTCATGCCGCGCTTCATGACCGACAGATGCAGGAATTATTGGCCATGTGCGATGAATGGCAAGCCAAAGGCTATGATCATTTAACCGCCTTGGATAATCGCGANTCGCTTGCCGGTCATATTGGCACAAATGCCTATGTTGGCGCCTTGCATGACGCCAATAGCGGGCATATCCAACCACTAAAATATCTTTATGGATTGGCCCGCGCCGCCAGCGCCGCCGGTGCGCGCATCTATGAAAATGCTGGCGTAACCGCGCTTGATACGACGCCCAACACCAGCAATAAAGACGCCAGCAATAAAGGCGCCAGCACCAAAACATTATCGCTTGCCAATGGCCAAAAGATAACGACGAAATTCGTACTGTTATGCGGCAATGCTTATCTGCAAGATATCGGCACGGCTAAAATGACCAGCCGGTTAGCGCCGGTTACATCATCAATTCTGGCAACAACGCCTCTATCGGATAATCTGATTTCACATATCCTGCCGCATCGCGCCGCGGTTGCCGATTGTAATACAGCGCTGAATTACTATCGGATTGATGCCGATGGCCGGATGATATTTGGCGGACGTGCCAGCTATACAAATGTCAATCTTGGCAATGTTGAACGCGATTTGAAGCAACGTATGGTCGCTGTCTTTCCCGAACTTGCCGAAAGTGACACAGCTGCGGTCTGGTCAGGCCGTATCGGCATCACAGTGAACCGGATACCGCATTTCGGAACGGCCGGTGATGGGGTGTATTTCGTTCAAGGATTTTCCGGTCATGGCGTTGCGCTAACCGGTCTTGCCGGTACCATTCTTGCCAATCATATCATGGGGCGGTCACCCTTATTTACCATCTTGAGCAAGCTTCGCCATTTGCCATTTCCCGGTGGGTTTTTGCGAACCCCAGCACTGGCTCTTGGAATGAGCTGGTACAAGATGCGCGACTATATTCGTCTATAGACAAACCGGTGCGGGGCAGGTCAATTACCGGCTAGATACGACCAACCGGTTTTGTTGGCGCGCCCTTTTTCTTGGCGAGAACTGCCAGCCAATCATAAGCCATATTTGCCGCTGCAATGGCGGTGATTTCAGCATGATCATAAGCTGGCGCCACCTCAACAATATCCATGCCGATCAAATGAAGCGGCTCTAATCCGCGCACAAATTCGAGCCCCTGCCAGCTGGCAAGACCGCCTGCAACCGGCGTTCCGGTGCCAGGTGCAAAGGCCGGATCAAGACCATCAATATCAAAAGACAGATATACCGGCGCATCACCAGCTCGCGCACGCACAATCTCGACCGCTGCGTCAATGCCATTGCGATGCACCCAAGGGCTTGTCAGAATTTCAAAGCCATGATCACTGTCATTATAAGTGCGAAGCCCAACTTGGGTTGATTTACCAACATCAATAATGCCTTCGGCAACGGCTCTGGCAAACATTGTTCCATGATCAAACCCAACCCCATCATCAGGCCAAGTATCGCAATGCGCGTCAAACTGCACCAGCGCAATCGGGCCATAGGCTTTGGCATGGGCCTTTAGCAATGGATAGGCAATGGCATGATCACCACCAAGGCTGAGCATTTTCGCGCCGGTTGCGATGATTGCATCAGCATGATCAGTGATGCTGTCAAACACCGTATCAGGATGATGCGGATCAAGAAAGCAATCGCCGAAATCAATGACCGACAAATGATCAAACGGATTAAAGCCAAAGGGAAAATGCGATAATTCGGCAAGCTGTACCGATCCGGCGCGAATGGCGCGTGGCCCCAAACGGCAACCCGACCGATAGGTCACTGCACTATCATAGGGAATGCCGCTAACCACAACATCGACGCCGTCAAAATCGCGGCTATAGCGCCGCCGGGCAAAACTTAGCGCACCGCCATAGGTCATTTCGCGCAATGTTTCATCATTTTGTTTCATGCGGAATGCCGCATCACCAACAGCTTTTGTCATTGTTTCATCCCATATTCGGCGAAGCGCCACTTTTGATTGTCACATCTAACAACATACCAGCTTAAGGCGCCGCAGCTACCCCACGCCAGTATCTTTGCGCGTTACTGGTTCTGGTCACGACCCGATAACCGGCGGCGTATGGCCCAGCTTGCGCCAATCACTGCCACCGCAACAACAACAATCATTACCGTTGCAAGCGCATTGATTTCAGGTGTCACACCAAGGCGGACTTTGGAAAATATCACAATCGGCAGGGTAGAGCTTCCCGGGCCACTGACAAAGCTGGCAATCACCAGNTCATCGAAACTAAGCGTAAAGGCAAGCAACCATGCTGCCACAACCGCGGGTGCAATCACTGGCAATGTAATCGACAAAAAGATAAAGGGCTGGGTCGCACCGAGATCGGCCGCCGCTTCTTCAATCGCCATATCAAAATCACGAAGCCGCGCTTGAATCACCACTGCCGCAAAACACATCCCAAAGGTGGCATGCGCAATAATAATCGTATCGACACCGCGGCCAGAGGGCCATCCAAACAGACTTTCCATCGAAATAAACAACAACAACATCGACAAGCCCGTGACAATTTCCGGCATGACCAAAGGCGCGCTGGCAATCGCGCTAAGCGCAAGGCGTGATCTGAAATTGCCAAAGCGCACAAAGGCAACCGCGATACAGATGCCGAAAATCGTCGCGATTGTCGCGGCCCATAACGCGATTAGCAATGACGTGCCAAAGGCCGATAAAAGCTGGTCATTTTCGAGCAAGCCTGCATACCATTTCAACGAGGCGCCCGACCAGACCGAAACCAATTTGCCAGCATTGAAACTGAAAATAATCATGATAATGATTGGCAGATATAAAATGCCAAAACCCAGCGCGCCAAGCGACAGAACCAGCCCGTTCATCCGCCCCATCAGCCTGCCTCCGCCCGTTTCGGATTGGGCATCTCAGCCACCGTATCACGCCCGTCTTGATAGCGGGCATAGATAATCGGAACGGTCAAAATCGCCAAAAGCAGCATCGCAATTGCCGACGCCACCGGCCAATCACGATTGCGGAAAAATTCGGTCCATAACACTTTACCCATCATCAATTGATCCGGCCCGCCAAGAAGTGCCGGAATAACAAATTCGCCAACCGCCGGAATGAAAACAAGAAGGCTGCCAGCAATAATGCCAGGCAAGGTTAAAGGCAGAATGATGGTTCGAAAAATCTGCATGCCTGATCCGCCAAGGTCGGCCGCCGCATCAAGCAAATCGGCATCAAGGCGAACCATCACCGCATAAAGCGGCAAAATCATCAATGGCAAATAAGTCAGCACCATTCCCATATAAATCGAAAAATCAGTCTGCATCATCTGGATGGGGGCATCAATCAACCCAAGCCATAATCCAGCAGCATTGATAAATCCATTAGGATTCAGCAATCCAATCAAGGCGTAGATGCGCAGCAAGCTGGAAGTCCAGAACGGCAACATCACCAACACCAGCAAGATTGTCCGCCATTTTTCGTTGCTACGCGCAATCCACCATGACATCGGATAGGCAAATATCAAACAAACGAGAGTCGAAAAAAATGCCAGCTTTATACTGTTGAAGGCCGGGCCGAAATAATCGGACCAATATTGCAGCAAAAGCGCATAATTACCGGTGGTGAAATTGGTGAAAAACCCATCATCACCAATGCCCCATAATGGTTCATAAGGCGGAATTCCGCGGCGCGCCGACGTAAAGGACACTTGCAGGGTTTCAATAAGCGGCAGAAAAAAGAACACGGCAAGCCAAATCAATGGCAAGGCAATCACCAGCCGTCGACCGGTTACGGCTGGCAGATTAACAAGATATTTTGCCATGCCGCGAACCATCACTAATCCTTCAGAACAATGACATCTTGCGGGTCAAAATGCACATAACCTGTCTCGCCCCAGCTGAGCGGCGCATCAAGGCTGCGCCGTTGCTGCTGCTGCAATTTAAACATCTGGCCCGATGCAGTCTTGACCCGATAATTTGTGGCAAAGCCAAGATAGGCAAGGTCTTCTACCACAACTTCGATCTCGTTCACGCCGCCGTTTTTTGTCCGGCTTAGATAAATTTTTTCTGGCCTGATTGCCAGTTTGACCGCAGACCCAACCGGCAAATCATCGTCACTAGCCGCGCATATATTCAGATCACCGCCAATGGTGATGCTGGTCTTGTCGCAGCTGGCAACAATCGCGTCAACAAAGCTGATCGTACCAAGAAAATCGGCCACAAAGCTGCTTTTGGGACGTTCATACAAGCTGCGCGGCGCATCCACCTGAACCAATTGGCCAGCATCCATAATGCCAATGCGGCCTGCCAGCGTCATCGCTTCTTCTTGATCATGGGTGACAACGATAAAAGTGGTGCCAAGCTTTTCTTGAATATCCACCAGTTCAAACTGAGTGTCTTCGCGCAGCTTTTTATCCAATGCCGCAAGCGGTTCATCAAGCAATAACAGCTTTGGACGCCGCGCCAAAGCGCGCGCCAGCGCAACCCGCTGGCGCTGGCCACCTGACAGCTGATGGGGCTTTCGGCCGCCAAGCTTTTGCAGCCTTACCAGTTTCAACAACGATTCAACACGCTCGCCAAGTTCGGTGCCGCGCATACCAGCACGGCGAAGACCATAGCCAATATTATCGGCCACACTCATATGTGGGAAAAGTGCATAATTCTGAAACATGAAATTCACTGGCCGGTCGGCCGGGGCAACGCCTGCCATATCTTGGCCGTCAATTTCAATCGTTCCTTTGGTTGGCGATTCAAACCCCGCCAAAAGCCGCAACAAGGTGCTTTTGCCGCAACCAGAAGCGCCGAGCAAACAAAACAGCTCGCCTTTTTCGATATCCAACGACAGGTTATCAACCGCCACAACATCGGCAAAATGCTTGGAAATTGATTTTAATCTTATGAAAGGCGCCATTTATTTCCTACCCCAACCATTTGTTCAGTCGGCGGTGATCACGCCAACCCCCTGCCCCCCATTTGACGGGCGGCAGGGAATTTGCACAATTTTGGTCAGCTGGCGTTAATTGCCGCTGCTAAAGCGTGACCAAACACGGTTTACCGACCGGTCAAGCGCCGCATCATAGACCGGCGTGACAAACAGGTTTTTCTGGGTTTCCTTGCTTGGATAAATGCCCGGATGCGACAGGACTTCGGGATCAATTTTTGCCTTGGCAGCTTCGTTTCCACTTGCATACCAGACATAATTGACATTATTTGCCGCCACATCAGGCCGCATCATGTAATCAATAAAGCGATAGGCGTTATCGACATTTTTTGCATCGGCCGGAATGGCCATCACATCAAACCACATATTCGTGCCTTCAGACGGAATATAGTAATTAATGACGTGACCATTATTGGCCTCTTCGGCACGGGCAGCAGCCTGAAAAGCATCACCCGACCACATGATCGCAGCGCAAATATCACCATTGGCCATATCATTGATTGACTGGCTTGAATGGATATAACGCAAATGCGGCCTTACCTTGTTCAGCACCTCACCAGCCTGCTCAAATAATTCTGGATCCGTAGAATTACCCGGCTTGCCCAAATAGGAAATGACATTTGGCAGAATATCTGTTGGCGCATCAAGAATGGCAATACCACAATCGGCAAGCTTGGCCGCATTGGCCGGGTCAAGAATCAATGACCAGCTATCGGTTGGCGCATTATCACCTAAGCGTTCGGCAATTTTCTTTTCATTATAGGCGATGCCGGTTGTACCCCACATATAGACAAGGCCTGATTTATCATCCTGCATCTGTTTATTGGCAAGGGCTTGAACCTGTGCGCTCTGGTTCTTTGCATTTGGAATGCGGCTGAAATCCATTTCGGCATAGACGCCTGCCTGGCGACCACGCGCCAGAAAATCAGCGGTTGGCACAACAAGGTCATAGCCAGATGATCCAGCTGACATTTTGGCTTCAAGAATTTCGTTTGAATCATAAACATCATAAGTTACGTCAATGCCGGTTTCAGCTTTGAAATTGGCAATGGTGTCTTCGGCAATATAATCCGACCAATTGTAAATATTCAATTTTCCATCGGCATAAGCAGCACCACTAGACAGAACACCGGCAACTGCCAGCAATATGATATTTTTCATTTTCTCCTCCATTTTGGTGATTTGGGTAGATACCGGCTTATTTGCTCGGTTAAGCGCAAATCACGATTTAATTATTTATCTGTTCACTTTAAAAAACAGGCCATCCAATAACTGCCACTAGTATAGTATTTGTCCTCATGATCGTGAAATCAATCAGACCTGATCAAGGTAACTGTGATATTCAAATGGCGAAATGTCACCTGAAAATCGTTGCAATTCTTGTATTTTGCAAGCAATCAACATATCGCGCAATGTTTCAGGCAGCATCCGCGCAATGACGGCGCTGTTGGTAAAATGGTTAATCGCATCTTCCCAGCTTGACGGCAATCTCGGCAGATCAAGCGCATAGGAACTTGACGTGATCGGTGGCGGTGGTGGCTTTTGATCCTCCAGACCGGTCAAAATCGCCCCTAAAACGGCTGCCAGCACAAGATATGGGTTGGCATCAGCGCCCGAAACGCGATGCTCGATCCGGCGCTGGCTTGGCGGGCCAAGGGGCACACGAAGCGCCGCCGTACGGTTTTCATATCCCCAGCAAACGGCCATTGGTGCATGTGATTCGATGGCAAAACGACGATAGGAATTTTGATGCGGCGCAAAAACCAACATGGAATCAGCAAGGCCAGCAAGCGCACCGGCAAGCGCATGGCCAAGAACCGGACTGCCAGCATCACTGCCATCGTCAAAAACATTCTTGCCCTTGCCGTCTAATAGACTGATATGCAAATGCATGCCATTGCCCGGGCGATCGGCATAGGGCTTGGCCATAAAGCTGGCAGCAAGCCCATATTTGCGGGCGACCCCTTTTGCAATCTGTTTGAAAAAGGCCGCATCATCAGCCGCCTTCATCGCATCATGCGAATGCACGAGATTGATTTCAAACTGGCCAAGACCAGCCTCGCTTATCGTTGTATCAGCCTCGATCATCTGTAATTGACAGGCAGCATAGATTTCATTGATCAGAGCATCATGGTCATTGACCTCATCGATGGCCAGAGCACCATCTCGGATTGGCTTGGCACCCGTTAATGGTGACGCTGGTGCATCGGGCTGGCCATCGGCACCACCTTGCGGATCGGCAAGATAGAATTCCATTTCAAAACCAACGACCGGACGAAGATCAAGCGCGGCAAACCGGTCTAAGATCATGGCAAGCGCATTGCGGGCGTCACCGGCAAATGCTTTGCCGTCATTATCCATCAGGCTCAATGGCACCAGCGCGGTTGTTTGTTCGGTCCAGGGCATTGGCAAGGGGCCACGCCCAGTCCAGAAACAGCCACCATCTGAATCACCGGTTTCAAAAACCCATTTGCTGTTGGCAATATCACGCCCCCAAATATCAAGATTGGCCGATGATAGCGGCATACGAATCCCGCCATTGATCACTTTTTTTAACTGGTTGCGCGGCAGACGCTTGCCCCGCAAAACGCCATTCAAATCAAAAATCGCCGCGCGCAAATTGCCAATGTCTGGATTGCGCACAAGCCACGCTTCTGTATCAAAATCGCCCATCTTATCTCTTTTCGATATTTTCGCCATTTGACGCCGTAAAAAGACAAAATTCAAGGCAAATTGCATCGTCATCGCGGGCCAAATATGCACAATCCGAAGCGGGCAACTGCCAGCAATCCAAAAGCTTGGCAAACCTAGAATATTCTATGGTTTACACTATGCTTCATTACCGTTATAAACGCGGCGGTTTCGCGCCGCCCCCGCTTTAGCCGGGCATTGCGCACATCTTTATCAAGCAAGAGGATCCTTTCATGCTTACAAATGCAATTCTGCCGATCACCTTTGGTGCATTCGGTATGATCGCTGCCTTATTGAT
>JGI26080J50196_1000178_pt1 | contig 28492 bp, 29 predicted proteins | sample SaaInl0LU_22_DNA_FD_50196 | JGI IMG/M metagenome (IMG submission 50196)
ATCGCTTCCGCTGCCTTCCAAGCAATTGAATCTGCATTTAAAGCGCCAAATACAATACCGCATTTGCCACTGAGTAATCCGTTTGACATATTCTTGTGTTTGTTATAAGTTGCTAAAATAGGTTTTACCTCGCTTTCAACAAGGCTTCTGCCTGATTCTTCGCAGCCTGGGTGATTTTAGCGCCGCTAAGCATTCGCGCAAGTTCTTCAATTCGCTCGTTAGGGGCGAGTGTATATACATTACTTTCTGTTGTAGTGTCCGTAGATGATTTCGAAATCATCCAATGGGTAGAACCCTTTGAGGCTACTTGAGGTAAATGTGTAATCGTTATGATTTGTTGCGTTTGAGCCAATTNCGACATNAGGTTNCCCACTTTTTCTGCTGTGGCNCCACTTATACCAGTATCTATTTCATCAAAAATTTGACAACTCAAAGTAATGTGTTTACCTAAAGCAGCCTTCAACGCCAACTTAACTCGACTCTGCTCACCCCCAGACGCTACCTTATTTAAAGGCTCAAGCGGGCTCCCAGGGTTCGCGCTAAACATGAATTGAGGTTTGTACAATCCGTAGGATGTCGCAGGTTGTTCTTGCCAGACCAATTCAATTTTCGCCTTGGACAGATCCACATCGCTCAAATACCCAGCGAGTGAACTTTGAATAAGTTCTGTAGCCTCCAAGCGCTTCGCATGAAGTTTGGTCCCGGCAGTTTTAATCGCTCCTTCAAGTTTGAGTTGCTCAGCTTTCAACGTCTTCAATAAAGCATCTTTATCTTTTATTGATTTAATCTGAGCTCCTAGTGCATCAAANTTTTCTACCAAGGCCTCTGAATCAAGAACGCGATGCTTACGAATAAGCCCATCGATTTGATTTTTTCGATCAATCAAGGCATCTACATCAACGGTCAATTCGGCAGCTTTAATTCGTTCTCTGATTTCACGCTCGATGGATTGTGTATGTGTAATAACCTCCAATAACTTCTCAAGTAATGGCTCCGTAGTTTCATCGCTTGTCGCTAAGCGTGCTAGTTTAGACTCAACGGTAAACAATTGGTCCAAAAGCTTCGATTCCCCACCGATGAGATGGGCCAATTCATTGTATTGATCGTTGAAGTCGCTTGCATTTTTATTTAAACGAACCAATTCTTCAATTTCATCATATTCGCCCGGTTTAACATTGGCCTTATCGAGCTCGTGGAATAGGAACTCTAGGTAATCTAAATCGCTTGTATCCGCNTGTTCAACAAGCAATTTCTGCTCGTGTATAACATTTTTTAGAGCGGTAAATAGAGCATCATATTCAATACGTTCTTCCACTGATGCTACGAACGAATCAATCAGCTCCATTTGTTTAGCAATATCCGTAAGTAGACCGGAATCACTTTGACTGTTTATGTCAATAAACTGGCCCGCAAAATGAGCTAAGTCCGCACTTTTAACAGGGGTGTCGTTGATAAAGGCCCTGGATTTCCCATTGGGCAACAGCTCTCTTCGAAATACACTATGAGTATCAAAATCAATATCCTTCGAAAGAAATTCTGTTTCTAAATATTCCGGCAATACCACCTCAAGTTCAACAACAGCCTTACTCTTTTTGTCCTTGAGCACAGATTTTGCTGAAAGCCTTTGTCCTAAAGCCGCACCAAGTGCACCTAGTAGTATGCTCTTGCCTGCACCGGTTTCACCAGTCATCGCCGTCATTCCGCCGAGAATTGGAAGGTCCAACTCATCGATCAGAATGAAGTTTCGTATTCGTATTCTTTTCAGCATTACTTTCCTCCTAAATCACCGTAGCTGCTTGCATGTGTGCGATCCAATCCCTCCAAAGTAGTCTGAAGCGTTTTGGTATCNACTCCCAATGTTGCTGCTTCTGAGTACAAGGATAATATCTCCGTATTTTTCGCGTCGAAGAACAGGTTTAATAAATAACTATTGGGACGCTTTTGATTGGGAANCTCCAATGCTTTTAAGCTTGTTGTTATGGTTTCTAAAGCTTGCTTATGGTTTTCAGTCAAATACATAAGGTCTAATCCTTGACGGTGGTACATGTAAAGACACGTTTTCACTGGCTCAAAAACTGGACTCATTAAAGCATCCGTGATCCAAAATCTATTTTTCGTGCCATCGAAGCTCTTCCACCCGCTCGCGCCACCGCTGCTTTGCGCAGTTGTAACAATATTCTGTGCAATGGCAAATTCGGCATCTCCTCCATTAGCTTTAAACGTGCATCTGTCCAGACCAATGATGGTATACGCATAGAACGATAAAATAGAACTTAGGTTAGTGGTGTAGGTATTTTGTTGAAAATCTATAGGCTCATTCTCTTGGTAGCTAAAAACCACATCCTTGTCCAGCACTTTCAATACAGGTGAGTTGTAGTTGCTATTGTAAACNGGTCTTGAATATTGTACCTGCAAAGTTGCATCAAACCTAGTACCACTCAAGCTATTGACTGTCATGATATAGTTGCATTCGATACGTTCTTCATCACTGTATTTGTGGTCGGTAAATGCATAGCCGTTCAGGAAATTTTCCATCGACGTTTCGAGCGTTTGAAATATATCCTTGTTGGTCGCTTGAACCTCTGGGCTCAATACTTTAACTGTGGCACGTAGCTCTTGCGCATTACAGTGTCCTGCGAGGAGGTATAAAATGAAGANAAAGAGAATTGACCGATTCATGCTCATTGAAATTTTTCAATCAATGCCTCTAAAAGCTGTTTTCCTAAAAGCGATTTATCCATAAGTTCGAAGGACAGTTCTCCCCCATCTTGGAAAAATATGTCGACGGCATTAGTATTGGATTCAAATCCAGTCTTNGAACTAAGCATATTCAAAATAATGGCATCCGCATTTTTCCGCACCAACTTTTCTTTAGCATAATCCTCACCATTGTTCGTTTCTAACGCAAAACCTACCAATTTTTGATTGGGCTTCTTTGCAGCACCTAAAGCCGCCAGTATATCTGGTGTCTGTTCAAGTTGAAGACTCATAGTACCCGTCATAGATGTTTTCTTAAGTTTTTTATCTTCAGCATCTACGGGTGTAAAATCGCTAACCGCTGCTGTGCATATGGTTAAAACGGAGGAAGGGTAATATTCTTGCATCGCTGTTAACATCTCTTTCGCGCTAACAACACGAATAACCTGTAGACCTTTCAAATCTAGAGGGTGATGTGTTGGTCCTAATACAAGGGTTACAGTGGCACCCAAGGATTTGGATGCTTGCGCCAGTGCAACACCCATTTGTCCTGTACTATTGTTACCAATATACCGAACAGGGTCAATATGCTCATGCGTAGGTCCCGCATTGATAAGCACATTTTTACCGTACAATGGAAGTTGTTTCAGTAAGTGCGATGTGATAAATTCACAAATAGCTTCGGGTTCTGCCATTCTTCCTTGCCCTATTAAACCACTAGCTAGTTCACCGTGTTCGGCCGGCAGGACCACTACCCCTCTGGATTCCAATGCTTCTATGTTGGATGCAGTCGCGGCATTCTTGTACATGTCTAAATCCATGGCAGGGGCCACATAGACAGGGCACTTCGCACTCATGTATACAGCAGACAACAAATCGTCGCAAGCGCCTGTAACAAGCTTTGAAAGTGTATTACTTGAAGTTGGCGCTATGAGCATAAGGTCGGCCCATAAACCCAAGTCTACATGGTTGTTCCATACACCATATTGCTCCTCTTCTTCCTTTAAGAAAGTACTATAGACGGGACGTGTACTTAAAGTAGAAAGCGTCAATGGGGTGATGAAGTCCTTCGCAGCAGTGGTCATCACTACCTGGACTTCAGCACCCCATTTAATTAGTTCACGGACTAAATGAGCACTTTTGTAGGCCGCAATACTGCCGGAAACTCCAAGCAGTACCTTTCGCTTGTACAAAGGCCCTATTTCCACGATCTATTTCTCTTCTTCGTTCTCTTTGCGGTAGTAGATACGATCTTCTAACCACTCTTGAAGGGCCATTGCAGTTGGCTTCGGCAAGCTTTCGTAAAACTTACTCACCTCAATTTGCTCTTTATTCTCGAAAATCTCTTCTAGAGATTCTGTGGAAGAAGCAAATTCCTGCAGTTTTGCGTGCAGCTCCTCGCGAGTAATATCATTGATTTGCTCAGCACGCTTTGAGATAATGGTCAATGCTTCGTAGATATTATCCGTAGGTGCATCAATAGCGTTAGTGTTGTGCGTTCGCGTATTCTTGTCCGCTTGCATCTTTTTATAATCCATAGGAAATCAGGAATTTAGTGTATCAATTTACGTAAATCTTCGAGGCGATCACTAGTTGGGAACGCTTCTTCAAAATCATTTAATGCTGTTTTGGCCTCTGTAAATCTTTCATCTTGTAGCGCTTCGAGGCTGTTATTTGCCAATTTGAAGGCCGATAGCGTTTTATAATACAAGGCGTCTTCACGGTATGGCGTATCCGGGTATTCACTAACGGTTGTAGTGAACGCCGTCATAGCTGCTTTGTACTGTCTAGTCTTGTAATATTGAAAGGCAATCTCATAGCTCTTCAACTCTAGCTTACTTCTAAGTTCCTCCATGTAAGCATTACAATCTTCTAGCTTATCAGAATTTGGATGAGTATTAATGTAGTTGAATCTCGTTAATTGCTTTAAACGTGTAGGCTTGGTCTAGACTGTGCTTTGGGGCTTCCAAATAGTAGCAGTAGGCCGTTAAATACGCGGCTTCATCCGCCTGTTCATTTTGAGGGAATGTCTTGTAGAAATTCTTGAAATGGTAGCCAGCTAAGATGTAGTTTTTCTGCAAATACAGTGTGTTCGCATAATAAAAGTACACTTCTTGTGCTTTGTGCGTTCCGCGGTATAACGAGATTAATTCGTCAAAAATAGGATAGGCCTTGTTATACTCTCCTGCGTCGTAGTATTCTACGGCTTTCGAGAATTTATAATCAAGGTCTTTACTTTTAAGAACCTCTTGGTATTCGCCGCAGTTTGTCAAAACAAAGGCAAATAGCAGGTATGTAGCTAGTCTAATTAATTTCATGAACGCGCAAAGATACGATTTTTAGTGAAGTTGTAGAGTGGAAATATCGTCCAAATCCTCTCCGTTCTTCGCCCTGGCTAAAATACCTTCTACAAGGTCTTCAGTGTAGTCCGGCCATGCCCTTTTAACAGAATTTTCTGAAATGAAAAAACTTTGAAAACATCTACCGCTAAGGCATTGAGCTGATAAAATACCATAGCGCCTTCCCGCGCTGCACATACGGCATTCGCGGCTTGCTCGTATTGTCCTGATATTGGTGAAAGCAACACTTTTTTACCTAAAAACATTGCTTCAGAGGGACCTTCAAAACCCGCACTGCAAATAATACCCTTTGATTTCGCTAATGAATCTGTAAACAACTTATTATCAATACTTAAAAAGGTCGTATTTAAAGTGTCAATTATCACTTCGTCTCTAGAGAAAATTACAAACTGTTCGTCGGGAAACTGCTGAAACCAGTGCGCCAATGTGGTTGCACTATAGGCCGGCAAGTACACTACGTAATGATCACCATTTACAGAGTTAATTTACGAACATCACCTCTAATGATCGGTGGTAAAATAAAGGAATCATAGGCACTGAAATGAAAACCAATTTTAAACGCACTGGGTGACATGTAGCGCAAAATGAACTCCCATAGCCATACACTCCTAGATGGACGCGGTGTTCGTGAGGACCAGTACGCCGCCTGGTGACTAAGCTGTAAACTCTTAACTCCTCTAAGTAAACAAGCATATGAAGTGATGGCTTCAAAATCGATAATCACCAGGTCGTACCCTTTAACGGGAAGCGTGTAAACATCCCTTATGAATCGTAAGGGTTTGTTTCCAAATAAACTTTTCCAGTAGCTTACTCCCCCACTGGAATTATACTTCATGGTTAATCCAAATTTCTTAAATCGGATAGGATACTCCAAGGCAATCTGACTTTGGGTACCTGCGACGAGGACATCTAAATCACATCGGCTTGCTAAAATTGGCACAATTTCCCTTGCCCTTGCAACATGGCCGTTTCCGGTGCCTTGCAGTGCATATAATACCTTCATAACCCCGTTTAGACCAAGCTAAGGACTTCTAAACTTGCTATTAAGGAGTTTTTAAGATCACTCGACGCCTCTACTAAAGGAAGCCTAACTGCGGCCGTCGTGATGCCTCGTGCTTCTAGAAGTGCCTTGATTCCCACTGGATTGCCTTCTTCGAACAATTGATTTGTTAAGTCGTAGATACTAAGGTGTGCTGCGCGTGCCTGTATCCATTGACCTGCTGATAAATGGTTAACCATAGTACAGAAGACTTCTGGAACACCCTGCCCACTCACAGAAATAACTCCTTCAGCTCCTAGGGCCATCATAGCAAAGGTGAGGTTATCATCCCCGGAAATTACTTGAAAGTCTGCAGGTCGTTCGAGCAAAATTTCTGTGATTTGATCAAGATTACCACTCGCCTCTTTTATTGCGACAATGTTACCAAAGTCCTTAGCCAAACGAACGGTTGTCTGCGCACTCATGTTACTGCTTGTTCTTCCTGGAACATTATACAATATTAATGGCAAGGGGCTCGCGGCACTTAATGCTGCATAATGCTGGTAAATACCTTCTTGTGAAGGTTTGTTGTAATATGGACTTGCGCTCAGAATTGCAGAAACGCCGTCAGTATTAAACGCTTCCAGCTCTTCAACCAAAGCATGAGTATTGTTACCGCCAATTCCAAAAACAACAGGAATTCTACCCGCTGTTACCTTTAGTACGAACTGCAGTACCTGCTGCTTTTCATCCACTGTTAAAACTGGATTTTCAGCCGTTGTGCCGTTGACAACGAAGTAGTTCACGCCATTTGAGATGCAGTGCTCTAAGAGGCGTTCAAGTGCTGTATAATCTACACTTTTTGTCTCATTACGCTGAAACGGAGTAACTAGTGCAACACCGACTCCTGATAGGTCTAATTTATTCATTTGTAGTCATCACTTTAAGCATGTTTTTAAGCATTGCCAATTGTTCCTTTAGGGATATGTTAGGGTTCGTAATACTTAAATCAGCATTTTCATAGATTCCGCACAAATCTACCCTAATGTCGTAGCTTCTTGCGTACCAATACCAGGTTAAATTCGGCGAATCGTTTTCAAGATTCAATATGATATGGTTATCTCCCGGGTCAGGGATAAATCGCTTCGGTTCGCCTCTTAAGCTAATATCATCTTTATAAAGATGGTATGTCTTTAATATCTCACCCTTTGGTCTTCGCATGTTCTCGAAGTAAATGAAATCTACTGCAGTGAAATACTCCTTAACCACCTCAACCAGAGCGTGATTACTCGTTAAAACAGTAACTTTTGGGTCGCTAGTTCTAAGTAAGTGCCTGCTCGGCAATGCCTGTTTTAGTCCACGCCTCCAGAAGAATTCTTTGATCTGTCTCATAGATTAAGCAAGGTCCGAACCTCCATTTCATTTAATATGGGAACACCAAGACTGGTAGCCTTTTTTAGTTTTGCAGGGCCCATGCCTTCTCCAGCAAATACATAGTCCGTCTTACCGCTTATGCTACTAACGTTTGAACCACCAAGTGTTTCTATAAGTTCTTTGAGCTCATTTCGACTAATGCTCTCAAACACGCCACTAACCACAATCTTTTTTGCTGAAATAGGCGAATCCGATAGTTGTTCTTTCAGCTCCGCTTCAAAATTTAAACCATATTGCCGTAGCCTTTCAATTTCTAAGCGCCACTCTGGCTTTTGGAAGGTAGCTAACAATTGGTCGGCTATGACCTCCCCAATCTCCTCTGCCGCCAGAAGGTCCTCTCTATTCGCAGATAACAAAGATTCTATGGTTCTAAAGTGGCGCACGAGTTTCTTCGCAACGGTTGCGCCAACATGACGAATACCTATTGCGAATAAAACACGTTCAAACGGCTGACTCTTCGAAGCTTCCACCCCATCAAGAACATTTAAAACGCTTCTTTCTTTGAACCCGTCGAGTTGAATAAGTTCTTCATAGGTTAGTTTGTAGAGGTCTGCCGGGGTACTAACTAGATTCTTCTTAACTAAGAGCGCTACAGTTTCGGATCCCATGCCAGTGATATCCATTGCCTTACGCGAGATAAAGTGGTCAATTCTACCACTGACCTGAGGTTCACAACTGCTTTCGTTAAGGCAATAGTGTTGGGCCTCTCCGTCCAATCTAGAAAGTGGTGAATGACACTCTGGACAATGGGAAATAAATTCAATTCGAAGCGCCGATTCCATTCTATTGAGTACATCCACGCCTACTACCTTTGGTATGATTTCACCACCCTTTTCTACAAACACTGTATCGCCATTGTGCAGGTCTAAAGCGGCTATTTGGTCTTCATTGTGCAAAGAAGCCCTCTTTACAGTTGTTCCTCCGAGCCAAACAGGTTTCAAATTGGCCACCGGCGTTATAGCACCAGTTCTGCCCACTTGATAGCTTACAGATTCAAGAACAGTTGGTATTCTTTCGGCTTTAAATTTGAAGGCCGTGGCCCATCTAGGACTTTTCGCAGTGAAACCAAGATCTTCCTGCGCTTTATAGCTATCCACTTTAATGACCACACCGTCTATATCGAACGGGAGTTCTTTTCTCGCTTTATCCCAATGATTGACAAAACTCATAATGGCTTCAATACTGTCACATTTCGCGATAAATTTGTCTTGAGTTCTTGGAATCTTAAAGCCCAATTTTCCAGCATGNGCAATGCTTTCACTGTGGTTGGAAGCGAGAACACCTTCTGGCAAGACATAATACAAGTAAGCGTCTAANCCTCGTTTCGCTACCTCTGCACTGTCTTGTAGTTTTAATGTNCCCGAAGCGCAGTTTCTTGGGTTGGCNAANAGNGAAAGCCCCTGCGCNGAGCGTTGTGCGTTTAAAGCATCAAACCGGGCGTGAGGAAGAACAATTTCCCCTCGTATCTCAAAATCCTCAGGATAAGGTGCCGTCAGTTGTAATGGAATGCTTTTTATCGTTCGTACGTTCGTTGTAATATCATCACCTTGAGCGCCGTCACCCCGCGTAACCGCNCGAGATAGAGCACCGTTAACGTATTGAATACCGATAGCAACACCGTCGTATTTTAATTCACAAACAAATGTTGCATTCGGCGCCAATTTTTGAACGCGAATGATCCAATCTTGCAGTTCTTCTAGACTGTAAGTATTTCCTAATGAAAGCATAGGGAAACGGTGGCTTACGGTCTCAAAGTTTTTTGTTACCTCACCTCCTACTCTAACGCTCGGACTGTTTGGATCAAAAAATTCAGGATGCGCTGCTTCTAATTGCTCCAGTTTTTTAAGCAATTGATCAAAGTCATAATCACTTATCACCGGAGCGTCTAGCGTATAATAGCGGTGGTTGTGCTTATGTAATTCGCTTCGCAAGCGTTCTATTTCAATCTGTACGTCCATATTTTGCCAATAGCATTCGGTCTTTGCCTTGCAAATCCTGTATCAATTTAACTTCTTTAGCGTTATGTTTCACGCTTAGCGCCTTCATTTCTTCACCGAACAAATGGTGAATTTCAAAAGCCGCCCATCCGCCTCNATAAGCGAAAGATTTNGCACTCAAAGCGAAAAGTGCATCATAGAAAAGAAGCGGTCTTTCATCGGGAACAAAAAGTGCCTTTTCAGGCTCATNTGCCACTACATGTGTTTCCATCTCATACCGCTCATTATTNGGGATNTAAGGCGGGTTACTTACTATTATGTCTACTGAATCCATGACATAGTTAAATACATCGCCTACCCTGAATTCCACGGNTAAATCAAGGTGTTTTGCATTATTGATCGCCTGCGCTATGGCTTTGGGATTNATATCAATGCCTATAACGTTAATGTCNGGTCTTTTGCTTTTGATAGCCAGCGCTATACAACCGCTTCCCGTACCGATATCAATAATACTTGTTGCAGCAGAATTGTCTATCAATTGAATGACTTCCCGCACCAACTCTTCAGTTTCTGGTCTTGGTATCAAGGTTTCTGAATTCAAGCCAATTTTAAGCCCGTAAAAAAAGGTGTGTCCCACAATATATTGAACAGGTTTTCGTGCAATTAATTCTGCCAATTCATGGTCATACCTTTCAAACGGGAAGATTTCCTTTGCCCTCAAGACCTGGTCTACACGTGTTAACCCAAGCTGCTGTTCCAACCAATATTCCACAATATTGGCGGATTCGCGAGGACCGTATATAGGAGCCAAAACTGTAAGTGCATTTTGTTTATAGAAGGACAGCGTTTTCATCACTGCCGAAAATACGACTTGCACCACTACCTTTGCCTCATGTCACACGCCAAGTTTCTCACACGTTGCTTACAATTGGCCACTTATGCCAACGGTCGAACAGCTCCTAATCCTATGGTGGGTGCTGTGATCGTTCATGACGGCGTAATTATTGGTGAAGGTTACCATCAAAAAGCTGGCGATCCGCACGCCGAAGTAATGGCAATAAATAGCGTTCAGGATAAATCTCTGCTCGCCTCAAGCACCTTATACTGCAGTTTGGAACCTTGTGCGCATTTTGGTAAAACACCGCCTTGTAGTCTCTTAATAACGAACAGTCGTATTCCCAAGGTGGTCGTGGGTTGTAGCGACAGCAACAAGCTTGTTAATGGAAAAGGGGTCGAACATTTAAAATCCCACGGCGTCGAGGTAGTATTTTCTGAATATCCAACGCTGTTCCGTCAGTTAAACCGCGTCTTTTTCTGTAATAAGGACTTGAATAGACCCTATGTAACTGCAAAATGGGCACAGTCTTCGGACGGATACCTCGATAGAGTGCGGCAACCAGATGAAAGTGCATCCCGTATCTCCGGTCCATTGGCTTCCGTTAAATCGCACCAATTGCGCGCATCTGTCGACGGTATCCTTATTTCTGCGAAAACTTTGAATTGGGATCGGCCGTCTCTTACAACTCGTCGTTACCAAGGCTCGAATCCACGTCCTATAATCGTAGTATCCTCTGCCTTGCCTCATATGGAAGCCATAGCTCAATTATCTTCCGCTCCCATATTTGTTGGAAATGTAGCTTCGCTTGATGGCGATACCATTGTCTGCAACCCGTATGATATCCCGGCGTGGCTTCCTCAACTCATGACTTATGGCATACATCATGTTTTGGTCGAGGGTGGTGGCCGAGTTTTACAATCGTTTTTTGATTCAGGCTGCGTTGACGAATGGCACCGCTACACCTCTGTAAACGCCCTCAGTGAAGGAATTCCTGCCCCAACGCTAAATGCGTCTGGAGCATCCTATAAGCTAGGCATAGATCATTATGAACGCGGTGAGTGATCGATATTTCACCGTCGAAAAACCGTCTAAAGGGGTTTTTAAATCAAAGGGAAGCAAATTCTATGGCTACCTCTTTCATTGTGAGAATGAAGAAAGTTTTAAGGCCCAATTAGAATACATAAAAGCTCAAGAACCCACCGCTCGTCATCACTGTTGGGCCTTTCGTATTCAACCCGAAGCAACTACGGAGCGGAGCTCGGACGATGGTGAACCTGCCCATACAGCAGGCACACCTATNCTTCGCGCTTTGATAAGTCATGAATTGGTCAATATTGCTTGCGTGGTGGTGCGCTATTTCGGAGGAACCAAATTAGGTGTGCCCGGATTGATCGAGGCTTATGGCGAAGCCACTATGGATGCGATACATGCAAATAAACGTGCAGAGAAATTTTTAACGAAACAGCTCCGGCTCAGTTTTTCTTATGACCAAATGTCTTTTGTCGAGCGCATTATCAAACAATCGGACCTTTATGTGCTCGAAAGAAATCAAGGGTTATCTTTAACCTATACTGTTGAGGTATTGCAAAGTGAATACGAACAAATAAGGGACCAATTTGAAAAGAATCATCACATTATTCTTCATACTAGCGGTAATTCCGGGATTTAGTCAAGAGCTACTATCAACGAAATTATTTTATCAAACGACCACGCCGCATGCTACCTATGAGCGTTATGAGTATTATTTAGGCGGTCAAAAGCTCCTAGAAGAGCAGTTACTGCTTGTGTATGACCAGAGCGGTGATCTACTCAAATCACGTTCAACACTGGGTACAGTTAAAAAAGAACTTTTACCCACACAATCCGCATATCCCCTTCTATTTATAAATGATCAATGGTCGGCAGTGTTCGCAGATACGCTTCTTGCAGGCGCAACACACAGCGTAAGGTATCTATCCTTGGATGGATCTGTACTTTTAGAACGTGATTTAACGGCTCACTTTATTGATACCACCGTTAACGTAAGAGTCTTTAGTCCAGACCCTCTGACTCCTTACAACTTAACTTATGGTGGAGTTTACACAGACCTTAATGATGCAAATGGCGGCGTTCTAGACTCTTTAACCATCATCGATACCCTTACCGTTGATAAAGTTGCGGATACTACGTTTCTGAGAAATGATTTTATTGAGATTGTAGATTTCGATCCGCCATATTTCCTGCCCAGCACTTCACCTCAAGATTGGACAGGTAGCAGGTCGGCTCCTGAATTTGAGCAGGTAATGTGTGTTTATCATGTTACGGCCCTCTCTCGTTATCTTCATACGTTGGGCTACTCTAATATAATGACGTACACTATACATGCCGATGCACAGGCTTTAAATGGTCAAGACAACAGTATGTTTAATTTTGGCTATTCACCACCTCGATTGTATTTCGGCGAGGGTGGCGTTGACGACGCAGAGGATGCTGATGTCATCATCCATGAATTTGGTCATGCTATTTCACATGGCGCTGCTCCTGGAACGAATCTAGGTATGCAAAGAAGGAGTTTTGACGAATCCTTTGGCGATTATCTAGCGGAGCGATATGGTAGGCGAATAGGCGTTACTAGCACGCGCGTCTTTGATTGGGACGGCAATAATGAATTTTGGAACGGCCGGAGTGTTTCTTATGATGGTGTGAAGAACTACAACCAATTAATCTTTAGTTCCATCTACCAACATACCGACATCATGTCAAGTGCCATGTTGGAATTCAGCGCTAATCCTAATGTAGGCGGTTCTGTGGCAGATGAGATCATTCTAGAAGGCGTTCATTCTTTAATGCCAAACCAGTCCTTTAGACAAATAGCTCAGAACTTTATCTGGGCGGATTCTTTACTCTATAACGGTGCTCATTACAATGCAATAACCTCGGCGTTCGGATCGCCTAAAAACATACTTGCTACTAATTCAATAGCCCCATCACCAACTAAAAGAAATGGCGTGTTTATTATGCACACACCTGATGGAAAAGTGCTTAGAACAGAGGAAGGTGAGGAAGCTGTGATCACCCTTTTTAATTGGTCTGGCCAACTTCTTTGGAGTAAAACATCCCTTGGACAACTACCATTGCCTGAAGGCACCCAAGGTGTACTGCAGGTTCAATACAAAAGCGGCGATCAACATACCATCAAGACAAATTAACAAATAGCGTTGCCAGTTCTTCCGGACAACTCTTTGGCTTGAACGTATTTTTGTCGACAAATACGAGCACTACTTTTCCTGAAACCATTGTGTTGCCTTCAGTATCCCGAAGCGTGTGGTAAAATGATATCTTACGCGTTGGACGGTCGATAATAGATGTTTCTAAAATAACTTCTTCGTCATACTTCGCACCGCGTTTAAAATCGATACTCATGTGGACCACTGGAAGCATTGTTCCATTCTTTTCTAGTTGCGCATAAGAAAGGCCAAGCTTTCGAAGCAATTCCACTCTGCCAACTTCAAAATAGGCAGCATAGTTTCCATAATATACAACACCCATTTGATCGGTTTCTGAGTACCTTGGGCGAAAGCTATGGGTATCTCTAATTCGTGCATCTTTCATAAAGTCTAATTTAGCATCCAATGGGTTGGTATTTATATGTGTTCAATGTTCAATCCTGAGATTTTTGAACAATCCATAATAGGCATGGTAATTTATACTCAAAAAATTCGGGACTTTATACTAAGTACTGATTTACAGCAAGTTACACATTCCCTTAAGCAAATCTTTTTATTAACACAATAGCAAATAAATTTTTTTCATTCAGATTTTATGAACACATTTGTTATGCAGTCAACGAGATGCATTTATCCATCGATTGCCGCCCGAAAAGTTTACTAATACACACAACACAACTTCAGGTTTGAACAGCCTTGAGGTAAGAGAATTTTTGACCATGGAGAAAAGCGTTAATGATGTCTGGAAAGAAGCTTTACAATTTATCCAAGACAACGTTGATGACCAGTGTTTTAATACCTGGTTCGAACCTATAAAACCAGTAAAACTCCAAGTAAACATTATAACTGTTCAAGTACCCTCTAAATTCTTTTATGAATATTTAGAAGAACACTACATCCAGTTGCTAAAAGCCGCCATCACCAAATCCATAGGACAAGATGCTAAATTAGTATACAGCATTGTTCTTGAAAACGCCTACGGCAATGCGAAAGCTCCTACAATGAATGTACCGAGCAGTGGTCGTAAAAAGCATCCACGTCAAAGCGTGAACATGCCAATGAAGATTGGGAACGACAAGGAAATAAAAAACCCTTTTGTTATCCCTGGTCTACAGAAGCTCAATATTGATTCGCAACTTAACCCGAACTACAGCTTCGACAACTTTATAGAGGGGGATTGCAATAGACTGGCAAGATCTGCAGGGTATGCCGTGAGTAAAAATCCTGGAGGAACCTCATTTAACCCATTAATGCTTTATGGTGGTGTGGGTTTAGGTAAAACACATTTAGCTCATGCTATTGGCGTCGAGATCAAAGACAACTACCCTGAAAAAACAGTGCTGTATGTGAGCGCTGAAAAATTCACACAGCAATTTATCGATAGTATTCGAAACAATACGAAAAACGACTTCGTCCACTTTTATCAAATGATTGACGTTTTGGTTATTGATGATGTTCAAAGTTTCTCCGGTAAGGAAAAAACACAAGATGTGTTCTTTGAAATTTTCAACCATTTACATCAAAACGGTAAGCAAATCATTTTAACATCAGATCGAGCTCCAGTAGAGCTTCAAGGAATGGAGCAACGTTTGTTAAGCCGTTTCAAATGGGGCTTAAGCGCTGATCTTCAAAAGCCAGGTTTAGAAACTCGTGTGGCTATTTTAGGGAAAAAGCTGTACAACGATGGCATTGAAATTGAACTCGATATTGTTGAATTCATTGCTTACTCAATAAATTCTAACATCAGAGAATTAGAAGGAGCATTGATAAGTATACTAGCACAGAGTAGCTTGAACAAGAAGCAGATTACCATGGAATTAGTTAAATCTATGGTCGATAAATTCGTNAAGAGCACTACTCGTGAAATATCTATTGATTTTATTCAAAAGGTCGTGTGCGACTATTTCGATATGCCACTAGAATTATTGAAATCAAAAACTCGAAAACGAGAAATCGTTCAGGCCAGACAGTTGAGTATGTATTTTTCAAAGCAACTCACTAAAAATAGTCTTGCGAGCATAGGGCAGCAATGTGGAAATAAAGACCATGCTACTGTGCTCCATGCCTGTAGAACTGTAAATAATCTTAAAGAAACGGATAAGCGTTTCCGCACGTATGTCGATGACCTGCAAAAACGCTTAACACTCGCATAAAAAACAGTTTAACGAATGTTTTAGAGTCAGTATCTTAGGGTACTGACTTTTTTATTTATGAAAATACTCATGGTTTGTTTAGGCAATATTTGCCGCTCTCCTCTCGCACAAGGTATTATGGAACTGCACGCTCCTGCGGATTGGTGTATAGATTCAGCGGGGACATCTGGGTGGCATGAAGATGAACGACCAGATACAAGAAGTATTTTAATAGCAAAAGAACGCGGTATTGCAATTGATCACCAACGTTCAAGACAAGTGAATGAGGAAGATTTCGAGCCTTCGATATTATTTTTGCCATGGATAGCTCTAATTATACGAATCTCATCCGATTGGCACCTAATGAGGCGGCAAAAGCTAAGGTGCGACTTATTCTAAATGAAGCCTATCCGGGAGAAAATCGCCAAGTTCCCGATCCTTATACNGGAGGGCAGAGTGGATTTAGGCATGTATATGAGCTTCTTGAAGAAGCTGTTCAATCCTTTATTAAAAAGTACTAATGGCTGCTATATACCTATTGCCTAATACGTTAGGTCAAGATAATTTTGACTATATCATACCAAAGGATGTCGTAAATATCATAGATAGTCTTACTTACTTCATTGTGGAAAATGAAAAAACGGCCAGGGCTTACATTAAGCATTTGTTACCCGAAAAGAACCAGCGTGAGTTAAGACTTGAAATTCTAGACAAGCAGACTGATCCACTTGACCTACCCTACTTTTTAGACCCTATTAAAAACGGACATTCCATAGGGGTTTTATCAGAAGCAGGAGTGCCTTGTGTGGCGGATCCAGGTGCGTCTATCGTTAGTATAGCGCACCGCAAAGGAATTGAAGTCCGTCCATGCGTCGGACCATCTTCTATCCTCTTGGCTTTAATGGCGAGCGGTTTTAATGGGCAGCAATTTACATTTCGCGGTTATTTACCGCATGATAAACCTATTCGAAAGAGAGTTTTTCAGGCGATGCAAAAGGACATACGAGATGGAATCACTCAAATCTTTATGGAGACGCCCTACCGCAACGGAAAATTGATGGAAGAATTGGTTGCCAACCTGCATCCAGAGACAAAGCTTTGTATTGCTGTAGATATTACTTTAGATACAGAGAAGATTAAAACTCAAACGGTAGCACAATGGCGTTTAGATGTTCCAGAATTACATAAACGACCAGCTATATTTTTGATAGACTAAGTCAATATGACCGCCAACGAGGATAAGGATAGCGAACTAGTAGAAGGTGCATTCAAAGATCTGTTAAACAGTATTGAATATAAAACCGACGCGGCTGATCAAAAATTGATACAGCGTGCTTTCTCATTGGCCAAAGATGCACACAAGGGAGTGCGTCGTAAAAGTGGAGAACCCTACATCACCCACCCTATATCCGTAGCGCAGATCGTTGCAACAGAAATTGGTCTAGGGCCTACTAGTATTGCAACGGCATTAATGCATGATGTTGTAGAAGATTCGGATTATACCTTGGTAGACATCGAGAACATGTTTAATCCGAACATTTCGAAACTTATTGATGGATTGACCAAGATATCCGGTGTGGTGAGCATGGAGAGTAGTATGCAGTTGGAAAACTACAGAAAGATGCTCCTCACCATCTCAGACGACGTTCGAGTAATTCTCATTAAGCTTGCAGACCGATTGCACAACATGCGTACCATGTCCGACATGCCTTCGCACAAACAATTGAAAATAGCCTCTGAAACGCTATTTATTTACGCGCCTCTAGCGCACCGATTGGGGTTGTTTAGCATTAAAACAGAATTGGAAGACATTTCCCTAAAGTATACGGAGCCTGAGGTATTTGATGATATCTACAGTCGTATGGAAGCGCTTCAAAGGAAAGATTTTGAGTATTTGAATAAGTTCGAACGCAAGGTTTCTGAAGAGTTGTCGCAAGCAGACCTAACCTTTGAAGTAAGAAAGCGTACAAAAAGCATCTATTCTATTCGTAGAAAGATGAAGAACCAAAACGTCAGTTTTAATGAAGTCTATGACAAGTATGCCATACGAATCATACTTGAAGCGGATAAAGAGCGAGAGAAAGCAATTTGTTGGCAGGCCTACTCCATTATTACAGAAAATTTCAACCCTAACCCTGCTCGTTTGCGCGACTGGATAAGTTCACCAAAGAGTAACGGCTATGAATCGTTACACACCACGGTGATGGGGCCTGACGGTCATTGGGTTGAAGTGCAGATTAGGACAAGGCGCATGGACGATATTGCTGAAAATGGATTTGCAGCACATTGGAAGTACAAGGAGGATAGTTCAGGAAGTAACCAATTGGATCGTTGGCTCCTTCGTATCAGAGAATTTTTAGATGATCCGGAGAACGATAGCGAAGACTTCATCGATAGTTTCAAGATGAACCTATTCTCTTCCGAAATATTTGTCTTTACTCCTAAAGGAGAAATGCTTACCCTACCCAAGGGTGCTACGGCCTTAGATTTTGCCTTTGATATACACACAGAGGTAGGTGCACATTGCTTGGGAACGAAGGTGAACGGTAAACTGATTCCTTTGAGCACACCTTTAAAATCAGGTGACCAAATAGAAGTGCTGACTTCTGTGAAGCAGGAACCCAAAGAAGATTGGTTAAGTTTCGTAAAAACCGGAAAGGCAAAGCAGCGCATCAAACAAAGTCTAAAGAAAGAAAAACAGCTTATTACTGGTCAGGGTCAATTTATACTGGAACGCAAGTTGAAGGTGCTCAAATTGAAGGCGACGCACAGTAACATCCACAAATTGGTCAATTTCTTTGGCTTAAAAAACCCTGAGGAGCTCTACTATAAAGTAGGACTTGGTGTGATTGACAACGGAAAACTACGCGAGTATGCCCGAGAAACCTCTGGACTTGTTAACTACTTCAAGCAACGAATAGTAAGAAGCAATTATGCAAAGACCAAACTAGGGGATAAATCCAAGAAGCAGCAAACTGATCATCTGTTATTGGTTTTTGATACGGACGAACATGAAATGGACTATACCCTAGCAAAGTGTTGTAATCCGCTTCCGGGTGATAGAGTTTTTGGTTTTGTAACCACAGCAGATGGATTGAAGGTACATCGTGACGATTGTCCTAATGCGGTATTGTTACAAAGTAGATTTGCGAATAGAACACTCAAAGCAAAATGGGTCGACCGGAAAGGCGCTTTTTCGACCATCAATTTGCTTATTAAAGGAATGGATAGAATAGGTATCGTGAATGACGTAACGAAAGTGGTATCGAACGAACTAAGTATCAATATTAAAGCGATTGCTTTTAGCGTAGACGACGGGTTATTCACAGGTAAGTTGACCATTGAAGTGGCGGATAAATTGGGCTTAACTGATACTATTAACAATATCAAGAATTTAGAGGGCATTAGTAGTGTTACTCGTGTAGGTAAATTCAATTGATACGACGTATTTTAGCGTTTTACTTCTCATGAGTACACAAGAAGCATACAATAAGGTTAAAGACGTATTTGGCCGCTATTTGGAAGAGCATAACCAACGCAAGACTCCAGAGCGGTTTGCGATATTAAAAGAGGTCTATGAAAATGAAGACCACTTTGATGTTGAAACCCTGTATCTAAGCATGAAGGATAAGAATTACCGGGTTTCAAGAGCGACGCTTTACAACACAATAGAATTGCTTTTGACTTGCGGTTTGGTTCGTAAGCACCAGTTTGGTCAAAATCAAAGTTTTTATGAGAAGTCCTATTTCAACAAGCAACACGATCATGTCATATTGACGGATACTGGAGAGGTATTCGAATTTTGTGATCCGCGTATTCAAAACATTAAACAAACAATCGAAGAAATTTTTGGTGTAGAAGTAGAAAGCCACAGCCTTTACTTCTATGCGAAAAGAAAAGAGTCGAGCAACAATTAGTTATGGCAGTAGATGTGCTTTTAGGTCTCCAATGGGGCGATGAAGGAAAAGGTAAAATAGTCGATGTATTAACGCGTAAGTACGATATCATCGCGCGCTTTCAAGGTGGACCTAATGCCGGTCACACTCTTGAATTTGAAGGCAAAAAGCATGTATTGCATACCATACCTTCTGGTGTATTTCACGAAAGTGTGATGAATGTCGTAGGAAATGGTGTGGTCATCGATCCTGTTATTTTTAAAGTGGAGTTGGACAAACTGATCGATCAAGAGCCACATGTGTTAAGTCGGTTGAAAATTAGCCGGAAGGCGCACTTAATTTTACCAACACATCGATTACTAGATGCCGCTAGTGAAGCTGCTAAGGGCAAGAAGAAAATTGGTTCCACCTTAAAAGGTATTGGTCCGACGTATATGGACAAAACGGGTCGTAACGGTTTGCGAGTTGGCGATATACAATTGGACAATTTCGACGAATTATATAGTGCGTTAGTAGACAAGCATAAGCAGCTACTGTCTGGTTATGAAGGGTTTGAATATGATCTAGAAGCCCTTGAGCCTAACTGGTTTGCTGCGATCAATTACTTGCGTACGTTAGACATTATTGATAGTGAGCCCTATTTTCACGATGCTATTGCTGAGGGTCGCACTATTCTTGCCGAGGGTGCCCAAGGCACGTTGTTAGATATAGATTTTGGGACCTATCCATTTGTAACGTCATCTAATACAACTTGTGCTGGTGCTTGTACAGGTATGGGTATTGCGCCAAATAATATCAAAAACGTTTACGGAATTTTTAAGGCGTATTGCACTCGTGTTGGCTCGGGGCCCTTCCCTACAGAATTAGCGGATGAAGTAGGTGCTACCATCCAAGCTAATGGTCACGAATTTGGTGCAACCACTGGTCGCCCAAGAAGATGTGGCTGGTTAGATCTACCTGCTTTGAAATACGCAATTAACATTAACGGCGTTACTGAATTAATGATGATGAAAGGAGATGTCTTGAGTGGTGTTGGCAACATAAAGGTTTGTACTGCCTATAAGTACAAAGGAGAAATCGTAAAGCATTTACCATACAAACTTCAAGAAGATCTTATCGAACCTATTTTCAAAGAGCTTCCTGGATGGGATGAGGATTTGATGCAAATGACTGATGAAGAGTCGTTCCCGCAGAGTTTCAAGGACTACATCGCCTTTATTGAGGCAGAAGTAGGCGTACCGATAACGCTCGTTAGCGTTGGACCGGATCGCGCTCAAACCATATTAAGAGACTAATGAAAAAGGCCATACTATTTTGTGTGGCTCTTTTTTTCTCTACCCTTCACTCAGGGTGGAGTCAAACGAAGGTTCAAATCATTCGAAGCGACACGACCGACTTTGTCAAAGGCAATGACGGTGGTCAAACCTATTACCTCAAAGGGAACGTAACGCTTCAGCAGGATGTAGCGTTGATGTACTGCGATTCTGCAGTACTGTATCGTCCTCAGAATACTTTTGAAGCCTACGGCAACATTCGAGTACGTCAAGCGGATACAGTGCTTATTACTGGAGAACGATTAACGTATCTAGGAGATCAGAGAACATTCACCATCTCTGAACAAGTGGTCCTTAAAACCCCCTCTTCACGTTTAGCGACCTCGGTCTTGAAGTATGATAGAAATACATCAACGGCGTACTACGTGACGAGATCAACATTGGAGCGAAAAGATTTACGTATTACATCCGATCTTGGCCAATACAATACGGAATACGAGTTGGTCCGTTTAAGAGGGGACGTTGTAGCTATTGATTCAGCCTTTGAAATGACTACAGATACCCTCCTCTACTATCCTAACAAGAATAAATATACTTTCGCCGGTCCCACGCAGTTCATCAAGGATAGTACGTTGTTGTTTTGTTCTAAGGGTACGTATTCAGCGGATGTGAACTTACTGGAGTTGTTTGGTGGCGCTCAGATGTTAGCGCCAAAGCGTTATATAGCAGCGGACAGCCTTTATTACTCACTGAATTCAGAAGATGGCACCTTACATGGAAACGCTACGGTCGCAGATTCTTCCGAAGGATTCGTTTTGCGAAGCGATTTTATTGATTACAAGAAAAGTCCAGTTTTTGTAGATGCTTTTTCTCCAGTCTTTTATGAGCAAAGTATGGAGGAAGACACTATTTATGCAAAGGGAGATACTTTGGTCATACGCTCGTCCTTAGACACCAGCAAAACAGTGCATTTGTTTGGTCAAACTTCCTTTTTTAGCGAAGATTTTCAAGGCATCAGTCCACACTTTTTATTTGGTGAAGCGGAAGAAGAATTGGTCTTATACCCTTCTCCCACTTTATGGAGTGGTAACAGCGAATTCGGTGCAGATTCAACGGTATTGAAACTAGTCAATAACGAGCTAGACAGTCTATATATGCTCGCTAACGTAACTATTGCGACTAAGACCAAAGACTCCTTGTATTTTGATCAAACTACCGGTAATATTCTAAAAGGCAACTTTGACGAAAACTCCATGAAAAGTGTGAGAATAGATGGCAATGCCCAAGCTTTACTCCATAATGTGAGTGATGACGGTGCGATGGAGGGTTCCAATAAAAGTAGCTGCTCTTGGATGAAAATTACATTCCACGAAGATGCTGTGGAGAAGATAAAAATGGCTCGAGATGTAGAAGCGAACTATATCCCGAATAAGTCTTCCTCACCTGAATGGCTGCCGGGTTGTCAAACAATATTTGATCAACGGCCACATAAAACTTCTTTGTTGGCTCCGATTGTTAGCGATCCAGAATAGCTTTAATGTTAGGTTTGAAATACTTAGGACCTTTCATTACTTTCCCATCCTCTCTGTAAATTGGTTTTCCATCTAAACCTAGTTTACTCATGTTGCTCGCTTGAATTTCCTCGAACACGTCTTCAATGATGTGTTGCATGCCGTGGCTAAGAATGGTTCCACACAAGATGTACATCATATCACCAAGAGCATCTGCTACTTCTACTGTATCACCATCTAGTGCAGCTTCGAGGTACTCTTCGTTTTCCTCTGCCATAAGCCTATGCCGTAAGGCTATAATTTCTTTTGTCGCTGCTGCCGTAGGTTCGTATTTATTGGTGATTCCAAAAGTGTCATGGAACTTTTCTACATGTTTTATCTGTTTCTGCATGATTTGCTTTTTATGAACGATTGCATCGTAAATTTACAACATGGAAAACATTACGACAGGGCATTGGATCTTTGCCGCTCTATTTGCGATATCATTTCTCATTTACCTCTTTATTAGCTACCGCAAGGACCTTCAGCTGCATAAGGTACATTATAAAAGTAGCGGTATCCAGGTTCTGCTATTGATCGTGATAACCTTGTTCGTTCTGTTTGTGTTTAAGCGCCTATTGTAGCGCAGATTCTGTCGTATATTTGCATTGAGTTTAACTCAACCCTATCGCATGACAGAAAAGCAGAAAAAAGAAATCAGTTACCAAGAGTACAAGACCGAAGTACTTCAAGATTATAAAATCGCCGTATTATCTCGTGAATGCTCTTTAATGGGGCGTCGAGAGGTTCTTACAGGTAAGGCCAAATTTGGAATATTTGGCGCTGGTAAAGAGTTGGCGCAGATTGCCTGGGCGAAGGCCTTTGAAAAGGGTGATTTCAGAAGTGGCTATTACAGAGATCAAACCTTCATGATGGCACTGGGTGAAATGGATGCAAAACGCTTCTTTACTTCCCTTTATGCTGTTACTGATATCAAGGAAGAACCCATGGCTGGAGGCCGTCAAATGAACGGTCATTTTGCGACAAGATCACTCGATGAAAATGGCGATTGGGTCAACCTTACAGAACAATACAACAGCTCCTCAGATATTAGTCCTACTGCCGGACAAATGCCACGACTTTTAGGGTTGGCTCAAGCTTCCAAAGTCTACAAAGAAGTTTCTTTCGACGGTAGTGATAAGTTTTCAAAAGCAGGTAGAGAAGTGGCTTGGGGAACTATAGGGAATGCTTCCACTTCTGAAGGACTCTTCTTTGAAACCATAAACGCTGCTGGAGTACTGCAAGTTCCTATGGTAATTTCTGTTTGGGATGATGAATACGGTATTTCAGTTGGTGCAGAGTATCAAACCACAAAACAAGATATTAGCGAAATTCTCAAAGGTTTTCAGCGCGATGAAAAAGGAAAAGGGTATGATATTTTTGTGGTTGAAGCATGGGATTACCCAGCACTTATAAACACATTCCTACATGCTGGACGCGTCGCACGTGAAGAGCATGTTCCTGTAATGATTCACGTAAAAGGAATGACTCAGCCTCAAGGACATAGCACTTCCGGTTCTCATGAACGTTACAAGACGGCAGAGCGTTTGCAGTGGGAAAAAGATCAAGATTGTATTGTAAAGTTCGGTGAGTGGATCCTAGCACATGATGTTGCATCTCAAGAAGAGCTGGACGAGATCACAAAAGAAGCTAAAAAACTAGCTCGTGACGGTAAAAAGGAAGCGTGGTCCATTTACCAAAGTCATCCAATACGCTTGAAACATGAGGTACTTCCTCTATTAAAAAGTATTCAAACCCAGGGCGAGAAGGGAATATTCATTACTAATGTTATTAAAGAATTAGAGGCTCATGAGGATCTTGAGGTGGCACATTCTTTCAAAGCAGTTCGTAAGGCCATTCGAATAGTGGCGGGTGATAGTAATATAGACGTCAAACCGTTAAAAGCATGGCTAAGTAAAGAAAACGCTGTACAAAACGAACGCTACAGTTCTCATTTGTATAGCGTACAGGCTGAGGCGGCACTTCTAGATCATACCCCAGCAGTATACGAGACTCAAGAGATGGTAGATGCAAGAATCATACTCAGAGACAATTTTGATGCCCTATTCGCCAAGCATCCGGAAGCGATGGTCTTCGGTGAAGATTCCGGTAAAATTGGTGATGTGAATCAAGGCCTTGAGGGCATGCAATTAAAATACGGTGAAACAAGAGTTCAAGACGCTGGAATTCGTGAGGCCACCATTATGGGGCAAGGTATAGGGTTAGCAATGCGTGGATTACGTCCTATTGCTGAAATTCAATATTTAGACTACCTACTCTATGCACTTCAAATCATGTCCGATGATTTAGCTACTGTTCACTACCGCACGGTAGGTGGTCAAAAAGCACCAACTATTGTTCGTACTCGCGGGCACAGGCTAGAGGGAATCTGGCATTCTGGGTCACCTATGGGAACCATTATCAACACCATCAAAGGTATGTATGTCTTGGTCCCAAGGAACATGACTAAAGCTGCAGGATTCTACAATAAATTAATGCAATTAGATAATCCTGCTATCGTCATTGAATGTTTGAATGGCTACAGAAGAAAAGAGGCACTTCCTACTAATGTTGGCGAATTCACAATGCCCATCGGTGAGGTAGAGATTATGCAGGAAGGAACTGATATTACGCTTGTTACTTACGGTTCAAACTGTACCATTGCAGAAGCTGCGATACAAGAACTTATGACCATGGGTATTAGCGTGGAATTGATTGATGTACAGTCTCTTATTCCATTTGACTTAAACCATGATGTAGTAGCAAGCTTAGCGAAAACAAATACCTTGGTTATCCTAGATGAGGACGTACGTGGCGGTGCTTCTGCCTTCTTGATGCAACATATTTTAGAAGACCAGAAGGGCTATCAGTATTTAGACGGTGCTCCGGTTACCATAACCTCCAAAGATCACAGACCGGCCTTTGCATCTGATGGCGACTACTTCTCTAAGCCTTCTCACGACGACATCGTAGAAAAATTGTATGCTGTAATGCATGAAAAAGATCCCAACACCTATCCNGCNCTTTAATGGCGACACCCAAGATTTTTCCAAACACCGTCGCAGGAGTATTAGAAGCGTTGGAAATGTCCTTTGGGAAGGGGCTTTACGCGGACAAGGTTGTAGAAAAGTTATTGCGTCAAAATAAGAAATGGGGCTCACGAGATCGAAGTTTCGTTGCCGAACATACCTATGAAATGGTGCGCTGGTGGGGACTTCTTTGGGGACTTTTAGGACAAGAACCTACGACAAAACGGAAAGACCTTCAAAAGCTCTTTGGGATATACTGGCTTTGGCGTGGCTATGAACTTCCGGATTGGCCTAAGTTTGATGCCATACGAGATGTCAATATAGATGAACGTCTGAGTAGCTTAAGTGGAACCGCGACCTTAGAGAGCTATTCAGAGTGGTTTGATATTGAAGCTAGAGCGCAATTGGGGTCCAAATGGGATACGATCGCTAAGGCTATGAACATTCCTAATTCCGTCAATCTACGAGTCAATGTTCTTAAATCTACTACTCAAGAGGTCCTAGATGAGCTAGAGGCGGCGGGATTAAAAGCAACGGTTCATCCTATATTTCCAGAGGCTCTATTATTAACGGGACGTCCTCGATTGAATAATCTTGAGTTTAAAACGGGTAAGTTTGAAGTGCAAGACGCAGGTTCTCAGTCTATAGCACCATACTTAAGTCCTAAGCCAGGAAGTATAGTTATCGATGCATGTGCAGGTGCTGGAGGTAAAACACTGCATCTTGGTGCGCTTATGCAAAATAAAGGCACTCTGATTGCAATGGATGTTGAAGGCCGTAAATTAGGTGAGCTCCAAAAACGTACGCAGCGCAGCGGGCTCAGCATTGTTAAGACAAGAGCTTGGGAAGAACCGGGAATATTAGAGGAGTTGTCGAACACAGCCGACCATGTACTTTTAGATGTTCCCTGTTCTGGTACTGGAGTGATTAAAAGAGAACCTGATACAAAATGGAAACTCCAGCCAGAGCATTTGGAACGCTTGGAATCGGTCCAATTCAGCATCATTCGCGATTATTCAAATTTGCTTAAAATAGGTGGTACTATGGTTTACGCCACTTGCAGCATACTCCCTAAAGAAAATCGTCATCAAGTGGATGCTTTTTTAGCACATCCTGCAGGAGCTCAGTTTGAATTACTAGAAGATCAAACGGTAGATCCGTCAGAACACAATGATGGTTTTTATATGGCCCGCTTAAGAAAACTCGCATGAAGACCACGGAATCCACATCACTCTACGATGGATTAGAGCACATGAGTGCTCTAGAAATACTGAGGGGTATTAATGCTGAGGATACAAAAGTAGCAAAGGCTGTATCCGTTGTTATTCCAAAGATTAACATTTTCGTAGAAGCGTTAGTAGCGCGCATGAAGATGGGCGGTCGTTTGTTCTACATTGGTGCCGGTACATCTGGTCGATTAGGCATTTTAGACGCGAGCGAATGTCCTCCTACTTTTGGTGTAGACCATGAAACTGTTATTGGTCTCATTGCAGGCGGAGATTCCGCCATACGTAAAGCTGTAGAACATGCGGAAGATGATTGGAAAGGTGCGTGGAAGGATTTACTTCCCTACTCGCTGACACAGAAAGATACAGTCGTCGGCATCGCCGCTAGTGGAACCACGCCATATGTTATCGGCGGTTTAGAAGAAGCTAAGAAATACGGACTTTTAACGGCTTGCATAACTTGTAACGAAGGTGCACCAATAGCAAAGGCAGCGGAGCATCCTATTGAGGTGGTAGTAGGCCCTGAGTTTGTAACCGGTTCTACCCGCATGAAGAGCGGAACTGCCCAAAAGATGGTGCTAAATATGATTTCAACAAGTGCCATGATACTATTGGGAAAAGTTGAAGGGAATAAAATGGTAGATATGCAACTGTCTAATGCTAAACTTGTGGAACGAGGAACGCGCATGATTGTTGAAATAACAAAAGTTTCACCAGCTCTAGCAGAAGAAATGCTGTTGTTACATGGAAACGTACGAGCTGCGATAACGGCAATACAACATACTAATGAGTAAGAGTAATCAAGACGAGATTGTAGCGGGTCTATTCAAGCTGGCGTGGTCCTTCCCTTTTATATTTTTAGGTCCTGCCTTGTTTATTGGTAAAGGAACCTCCGGAGCTTGGTATTGGACGGTACTTTCTATAGTGCTAATGCTCGGTGGTATTGCCTTTATAGCCTTGGGCTTACGACAAATTCTTCGCGGATTTTTTGGAGACTAACTACAATAGTTTGGTCACACGAAGGACTTGCATACGTCCTCCCCTTTCGATGTATAAGAAATAGGTTCCTGCAGCAATAGTTTCTCCAGGTGCCCACAGTGCCTTATATCGCTTAGATTCCAATGTAGCGGTGGCTACTGTCCTTTGGTAGAGGTCCCGTAGTTCTAAATGGATGGGTAAGGATTCGCCGTCGGGAAGAAATAATGTGATGTAATCTGGAAATGGATTAGGATATACGACGATTTCCGGTAATTCGCCGTCTACAACTGCAGAAAGGTATTGGCGCGCAAAATCTAAATTTGGAATACCATAACCAATTCTAGGGTTGTGTTGGTAGTAATGTGAAGCGCTAATTTCAAGGGCCTTTATCACTTCTTGAGCCGTTGCATTCGGCACTGTGCTCCATAAACAAGCCGCTGCCCCTGCTACTATGGGCGAACTGAAACTGGTGCCATTTGCATAAGCTAGTGTACCGTCTGACCGGTACACAACCGCACCTTCACCACGAGCGCTTACATTGGGCTTAACTCTTCCGTCGACGGTATATCCACGAGAACTAAAATTGCTTGCCATACCATATTGAGTGACACTCCCAACGGTCAGAATACTATCTGCATCTGCAGGGAAAGTGATCTTATCCCAACTGCTCCCACCGGCATTACCTGCACTGGTCACTACTAGCATTCCTGTCCGCGCGGCAGCAACCGCCCCTAGCGATATAATTGAGGTACGTCCGTCTAAATCTGCCACAGTATAGTCGTCTGCGGGATCATCAAACGTACTGTATCCTAAAGATGAATTAATGATATCTGCACCGATAGAATCCGCAAACTCTGCTCCTGCAATCCAATTAAACATCTCCTCAGGCGTTTCACTGAGCTCCTTTTCTGTTTTGATTAAAGCGTACGAAGCTTGTGGAGCTGTGCCAATAAAAA
>JGI26080J50196_1000192_pt1 | contig 26930 bp, 27 predicted proteins | sample SaaInl0LU_22_DNA_FD_50196 | JGI IMG/M metagenome (IMG submission 50196)
GATTTCCAATTTACCCTCAGACTTATCCACAGAAAATGTGGATGGGTTATTTCTTGCAGCCAGCGTTATTTCGATGCAGCCGCTTCGCGAATCGCATAGAGCTAAAGTCGTAATGACAGATGATACACCGCCTTTGACGGGCCACGATCTGATTGCTGATTATTTGACCCGCCTAGATGGCTCGCCGGGCGTCTATCGCATGCTCGATCGAGAGAGCCGCGTGCTTTATGTTGGCAAGGCTAAAAGTCTGAAGAATCGCGTGTCGAGTTATGCCAGACCGCAGGGACATTCGGCCCGCATCAGCCGCATGATCAGCGAAACCACCAGTATGATGTTTTTGACCACCAAGACCGAAACCGAAGCGCTCTTGTTGGAACAAAATTTGATCAAACAGCTTAAGCCAAAATATAATGTGCTTTTGCGAGATGATAAATCTTTTCCAAATATTTTGGTCAGCCGGGAACATGGCTTCCCACAAATCAAAAAACATCGCGGGGCGAAAACGGAGAAAGGCACTTATTACGGCCCTTTCGCCAGCGCGGGCGCGGTCAACCGGACGCTGAATCAACTGCAGCGTTTCTTTTTGCTGCGCGATTGTTCTGACAGCCAGTTTGACACACGCACGCGGCCCTGTTTGCAATATCAAATCAAGCGTTGCTGTGCGCCCTGCGTTGGTTATGTCACCGCAGAGGACTATGCGGTTTTGGTCAGAGATGCGGAGCGATTTTTAGGCGGAAAATCCACGCATATTCAGGCAGAGCTTGCCCAAGAAATGCAGACCGCGTCTGAGAATATGGAATTTGAACGGGCCGCCGCCCTGCGCGACCGCATCAAAGCGATGACCCAAGTGCAAACAGCGCAAGGGATCAATCCGCAGAGCGTGCCAGAGGCGGATGTGATTGCGGTGCATATGGAGGGCGGGCAGGCCTGCGTTCAGGTCTTCTTTATTCGGGGCAATCAAAACTGGGGCAACCGCGATTACTATCCAAGGGTTGGGGGCGATGTCTCGATCACGGAGGTGATGCAGGCCTTTGTGGGGCAATTTTATTCGTATCGTGAGCCGCCGCGTGTGATCTTACTGTCCGATGCGATTGAAGATCCTGAATTGATGGCCGAGGCGCTGAGTGGAAAACTGGGCCGAAGGGTTCAGATTTCCGTGCCGCAGCGCGGGGAAAAACTGGATCTGGTGGCAGGTGCGCAGCGTAACGCCCGTGAGAGCTTGGCGCGGCGTATGTCGGAGAAAGCCTCGCAGATGAAGTTGCTCCAAGGATTGGCAGAGGCATTTGAGCTGCCTGAGGTGCCGCGCCGCATTGAGGTCTATGACAACAGCCACATCCAAGGTGCCCACGCGGTTGGGGCGATGATTGTGGCGGGTGCGGAAGGTCTGCTCAAATCACAGTACCGAAAATTTAATATCAAGGGTGATGATCTCACGCCTGGTGATGATTTTGGCATGATGAAAGAAGTTCTCGGCCGCCGCTTCAAACGGCTTTTGAAAGAAGATCCCGAGCGCAAATCTGAGGCTTGGCCGGATTTGCTGTTGATCGACGGCGGGGCGGGACAAGTGAGCGCTGTGCGCGAGATCATGCGGGAGTGGGGTGTGGAAAATATCGCCATGATCGGTGTTGCCAAGGGCGTTGACCGCGATGCAGGCAAGGAAGAATTCTATCGCACCGGCAAACCTGTCATGGCGCTGCGGCATAATGATCCTGTTTTGTATTTCGTGCAGCGTTTGCGCGATGAGGCACACCGTTTTGCCATCGGCACACACCGCGCCAAACGCGCTAAAGCCAATTTGAAAAATCCCTTGGATGATATTGATGGCATCGGTCCCAAACGTAAAAAAGCGCTGCTTGCGCATTTTGGCTCGGCTAAGGCTGTCATGCGGGCCAATTTGGTGGATCTCAAAGCTGTTGATGGGGTGTCAGATGCGATGGCGGAGCAGATCTTTAACCATTTCCAACCCTAGGTTGAGGCTCCGAACGCCGTGCGCGCAATGCCTCGGACGGTTTGCGCGTGCAAAAAACTATGATGGAATGCGCAGAATCCCTTCGATACCACTGGCACGCAGATTCGAACCCGGTTAAGTTTCCCGGTATGTGGAGTTTGCCAAATATATTGACTGTGATCCGATTGGTCGCTGCGCCTATGGTGGCTGTGATGTTTTTGTATTTCACGCGTCCCTATGCCGATTGGGCCGCGCTGGTGCTATTTGTTGGTGCGGCGCTGACCGATTGGGTGGATGGCTACCTGGCGCGTGCTTGGAAACAAGAAAGCAAGATAGGCGCCATGTTGGATCCGATTGCCGATAAGGCGATGGTTGTGATCGCACTATTGGTTTTGGCCAGCGTCTTCGGTTTGGATGCCGTGCTTCTTCTGCCCGCCGCATTGATCGTGTTCCGCGAAGTTTTTGTGTCTGGTTTGCGTGAATTTTTGGGCGATGTGGCCGGTACCTTGAAGGTCACAAAACTCGCCAAGTGGAAAACCACCGTGCAGATGTTGGCGATTGCTTTGCTTTTTGCCGTGGGAATTTTTGAGCATTATCTGGTGATGGGCACAGCGGGCATGGATGGTGAGATTGTCTCTGGAATTTTGGATGCCACACTCGAAGATCCGTCGCATTTGCGGCTGATCTACCATGGCATGTATGTCACTTGGTACAGCGGTCTGGCCTTGCTTTGGATCGCGGCTGCTTTGACGATCATCACAGGAGCTGATTATTTCCGCAAAGCCCTGCCGCATTTGCGAGATTGAACGTCATGAAATTGGATATTCTCTATTTTGCCTGGGTGCGCGAACGGGTCGGCCACAGCCAAGAGACCTATGAGACTTCTGCCGCAACGGTCGCCGATCTGATCGCCGAGCTTGTGGCGCGGGATGCCGGCTATGCCGCGGCCTTTGCAGATTTATCTGCGATTTGTGTTGCAGTGGATCAAGAGCTTTGTGATTTTACCACCCCGCTTGTTGATTGCCGCGAAGTGGCGTTCTTTCCACCCATGACGGGAGGTTGAGATGTCGGCACGGGTGCAAGAGGCCGCGTTTGACTTTGCGGCGGAAGTGACCGCGTTTCAATCGACGTTAACCCGGTCCGGGGCGGTGGTCAGCTTCACTGGTGTGGTGCGTGATGACACGGGCAGTCTCGATCATATGTTCATCGAACACTACCCTGGCATGACCCATGCTGCGCTCCAAAAATTTGCCGATCAAGCAGTTGAGAAGTTTGGATTGGAAAAAGCTTTGGTCATCCATCGCTATGGGCGGTTGCAGCCCGGTGAGGCGATCATGATGGTGGCCACAGCCGCAGCTCACCGTAAAGATGCCTTTGCGGGTGCCGATTATCTCATGGACTATCTCAAATCCCGCGCGCCATTTTGGAAAAAAGAACTGTCTAAAGAGTCGGCCACTTGGGTGGCAGCCAAAGATCAAGATGAAGCTGCCCTGGCCGCATGGAGCTCTGAGAGCGCCGCGAAGGAGAGCTGAGCGCGGAGTCTATCCGCCAGAGTTTTGCCGTTCAATATAACTGCGCAATTCCTCGGCTTCCGTCCTTGCGACACGCAGACCTTCCATTGCCGCGCCGAGCTCCGCTTCAGTTTGTGACAATTTATTGCTCATTTCGGCTTCACGCTGTTCCATATAGGCGATGGCCTTGTCGCGCATGTCTTCGGCCTCATGCACCGATTGGGCCAATTTATCCAATTCGCCAATATCGGATTGGCTGACGCGGCTAAAGCGATGAACCAGCCAATTCGCGAACCATCCCAAGCAAAATGCTACAAAGAGGATGATTGCGATTGTGACGATAAACTCGGTTCTATTCATTGCTGGTCTCCTCAGCGGTGGCCGTATCGGATGTTTCGGACTGCGTTTCTGGCGCCTCAAGAGTGGCAGGCGTCACAAGGCGAAACTCAATGCGCCGGTTGGCTTCTCGGCCCTCTTCGGTACCGTTATCGGCGATGGGTTGGGTTTCCCCATAGCCTTCTGCTGTTAAGGACTTGAGTTTGACACGGGCGCCACGCAAAGCCGTGAGCACGGCCTCCGCGCGGCCCTTGCTGAGGTTGAGGTTCATTTCCTCACGCCCTTGGCTGTCGGTATGACCGCCGATCTCAATGGGAGCTTCGAGGCAACGCTCAAACACCTCTGCAATGGCTTGCACCGTGTCGCGGCTGTCGTCGTCGAGGGTGGCAGAGCCTGGCTCGAATTTGATTTTATTTTGACTGGCCAAGTCGGTGATCTCTGCCACACATTCCGCACCGTTCAACATCCGAGCCAGAGGGTCCAGCTCTTCTAGGTAGGTCACCTCGAGCTCAAACTCCGCCCCATCGCCGAGGCGATCAATTAAAATTTGCGCAATATCGGTTTTTGCCGAGCGGCGGCCTGTCAACCCAGTGATGTCAATGGCATTGGGAGAGACTGTGGCAATACCAGAGTTGAGTTTGCTGAGACCCGCCAAACTTGCCAAGCTGCGCACCATCCAACCTTCGGGCAGATTGTCTTGCAGCTTGGTTGATAGGTAAACATCCTCACTTCCAAAAACCGCGTAGGCAAAGGTCTGCAGAGTCCGTTGCGCGCGGGGGCTGATGACGGGCCCGCGAATTTGTACCTGGCCTTCAGGCGAGAGGGTGGCGACCATTTCCGGGATGGCCGCGTCATCTTCTGGGGTTTCAGGGGCGACCAATAGGATGGGATTGAGCGCAAAGACCTCTGGCAAATCGCCGTCCAGCCGGCTGGTGATCGTGTCAAACAGGGTTGGATCAGTTCCGGCCGGAGCGGTGAGCGTTACATCGGCATCGCTCAGGGTTACAGATCCGCCGCCCAGTTTGGCAAGGGCCGCAATGGCCTGTGTTGCCGCCTTGCTCCACAAGGGGGACGGCACACCAAGACCCTGCCGGCAGGTGGCCTCTTCGGCCAGGCCCGCCGCCTTTGCCGCGGCCAGAATCTGCACGGCGGCTTCCGGGCTGTCTGCACTGCAGGCGTCGAAGGAGGCGCCATCGGCGGTGATGCGAAACCGTAATGTGAAGGGGGTGATCACAGGGCGCGGTGCACTGATGCCAATCTTTGAGGTGATATCGGCAGGGGTGCGGCGGGTCAGCTCCTCCAAAAGCTTGGATTTTTGCGCGTCGGACTCGCCAATGGCTTCAATTGTGACTTGTGTCTCGCCAATTGAAATCTTCGAGTGTTCCAATCGCTCCAAAGCCAAAAGACCATAGGATATAACCGAGGACCAGGCGTCCGGCACCGGATAATCTGCGGTTTCGAGGAAATCAGCTACGGGTAAATCGCCGGCGATGCGGGCGACTCGGTCTTTGAAATTCGCATTATCAGCTTTGGTGGGAACCAATCCGATCAGAGAAATACTTTTGCCATTGCGCAATATTTCGACAGAAAATTTGGGCGCAACGGGTGGGCGGCTGTCGGTGATGGTGAAATTATCAATCACCCGCGCGGCTTCAACGATCTGCCCCGCTGCGGCCAAGGCCTTAAAACGCAGGGCCTCAGAGGCGGCTTCGCCTTCCAAAACGACCTTTAACCCATCGGTTTGCACGCTGGCCCAGTCAAAGCCTTCCAAGGCCAGGCGTTTCTCGACGGCGGTGGCCGAGCTATTTTCAATCCAAGACACAGTAAGGCCCGCGGCAAAATATGCCCCAACGCCTGCAGCTGCGAAGGCAAGTGCAGATAAAATCACTGGAATAATGCGCATCAATTTTTCCTACGTTCCCGAAGCCTTCTAGAACGGGACTGCCGTGGGATCAATCACAGCATAACAGTGACGGCGAAAAACAGCACAGGGATCAGGCCCGCCTCCCGATTCGCGCGAAACAGCTGGAGCAGCAAGGGCACATTGTCGATATCGAGCTGACGCATTTGCCAAAGCATATGAGCCGCAAACCCTGCTGTGCCCATTTGGGCGATGATCATTTGTGCCGGGCTGGCGGCACCGAGGGCGACATAGATTGCCAGCGCCATCAAACCAGCGCTCAGAACGGCAAAGGCGCGCAGCCATTGCGGGCTGCTGTTCCCAAACAGGCGCGCAGTAGATTTCACGCCAATCAGCGCGTCATCCTCTGTGTCTTGATGCGCATAGATCGTGTCATAAAACAGGGTCCAGGCAATGCCGGCAAGATATAGAAGCACGGCGGGCCAATCCAATCGGCCACTATGGGCCACCCATCCCAGCAAATGCGCCCCAATTAAATGCCAGGCCGAGAAACACTTGCGGCCACCAGGTGAACCGCTTGGCAAAGGGGTAAATCGCAACAAAGCCAAGACTGGCAACGCCAATCAGAACTGCATGGCATGCCAAAGCTGATCAGAATGCAAAATGCAATGAGCGCCTGGGCCACCATCCAAAGCAGCGCGCCGCGCACCGTAACCTGCCCCGATGGAAGAGGGCGCGAGCGGGTGCGGGCGACCTGGGCATCAAATTTTCGGTCGGTGATGTCATTCCATGTGCACCCCGCGCCGCGCATCAACCAGGCGCCGGCACCGCAGCCAACGATCAGCCACAAGTCCCAGCTCTGGAAATCTCCCGCCTGGAGCGCCGCCAAAAGGATGCCCCAAATACAGGGGATATATAGCAGCCAAGTGCCGATGGGACGGTCGGCTCGGGACAGGCGCAAATAGGGGCGGCTGGCCTCTGGCGCATGGCGATCGACCCAATTATCTTTTACCGCATCGGCAACTTGCCCCTCTGGTGATTTGCCCGATTGCGTCATATCCTATGCTCCATGGCTTCAGTTATTCGACTCTATGTAAATCACCCGCTGGGGGTGGGGCAATCGGTTCCTTTGAGCCGCGAGCAATCTCATTACCTTTTCGGTGTGATGCGCAAAGGCGTGGGCGAGGTTCTTGAACTGTTCAACGGTCACGACGGTGAGTGGTTGGGGCGTGTGGTGCAGGCTGGCAAACGCAATGGCATCTTGCTTTGTGAACGCCAGTCCAAGCCGATGCAGCTGCCGCCTGATCTGTGGCTGATCTTCGCGCCCATCAAAAAGGCGCGCACGGATTTCATCGTCGAAAAAGCCACAGAGATGGGCGCGGCGCAGATCCTGCCGGTGCAGAGTGATTTTACCAATTCTGAGCGCATTCGCCAAGATCGCTTGCAAAATCATGCCGTGGAGGCTGCCGAGCAATGCGGTGGCACCTATGTGCCTGTGGTGCATGAGCTGCAAAAACTCTCGAAGCTGCTGGACGGGTGGGACGTGCAGCGCCAGATCATGTTTTGTGATGAAACCCGTCTTGGATCCGGTGAGGCCTTGCCATCTCTCGCGGGTCCATGGGCGGTTTTGATCGGACCGGAGGGGGGATTTAGCCCAGCCGAACGGCGGCGGCTCAATGAGATGCCCGAGGCGCATGGGGTGTCGCTCGGTCCCAGGATTTTGCGTGCGGATACGGCCGCCGTGGCGGCATTGACCCTGTGGCAGAGTGCTTTGGGGGATTGGCAATGAGCTTTATCCGTCCCGAAGCACTTCGCAGTTTGCGAAAATATCGGGGATTTATCTTTGCCGGATTGGTCCTGACGACCGGGCTGATGATCGTGGTCAGCAGCTTTGGCACGACCCGGCTTGCAGGCGCGGTGATCGCCGTTATGGGCGCATTGATCGGCCATGACGCCTATCGCCGCTTCAAATTCCCTGCAGGCCAAGGCGGGGCTGGGGTGGTAGAGGTCGATGAGCGGCAAGTGAGCTATTTGGCCGCTGGTACGGGCCGCTCCATATCACTCGACACTCTGGAGCGCATTGAGTTGCATCGCAACATGCGCGGCCGCACCACTTGGGTCTTTTTTGGCCCCGAGGGGATGCTGTCTGTGCCGGGGGATGCAGAGGGCACGGGCAAGCTCTTTGATGCTTTGGTGGCCTTGCCTGGGGTGAATTATGCCCAAGCTGAAGGCCGCCAGCCAGGGGCGCGGCCCGGATTTATTTCTCATCTGGCAACGCAATCGCCGGAAACTTCATTAACCCTGTCTTGACTTGCCCTGTGTGAGGGGCCACCTGTGAGGGGTAACAATTACGATAAGCGGAGTCTCCCCTATGTCTATTCCACAATCTGGCGGAGGCCCGATCGAAAGCTTTGACCAATTGGCCTTGTTGCTTGAAAAGGGCAATAAACCGAAAAGCGATTGGCGCATTGGCACGGAACATGAAAAATTTGGCTATTGCAAAGACACGCTGGCGCCCTTGCCCTATGAGGGCGAGCGCTCTGTGCTCTCTATTTTGCAAGGGCTACGCGATCAGTTTAACTGGGCGCCAGTCGAGGAAAATGGCTATCTCATCGGATTGACGAAAGACGGCGCCAATGTGAGCCTTGAGCCGGGCGGCGCGCTAGAGCTTTCGGGGGCTCCGCTCGAAACCATTCATGAAACCTGTGACGAGGTGAATGTGCACCTGCGTGAGGTGAAGGAAATTGCCGATAAAATTGGTGTTGGTTTCATCGGCCTTGGCGCCGCGCCTATCTGGAAGCATGAAGACGTGAGCTTGATGCCAAAGGGCCGGTATCAGTTGATGGACGCCTATATGGGCAAGGTTGGCACAATGGGCCGCACGATGATGCGGCGCACCTGTACAGTCCAGGTTAATCTCGATTTTGCCTCAGAGGCGGATATGGTGCAAAAATTTCGCGTGGCTCTGGCTCTGCAACCGGTCGCGACCGCGCTTTTTGCCAATTCTCCCTTCTTTGAGGGTCAGCTGAATGGCCATAAATCCTGGCGCGCGCGGGTCTGGCGGGATTTGGATGCAGACCGCACAGGGATGCTGCCCTTTGTGTTTGAAGATGGGATGGGATTTCAGCGCTATGTGGACTATGCCTTAGATGTGCCGATGTATTTTGTCTATCGTGATGGAAAATATATCAATGCCTTAGGCCAATCTTTCCGCGACTTCCTCAAAGGTAAATTGCCTGCGCTGCCTGGCGAAGTGCCCACGCTCAGCGATTGGGCCGATCATCTGACGACCATCTTCCCGGAAGCGCGGATCAAGCAATTCATGGAAATGCGCGGCGCGGATGGAGGGCCATGGCGCCGTCTTTGCGCGTTGCCAGCTTTTTGGGTTGGGCTTTTATACGATCAAACTGCGCTGGATGCGGCTTGGGATTTGGTGAAAGGCATGGATGCGCAAACCCGTGATGACTTGCGGATTGCAGCCTCCGTCGATGGGCTACAAGCCGAGGCTGGCGGGGTCAAAATGATGGATCTGGCCCGGCAAGCGGTGGCGATTTCACATGCAGGCCTCACCGCGCGTGGGCGCAGTGGGGCAGGTGGGCTTGTGCCAGATGAAACCCATTTTTTAAATGCGCTGCAAGACAGTCTTGAGACCGGCCAAACCCCTGCCGATGAGCTTTTGGCGCGCTACCATGGCGATTGGCAAGGGGATTTGACCCGGATTTACGCAGATTATTCCTACTGAAGACCTCTGCATAACCCAGCCGCGAAGCCCCTCTATTTTTGCCCGATTTTGCTCTCTTGCCCGCGGATCAAGCGGATAATATTTTCTCTATGGCGCCAATAAATCACCCCGGCGAGACAGAGGGACAGCAAAAACAAACTATTGAAGCCCATAAGGATGATCCAAAGAGGCGTCATCACAGCGGTGAGAAGTGCGGCGAGGCTGGAAAAACGAAAAATGGCTGCAGCGGCGAGCCATGTGGCGCCGGCGGCGACACCAATCGGCCAGGCCAGGGCAAAGAGCAGGCCAAAGAAGGTGGCCACGCCTTTCCCGCCTTTGAATTTCAGCCAAATCGGATAGCAATGCCCCAGAAAGGCGGCGAAGCCGGCAATTTGCGCCGCATCCTCGGCGGCCAATGCGCGGGCCAAAAGCACCGCGGCACCCGCTTTGCCCGCATCACCGATCAAGGTTAAAGCCGCGCCGAGTTTGGAGCCGGTCCGCAGCACGTTCGTTGCCCCGATATTGCCCGAGCCAATTTGCCGTAAATCTCCAAGGCCCAAGACGCGCGCCGTGACGATGCCAAAGGGGATTGCGCCGAGCAAATATCCGGCAATGGCCCAAAAGGCCAAGAGTTCAGCTGCGCTGGTCAGGTCAAAATTCATCTTGCGTAGACTTCCCTGCCACCGACGAATGTCGCCAAAACACGGCCCTGCAGGCGTTGCCCATCAAAAGGGGTGTTTTTAGATTTAGACCGGAGCGAAAAGCGATCCAGAACGAAGGGCACATCGGGGTCAAATAAGATGAGATCCCCAGGAGCCCCCAGGCTCAGGCGACCACTGTCCAGACCCAAGCGCCGCGAGGGGTTGAGTGACAGGGCCCGGAACAACTGTGGCAAGCTCAACTGCTCGGCATGGTAAAGGCGCAAGGCAGCCGGCAAAACTGTCTCCAATGCCACAGCCCCAGAGGCGGCTTGCTCATAGGGCAGACGTTTGGACTCTTCATCCTGCGGCGTATGCATGGAGCTGATGATGTCAATCAACCCGCTTGCAAGCGCAGAAACCATCGCCAGCCGATCCTCTTCGGAGCGCAACGGGGGTTTGACTTTAAAAAAGCTGCGATAATCGGCGACGTCCAACTCGTTGAGCGTTAGGTGATGAATGCTGACCCCGGCGGTGACATCCAAACCTTGTTGTTTGGCCCGCTCTAAGGCCGGTAGGGCGAGGGCGGTGGAGAGTTGATCGGCATGATATTTCGCGCCGGTCATCTCTACCATGGCCAAATCCCGCTCAAGCCCCAGACGCTCAGCCATGGGCGAGACCGCCGGGATCGCGCGCAGGGTTGCAAATTTGCCAGAGGTGGCCGCAGCCCCCTGTGACAGGCCTGGATCTTGCGGGTGTCCAATGACCAAAGCCCCCAATTGCCGCGCATAGGTGAGCGCGCGCGACAGGACTTTGGTATTGGTGACAACCGCGTCACAATCGGAAAAGGCAATTGCTCCTGCGTCTTGCAAAAACCCGATCTCGGTCATTTCCTTGCCCAAACGCCCTTTTGTGAGCGCCGCCATTTGATAGCTGCGTACGGCGCAGGTGGCCTGCGCCCTGCGGTTGGCAAATTCAAGGGTTTCGGGGCTGTCAATGGCCGGCTCTGTGTCTGGCCGAGTGATCAAAGTGGTCACCCCGCCAGCGGCAGCGGACAGGCCAGCGGAGCGAAAGCTTTCCTTATGCCGCTCGCCCGGCTCGCAGACCTTTGCGCCAATGTCGACAATGCCTGGCGCAAGATATTTGCCCTGGCCGTCTCGGCTCGGCAGGGTCGGATCATCGGCGGCAATGCGGCCGTTTTTGATGCTCAAACTGCCCAGCTCGACGGTCTGTCTTTCTGGGTCAACCAGGTGAACATTTGTAATGCGCAGTGAGGTCATCCGGCCACCCACACCATCAAAGCCACCAAAGCGGCACTGAAAATCAGGACATACATGGCAATTTTTCCCGACATGCGTGGATCTTTGGGTTCGTTCATTCGCACAGTCTCCTGTCAAGGGGGACGCAAAGGAAGCTTTGGGTCATGCCTGCGCCTCTTTTGCAGCTTGGCGCCTGTTGCGCATCAATATATCCATGGCCGCCATGCGCACTGCCACACCCATCTCAACCTGTTCTTGTATGACGCTGCGGTTTAAATCGTCGGCGATTTCCCCGTCGATTTCAACGCCGCGGTTCATTGGGCCCGGGTGCATGACAATGGCATCTGGCTTGGCGTGGCTCAGTTTCTCAGCATTCAAACCATAGCGGTGATAATATTCGCGTTCGGAGGGGATGAAGCCGCCGTCCATACGCTCGCGTTGCAGGCGCAGCATCATCACCACATCCACATCCTTCAAACCCTCTTGCATATCGTGAAAGACTTCCGCACCAAACTCGCCAATTCCCGCCGGCATCAGCGTTGCTGGGCCGATAAGGCGAATGCGGTTTTCCATTTTGCCCAGCAAAATGAGGTTAGAGCGGGCCACGCGGCTGTGGGCAATATCGCCGCAAATGGCGATGTTGAGGCGGTGCAAGCGGCCTTTGGATCGGCGGATGGTGAGCGCATCCAGCAGGGCTTGCGTGGGGTGTTCATGCCGCCCGTCCCCTGCGTTGAGCACCGCGCAATTGACTTTCTGCGCCAAGAGATCGACGGCGCCAGAATGCGGATGGCGCACCACCAGAAGATCGGGGTGCATGGCATTGAGTGTCAGCGCTGTGTCGATGAGGGTCTCACCCTTTTTGATTGAGCTGGCTTGCATGGCCATATTCATCACATCCGCCCCCAATCTCTTGCCTGCGATTTCAAAGCTGGCTTGAGTGCGGGTTGAGTTTTCGAAAAACATATTGATCTGAGTGCAGCCAGCCAGGGCTTTACTGTCGCGCGCACGGGATCTGTTTTGATCGGCGTAATGATCTGCCAAATCCAATATTTCGGTGATGCTTTGGGGATGTAGGGGTTCTATCCCCAATAGATGCTGAAGCTGCATATAGACCTCTCCGGTTGGCGTTTTATAGAAAGAGTGGCCGCCCACGGCAAGGGCAGGGTGCAGGGAAATGTCATTTGAGCTTGGGGCGCGTTATTTTTGACGCGCTGCGTCACTGATTGAATGATTTACCTTCCTCTCAGAAGGGCATAGTTTGATGCCATGGATCAATTGGATTGGCATATGGCACGCGCCGCGTTGCAGTGGCAGGCAGAGCTCGGAGTGAGCGATGCCGTGGGTGATGTGCCCATTGACCGCTATGAGGTGCCGGCGCAAAACTCCAAACCATCCACTGCAGCGGCGGCACCCACCGAGGCGCCACAGGCTGCGGAGCGGCCTCCGGCTGTGATGGCAGCCGCGCCGGCTGTGGACCCTGTTGCAGTGGCCGAAGAGGCTGCAGCTGCGGCGGGGGATTTGCCGGCGTTAAAACTTGCGCTGCAAAATTTTTCCCATTGTGATTTGCGCCGCGGAGCCCGCAATTTGGTGTTTGGTGGGGGCAGGGCTGGGGCTCGGGTGATGATCTTGGAAGATGCGCCCGGGCGGGCGGAGGATCTGCAAGGTCTGCCTTTCGCAGGCCCCGCCGGTCAATTGCTGGGCAAAATGTGCGCCGCTATTGGTTTGGACCGGGCCGAGGAGGTCTATGCAGCCTCCGTGATTCCTTGGCGCCCACCGCAGGACCGAGAGGCCAGCGCGGCTGAAATCGCCATGATGCAGCCTTTCTTGCGCCGTCATATCATCTTGGCCGCGCCGCAGGTTGTGATCTGTATGGGCAATATCAGTTGTCAGGCGGTTTTGGGCAAACGCGGCCTGAGCAAGCTGCGCGGAGCCTGGCAAGAGGGTTTTGCCCTGCCAGTTTTGCCGATGGTGCATCCGCAGGGCCTGTTGCGCCAGCCTAATCGGAAGAAACAGGCATGGCAGGATTTGTTGATGCTCAAGGGTTGGCTGCGCGCGCAATCTGAAGGGGGCAAGACATGACCAATGCACCAGAAAAAACAGAGTTTGTCGCGGTGCGCATCGCGGTTTTAACCCTGTCCGACAGCCGCAGTTTGAGTGATGATAAATCCGGCGACACGCTGGTTGCGCGNTTGCAAGCGGCCGGGCATATCCTGGCCGACCGNGANATTCTCCCNGATGATCGCGCAGCGATTGCCGAAAAATTGCGTCAATGGTCGCGCGATCCGTCCATTGATGTGGTTCTGAGCACGGGCGGCACTGGGCTTACGGGCCGTGATGTGAGCGTCGAGGCACATCGGGATGTCTATGAAAAAGAGATTGACGCGTTCTCAACCGTCTTCACCTTTGTTTCCATGCAAAAAATTGGCACATCTGCGGTTCAGAGCCGAGCAACGGGCGGTGTGGCCAATGGCACTTATATGTTTGCATTGCCGGGCAGTCCGGGCGCCTGCAAAGATGCTTGGGACGAAATACTCGTCAAGCAATTGGATATAAGACATAAACCCTGCAATTTTGTCGAAATCATGCCGCGGCTTGATGAGCATCTGCAAAGAAAATAAGCCCCGCTGTCGAATCTGCGTGACGCGGAGAAGTTTTGTACTAGAACAACTGTAATGATGATCGAGAGGGCTGTCGTATGCGGTTTCTACGCAAAAGTTTAATGGGGTTGTTCTTACTGGCGGCGACTCTGGCGCTGTTTGCCTATGCCATCATGATGGTTCGGGGCGCGATTGAGAACAAAGGTGACGATCAGCGGCGCGGTGGCGGTGGTCGTGAGAGAATTTTTGCAGTGAATGCCGTGCCCTTTGAGCCGGGCCAGCATATTCCGGTCCTACAGGTCTTTGGCGAGGTGCAAAGCCAGCGTAGCCTTGATATTCGGCCGGCGGTTGGCGGAACGGTCATTGAGTTGCACCCGAATTTTCAAAATGGCGGTTCTGTTTTGGAGGGCGATGTACTCCTGAGAATTGATCCGTCAAATGCACAAACCGCCTTGGCTTTGGTACAGGCCGATATGGCCGATGCTCAAGCGGATTTGCGAGAGGCGATGCGGGCGCTAGACTTGGCCAAGGATGAGATCAGCGCCGCGCAAGAGCAAGCCGCCCTGCGCCAAAAAGCATTGGCCCGGCAACAAGATCTCGTGACCCGTGGGGTCGGCACTGCGGCCTCTGTGGAGGCTGCGGAACTGGCTGCTTCCTCGGCGCGCCAATCCGTTCTGGCGCGGCGCCAAGCTTTGCAGGCCGCTGAGGCGCGTTTGGATCAAGCGCGTGCGCGGGTCACTCGGGTGGATATTTCTCTAGCCGAAGCGGAGCGCAATCTGCGTGACACGGTTGTCCGCGCGGCCTTTTCTGGGCTGCTGGCCAATGTCACTGTTCTGCAGGGCGGAACTGTGACCAACAATGAAAAAATTGGTCAATTGGTGGATCCATTGGCTCTGGAAGTGGCCTTTCGTGTGAGCACCTCCCAGCATCGGCGTCTGCTCGATGATGCGGGCAAGTTGCGGGCGGCTGAGGTCACGGTGACGCTGGATCTGCTCGGCGCGGAGATGAGCTCCAGCGGCCAGATCACCCGCGAAGCTGCTGTCGTGGGCGAAGGTTTGACGGGGCGGCTTCTCTTTGCCAGCCTTGCAACCTCCAAGGGTCTGCGGCCGGGTGATTTTGTGACTGTAAACATAACGGAGCCCGCCTTGAATTGGGTTGCCCGCCTGCCGGCCACGGCCGTGAGCGGGAATAACAAGGTTCTGGTTGTGGGCGAAGATGAGCGCCTGTCGGAGGCCGATGTGACCCTTGTGCGCCGTCAGGGGGATGATGTTTTGGTGCGCTCGCGTGAGCTGAGCGGAGCGCAAATTGTAGCGGAACGATCCCCATTGCTGGGTGCGGGCATCAAGGTGCGCGTGTTGAGCGCTGAGGGAAATGCGCCACAGGCGGCCCCAGAGACCATCGCGCTTGATCCAGAGCGGCGGGCCAAGTTGATTGCCTTTGTCGAGGCCAATAAACGCATGCCCAAACAGGCCAAGGAGCGGGTCTTGGCGCAGTTGCAAGAGCCCGAAGTGCGCAAAGAATTGGTTGAGCGGCTGGAAGGCCGGATGGGGGGATAAGGGATGTCTGTGATACGCACCGCCACTGGCGGGATTTTATCTTACATGACCCGACATCGCACCGCGGCAAACCTTTTCTTGCTTATTATGCTGGTCGCCGGGGCTGTTTCTTTTCCGCAAATGCGGGCGCAGTTTTTTCCCGATGTGATTATTGACCGCGTCACGGTCAGCGTGCGGTGGGATGGCGCTGGACCGGAGGATGTTGACCGGGCAATTGTGCAGGTGGTTGAACCGGCGTTGCTTGGGATTGAAGGGGTGAACAGCACCTCTGCCACCTCCTCGGAAGGCTCCGCGCGGATTACCATGGAATTTGAGCCCGGCTGGGATATGGCCCGTGGCACCGATGATGCCCAAATCGCCGTTGATTCCGTCGCCAACCAGTTCCCCGATGATGCTGATGATCCAAAAGTCACCCGTGGGGTCTGGCGCGACCGGGTCACAGATGTGGTGATCTCCGGTCCGGTTGGGGTGGCGCAATTGGCTCTATTTGCCGATGAGTTCGTCACAAGGCTTTTCGCGGCAGGCGTGACCCGCACCACCATTCGCGGCGTGGCTGCGGGCTCAACCATCGTGGAAGTCGACAGCTTGTCGCTTATTCGTCATGACGTGAGCATGGCGCAGATCGCCAGTGCCATCGCTGAGGAAGCTGAGGCAGATCCCGCAGGCGATGTGGCCGGGAGTGCGCGCATTCGAACAGGGATCGCCAAACGCAGCGCCCGGGATATCAGGCAGATTGTCTTGCGTTCCAATGCTGATGGCTCGTCGCTCACCGTGGGCGATGTGGCGCGGGTGACGGAAGAGGGGGTTGACCGAGATCGCGCCTATTTCGTGGGCGCGGCGTCGGCCATTTCCATCCGCATTGACCGCTCTGATCAGGGCGACGCGATTGAAATCCAGGAGCAGGTTCAAACCACCGCTGCGGCGATGATGGAATCCTTGCCCCCTGATGTAATGTCGAATTGATCCGCACCCGATCAGAGGCGATTTCTGCGCGGCTGGCCATGCTGTTGGAAAATGGCCTTCAAGGGCTTGGGCTTGTGCTTTTGCTGTTATTTTTGTTTTTGAATGTGCGCACGGCCTTTTGGGTGGCCGCAGGAATTCCGGCGGCTATGGCGGCGGCTTTGGCGCTGATGTATCTGTCAGGGCTGACGATCAATATGATCTCGCTTTTTGCTTTGATCATTACCCTTGGGATTGTGGTCGATGATGCCATTGTTGTGGGGGAACATGCTGATTTTCGCGCGCGTGTTTTGGGGGAAAGCCCTGTCGTGGCGGCGGAGAATGCAGCCAAGCGCATGTTCACCCCGGTATTTTCGGCAACGCTGACGACCGTCATCGCCTTTTTTGGCTTGGTGGCGATTGGTGGGCGGTTTGGCGATTTGATTGCCGATATTCCTTTTACCGTCATCGTGGTTTTGATTGCCTCGCTGGCCGAATGCTTTTTGGTTTTGCCCCATCACATGGCGCATTCTATATCCGTCGGCTCACGGATCCGTTGGTATGACATGCCGTCACACTTCATGAACTACCTGCTGGATCAGTTTAAGTTCTACCTGTTCCGCCCGTTTATCCGATTTGTCATTTGGGCGCGATATCCGGTGTTTGCAGCTGTGGTGGTGGCCTTGGCCAGTCAAGCGGTGCTGTTCATCAATGGAGATGTGCAATGGCGGTTTTTCAACGCTCCTGAGCGCGGCTCGGTGACGGGTAATTTCGCGATGGCCCCGGGGGCAACGCGGGAAGATTCCCTTGAGCAAATGCGCGCGTTTCAAAAGGCTGTAGAAGCCGTTGGCGCGCAATATGAAGAGAAATATGGCCGCAATCCAGTGGATTTCTCCATGGCCGAAATTGGGGGCAATACCGGCCGTGGCTTGGCGGGCGCTGATACCAAAGATGCCGATGAATTGGGCTCCATTGCCGTTGAGTTGATTGATGCGGATTTGCGGCCCTATTCGTCCTTTGCCTTTGTCGCGGATTTGCAAGATGCGGTGATTAGGCATCCTCGGGTGGAGACGATTAGCTTTCGCGGTTGGCGCTCCGGTCCAGGCGGCGATGCGCTCGATGTGCAATTTTCCGGGGCTGATGCGCGCCGACTGAAAGCCGCCTCTGAGGCCTTGCAAACCGCTTTGGCACGATATCCAGAAGTCTCAGCTGTTGAGGACACGCTCTCTTACGACAAAGAGGAATTGGTGTTGGAGTTGACGCCGCAGGGGCAATCTTTGGGGCTTACCATCGACACATTGGGCCGGGTGTTGCGCAATCGCCTCAACGGGATTGAGGCGGCGAGCTTCCCCGATGGGCCGCGCTCGGCCACGATCCGTGTGGAATTGCCGGCCGGTGAATTGACGGCTGATTTCACCGATCGCATGCTGATCCGCACACCGAACGGGGGCTATGTGCCGCTGGCAGATATTGTCACCGTGCAGCAGCGCACCGGTTTTTCAACGGTGCGGCGTGAGAATGGCATCCAGGTGATTTCTGTGACGGGCGATATTTCTGAGGATGACCCGGCGCGCGCGCAGGCGATTGTGGCGGAATTGGAAGANACAGTTTTGCCAAAAATCGCTGAGGAAACTCAAGTTGCCTTNACCTTGGCTGGATTGGCGGAACAGGAAGATGATTTCCGCAATGACGCCACACGGGGTTTGATTTTAACCTTGGCCGGGATCTTCATGACTTTGGCTTGGATTTTCTCCAGCTGGACACGCCCCTTGGTGGTGATGGCCATTATTCCGTTTGGCTTGATCGGGACGATTTATGGCCATTGGTGGTATGACATCCCGCTTTCGCTGTTTTCTGTGGTTGGGTTGATTGGCATGGTGGGGATTATCATCAACGATTCCATTGTTTTGGTGACGACGATTGATGAATATTCCAAAGAGCGGGGCCTATTTCCAGCGATTGTCGATGGGGTAACAGATCGGCTGAGACCGGTGTTGTTGACGACATTGACCACGGTGCTCGGCCTGTCCCCGTTGCTTTATGAAACCTCNTCACAAGCGCAGTTTCTCAAGCCAACGGTGATAACCTTAGTCTATGGGCTTGGGTTTGGGGTGATCTTAGTATTGATCGTCGTGCCAGCCTTGATGGCCATGCAAGCGGATGTGGGCGCGCAGGTGGCGAGCGTCAAACGGGCCCTGCGCGGCCTATGGCGTGGCCGCGGACCGCGCTTGCCCGTTGTTGCAGCGCTCATCAGCCTGACCGCCCTTTTCGCCGCGACCCTTGGGGCCGTGATCGTGAGCGGAGGGGTGCCGCAGTTTTGGATGGGGTTGCCATTGGCGGCCCATCTGTCGCCCTTGCCATTTGGGCTTGCGCTATTTTTGAGCGGCTCAGCGCTCGTTGTGTTGTTGCTTTACGCGGTGTCAGCCTTGATCTTTGCGCGGAATTTGCGGCGCTAGGCGCCCAGGCAGCCACGATATTCGGTGGCTCCGTCGGGCGCAAAGAGCGTGGTTGTCACCCCGTCGCGCCCGATGGCCANGGGCTGACCCGTGGGGGTCATGATTTGGGCGGTGACANTCAACCGCCCATCGCGCAGCTCAAGCTTGGGCGTTTTGACCCAAAGACGCGGGTTGTCCAGTTCNATGGCCGCATTGTCAAAGGCGCGATCGGGGGATGGCAAAACAATCTTTAGCTCCATGCCATCGTCTGCTGCTGAAAAAGCGCAGGTGATCNGACCCGCGCCGGGTTTTGGCACAGCGGCGCGTGCGGCTTNAATCAGAAGGTCAACAGGCGCCTGTGCGGATAATTGCGCGGACAGATCAAGCGTAACAGGGATGCACAGCTCNCGGCACACACCNATCTCAATACGCCCGATCAAGGTGATGTCTGCAGCGCGGTCCACGGAGAGTTGCACNGGAAAAATGACCTGCNNTTNATATCCGATGTTGCGGCTGCTCCCGAGCCACGAAATTTCTGGCGTTGGGTAAAAAACCTCGAAGGCCTGAACNCCCACAGATTGAGAAAAATCAAAGCGCGGCGGGATGCCACTGTCTCCCGGCTGGCGCCAATAGGTTTTCCACCCCGGCGCCATATCGAGTTGAAGCGCCGCCATATGGATGCCATCATCAGTGCGCCATCCTGGCCGCAATTTGGCCTGCAAAATATCGTCCAGATCCTGTGCGAGGGCGGCAGGGGCGAGGTAAAAAGCGCAGAGGAGGAATGTGGTGATGCGGTGCACAGTGTGTTTCATGGGGTTCCTTCTAACGTCTTTGCGCTGAAATACGAACTCACTTTTTATTGAGCAAGCCCGTCTTCGCAAGTGTCCGCGCCAGCTGGCAGGTGGCACAATTTGGCGCAGGCCGCCAGGGTACAGAAAAATCTCAGTGACAGCACTTGTTGTTTTGCTCTTTCCTATTCATGTTCTTAGCATGACTGACGCGCAGACGACTCTTGTTGGAAAACTCTTGGTGGCCATGCCGGGCATGGGTGATCCGCGATTTGAGCATTCGGTCGTCTATATCAGCGCCCATTCCGAGGATGGCGCCATGGGGCTCATTGTGAATAAGGCCAATGCGGCCTTAGATCTAAAAGCGCTTCTTGGGCATCTCGATATCCCCATCGGCGCTTTTACCCCGGAGGTTGCTGTGCATTTTGGCGGACCGGTCGAACCTTCGCGCGGGTTTTTACTGCATTCGGCAGATTATGTTGGCGATCCTGATACCCTGCGGATTGACGACCGCTTTGCGGTGACGGCCACGGTCGATGCGATCAAAGATCTGTCGCGGGGTTTGGGACCGAAGACGAGTTTGTTGGCGCTGGGCTATGCAGGTTGGGTGGCGGGGCAGCTGGAGGCGGAAATTCGGGCCAATGGCTGGNTGATTTGTGANGCTGAGTTTGACTTGGTTTTCAGCCCGGACAATGGTGCCAAATGGGCGGCGGCTCTGGCCTCAATCGGGGTCGATCCAACCCTATTATCGGGGCAAGCGGGCCGGGCCTGACGCGGCGTTTCGGCCGATAGCTATTTCCTTGTGCCAGCGGCTTGGGTAAGACGCTGTTAATAGATTACTGCCATCCTTGGAGTTCCTCATGCCCTATCAAGCCCCTGTCAGCGAATATCAGTTCATTTTCGACCAAGTGGTGCCCTTGGCGCCGGTGGTGGCCAATGAATGTTTTTCGGAAGCGACACAGGATTTGACGGATGCGGTTTTAAATGAATGCGGCAAGATGTGCGATACAGTGATGGCGCCGTTGCAACGGCCCGGGGATTTGCATCCTGCCAAATTGGAAAACGGCGTTGTGCGCACCCCGCCGGGCTTTGCCGATGGCTATGCGGCGATCGCCGAAAGTGGCTGGGTCGGTATTTCCGCTACGCCAGAGCATGGTGGCATGGGCTTGCCGATGGCTTTGAACACGGCGATGCATGATATGATGTGCGGCGCCTGTATCTCTCTCAATCTCTGCCCACTTTTGTCGCAGGGTCAGATTGAGGCGCTGGAACACCACGCCAATGCCGATTTGCAAGCGCTGTATTTGCCAAAGCTCATTTCTGGTGAATGGACCGGCACGATGAATCTGACAGAACCCCATGCCGGCTCTGATGTGGGCGCATTGAGCAGTAAGGCCGAGCCGCAAGCCGATGGCAGCTATAAAATCTCAGGCCAGAAAATCTTTATCACCTGGGGTGAACATGATGTGGCAGAGAATATTTGCCATTTGGTTTTGGCCCGGCTTCCGGGTGCCAAGCCCGGTCCCAAGGGGATCAGCCTGTTTTTGGTGCCAAAATTCATCCCCAATGCCGATGGCAGTCTTGGCGCGCGCAATGATCTGCGCTGTGTCAGCTTGGAGCATAAGCTGGGCATTCACGGCAGTCCGACCGCGGTTATGGAGTTTTCGGGCGCAACTGGTTGGCTTGTGGGCGAAGAACACAACGGCATGGCCTGTATGTTCACCATGATGAACAACGCCCGCCTGGCTGTCGGGATGCAGGGCGTTGGGGTGGCCGAGGGCGCCTATCAACACGCGCTGGCTTATGCGATGGACCGCAAACAGGGGCGCGCGCCCATTGCCGATGGCACTGGAACAATTATCGATCACGCCGATGTGCGGCGGATGTTGGCGCAGATGAAGGCCGATATTTTTGCGGCGCGTTCCATTGGAGTGGCCTGTGCGATTGCGATTGATATGGCCAAAGCCACGGGCGATACCGATTGGCAGGCACGTGCCGCGCTTTTGACCCCCATTGCCAAATCCTTTGGCAGCGACACAGGCGTCGCCGTGGCCGATCTTGGGGTGCAAATTCACGGCGGTATGGGTTTTGTCGAGGAAACCGCAGCGGCGCAATATCTGCGCGACGCGCGGATCACCCCGATTTATGAAGGCACAAATGGAATTCAATCNATGGATCTTGTGGCGCGCAAGATGATGGATGGGGGTGCCGCCGCCTTTGCTCTGATGGATGATATGGAAGCGCTGGCCTCCGCCTCAAACAGTGATTTGGCCAAAGCGGTTTTGGCAGCTATTGCGCAGTTACGCGCCACCACGCAATGGGTGGTGGCCCAGGAGCTCAACGAGCGGTTTGCGGGCTCTGTGGCCTATCAAAAAGCCTTTGCCCGGGTGTTGGGCGGATATTTTCATCTGGTGGCGTCTATGTCTGGCCAAGCCAAGCGCCAGCGTTTGGCGCGGGTCTATATCAACAGCCTTTTACCGGAGGCTGCTTCTCTGTGTGCTCAGGCGCAGGCGGGCGCGGCAGATCTTTATGCGCTTGAGCTTGATGATTTTGCCGCGTAACCCCAGCCTATGACAACGATAAGATACCCTTGGGAAACGCCCCCTGAAAATGGCGAGATGATCGAAATTGCCGAGGGGGTGCATTGGCTGCGGCTGCCTTTGCCGATGAAGTTGGATCATGTGAACATCTATGTGCTGGATGACGGTGACGGTTGGACGCTGATCGACACGGGGATGAAATCGCGCAGGGTGCAGGCGATGTGGCAAGCCGTTCTTGAGGGGCCTTTGCGCGGCAAGCCGGTCAAACGGGTCGTGGCAACCCATCACCACCCTGATCATATTGGGTTTCACGGCTGGTTTGTTGAAGAATTTGGCGCGGAATATGTCTCAACGCAGGTGGCCTATCTGATGGGACGTATGCTCACAATGGATATTCAGGAGCGCTATACCGAGGGTCAGATTGAGTTTTACCGCCGCGCTGGGATGCGGGCTGATTTACTCGCGGCCCGGCAGGATGAGCGTCCCTTCAATTTTTCTGACATCGTGCATCCCATTCCCATTGGGTTTACCCGCATTGAAGAGGGTGACGTGATTGAAATGGGCGGGCGCAGTTGGGATGTTCGCGTCGATCATGGGCATGCGCCCGATCATGCGACGTTCTGGAGCCGGGATGATAATTTGGTGCTTTGCGGCGATCAGGTCATTGCGTCCATTAGCTCAAATATCGGGGTCTACCCCACTGAGCCGGATGCGAATCCTTTGGCGGACTGGCTTGACAGCTGTGCGCGATTGCAAAACTTTGCCCGCGCTGATCATTTGGCATTGCCCGGTCATAAATTGCCCTTTGTCGGCATGCCCCTGCGGCTGCGGCAATTGGAGGAAAACCACCACGGCGCTTTGACGCGGCTGCGGGCCGATTTGAAAACTCCAAAAACCGCCGGAGAGGTCATGATGGCCGTCTTCAAGCGCCAAATCGGCGATGGAGAATATGGGCTTGGTCTGGTCGAGGCTTTGGCCCATTGCAACTATCTGTGGCATGCCGGTGAGGTGACCCGCAGTTTGCACCAAGACGGCGCCTATCGCTGGGTGATGAATTAGCGCAGGCTGACGCGCGCTTTTTTGCCGCTGGGCGGGTCTGCGCGCGTGACAAATGCCGCGTTGGAGGCTAGGGAGTGCGAAACACAAAACGGAGTTGTCGCTATGGCTGACCAAAAACACGAACACGGCACAATGAATACAGACGTGCAAGAAAAGACTTTTGCAGGTTTTATGGGCCTCGTGTCGAAAAGCACAGTTGTGATTCTCGTGGCCCTGGTGCTTTTGTATCTCATAAACGGTTAAATCGATGAGATATGCTGCATTGACCTTGGCGCTTTTGTGCCTTGTCGGATGCAGCGCGGCCTTTAGGGGCGATGCCATGCGTGAGGCTGATCTGCCGCGTTATCGGCATCCTGGCGGCGCAAAAGTGACTTTGATCACTGTGCTGAGCACGCAAGACGGCAGCGGCGCACATTCTGCTTTGATCGTGAATGGCGCGCAGAGGGTCATTTTTGATCCGGCTGGGAGTCTGTCACATGCGAGTTTGGCAGAGCGCGGCGATGTGATCTACGGTGCCAACCCGGCGGTTGTGGACAGTTATATCGATTACCACACCCGCAACACCCATGACACAGTGGCGCAAACCCGAGATGTCACCGATGCGGTGGCCGGCGATCTTCTTGCTCGCGTGATGGATCATGGGCCGGTGATGCAATCCTTCTGTGCGCAGAATGTGAGCGCGCTCTTGCGCGACACTCCGGGCTTTCAGGCCATAGGTCCGACGTTTTTTCCCAAGACGCTTATGGAGCGTTTTGCGGCGTTACCCGGTGTGAGAACGGTGCGATTCTCGCAACCAGAGGACAGGGATAAACGCACGGATTTTTACGGCTGGATCGGTCAAAAGCCGAAGTTTAACATTGAATAAAGCGTAACGCCGCCGGCTGCGATCGCCAGCAAGAGATTACCTTTCCAAACGCCCACCAAAAGCGTCACCAGCGCTGCTAAAAATCGCGGCAGGTCAAAGGCCCCATCTGTCGCGCGCGGCATGAAAACCAGGGGTGCGATAATGCCCGGCATGACAGCCACAAGCGTATAGCGAAGATGGCGTTTGACCCATTCGGGCAGCTCCTTGTTGCCGATGATACCCAAAAACGAAAAGCGCAGGAGCCAAGAGCCAAAGGCCAGCCCTGCAATCACAAGCCAAAGTGTTGCGGTCGAAATGCTCATGATCTCGCCCCCATGCGTCGCTCCACCTCAGCGCCCAAAACGAGGGCGATCAATGCTGCAATGATCAAGCCAAGCCCATAGGGTGCGGGCGCAAGGAGGAGTGACAGTGTCGCTGCGGTGAAAGCGGCAACCACATGCGGTAAGCTGCGCAGCGCTGGGGCCACTAAGGCTATGAAGGCGATGGGCATGGCGAAATCCAAGGCCAGCCAATCGGGAATGCGCGTGCCCAGCCAGGCGCCAAAACCTGTACCCACAACCCAGATCACCGCCACCAAACTTGTGGCGCCGAAATAAAAGGCCAATTTGCGGGGCAGGCTCATGTCAGGTTCATTTTGGAACTTCTGATCGGCGAGGGCGAAACTGTGATCTAAAATTGCATAGGCGACGAAGGCGCGGGTCCAAAATGGGGCGGCGCCCAAATGGGTGGCCAGCGTCGCCGAATAGAGCGCCATGCGCAGATTGACGGCCAGGCCGACAATAATCACAATGAAAACCGGCGCTTGATCTTGCATGAGCGATAGAGCAGTGAATTGCGCGGCACCGGCGATTACAGCCATGGAAAAGGCCACTGCGGTGAAAATATCCAGGCCAGATTCGGCGGCTAGGACACCGAAAACCATCCCATAGGGGGCGACAACGATGCAAAATGGCAAGGCCCCCCAGAGCCCAGCCCAAAAGTCATGTCTGGAGGATTGCATACGCTTGACCTATCTGTCCGGAGTGTCATTGTATGCGCTGTATAGGAGATTTCCATGATCCAAGCCAAGCCTTGTTTGATTGCCCCGAACCCTCAGGCAAAAGGGTTGACGCGGCAGGTCGCAGGTCTGGACCACCTGGGCGCGGAAATTTCGTTGAATGTGGTGGAGGAGCGGCCGCTTACCATCTGGCTCAATGGTCAAGAGATCGTGACCGCCATGACGATTGGCGATTATCCCGAATATCTGGCGCAGGGTTTTTTAAGCAATCAAGGCATGTTGACCAAAGANGAGATCGTTGAGGCGGTNGATTTTGACGCNGAGTTGGAAACCGTGGTGGTACGCACCAATNGGCCAACCAATTATGAGGCCAAACTCAAGAAAAAGACCCGCACCTCTGGCTGTGCGGTGGGCACTGTTTTTGGCGACATCATGGAGGGGATCGAGGGGCTATGNTTGCCGCCNGCGNTGCTGCGGACCTCTTGGCTCTATAGCCTTTCGCACCAGATCAACCAAATGCCGAGCCTCTATCTCAGCGCGGGCGCGATCCATGGCACGGTGCTTTGCCTCCGCGACGCGCCCTTGGTCTATATGGAAGACGTGGGGCGACACAATGCGGTGGATAAGGTGGCCGGATGGATGCGGGCGACACAAACCTCAGGCGCTGATAAGATTCTCTATACCACCGGGCGCTTGACCTCAGAGATGGTGATCAAATGCGCTTTGATGGGCATTCCGGTATTGGCGAGCCGCTCGGGGTTTACCGCCTGGGGCGTCGAATTGGCGCGGCAGGTCGGCCTGACATTAATCGGACGGATGCGCGGGCAAAGGTTTCAATGCTTATCGGGCCAGGAGCGGCTTGTTTTTGATGCGGATCCCTCCTCGGAAGAAGAGGACCGCAAGCACCGCCGGAAATCCGCGCAATGACTGCGCCTCTTGGGGTGATTCTCGCCGGCGGGCGGGCCAGCCGCATGGGCGGGGGGGATAAATCTCTACGCCCTCTGGCCGGACGACGGGTGATTGATCATGTTCTCGAGCGATTGCGTCCGCAGGTGGCTCACATGGCGCTGAGTGCCAATGGCGATCCGGCACGTTTTGAATCTCTTGATCTGCCTGTGATTGCCGATTCTATGGCGGAATTTCCAGGGCCTTTGGCGGGCGTCTTGGCCGGAATGGATTGGGCGGCTGCACAGGGCGCCGAGCATATCCTGACCGTGGCGGCAGACACGCCGTTTTTCCCTGCGGATCTTCAGGCACGTTTGGCGGATGCTCGGGAGGTGGCGGGGGTTCCGATTGCTTTGGCGGCAACGCCCGGGCCGGACAGGATATACCGTCACCCCACCTTCGGACTTTGGCCCGTGGCGCTGCGTGAGGATTTGCGGCGCGCTTTGAAGGGCGGTCTGCGCAAAGTGGTGCTTTGGACCGATCAACACGGCTGCGCCGAGGCGCTGTTCGCGGTGGATCCCCATGATCCCTTCTTCAATATCAATCGGCCAGAAGACCTGGCGCAGGCTGAGGCGATGGCATGAATGTATTTGGCGTAACTGGCTGGAAAAATGCTGGTAAAACCGGCTTGATGGAACGATTGGTTGCGGAGTTTTGTGGCCGGGGTTTGCGGGTCTCAACCCTCAAACATGCCCATCACAGCTTTGACGTGGATCACCCCGGAAAGGACAGCCACCGGCATCGTATGGCGGGCGCGTCACAGGTTCTGCTGGCTTCAACACAGCGCTGGGCTTTAATGAACGAGCATCGCGGTGCGCCAGAGCCGAGCTTGGCCGCACTTTTGGCCAAATTGGATCCGGTAGATCTGGTGCTGATCGAGGGTTGGAAGCGCGATAAACATCCAAAAGTTGAGGCATGGCGGGCGGAAACCGGCA
>JGI26080J50196_1000197_pt1 | contig 26663 bp, 20 predicted proteins | sample SaaInl0LU_22_DNA_FD_50196 | JGI IMG/M metagenome (IMG submission 50196)
AATCCATAGTATATCGTTTCAATCACGTTTGCCTCCTTCTCGGTCACCTTTTAGGAAAGTAGTTCAAGACCTTCAGACGGTCCATCACACAAGCAACGTCCGCGGATCCGCGATCAAACCGGCGAGATGAGCCACAAAACGAGCGGCTTCTGCGCCGTTAATCACCCGGTGATCATAGCTGAGATCCAGAGGTACCATTGGCACTGGTGCGAAGGCTTCCCCATTCCAAACCGGTGTCATTTCTGTGCGGGTTAATCCCAGAATAGCGACTTCAGGTGGGTTCACAATCGGCGTGAAGGCCAATCCTCCAATACCGCCAAGATTAGTAATGGTCATCGACGCCCCGCCCATCTCTTCGGGTTTTATCTTTCGCGCCTGTGCCCGTTTGGCCAGGTCGAAAATCTCTGAAGCAATTTGCCACAGACCCTTCTCGTCCACATTTCGAATTACTGGTACCATTAGCCCATATTCTGTATCCACAGCGATACCGATATGCACATACCCCTTGAGTACCAGCATTTTTCCGTCAGGGGTCAAGGACGCATTGAAACGCGGGAAATCACGGAGAGCATGCGATAAAGCCTTCACATGAAAGGCTAAGGCCGTCAGCTTAATATTTCGAGCCATGGCCTCAGGTTTCAGATCGCTGCGAAAGGCTTCAATGGCGCTGACATCCGCCCGATCATGATGCGTGACCTGTGGAATCATTTGATTGGCCGCAGCGAGGTTTTCCGCGGTTACCTGTTTAAAGCGGCTCATTGGCTCTTCTGTCACCGGGCCAAATTGGCTGTGATCCACATCCCAATGTGACGGTTGCGCCGCTGCCACCGCGGATTTCGCAGTTTGCAAAATATCTTCACGAGTGAGGGTTTGTCGGCCTAGTGTGCGCGCCAAGACTTCCAAGTCAACGCCCTGCTTTTGAGCCAAAACCCGCACGGAGGGAGCCGCTATAATATCAGACATCACAGCCTCACCAGCTCGCTGAAATATATTGCGTTTCCATGAATTCCAGCATGCCCTCATGACCACCTTCGCGCCCTAGGCCCGATTGCTTTGTGCCGCCAAAAGGCGCGGCAGGATCAGATACCAAGCCGCGGTTAAGCCCTACCATACCATAATCCAACCGCTCACAAACCTGCAAAGCTCGCTTCATATTCTCAGAAAATACATAGGCCACCAGCCCGTATTCCGTGTCATTGGCGCGGCGAATAACGTCTTCTTGATCGGTAAAAAGCTGCAGGGCGGCTACGGGACCAAAAATTTCATCATGCACACAATCGGACGTTTCAGAAACATTCGACAGAACCGTCGGTGGGTAATAAAAACCCGTTCCCTCAGGTGTTACTCCCCCACATTCGACTTTCGCACCTTTCGCGACAGCATCAGCAACAAAAGCTGCCACTTTATCGCGGGTGTCGGCGTTGACCAAAGGCCCCACATCGACAGTCGGGTCTGCCCCATCGCCTAACTTCAACGCGGCCATCGCGGCAGTCAGTTTGGTCGTGAAGGCCTCCGCGATGTCTGCATGAACATAAATGCGATTTGCAGCCGTGCAAGCCTCGCCGAGATTACGCATTTTGGCCAGCATCGTACCTTCTACGGCTAGATCCAAATCTGCATCTTCAAAGACAATCAATGGCGCATTGCCTCCCAATTCCATGGCGGGTTTCAATACTTGATCCGCAGCTGAATGCAGCAATTTGCGGCCAACGCCTGTGGATCCAGTGAAACTGACAACTCGCACACGCGGATCATGCAACATATGATCCACTAAAGCGCCAGTTTTGCGCGATGGCAGCACATTGACCAAACCTTTTGGCACGCCCGCTTCTTCCAGGAGTGGCATCAAGGCCAGCATGGTCAAAGGTGTCTCAGAGGCCGGCTTGATAATTACAGCACAGCCGGCAGCCAAAGCCGGAGCAATTTTCCGCGTCCCCATCGCAGCCGGATAATTCCACGGGGTGACCAGCACGGCCAGCCCTGCAGGCTTATGCTGCACCAGTATCCTTGCACCGGACGCGGGCGCATGGGTGATCATCCCATCAGCTCGGACAGCTTCCTCGGCGAACCAGCGGAAAAATTCTGCTGCATAGGCCGCCTCGCCCATAGCGTCAGCCCGAGCTTTTCCATTTTCCAAAGTGATTAACCGCGCAAATTCTTCCAGTCGCGCTGTCATCAACTCCCAAGCTCTTCGCAGGACTTCTGATCTGTGCCTTGGTGTTTGCGCAGCCCATATCACCATGGCAGCTTCGGCCGCATCCAACGCCGCGTCTGCGTCTGCGATATCGGCAGAGGCTACGGAGGCAATCACCTCCTCTGTGGCCGGGTTGAGCACATCGAAACGCTCTTGACCTGAGCCCTCCTGCCAAAGTCCATTAATATAGAGGTTCGTGTAGTCCATGGTTCATACCTTTTAGATCAAAGCAAATGGCGAAGCGGTTGCTCCATCCGACCTGCGAATTCAGTTAAAAAAGAAAGGGCTGCATCAGCACTCATTTGGCCTGCGCCGCATTCGAATGTGAACGAAAATTGGTCTCCTTGGCTTAGGATGGTGAGCGTTGGCAGCCCATCCGAACAATTTTCAATCGAACTGATCGCAGATTGGCGCAAATCTTGAATGAGGATTTGCGCCTCAATATTAGCCTGATCTGGCAGAGCCTTGCCCAACCCAATACCGTGAGGATTGCTGAAGAGCTGAGTTTTCGAAAAATGCCTATACGCAACAATGATATCCGAGCCGCCAGACGCCCATGCGCCAGCGGCAAGACCAGAGATAACGGCACCAGTGGTTGGGCCAGCGGACTTTTGTGAGACAAAAGACATAATTTCACCAAACGGTACAGCACTGATCTGTGCGGTCAGTCGACGCAAGGCTGGTGCACCAATAGACACAGGAGTGTTGGCCGATATATTTTCAAGCTCCGCTAAATCTGAAACATGGAAAGGCTGGACATGGCCAGCCTCGACCAGTTTTTGCAAATCCAACCCACGCTCATGCGCCAAACGGCGCGTTTTGGGGGATGCCAGAATGCGACCAGATTTGGGTTGAAGCTGGCTTTTCTCCGTGCGTTTGCGATCTCCAGGTGGCGGTGCCACCGGCGATTGCGTGGCCGGCAAAGACGGCTCAGTCACCGGTGTTAGTACGTCGCCGCGCGTACGTTGGACGGGGGTTTCAGGTTTTACAGAGCTGATAATAGCAACATCATGGCCCACGGGAACATCTTCCCCAGCCGCTGCGAGGAGGGCGGCAACGAAGCCGTCAAAGCCTGCGGTGACTTCCATAGTGCTCTTATCTGTTTCAACTTCAAAGAGAACCTCATCCGCCGACACCGTATCCCCAGGCTGCTTTAGCCAATTGACCAAAAGCCCAGTATCCTGTGTCATGCCAAGTGCAGGCATGATTACAGATTGTCCTTCAGGAAGCGCGTCTTCCTTTGCGGCAAATTGAGGCGGCTGTTCCTCGGCCACCGAGGCAATCGGCACCGCCGCATCTTGCGATGCCGCGATGACTGCAATCACCTGTCCAACAGGCACCTCATCACCGGACTTAGCAGAAATTTGAGTGAGGAAACCCGCATGTCGGGCCTCTACCTCCATAGTGGCCTTATCCGTTTCCACTTCAAAAAGCGCGTCGCCAATCGCAACCGCATCCCCAGGCTGTTTGAACCAACTCACGAGAAGGCCGCTGTCTTGCGCCATGCCCAGCGCCGGCATNATCACATCATGAGACATTTATCATCTCTCCAGCCATCAGTCTCCTGGCGACCGCGACAACGCCTTCTGGCGTTGGCACCGTTATATCCTCTAGCGCTGGTGAAAACGGAATTGGTACATCCATAGCGCCCATGCGAATGACTGGTCCATCTAGATGATAAAATGACTGTTCCATAATCCGGGAAGCGATCTCTGAGGTGATTCCGAAAGATTGGTGGCCCTCATCTATCACGATACAGCGGCTGGTTTTCCGCACAGAGGTATTGATTGTATCCATATCCAAAGGCACGATGGTCCGCGGGTCGATAACTTCTGCACTTATGCCCTCTACGGCAAGGATTTCGGCCGCCTTTTCAGCCACCTGCACCATAGAGGAGGTACCAACCAGTGTTATATCCGAACCTTCGCGTTTGACGTTGGCAACACCGAACGGGATGAGAAATTCCCCCTCAGGCACCTCGGCCTTATCTTGATACATCAACTTATCTTCGAAAATTACCACCGGGTTATTGTCTCGAATAGCGGTTTTTAGAAGGCCTTTGGCCTCCAAAGCCGACGACGGCATGGCAACTTTGAGACCAGGAATATGAGCCACGATCGCGTGCAAAGACTGGCTGTGTTGCGCCGCAGAGCGCCGCGTAGCCCCCATATTGGTGCGCAAAACCAGGGGAACATTGAGCTTGCCACCTGACATATAGTGGGTTTTTGCGGCCTGGTTGCAGAGTTGNTCCATGATCAAAAATATAAAATCGCCAAACATAAGATCCACAATTGGCCGGCTACCGGTCATCGCAGCGCCCACAGCAATGCCCATAAATCCCGGCTCGGCAATGGGCGTGTCAATCACCCGATCCGTGCCAAATTCTTCAACCAAACCTGATGTAATCTTAAACGGCGTACCCGCTTCTGCAACATCTTCGCCAATCAAAAAGATTGTCTCATCGCGGCGCATTTCTTCCGCGATCGCTTCATTTACTGCGGTGGAAAGAGTTATTTCACGCATTATGCGGTCTCCACGAATACATGCATATCGACTTCCGTCGCATCTGGATATTTTGCCTCAAGCGCATAGGCGACGGCGGTGGCCGCATCAGCTTTGATTTCAGTNTGAATTGCATCCAAGTCCTCTTGGGTGCTGAGGCCTTCGTCGGTCAACCATTTGCCAAAATTTCTGATAGGATCTCGAGNTTCATGCCATTGTTTTTCTTCATCTTTAGCGCGATAATATTCACGGTTAATATCGCCAACATGGTGTCCATGATACCGGTAAGTTTCGAGTTCAATAAAAAACGGTCCCTCGCCCTTGCGGCAACGCGCCACCAATTTTTGCGCCAAATCATTAACGGCCAAGACATCTTGACCATCAACTTTGAAGGCCTCGATCCCAAAGGCTTCTGCTCGGGCGGTGATGGAGCCGGCAGCAATTTCATCCGTACGGGTATATTCAGAATAGCCATTGTTTTCGCACGCGTAAATGACCGGAAGCGTCCAGAGCGCCGCCATATTCATCACCTCATACATCAAGCCCTGCGCCGTCGCTCCATCTCCAAAAAAGCAGACGGTGACATCATCACGCCCCAAACGTTTGGCCGAGAGCGCCGAACCTGTCGCAATCCCCATAGAGCCACCAACAATCGCATTCGCACCAAGGTTCCCGTTGGATTGATCGGCAATATGCATCGAGCCGCCCTTGCCGCGGCAATAACCCTCTTCCTTACCCAAAAGTTCACAAAACATCTGTTTAAAATCTGCGCCTTTAGCCACACAATGCCCATGTCCGCGATGAGTTGAGGTTATTTTGTCAGTGACCTTCAAGGCTTCACAAATCCCTACAGCAACGGCCTCCTCTCCCGAATACATATGGGTCAGGCCCGGCATTTTAGCGGAGAGGTACAGCTGATTTGCCTGATCTTCGAAACAGCGGATCCGCACCATTTGACGAAACATACGCAGGTATTCGTCGCTATTATTCTTCGGATTAGTTGGGCTCATAGTCTGGTTCTCATTAAAATGGCCTGGACCAGCACTCTGGTCCAGGCAGTTGGGGAGTTTAGTACCGATTGGCAATTGGAAGTTCTTCTGCGGGGAATAGACTGATGACCTCACAGCCATTTTCCGTCACAACCACTTCCTCTTCAATCCGCGCTGCCGAATAGCCATCTGTAGCGGGACAGTAGGTTTCCAAGGCAAACACCATGCCGGTTTTGATCTCCATTGGGTGATCCATGGAAACAGCACGGCTAATTATCGGCCTCTCATGTAGTGCCAAGCCAAGACCGTGACCGAATTGCAGACCAAAGGCCTGATCTTCATTCGCGAACCCTAACTCTTGCGCTGTTGGCCAGACCGCAGCAACCTTATCGGTGGTAACACCCGGTTTGATCATCGAAATCGACGCATCAATCCATTCGCGGGCCTTTGTATAAGCATCCGTCTGCGACGGCGTTGCGCGGCCAACATTGAAGGTTCGGTAATAACAGGTGCGGTAGCCCTGATAAGACTGCAGAATATCAAAAAATGCCTGATCGCCTGGGCGGATCAACCTATCAGTGAAGTTATGCGGATGCGGGTTGCAGCGCTCACCTGAAATAGCATTGATAGCCTCAACGTCGTCCGATCCCATCTCATAAAGCATCTTGTTCGACAGGGCGACGATATCATTNTCGCGGATGCCTGGTTTTAGTTCCTCGTAGATCATGTGGTACACGCCATCCACCATCGCTGCCGCTTGGGTCAATAGTTGGATCTCATCGGTGTTTTTGATCTCACGAGCTGCCAACATGATTTGCTGACCATCAACCACGTTGAGGCCTTCCTGCTGCAATGCGTGGAACATTGCGGTTTCGGCGTAATCCACACCAACGGGCATGTCAGCCATACCTGCATCGCGGATTAATCCAGCGATTTGCTTGGCATATTTTTTCATTAAGCCAAATTCTGGCGGAATGGTCCCACGCATGCCAACAACACCAGCCAAGCAATGGCTAGGTTCGAGCCAATCTGAATGCCGTTTATGATGCTCAGCCGCTGAACCAAAATCCCAAACGTAGGGGCTGTCGTCACCGGTCAGCAAGCAGAACCGGCACATCTTGTCCCGTTCCCATTCGCCAATCTTGGTCGCCGAGACGTAGCGAATATTGTTGACATCGAACAAGAGCAAAGTGCCAGCATTCGAGTTTTGCAAAGACTGGCGTGTTCGCGCCAGGCGGTAGCGGCGCAACCGATCGTGATCTATACGACGCTCGAAATCAACCGACATATGCCCATGCGCTGGCAGCTTATCGCGCCATTCCCAATTGGGCTCAAGATCCATCGGGGTGAGTAAGTTCGGCATTAAGGCATTGCCCGGACGTTCTGACATGGAAGTCTCCTTTGAGGGTCGGCACCCTCGACGAGCGAAGGCTAATAATGCCCGCGCCGGCGCATCAACGCATCGGCACGGTTTTGTGAATTCATCAAAGCTTCGTCGATGGACTTAACACCAACCAACATGTCGTGCATTTCCTCACCAACGATGGCGATAATGTTAGAGATTTCTGGAACTGGCGGCCGCGGCCACATCTGCAAAACACCGAAACGCGCCATTTCATCCACCTTGGAAATTACCGGTGAAATTTTGCTCACTTCAGGGTCCATGCTGACGCTAAATCGCGGCGAAACCAGGCTCCCATTCTCTATATAAAGCTTTATCGCCTGAGCAGATGAAAGCGACGACAAAGCTGTCCAAATTGGATCAATTCTATTTTCAGCTACGTTGGAAGGTATCGCCAAAGCATATCCACCCAGAGGTGCCAGAGGTCTCGAGTTCAATCCCGATGGAAGGGGCAAATATTCTGTCACGCCATGCGCTGGGGAAGCTGAATTCAGCTCGAACATTGGTGCCAAAAGTGTCGCGCAGTAGGCCATACCAACTTCACCATCGGCATAGGCCCGTGCGCGCTCATACCACGACATACTCAAAATATTGCTTGGAGAGAAGCTCAGCAATTCAAGCAAATAAGCAGCCGTATCACGGGCAGCAGGAGTATTGAACATCGGCCGGAAGTTTTCACCCTCAACATTCACGCCATCAAAACCGTTTGCTGTCGGCCTCAAGTTGATCGCCGGTTGTCCAAAAGCCGCCATGCTGAACAAAAACGAATGGCCAAGTGGTGTTCCTCGCGCTGCATTCCACGCGATACCAGACATATTCCGCACCCGGCTGTGAAAAGTTTTAGCCGCTAAAAGAGTGTCTTGCACAGTGCGCGGAACATCCAAATCAAACTCATTTAGCAAATCCCGACGACATACCAGCAAATCTGGTGTGGTCTGAACTGGAATGCCAAATTGTTCCCCCTTATATTGCGCGCTCGCCATCGCCTCGGGATGAAAATCGGAGGTGTCGAAACTAGATTTCGCAATTAGATTATCAACCGGCAGAAAACGACCCGCCTGGGCCATTTCGCCAAACCATGGCAAGTCACACGCGATTAGGTCATAAGATGACCTCTCACTGTTTGAATTTCTGATGATCTCTTCGCGGAGCCGGTCAATGGAGAGCGCGCGACTTTGAATTGGTACGCCCAAAATGGATTCAAATTGTTTTTTAAGAACATGCATTGCCAAGAAAGTTGGATCCGCATGTACCAGAATTCTAAGCTCTTTTTGAAGCGGTAATTTACTGGAGAGCACGCTTGGCGGATTAATGACATTGCCCCGTTGATAGGACGCACCGTAAAAATAGCCGCCTCCCTGTCCAGACATCGACAGCCCGACCGTGCTACCAATGAGTGAATGCACCCGCCGTGCGTATTCCTGCCATTCCTGGATCAACTTGTCCGAAGGATGCAGCGAAAAGCTCTTGCCCGTGACCGTCCGGACCCGCCGAATTATCAACCCACGTTTTTCAATGTCACTGATGGCTCGAATGGCCGTGCCATAGGTAAGACCGGAGCTTTGCGCCAAAGAAGAACTGGTCGTCAACTTGCCTTCAAGGTGATTGCGCAATAGCGATACAAAAAGCTGTGTTTCGTCATAGCCTGTTTTTATGCTCAATGCGCGACGCGTTTCTTGATCTAGCTGTTCTACAAAATCAAGAAATCGAGACATTTCCTCGCTCGAAGCACCAAAACTATACCCGCGATCTTGGGTCTCAAACGGACCTTCCGGACGGTTTTTATGTTTGGAATATGACAATGTGGCGCCCCAAGCTGTTCAGGACGCCACGTTAGATAATTTTAAAATAAAAGGATCAAGCAAAAATATCCAAATTGGACAAAAATCTATCCAGATCGGATCCTCTGTCGCCTCGCCGTCAAAAGTTTTGCCATACGATCTGTATCTGCCAAGATCTGTTTGCGCCGCTGACTCTCATCAAACACGCGCGAGCCAGTTTGAAACATAATCACAACAATCAACAAAATACCAAGATAGAGCTGCACCATGAATGCCGGTGTCACGTTGAAAACCAGTCCTGTGTTAAGGAAGTTCACGGTTAGTGTGCCGATGGCCGCACCAATAACACCGCCCTTACCGCCGAGGATGCTTACACCGCCGATAAAAGCTGCCACAGTTCCAGCCAGCAAAACATACTGCAGGCCCAATGCCTGCGCTGTACCGGAACGAAGACCAATGATGGCCCCGCCCAATCCGGCGCAAAGACCTGAAATTGCGAAGACGATTATCATCGGGCGTTTTAAGCTCACGCCTGCTGCAACAGCTTCTTTACGGGCGCCACCAATGGCGTAAATTTCGCGTCCATATTTGGTGAAATTCATGAACAAAGCTACCAGTATGAACATTGCAATTACAAGCAAGCTGGCCGGCGAAAAATACCCCAGCATTTTTGTTGAAATGAAATCTGGCACACGAAAATCAGTTAGCATGACGGTTTTCTCTTCCGCCGCAAACAACGCAACGCCACGCAAAAGCATGAGTGTTCCGACGGTCAACACAATCGCGCGAACCCGCAGGTAAGCGATAAAGTATCCTTGAATCATCCCAATCGTAGTGGAGACTATCAAGGCAATCATCAGAGATGTCGGCGCGCCCAGACTGTCGGTGAACCGCACCGTTATCACAGCGGCCAGCGCCGCATTCGATCCAATTGAAAGATCAATTTCTCCAGCAATTATGCAAAGCGTCAGGGCCAAGCCAACCAAACCGAGGACTGCAAAACGTTCCATAATGGCAAATCCGGTGCGATGAGTGGCGAACAATTCATTGGTCATGGCAAAATAGCCATATACACAGCCACTGAGCAATATTGCAAAAGCGAGGTCCGGATTTGAAACAATCCAATTTTTGAGTTTTGTCATTGCCTTAATTCCTATTCTTCTGCTCGGCTACCACGGCGCACAAGTGCGAACACCATGATGCTAAAGACAATCATCAATCCGACGGCCAATACGCGTGGACCGCTATTAAAGCCATGAAGCACCATCATGTTATCAACCGTTGAAATGAATACAGCACCCAGGCTGGACCGCAGAGTCGATCCGTAGCCCCCCATGATTGAGTTCCCTCCCACCATGACCGTCGCAATTACCATAATGGTCATATCGCCAGAAGATCCGAATTCAGACGAGAAATAATTCACATGCGCGCTCGAGACTTGCGCCGAAAAGGCCACGGCGACAAAGGCCGAACAGACCGAGGCGATGATACATACCTTGATGGCCATAGCGAAATTTTCGTGCCCGGTGGCTCTGCCAGCCGCGCGATTGGCACCGATCAGATACACTTGGCGCCCAAAACTCGTTTTACGCAGAACCAGCTCTGCAACGACTGCAATGATTACAAAGGCAATGGTGATATTAGGCAAACCAAAGGTTGAGCCCGTTCCCAACCACTCCGCTCCATGAGGCCGCCGGAAGGAGACTACAAGGTTGTCACTCCACCAACTGCCGATGCCAAAGAACAGTCCGGCCGCCCCGAGGGTCACAACGATTGGGTTGCCCCCCAGACCAATCAACAGGCCTTGTACAGCGCCGGCGACAGTGGCGATGGCCATTGTGATTAAAAAGGACATCGGAAAACCAAGGCCCGCCGCCATGCAAGTTGCAAAAGCGATAATGGCCAAAGCCGCGGTCTCCTTCATCGACAGCAAAAAGAAATTGCCCGAGAGTGTTACAAAAGTCAGGCCAATGGCCATAATGCCCACAATGGCGGCATCGCGAATGATGGTTTTGAAGTTAAACAAAGTCAGAAAGTTAGGCGCCGTCGCTGCGCCTATGATGCACACTGCCATAAAGATCAAAACCAAAGCTATTACTAAAGCAGAATGATCGCGGGCAATGCGCTGAACAAAATTTGGATTGTTTGTTGTGGTTGCACTGATCATACCGTTTGCCCCTCTTGCAAGCCTGTCTCATCGAATGGATCAGTGATTTCTTTTAAAATCGCGGCGGCGGTCATGTCTTCCAATGCAATTTCGCCAACTTGAATACCACGGTAAATCGTGATCACCCGATCCGGTAGATTTGTAATTTCTTGAATGTCTGTTGAGGCTACGACGATTGCGGCGCCTTCGTCAGCAAGCTCACGCAATTTTTGATAAATTTCGGCCCGCGCGCCGACATCCACCCCACGGGTCGGTTCATTCACAAGGATAATGTCTGGATTGATGGCGAGCCATTTCGCGAGAGCCACTTTCTGCTGGTTGCCGCCGCTCAAAACGCCAGCTTCTTGCGGCAGGCGCGCGGGATCTACAGTGAATTTAACAGCATTATCCGTGACCATCTCCAGCTCAGAACGGCCAGATCGCACGCCCCAAGTAGAGATGCGTTTAAGCGCAGCCGACGACAGGTTGTCAGAGATGGGACGGCCCAAAAACAATCCGTCATGTTTGCGGTCATCCGAGCAATAGGCAATCCCAGCGTCAATGGCCTCTTTAGGAGTCTTAGGCAGGAAATTGCGGCCTTTAAAAACAAGATTGCCATCACGGGTCTGTGTCGCACCCGCAATTGCCGCCAGGATGTCGCCAGTACCACTACCAAGCTGACCTGCTAGGCCTAGGATTTCACCCGGGTAAATATCAAAAGAGATTCTCTCTAAGAAGCGGTCTGGCCACAGGTCCTGCACCTTCATCATCGGCACGCCGCCCGGTTGTTTAGCAACTCGTGCTGGGAACATATTGTTCAACTCGCGCCCAAGCATTAACTCAACCAAGCTGTTCACATCCAATTCAGCTGCTTGTCGCGGCTCTTGGCTTTCACCGTCACGCAAGACAATGATGCGGTTTGAAATTTTAAAAATTTCATCCATGCGATGGCTGACATAAACGATAGATTTTCCGCGTTTTGCGAGGCGGTTCACCATATCCAATATACGAATAGAGTCAGACTCGCCCAGAGCGGCGGTCGGTTCGTCCAAAATCAGCAATTGTGGATCGTGAGCCAGCAAACGCGCGACTTCGATCAAATGTTGTTCGCCAACAGATAGACGATCGGTCGAGATACTAGGATCAATATGTCCCAAACCAACCTCTTCCAAAAAGGGTTTGGCCATTTTGGATAGGCTTCGTTTCGTCGCGAAGGTTGGAACCTTATCACCAGCAAGAAAAATATTCTCTGCCACACTCATCGTTTTAATGAGGCTGAGTTCCTGCTGAGCCACAGCAATCCCTGCACGCTCGGCCTGAATCGGGCTGGTGAAATGCAGAGCCTTGCCATTCAATTCATANTCGCCAGTGAAACCACTGTCGAAACCACTGATGATCTTGACCATCGTTGATTTTCCAGCGCCATTTTCTCCAACAAGCCCGATGACCTCCCCAGGCATAATTTCAAAATTCGCCCCCTTCAGGGCTTGAATGGCACCATAAGAACGTTTGATATTTGTAAGCTTTAAGAGCGGTTGCATGTGGATATTCCGATGCATGAATTTAGCGGGAAAAAACCAGAAGCAAAAGGCTTTTGCTTCTGGTCATGTTTTAACGCCTGAAAGGCTTTTTATGGAAACTTACCATGCACCAGAGCAAAGTTCTTCGATGCTGTAGAGTTTGCCATCAAAACCGCGCAGAGCAGTCGTTTCAATGGTCTCTTTGGTGACCGATGGGTTTGGTGTAAAGTTGATGTAGTTTTCCAACTTGCCTGTTGCCAAGTATTCTTCCACCAATTTGATCGCCAATTGCCCTTCATGCAAAGGAGATTGCAACGTTGTGCCAAATTGCTTACCCTCTTCGATCAACTGCTTGTCACCGTTACAAACGGTGCCCACAGCAATCACGTCTTGGCCCATGACCATACCAGCTTCTTCCAAAGCCTTAATCCCACCGGTTAGGATTGCGTCGTCCATACCATACACGAAATCGATACTTTGGCCTTGAAGCGCTGCGATCATTTTTGCCGCACCCTTATAGCCGTTCGCTTGGCCAAAACCTTCGTCCACGTCACCGATAATGGTCAAGTCGGAACCGGCAATTGCCTCTTTAAAAGCATTGATGGACAAATCATAACCACCATAGCTGTGAGGGTATGACAAGGCCAGTACGTTAAAGCCAGTACCACCGGCAGCCTTCTTAGCTGCGGCGGCTTCACGCATCATATAGCCTGCGTTTCGCGCCCGCAGACGATCGTCAGGACCGGCATAGCCGAAGATATATTGCTTATCTTGATCGTTTGGCAGCTGGTTGATCTTTAATACTGGCACGCCAGTCTTTGCCAGCGCTCTAAGTGAGCCCAAGCCCGCCACGGCGTCAGATGGCCACCAAATGAAGACGTCTGGCAGTTGGCCGGCAGCCAAAACTTGTTGAACTTGCTGATCTTGCTCAGCTTGGTTGAATTGGTTTTCAAAGACTTTTATGTCAAACCCTTTCAACTCTGCAGTCGCCTTAATACCCTTGATGAACTTGCCAATATAGGCTTCGCCAGCCGGACCGTTAAACGATACGATAGATCCTTCTGCCCAAGCCGAAGTGGCAGTCATCGTTAGCGCAACAGCCCCAGCAGCAAATGAGCGATATAGTTTTGTAAAATTATTCATGGCTTCCTCCCTTGGATGAATCGTTTTGATCCATCGATGCCCCGAGAACGTCCCAAATCTTCTATACTTTTATAACGGCATGTTTGTCCAACTTGGACAGGTTTGACTCAATTTGGATATTTTGGCGATTTCATCAGTTGCGTTCAATTGGGAATGTCAATTTGGATTTGTGATGAATTGGAGAAACTAATGGACCCGAACCGCCTAAATGGAAAGAATTGCCTTATAACAGGCGCAGCTCAGGGTATGGGAGCTGCCATTGGTGAGTATTACGCAGCGCAAGGCGCCAACGTCTGCCTTGGCGATGTAAATCTTGCGGGTGCTGAAGAAGTGGCGATGCGCATAAATGCAGCCGGAAATGGAAAGGCCATCGCTGTCAAACTCGACGTAACCAGCCGCGCCGACAATGCCTCCGCAGTCGACGCCACCGTTGCAGCGTTCGGTTCGCTGAACGTAGCCTTGCTGAATGCCGGTATTAACAAGCCCAAGTTTTTCATGGATATTGATGAGGACAACTGGGACAGCATCATGAACGTGAATGCCAAAGGCCAGCTGTTCGGCATGCAGGAAGCGGCGCGCCAAATGATCAAACAGGGGCCAGAAGCAGGGCCTTATAAATTAATAAATGTAGGATCGATCTTGTCGCGGGCCGCTTTTGACGACGTAATTCCCTACTCATGCTCGAAACATGCCACCCTCGCACTGATTACCGGCGGTGCGAAAGCCTTGGTGGACCACAATATCACCGTGAACGGATATGGCCCAGGCGTTGTGCGCACAGAACTCTGGGAACAGCTCGACAAGGATCTTGTTGAAATCGGGAAATTTGAAAAGGAAGGCCAGTCCATGGATTCCTTGGCAGAAAACATGATCCTCATGAAGAGATATTCATATCCAGAAGATGTGGTGGGTACAGCAGGTTTCCTAGCCAGCTCGGATTCGGATTACATGACCGGCCAACTAATCATGATTGATGGCGGCATGATAATGCAATAAACGGCGCCACTTTTGACAAATTTTAGGGGCCGGATCTAGATGATCGGCCCCTTTTTTATGGCATTTGTGGAAATGGTGCTGTCAGACGAAAGAGAACTCGCATCAGATTGCTAGCGCAGCCTGAATCTATGCGCTCAATAATTGGCGCCACTCAGTAAGAGCAGCGGTTCTATTAAGGTGAATTGCAAGTGTTTTTCACCCCTAAACGAGATAGACCAACGTTATTCGCTTTAACGAAGCTAAAGCGGAAACCGAACGTACAGCATCACAGCCCGGCGGATGATCTCTGGGCTCGTTTTAAAGTACCTGAATGGGGAGTGTTTTGTCATTTGTGGTTTCTACAAATACACCCTGCTCGCTTCAACCGAGTTTAATCTGACAGTACCTAAATATAAGTTTTCTATGTCATGGGGTTGTCAGGTAGATCGGGCTTGTCCACGCTACATGTCCATCTTCGAAAGTCACGCGTAGATAGAGGCAGCGCTCTTCTCCTTTGATCAGCGGTAGGCGAAGGTGGTCTTGAATTGTTGCGACAAGCTGTTCGTCAGGCAGACGCGTGATCCGAATAGCTTTGCCGAGGCCGCCGAGATCGTAGACCATATCCTCTGTGCCCAACTCCGCCATATCTACTTGGAATTCAGAATCGTTGTTGCGCAGCTGCAAAAAGCCGCCTGTTGTGTCATCCAGCCAGACATCGACTGCGTGAAACCCTCCAGTGGTGACATTCTCCCAATGAACGGTGTTGCCGTCGACCTCAACGGTGCTGTCAGGATTCCAAAAATTGATCGGCGATACTTTCTGAACGGCGGCCGACACTGCTGTTACTGTCATGTTCCAATTGACCAGACGCCCCCGGCCCCTGTACTCGGCGCCTTCGCACTGGATCCGAAGGCGCCGCCCGGCCCTTCGTTTTTCGGGCTCAGTCAGAATGCGTTTCAGAAGGTGCACACCATCCCTGATATCGATCCGTTCGATCCCGACATGGGCAGAAATATCAAACTGCAGTTCGGCCTCGGAGTTGGAGCAGGTCACGATGTCGCCGATTTGCGCTGTCGTGACCGTTTCACTTTCAGCATCCGAAATCCGCACGATGGCATCGGTCAGATGCGGGACGCTAACGTCGATAAAAGGACGGCAGCCTGTGGATGCGTAATGGCGGCGGCGGCGGAAGGCAGCAAACAGACTGTCACGGTCAAGCGACGGCATAAGGTGACAGGTCAGCCCTCCCATCGAGCCGAATTTTCCCGCGCCGGGATAGCTTGCGCCAATACGTCCCTTGTGCCCGTCCGACGCGGCAACAATGCCGACACGGTAGCCAGCCTTGAGTGCATCTTCAAAGATCCAGTCGAATGTTCCCCAAGCGGAGTGCACTTCGACCGAAGGTTCCAGTTTGGCATCATGGGCAAAGGAAATATCGGCATAGCGCCCGCCGACGTGAGCGACAACCAGAGCGTCTTCGTCTTTGAGATGAGCGAACAGAGCCTTGGCGTCGAGGCAGACATTTTTGTCTGTTGAATCTTCCATGACAAGTGAACGTTGTGCGCGGTAAATCGGTCTTCCTTCGGTTCGATACCAGACATTATGATCGCCTCCGACAGATGTGTTGCCTGACCACTCATAGCCCGGCACGGCCAAATAACGGCCCGGTTCATCAAATTCTGCGGTAAGCTGGTTCAACTCCGCCCAGAACGTATCGGTGATCTGAAAATCATTGCCTTGATGCCCACAAATGTCGATCAGGGCCTTATCGCGGCCAAAAGCGAAATACTGTCGCGCAGTGTTAGTGCCCACTGTCTCGCCGCTTTGACCGTGCATATCCGACCAATAGTGCCGCATTTCGCCATGATCCGTACTGCGTAAAGTGTTTGAGCGGGCGACGACCGTGCCTCTGTCATCAATCATCTCGACAAACAACTCTCCCGCGCTTGCCACATTTAGCCCGTCAAGGCGAAGTACGCCTTCTGTGCTATCGGCCATCGAAATACGCTCAGGTAAGCCTTTGACCGGGCGCGATGGGTGCAGCCTGTAACTGGCATTATCTGCCTCGGTTGGGTTGCCCCAGCGGTCCTCAGCTTTCAGCCCAAGTGCAAACATATCGTTCACGGTGCGTAGGGTAGGCAGAATCGCAACATGCCTCGCGGCTAGGCCGGGAATCAGTTCAATCTTCGGCTGCTGCTCGTACGGCAGGACAACAAAATCATATGTTGCGAAAGCATCCACATGGAACCGATATTCATGAGAAAATTCACGAAAGGTCTGCATCCGAAGGCCCGGCGACCCTTGAGATCGATCCCCCAACTGGACGGTGATAGTATCCCCCGCCGACAGAAAGTTGAGGCATTGGATATGCAGTGTGTTTCCCCATGGCCGGATGTTGCTGTTCTTGCGATACGACACATTCAGCCGCGCCCCGTTCGACGCAGTGATCGTTGTGTATCCAGGGGCTTTGGGGTCGTCGAATTGGGGTGACGTTTCGTCAGAGGCTGAACGGATCGAAATCTTCAAGCTACCCAGATCATCAATGCCGAAATGCCCGGCGGTATAAGTCAAGTTCAATGTAGTCCATTCGCCACACACCAACGGTCGGTCCACATTCACGGTGGCTGTGCCCATCAAATCGGGGCGGTAAGTGCTAAACGGCATATCGAGGCTCTTTCTTACGCAATGTTTTCAGACCGAAACAGGCACGCAAAGTCAGTTTACGCCGCGTAACCATGTACCGGATGCCTTGAAACTATACTATTAAAGAGATTCAAGAAAATCGAATTATGCAAACTATAATCCCGTAAATTAGAAGGATATAGGTGTGGTGGCTAAGATGGATAAGATGCTATGATGTGGGAGTTGAGCCGATTTTGGTGCACTTACATGCAATACAAATCGGCGATACCATTCTTCGAATAAATGCAAGATATAATCGAATAATTCTACTTTTGAGGACATAACTTCACTGCTACTCTTCAAAAATAGTGCAGAGCGCTCGATTCCGAGCGCTCTGGAGTTTGGAGAAAATTATGCATAGCCCTAAACTAAGAATCGCCCTTGCAGCGTTTGCCATTTCATTGGCGGGATTCATGCCGGTGGCGCCAGCTTTCGCAGACAAATCCGACGACACTCTCAGAGTGGCCCTACAGATCGAAATAGCCAACCTTGACACGTATTACGACTCGGCTGGTTCAGTTTCTTTGTTGAGCCGACATATATGGGACAGCCTGACCTATATAGATCCGGCCACCAGCGAACTGGTTCCGTTATTGGCGGAGTCCTACAGCTTTCCCAATGACAAGACCCTCGATCTGACCCTGCGCCAAGGTGTTACTTTTCATGACGGCAGCGCGTTTGATGCAGATGATGTGGTTTACACGCTCAACTGGATTACCAACCCTGACAGCAAAGTCAAAACCATTGCAGATCGCAAATGGATTGGGTCAGTCGAGAAGATTGACGCAAACCATGTGCGTATTCACATGACAGCGCCGAACGCGATGGCGCTACGTTTCCTGACCAGCTTCCCGATCTATCCATCTGGCATCTATGATGTTGATGGCGTCGCAGCGATGAATATCCACCCTATCGGCACGGGCCCCTATAAAGTCGCCAGCATGGAAACGGGCAATGAGTATGTGCTCGAACGCAACAATGCTTATTTCGCAGGCGGTCCCAAGGCCACGCCAGCGATCAAGACCCTGCTGGTGCGTATAATCCCAGACGGCTCAACCCAAATCGCAGAGATTGTGAGTGGAGGTCTGGATTGGATTTATAAAGTTCCCGCAGATCAAGCGTCTGAAATGGCTGGCTATAATGGCCTTGTTGTTTCAAGCGAGGCCACCTCGCGCCTGTTCTACATGCTTATGGATGCAGCCGGTCGCAACGGTGAGGATTCACCTTACAAAAACATTTTGGTCCGTCAGGCTATTGCGCATGCTATTGATCGTCAGGCCATGGTCGATGCCTTTGTTAAAGGTTCGGCGCAGGTGCAAGACGCTTTCTGCTTTTCTGGCGATTTTGGTTGCCCGCAAGATACGGTTCGCTACGATTACGATCCAGCAAAGGCGCGCACCTTGCTGGCCGAGGCTGGCTATCCAGATGGTTTTGAAACCAACCTATCGGGCTGGCGCGACCGACCCTATGTCGAGGCCATCATGAACTTCCTTGGCGAAGTGGGCATCAAAGCTGAAATCAACTACGTCAAGCTTGCGCCGCTCAAGGAGGAGTGGTTCGCTGGTCAGCGTCCACTGATTTATGGCTCGATCGGCTCACAAGTCGCAGATGTCGGCAATTTCGTGCCTGCATTCTTTGGTTTGACCTCGCGTGATCTGGCCCAGGACAGCGAAGTCGCTGGGTGGATTAAACAGGCCAACATGACTACTGATGTTGAGGCACGCCGTGAACTGCTGCATATGGCGCTGCGTAAGGTTGCGGCCGAGGCCTATGCGCTGCCGCTGTTCTCGGACAACATGAACTATGCAGCGTCTGGCGATCTGGAATTCGTAACTGACGCGGGCGGTAACCCACATTTCTATCTGGCGCATTGGAAGTAAGCCCATAAGCGTAGAATAATAACGGCGCCGGTCATTCTGGCGCCGTCTTGCGTTCCGCATCCTGCGGCCGCACCATCATGCAACGGAGGTTGCCGTGCAATTCGCAGTTGAGATACAAGAGAATACAGAGGCGCAGATGCGCGATGGCACCACCCTTCGCGCCGATGTGTTCCGTCCGGCTGCCGACGAGAAATTCCCGGTTCTGATCAGCCGCACCCCCTATGACAAGACCAGACCGATCTACCAACGCGTGGCCCGTTTTATGGCTACGCAAGGCTATATCTGCGTCTTGCAGGACATCCGTGGACGGTATCGTTCAGATGGCAGCTTTCATATGGCGCGCAATGGTCGCCACATGACAAAGGATGCTGAAGATGGTTTTGACTCAATCGAATGGGCGGCGGGACTGCCCGGCTCTGACGGCAAGGTCTGCATCTGGGGGCATTCCTATTCGTCTTGGTCGAGCTGGATGGCGGCCCCGACTAAGCCACCGCATCTTGTCTCACTATTTGGCTCTGGCATGGCCGCGCGCATTCTCGACAACACCCGCGGTATTTTCGAAACCGGTCGGCGGCTGCACTGGATGTATCAGCAGGCTGCCGATACCCGCCGACGGGACGGCGACCTGAGCGGCCCTGAAAATCGCGATGAGGCGGATCTGCTTTGGTACGATGTCGAGCGGTACAAATGGATCTGGTTTCTGCCTCTGGGTGACATCCCCGATCATGCCTTTTCATCGCTAACGCCGCAGTTGAAAGATTACATGCGGATACAGGACCAAGAGACCTGGGGTTTTGACGAAATCCACCCAGATGTGGAGGTGCCAACCTGTTCCTTGACTGGCTGGTATGACCGGATAATCGGCGCGATCGAGCAGTATGAGGGGATGGAGGCCAATGGCCCTGAGCATCTGCGTGGCCAGCACCAGCTGATCGTCGGGCCTTGGGGGCACGGCATGGGAGCGTTGAAACGGCAGCAGGGCGTTATGGATTTCGGGCCCGAGGCTGAAACGCTTTACGAGGAATTGCTGCTTGAGTGGTGCGATCTGACATTGAAGAGGCTACAACCTGCGCCGAAACCGCCAGTGCGCGTTTTCATCATGGGTGAAAACCGCTGGCATTATGAACAGGAATGGCCGCCGGAACGCGCGGTTTATACCGAATACTTCCTGCATAGCGCCGGCACCGCCAATACCCTTTCAGGTGACGGGGTGCTTTCGGTCGTCCCCCCCGAGGACGAGGTCGCCGATAGCTACGCCTACGATCCGCGCGACCCAGTGATGAGCTTGATGAGCAAAGACGTCCAGATGGAACCGCGTTGGCAGACACCCAACGACCATCGGCAAGACGTGTTGGTTTACCAAACCCCGCCGCTGGACAAGGACATCCAGGTGACAGGCCCGGTGCGCTTGATCCTTTGGGCTGGCTGCGATGCGCCGGATACCGATTTCACCGCCAAACTGATTGACGTCGATCCAGAAGGACGGGCGGTCAATGTCACCTATGGCATATTGCGTTGTCGTTTTCGCAACGGGTTTGACACGCCCGCGTCCGCGCTTCAACCCGGTGAAAGCTACGAGTTAAATATTGCGCTTAATCCTACGGGGATCTTGTTTCGCGAGGGGCATCGCATCCGACTGGATGTGTCGAGCAGTGATTTCCCTAATTTCGATCGTAACCACAATACCGGGCGTGACTTTTGGTCAGACGTCGAATTACTGCCCGCCCAGCAGACCGTTTTCCACGATAAAACACGCCCGTCGCGGTTAATTCTGCCGGTTATTCCGCGCTGAACGGGCGAATGGACATAGAAGCAAACGTCGGATACACATTTCCAATAACGCAAAGGTGCGACCCTAACGCCGAGAAATTCGAACTATGAACCTCAAAAGCCTCCGCGTCTTTGTCAATGTTCTGGAGGAAGGCACGCTTGCCCAGGCCGCGGCAAAGATGAACCTAAGCCAGTCTGCGGCCAGCCGCCTGATACAGATTCTTGAGGATGAGTATCGCGTTACTCTATTTCACCGTCATAAAAAACGCCTTGAGCCCACCAGAGAGGGAGAGCAGTTTTACCCTGAGGCTCTGCGCCTACTGTCATCCATCGATGAGATCCCGGCGATGTTCCGGCAAATGAAAACCGAGAACATCACACCGCTGCGGATTATTTGCCACCCGCGACTCGTCAATGGTCTGGTTGTGCCCGCGATGATCCGTTTCGCCGGACTGGAACCCGAAGTGCGAATGAAACTGGAGGTGCATCCGCGTCGGCACCTTGGCCGCCGCATTCTGCACGATCTTTACGACATTGGCGTCTCCGCTTTGCCGCTGCCAGCAGATAGCATGCAACCGCATCACCTTGCCGAACTGGATGTCCAAGTGGTAATGAACAAAAATCACAGGCTCGCAGGGCGGCAGGATCTTTCGGCAGAAGACCTTGAAGATGAAAACTATATAGCGCTGGATGAAACGACATTGCTACGCAAAATGGTCGATGATGAGTTGACAAAGAACGGAAATTCTTTGTCTGTCATGCACGAAGTCTCGAGCAGTTCTGCTGCGTTGCGCCTGGTAATGGCTGGTTTTGGCTTCACGCTGACTGACCAGATCGCATTAGATCAAAATATGGTCGACCGCCTTGCATTCATTCCTTTGAAGCCGAATATTCGTGAGAAACTAGGTTATTTCGTTTCGCGGACGGCGAAACCGCACGCGTCACGCGATTTGTTTACGCGTTGCCTCAAAGAAGTCTGTACGGAGCTTGGTCTTTAAGGCGTAACCACATCAACAATTCGAATTTTCCGAAGTGCTAATTGCATAATTCAGCTTTCCAAATTTAACGACCCTAGCTTAATAAGAATGTAAGCAAATGAATAGTAAACCATGTCGTACGAGCGGAGTGTCGGAATTGGATCAACGTATAGCGATTTTTTTAGGTACGGTGGCCGCTGACTTGGGAAGTGCAGGTTTATTGCTATGTTAAAATTCCTGATCCGGCGTGTCCTTCTTGCGATGGCAGTAGCGCTTTGCGTCTCAATGCTCACCTTCGGTTTGCTGCATGTCGCAACCGATCCGGCAATCGCCATCGCGGGAGAGGATGCTTCGGCCGAGGAAATTGAAGTGCTGCGTGTGGCCTATGGGTTCGACCGGCCACTTTATGTGCAATATGCCGACTGGCTGTCCAATGCGGTGCAAGGGGATTTTGGCAAAAGCCCCTATTTCGGTTTAGAAGTTCGTACGCTCATAGCGGAGCGCTTGCCTGTGACGGCCAAACTTGGTGCATTATCTATTGTTTTTGCGCTTGTGCTTGGTATCCCGCTTGGCGTTATAGCCGCGGTTTACCCCAATACCTTGACCGATCGGCTAGCGCTGTCAGTGGCGGTCTTCGGGCAAGCGATCCCGAACTTCTGGTTTGGCCTTCTGCTCATCTATGTTTTATCCGTGCAGTTCCGGCTTTTGCCTGCCTCAGGTACCGAAGGGTTCGTCTCCTTCATCATGCCGATGATCGTTCTGGGAACCAATGCGGTGCCGGCGATCATGCGTCTGACGCGAACCGGAATGCTTGAGGTGTTGGGCTCTGACTACATTCGTACGGCCTGGGCCAAAGGCATGCTTCCACGACAAGTCTACGTCAAACATGCCCTGCGAAATGCCGTGGTGCCCGTGGTCTCGGTTGCTGCGATCCAGGCCGCTCATATGCTTGGCGGATCGATTGTGGTCGAGGCAGTTTTTGCGTTGCACGGGTTGGGTAGCCTTGCCTACGAGTCCATCCTGCGGTCCGATATTCCGACAATGCAGGCAATCATCATCCTGTTTTCTGGATTTTTCATAGTCTTCGCCGCTCTGTCGGACATCATCAATGCCTATATCGACCCTCGGATAAGGATCTCCTGATATGTCCACACACACAGATATAATAAGCGAAACGGTCCGAGAACCCGGGCCGTGGCGTTTGCTGGCAGGGCGGATGCTTGGACACAAAGGTGTAGTGATTGGCGGGGCTATCCTGATCCTAGTGATTCTGGCCGCACTATTCGCGCCGCTGCTAGCCCAACACGGTCCATTCCAGCAATCCTTAGCCGACCGCTTGCAGCCACCTTTCTGGATGAGGGGCGGCAGCGCTGACTATATTCTTGGCACTGACCACTTAGGCCGCGATTACTTTAGCAGGCTGCTGTACGGCGCGCGCGTGTCGCTGTTGATCGGTTTTACAACTGCGCTGATTTCCGGCACCATAGGCACGTTCCTTGGCATAATTGCAGGCTATTTTGGTGGCCGCACCGACTCGGTCGTAATGTTTCTAGTGACAATCAAGCTTTCGATCCCGACGATCCTTGTGGCTCTCGCGATAGTGCAGCTTGTCGGTGGATCATTGCAGACAGTGATCCTCGTCCTCGGTTTTCTCCTGTGGCATCAATTTGCCGTGGTTACCCGCGCAACTACCATGCAAATCCGAGGTATGGATTTTATCACCGCCGCCGAAACTGTCGGCTGCTCCACGCCCCGAATTCTAGCGACTGAAGTACTGCCCAATGTACTAAATCAGGTCATCGTTGTGCTAACGCTGACAATGGCCTCAGCGATCCTGATCGAAGCGGCACTTTCGTTTCTCGGCGTTGGGGTCCAGCCACCGACGCCATCATGGGGGATTATGATAGCCGAGGGCAAACAGCACCTCTTTTTCAAACCTTGGCTGGTAATGATCCCCGGCGTTGCCCTGTTACTGGTGGTATTGGCGATCAATCTTCTTGGCGACGGTCTGCGTGACGTAACCGCGCCAGAGAAGAGGTGACCGATATGAGCGTAGAACCATTCGTTCAGGTCGAGAGCCTAAACATCGAATTTGCCACAGCAAGGGGCACAATCAAGGCGGTTCGCGACGTCAGCTTCAGCGTTGAGCAGGGCAAAACGCTTTGCATCGTTGGCGAATCCGGCTCTGGCAAGTCCATCACGTCGCTTGGACTTATGGGGCTGCTGCCGCCAACAGCAAAGCGCAACGCGACCCGGCTTCGTGTGGGAGGAACCGACCTTTTGTCGCTCGACCGTCGCGCAATGGCTGATGTGCGCGGAAGCCGCATGGCCATGATCTTTCAAGAACCAATGACCTCGCTAAATCCCAGTCTAACAATCGGCGAACAGATGGCCGAAATGCTAACCCGCCATCGTGGGTCATCACGCAAACAGGCGCTGGAAAAAGCGGCCTTCTGGCTGGAAAAGGTGGGTATTCCAGCGGCCACTAACCGCTTGAGGCAGTATCCCCATCACTTATCAGGCGGGCTACGCCAGCGGGTGATGATTGCGATGATGCTGATGTGTGAACCCGAATTCATTATAGCCGATGAACCGACCACGGCACTTGACGTCAGCATTCAAGCGCAAATCCTGTTCTTGCTGTCATCGCTGCAACGCGAATTGGGCATGACAATGATTTTTATCACCCATGACCTTGGCGTCGTTTCCCGGATCGCAGACCATGTGGCGGTGATGTACGGCGGCCAGCTTGTCGAACTGGCCCCGACGGCTGATCTTTTTGCGCGCCCGCAGCACCCTTATACACGTGGTCTGATCAACTGCATCCCGATCCCCGGCAAAACTAAACCGGGCGCACATTTGGGTTCGATCCCCGGTTCAATTCCATCTTTAGCGGGCAAGCTGCAGGGTTGTGCTTTTGCGCCGCGTTGCGATTTCGCCACTGCCAATTGCCGCACCGATACGCTCGCCCTAAGGGAAACAGGCTCCGATAGGGCCGTGCGCTGCCTCTACCCGATTAAGCCTAATGCATCGCCAGATATCGCTTTAGAGGGCACACAATGAAAACTGATGCACTTCTTGAACTCCGAGATGTGTCTCGTAGCTTCATCGTTCGAAACGGACTCTTTGCCCCAAAAAAACAATTGCAGGCTGTTCGCGGTGTCTCGCTAAAGTTGATGCCTGGCGATGTACTGGCGCTCGTCGGTGAATCCGGCTGTGGCAAGACCACGCTGGCGAAGATGCTGCTGGATACTTTGCCTCCAAGCTCGGGTCAGATTTTACGCGGAGGCAGCGCCGCCAATGCGCGCAATCGTCGAGAGCGGACACGCCAATTGCAGGCGGTTTTCCAAGATCCATATTCCTCTCTTAATCCGCGCAAGACTATTGGAAATATTGTCTCGCTGCCGTTGCGTGTCCACCAACAAGGCAACCCAGCCGAAATACGAGCCACGGTCGATCGGATCATGAACCTGGTTGGATTGCCACCGCGGTTCTATAACAGCTATCCAAACCAACTCTCTGGCGGTCAGCGGCAACGTGTGGCAATTGCCCGAGCACTGGTGCTGCGCCCCGAGATTATCATTTGCGATGAGCCAACCTCGGCCCTCGACGTTTCGGTTCAGTCGCAGATCCTGAACCTGTTGATTGACCTGCGTGCCGAACTCGGACTGAGCTATCTGTTCATTAGTCATGACCTTGCGGTGGTCGAACATTTGGCCAGCAAGGTTGCAGTCATGTATCTTGGCAGGATTGTGGAATCTGGGAATGCGCGAACAATTTTTGACAATCCGCGCCATCCTTATACGCGCGCCCTTTTAGCCTCGGTCCTAACGCCGGACCCCGGCAAGGGCGTGCCTGATATCCAACTTGGAGCAACATTTCCCAACCCACTTGCTCCGCCTTCAGGCTGTGCCTTTCACCCACGCTGCCCGCTGGCCCGGCCCGAGTGCAGGATCGAGGCCCCACCAAATGTCGTGGACGAAACTGGCGCAGTAGAGTGCCATCTCTACAAAGAGCCGATTTTGTAGCCGTCGATATTGTTTGGCCCCAGCTGTAAAAAAAATCGGTGCTGTCAAACTAATGAGAACTCGCATCAGATTGATGGCGCAGCATAAATCTATGCACTCAATAATTGACGCCACTCAGCGAGAGCNGCGGCACGGTTCAGCTTGAAATTGGTGCGTGAATAGAGATGGCGTTCCTGGTTGAAATGGTTCTGGACTGAAGCGTGGATGGAGACGAATTTCTGTAAGGTTGCCGTTCGTCGAAATCTTAACATCGCCCTCTCTCGTCGCCTGAACGGTAAATGAGAATTTTCAGCTCTGTTGTTTACCCAGCGACCTGTTTCTTGCCGGTAAGCATTTCCTATGATCATCATCGCTGCGCGGTAGGAACGCAGTTTGTCCGTTACTATAATTTTAGGTTGGCCATTGCGCTTCATTGATTTTCTTATGAATTTCAACGCGGCCTTGCGATCTCTACGCTTACTTACATAACTTTCCAGAACTTCACCTTCGTGATCTACAGCACGCCAAAGGTAGTGCCGTTCACCATTGATCTTCACAAAGACCTCATCAAAGTGCCACTGCCAATTAGAATGACTGCGTGCCTGCTCACGTCTTTTCCTAGCAATCTCTGATGCAAACATTGGCCCGAAGCGGTTCCACCAAAACCGAATCGTTTCATGGCTTACATCTACACC
>JGI26080J50196_1000223_pt1 | contig 25556 bp, 28 predicted proteins | sample SaaInl0LU_22_DNA_FD_50196 | JGI IMG/M metagenome (IMG submission 50196)
TGAGGCCAACGAAGCCTCAAAAGCTGTGGCGATCGAGGGCGGTTGCTCCGCCGGAATAGACACGCTTCAAGCGGCAGCGCGTGCGGCCGGCAAGTCAGAAATCTTGGATCAATACGCCAAAGATTATCCGCAAGGACCGCATGAGAAACCGCAAAGCATGTGCCCTGCCTTTGGGTCGCTGCGGGTTGGCTTACGCATGAAACGCACGTCAACAATATTAAGCGGATCTGCCTGCTGCGTTTACGGATTGACCTTCGTGTCGCATTTCTATGGGGCGCGGCGCTCAGTGGGCTATGTGCCGTTCAATTCGGAAACTCTGGTCACGGGCAAGCTGTTTGAAGATATTCGCGAGGCGGTGCATGACATCGCAGATCCCGAAAAGCTTGATGCGATTATTGTCACAAATCTATGTGTGCCGACGGCCTCCGGTGTGCCTTTGCGGCTCTTGCCCGAACAAATCAATGGTGTACGCGTTGTTGGTATTGATGTGCCAGGCTTCGGCATTCCAACCCACGCGGAGGCCAAGGATGTGCTGTCCGGTGCAATGCTGAACTATGCCCGCAAAGAAATTGCCGCCGGCCCTGTGCCGATGCCGGCCATGGGCAAATCGGATCGACCCACGGTCAGCCTGCTGGGTGAAATGTTCCCAGCTGATCCTATGGTCATTGGGCAAATGCTGGCGCCGCTTGGCCTGGCGGCCGGCACTGTTGTTCCCTGCCGCGAATGGCGCGAACTCTATTCCGCTTTGGACTGCGGGGCGGTGGCGGCCATTCACCCGTTTTACACCGCAAGCATCCGTGAATTTGAAGCCGCAGGGCGCCCGATTATAGGCTCCGCACCCGTCGGCTCCGAAGGCACAGCCGCTTGGCTGGCAGCGATTGGCGAGGCTTTTGCGCTTCCAGCGGATGTCATCGCAGCGGCACAAAACCAATTTGTGCCTCAAATTCGTCAAGCCCTAAAACAAGCGCCGATCAAAGGCACAATAACCCTATCGGGCTATGAGGGCAGTGAGCTTTTGGTGGCCCGCCTGCTGATCGAAAGCGGCGCAGATGTTCCCTATGTGGGCACGGCTTGTCCGAAAACACCTTGGTCGGCACAGGATGCCGAATGGCTCGAATCCCACGGGGTAAAAGTCAAATTCCGCGCCTCATTGGAAGATGATTGCGCCGCCATGGAAGCCATTCATCCTGATCTGGCCATCGGCACAACGCCCGTTGTCCAGAAGGGTAAAGAGCTGGGAATACCCTCGCTTTATTTCACAAATTTGATTTCCGCGCGGCCTTTGATGGGAGCTGCGGGCGCGGGCTCATTGGCACAGGTGATCAATGCGGCCATGGGAAACAAAGCGCGTATGGACCACATGCGTTCCTTCTTTGAGGGTGTCGGCCGGGGCGATACCGGTGGAATTTGGGCAGGTAAACCCAACCTGCAACCCAACTTCCGAGCGGTGAATCTCAAAAAGCTTGAGAAAAAAGCCCGTGCGGCCAAAGCGGCGGAGATGATTTAATGCTGGTGCAAGATCATGACCGTGCAGGAGGCTATTGGGGCGCTGTTTATGCATTCTGCGCCACCAAAGGCTTGCAAGTCATCATCGATGGCCCGGTCGGCTGTGAAAACCTGCCCGTCACCTCAGTTCTGCACTATACCGACGGATTGCCCCCACATGAATTGCCCATCGTCGTCACCGGCTTGGGCGAGGAAGAAATGGGATCCGGAACCGAAGACTCGATGAAGCGCGCGTGGGATGTGCTGGATCCAGCCTTACCTGCGGTGGTGGTCACCGGTTCAATTTCGGAGATGATTGGCGGCGGTGTCACACCACAAGGCACCAATATTCAAAGATTCCTCCCCCGCACGATTGATGAAGATCAATGGCAAACAGCCGATCGTGCGATGACATGGATTTTCAGTGAATTTGGCATGACGAAAGGCCGGATGCCCCCTGAGAAAAAGCGCGAAGAAGGCGCGCCGCCACGGGTGAATATCCTAGGGCCCATGTATGGCACATTTAACATGCCATCAGATCTTGCTGAGATAAGACGCCTGGTCGAAGGCATCGGCGCAGAAATCAATATGGTGATGCCGCTTGGGGCACATATCGCTGAAATGCGTGGTCTGGTGAATGCCGATGTGAATATCTGCATGTACCGGGAATTTGGCCGCGGGCTTTGTGAACTGCTCAACAAGCCCTATCTCCAAGCCCCTATCGGAATTGAGTCCACCACGAAGTTTCTGCGCAGCTTGGGGGAGCTTCTGGATCTGGATCCGGAACCTTTTATCGAACAGGAGAAACACTCCACCATTAAGCCCGTTTGGGATCTGTGGCGCTCGGTGACCCAGGATTTTTTCGCCACCGCCTCTTTCGCCATTGTGGCCCATGATACCTATACACGCGGCATTCAAAACTATCTTGAGAACGATCTTGGATTGCCCTGCGCCTTTGCCGTATCGCGGCAACGCGGCCAGAAGACAGATAATGACGCGGTGCGTGCCCTTATGCATGAGAAAAAACCCCTGCTGGTTTTGGGCTCGATCAATGAGAAAATGTATTTGGCCGAAATGAAGGCCGGCTTTGGTCCTGCGCCTTCATTCATTCCCGCCTCTTTCCCAGGTGCCGCCATTCGCCGGGCAACCGGCACGCCTTTTATGGGTTATGCGGGCGCAACCTATCTGTTGCAGGAAGTGTGCAACAGCCTGTTTGATGCCTTGTTTCACATACTACCTCTGGGCACAGAAATGGACGCCACGCCGGCCACACCCACCACACTGCGCCGCGATTTTCCATGGGATGCGGATGCGCAATCCGCCTTGGACGCGATTGTTGCCTCACACCCCATACTTACAAGAATTTCCGCCGCCAAAACTCTGCGAGATGCTGCCGAAAAAAGCGCCCTCGAGAATGGCGAAGAGCGGGTTTTACTGAAGACTGTCAAAAGCCTTCAGTCAATTTCAGGAGGAGTATCATGACTGACTTTGCAAATGAAATGTCTGGACTGTCAAAGCAACCCAGAAGTCTTCGGCACTCAAAAAATGAATATCGCGTCTATCTCGCGTTGATCTTCTTGGCCGCTTTGCCGTTTTGCACCGTGATTTGGGCCTATCGCCTGATCCGGCACATGACGCTGCCCACGCTGGGTCCAATTCAAAGCGCGATCAGCGAGGCGCGCACCATCACACCGCGTATTTTTCAAACGTAGGTTAGAGATTCCCCGCGCCCAACCGGCCCGGGGTCAAAGATCCGCTCTTCCGCATGGGGCAGTGGAATTAAGGCAGGGGGTGTGCCCTTGTTGTAACCCGGCTGCAGGGGCCTTGCAGCGTCAGTACATATTTTCAGGAGAAGAAAATGGCTGATAAAAATGACCTAAGTTTCACAGGTCTTACAGATGAACAAGCGCAGGAATTGCACTCAGTTTATATGAGCGGATTAATGATCTTCACGACCGTTGCGGTCGTGGCTCACGTGCTGACGTACATCAAACTGCCTTGGTTCGCTTGGTAAAGGGAGAATATAGAACATGGCACAGTTTTACAAAATCTGGCTGATCTTCGACCCGCGTCGCGTCTTCGTGGCTCAGGGTGTTTTCCTTTTCTTGCTCGCAGCAATGATTCACCTCGTTCTGTTGAGCAATGATGCAACCAACTGGTTTAGCCTCGCCTTTGGCGGCTAACTGGCTGTTTTAATAACGCTTTGGCCGGCGTGTCTATCCCTCCGGCCAAAGCNAACAGTTGAGATTGAAACATAGCTGCGCATCTAAGGCAGCCNANNTGTTTAAGAGGGAGAAAGAAGATGGCATTGCTCAGCTTCGANAGAAAATACCGCGTTCGAGGTGGNACGCTGGTTGGGGGTGATCTGTTCGATTTCTGGATTGGTCCCTTCTATGTCGGCTTTTTCGGTGTCACGACGATCTTTTTCGCCGCGCTTGGCACATTGTTGATATTTTACAGTGCCGCTTTGGGAGACACGTGGAATCCTTGGCTGATTTCCGTCAATCCACCCGCCATTGAAGTTGGCCTGGGCGTCGCACCTTTGGCCGAAGGCGGCCTATGGCAAGCCATCACCATCTGCGCGACATTCGCTTTTTTAAGCTGGATGATGCGAGAGGTCGAAATCTGCCGCAAACTCGGCATGGGCCTGCATGTGCCTTTCGCCTTTGGTGTTGCCATTCTTGCCTATGTCACTTTGGTGATCATTCGGCCTGTGCTTTTGGGCGCCTGGGGCCACGGATTTCCCTATGGCATCTTTAGCCACCTCGATTGGGTCAATAACGTCGGATATGCCTATGGCAACTTCCATTATAACCCAGCGCATATGATTGCGATCACCTTCTTTTTCACCACCTGCTTTGCTTTGGCATTGCATGGCTCGCTGGTCCTGTCAGCTGTGAACCCTGGTAAGGGCAAAACCATTGGCACGCCAGATCACGAAGACACCTACTTCCGCGATCTCATCGGCTATTCCATCGGGCCCTTGGGCATTCACCGCCTCGGTCTTTTGCTGGCGCTCAGCGCCGTTATTTGGAGCGCGATCTGCATCGTGATTTCCGGCACGATTTGGTTCGATAGCTGGAGCTCGTGGTGGGATTGGTATGCTGAATTGCCCTGGTGGGCGGATCTTTAAGGGGGACTGAAACATGGAATATCAAAATATTTTCACACAGGTTCAAGTGCAAGGTCCACCCGAAATGGGCATGGACCCTACGGGAGACATCGCCCGTGACCGCACAAGCAAGGCTGGTTTCTCGAAACTGGCTGGCATTTTGGGCAATGCGCAATTGGGCCCGCTGCATCTGGGTATGTTTGGCGTCGTTTCTCTGGCGACGGGCCTGCTGTGGTTCTTTATCGTCGGCCTGAATTTTTGGGCCCAAGCGGATTACTCGCCAGCCGTTTTCATGCGCGATCTGTTTTGGTTCTCACTTGAGCCACCTTCAGAGGAATATGGTCTTGGCATGGCGCCTTTAAACGAAGGTGGCTGGTGGTTGATTTCCTCCTTCTTCTTGCTGGTCTCCGTCATCGCATGGTGGATCCGCACCTATCTGCGCGCCGAAGAGCTGGGCCTTGGGAAACATGTCAGTTGGGCCTTTGCCTCGGCCATCTGGCTGTTTTTGGTTCTTGGTCTGATCCGCCCAGTTATGATGGGCTCTTGGTCAGAAGCGGTGCCTTATGGGGTGTTCTCGCATCTTGATTGGACAAATCTGTTTTCACTGACCTATGGCAACCTGTTCTACAACCCATTCCACGCGCTCTCGATCGCCTTTCTTTACGGCTCTGCTTTGCTCTTCGCTATGCATGGCGCCACAATCCTGGCCGTATCGCGCTATGGCGGCGAGCGGGAAATTGAGCAAATCGTGGATCGCGGGACGGCCTCAGAACGCGCGGCACTCTTCTGGCGCTGGACCATGGGCTTCAACGCGACCATGGAAGGTATTCACCGCTGGGCGTGGTGGTTTGCAGTCCTGACAACTTTGACAGGCGGTATTGGCATTTTGCTCACAGGGACCGTGGTCGACAATTGGTATGTCTGGGCACAAGACCATGGCTATGCGCCGCTGGATTGATCTTAAGCATAAGGGAAATGGATTATGAGTGATCATCAAGACTATCTCGGAACTGGGAGTGACACAAAATTTCGGCTGCGCGCAGATGTGCTGATGCTGATGTTGAAAGGTGCAGGATACGCAGCTGTATTCTGTCTGGTGCTCTGGTTTGGACTTATGGTTCTGTATTGGATCGGCAAAGCCTTGCCCGAGGAATCGCGCGACACGCCCGATCCTGGCCAGGCATTTTTGCAACAGCCATATATCGAAACCACACGCGTTTAAGAATTTCCTCAAGCGCCCCGGCGCTTGAGGATCCGAATTCCAGATATCTCAGTCCCTGAATATCTGGAAGCATCGGGATGCAGCATCCTGATATTTCCTGTTGGCTACAGGGGGCAGGTGACTTCTAACATCAGAGGCACCTGCACCTGGCCAACAGGGCCAACACGCCAAGATAAGGATCAACCATGCCCTCTTTGCTTGACGAGATTACAGCACCCTCAGACCTCAAAACCCTGAGCGACCAACAACTGGCGCAGCTGGCAGATGAATTAAGAGTCGACGTGATCGAAGCCGTCTCGCGCACTGGGGGACATTTGGGCTCGTCGCTCGGAGTGGTAGAGTTGACCGTTGCACTGCATGCAGTATTCGACACCCCAAAGGACAAGCTGATCTGGGACGTGGGGCATCAATGCTATCCCCATAAAGTTCTAACGGGCCGCCGCGCTGGCATGGGAACCCTGCGCCAAGAAGGCGGGCTATCTGGCTTCACCAAACGCAGCGAGTCGCCCTATGATCCTTTCGGCGCCGCCCATTCCTCGACCTCAATCTCTGCCGCTCATGGCTTCACCGTGGCACGCGATCTTGGACAAGATACAGGTGACGCCATCGCCGTCATTGGCGATGGATCGATCAGCGCCGGCATGGCCTATGAAGCGCTCAACAACGCAGGAGCTGAGGGCCGCCGGATGTTTGTCATCCTCAACGACAATGAAATGAGCATCGCGCCTCCGGTGGGCGCAATGTCAAAATATATGTCGGGGCTGGCCGGCACTGCGCTCGCACAGCTCAATGCCTTTGGTCAGGATATCGAAACCGTCCTGCCTGGCCCTATGCGCGACCACGCCCGTCGCGCGCGAGAATTGGTGACAGGCGCCGTCGCCTCACAGGGCACAATCTTTGAAGAGCTTGGCTTTGAGTACATCGGGCCCATTGATGGCCATGATATGAGCCAGCTCCTCTCCGTTTTGCGCTCTGCAAGAACCCGCGCCAAGGGTCCGGTTTTGATCCATTGCTGCACAGTGAAGGGCAAGGGCTATGCGCCAGCAGAAACCTCGGCCGATAAATATCACGGGGTGGCAAAGTTTGACGTGGCCAGCGGCGCACAGATGAAATCGGGCGCCAATGCGCCCAGCTACACCACAGTCTTCGGCCAAACCCTCACGCAACTGGCCGAAAAAGACTCCAAGATTGTTGGCATTACCGCAGCAATGCCCTCTGGTACTGGCCTAGATATCTTTGCCCAGCGCTTTGCGGACCGCATGTTTGATGTGGGGATTGCCGAGCAACATGGTGTCACCTTCGCCGCAGGCCTGGCCGCGAGCGGCCTCAAGCCCTTTTGCGCGATCTATTCAACTTTTTTGCAGCGCGGTTATGATCAAATTGTCCATGACGTGGCGCTGCAAAACCTGCCGGTGCGCTTTGCCATAGATCGGGCTGGATTGGTCGGTGCGGATGGGGCGACCCATGCCGGCGCCTTTGATATTGGCTTTTTGACGGCCTTGCCCAATATGGTGGTTATGGCGGCCGCAGATGAGGCCGAACTGGTGCATATGATTACAACCGCCGCCGCCCATGACACCGGCCCCATCGCCTTTCGCTACCCCCGTGGCACAGGCACAGGCGTTAGCATTCCGCAAGAAGGCGAGTTGCTGCAAATTGGCAAAGGGCGCATTGTCCGCCCAGGCGCAGAGATCGCTCTGTTGTCCTTCGGGGGGCATCTGGCTGAGGCACTGAAGGCCGCAGACCTCATATCAGCACAGGGNGTTGANGCCACAGTGGCAGATGCGNGNTTTGCCAAGCCCTTGGATCACGCGCTTATTTCCAAATTGGCCAAAACCCATAAGGTCCTCATCACTATTGAACAGGGCGCGCAGGGAGGTTTTGGGGCAATGGTGTTGCACTATCTGGCAGATACAGGTCTGCTTGACGGCCCATTGGCCGTGCGCAGCATGACATTGCCAGATCGATTTATTGATCAGGCCGCCCCAGATGCGATGTATGCGGATGCAGGATTAACCGCCACAGATATTGCAGCCACCGCCTTGCAAGCCCTCAAACGCGCGCCTGTCTCAGTCTAATCAAGCAGGGCGTCGCGCCTATGTGTCAAAAATCAGATCACTGTGTTGCGTCATGTAAATATGCAGCCATGGCGTAAATGAAGTCGGCGTGCGGTCCAGCTCTTGTCGCAAGTCTTGCCGGGTCACCCATTTCACCGCCTGGACCTCACTTGGGTTGAGTGCCATTGACACAGAAAAGCTGGTTTGGGCCACATAGACTTGCACCACTTCATGTTCAATCAGGCCATTCCCAACCTCCGCGCGGTATTCCACCTCACCACGGGGCGCGAGATCAAGGCCAGTCATGCCCAATTCCTCATCCAAACGCCGCCGCGCACAGATCAGAGGGTCTTCTGCCCAATGCGGATGGGTGCAACAGCTATTCGCCCACATGCCAGGCGTGTGATATTTGCTCAAGGCACGCTGCTGGATCAAAATGTGATCCTCCGCCATCACAAAAATAGACACCGCCCGATGTTTGAGGCCCAGTTGATGCGCCATCAGTTTTTCAACGGGTTGCAGCGCACCATCTTGCCATGCCGGAATCATGATCGTCATCAGACACGATCTTCTGAAATAAGCCGGGTCAAATGCGCCAGATTTTTCAAACCAATCTTAAGATGCGCCATAGGTCGGGCCGCAACCAAGCGTTTGTTCATATAGGCTTCAAATGTCAGTTTTTGCACATCGATATCATGGCAAAGGGACACAAAGCGCTCGCGGCGCTCGTCACTGCGATAATAGGCGTTTTGCATCGCACCTAGGACTTTGAAGACGCTTTTATGTTCCCGCATAAACAGCTTGCGCGCCAATTGTAGGTCTTTCGCGCGCCCGGTGGTCAAAAAGGCGCTGGCCGCCGTGGCGGCCACCCGACCGCCAACCATCGCGTAGTAGATACCCTCACCGGAAGACGGAGCAACCACCCCCGCCGCATCCCCAGCCAAAACCACATCGGTGCCATTGTCCCAACAATCCAGGGGACGCAAGGGGATCGGCGCACCCTCGCGCCGAATGGTCTTGCAATCGCTCAAACCGTGGGCGGCGCGCAGCTCGGCTGTCGCCTTTTTCAAATCGACACCCTCAATACCGGTGCCCATTCCAACACTGGCAGATTTTCCATGCGGAAACACCCATCCGTAAAAATCTGGCGATATGGCCCCGTCATAAATAACGTCGCATCGCTTCGGATCGTAACTCATGCCCTCCAGCGGGGCTTCAATAATCTCATGATAGGCGATCACATAGGGGATTTTATCGCCATTTGGGACTTCTGATTTGGCCACCTTTGAGCGTGCGCCATCGGCACCAATGATGACTTTGCACGCCAAGCGCCGCTCCTCACCACTGTCCTTGTCGCGGTAGATCACAGTCGGATGGTCGGCATCCCGCTCAATACGCAAAAAGGTTCCCGTCAACCAAGTGGCCCCGGCCCCTTGCGCCCGGCGGCGCAGAAACGGGTCAAAGTGTTCGCGATCAACCATGCCCACAAAGCCATTCTCAATAGGAATATCAACCTTGCGCTGCGTTGGAGAGATCATCCGCGCGGTATTGATCCGTGCGACAATTTGCGAGCTGGGAATTGCGAAGTCCTCAATAAGGCGCGGTGGTATTGCGCCGCCACAGGGTTTAATGCGACCTTCACGGTCCAGCAGGGCAACATGATGGCCTGAACGTGCCAAATCTTCGGCCGCCGTCGCCCCTGAAGGGCCTCCACCGATTACAACAACATCAAACATAGTTATTCTCCTGCGACTAAATTGGTGGGCACCGGCTGCGCCCTGTGCTCAATGACCCGCATCGCCATGAGGGCGGCGGCAAAAAACAGCGCGGCTTCGAATATGAAAACTGCGCCAAAGGCGGGACCATCCGCCAGAAAGCTGCGGGTCATATCAACCAAAACTGCGCCCGTAAGGCCGCCGAAACCGGCGGCAATGGCCTGCGCCGCGCCCCAGAGCCCCATGCGGGTGCCCTCACGTTGACCACGGCCCTCTGAGCTTGACGCAAGCGCCATCATGGCGCTGATCGCCGATACTGCGAACATGCCGTTAAAGAACCCAAGGGCGACGACGAGATAGGTAAAATTCAGCGCGGTCGACATCAGCCCTGACAAACAAATAAGCAACAAAACCGCGCCTGACCCATAGCATCCGCTCATGACCCATCTGCGCAGGGATCCAATTTTGAAACCCGTGGCCATAATGCCAACGGTGAGCATCCCAACAAAAACCCCGCCGTTTTGTGCGCCGCTGAGAGAGGTCGATTGCCCCGGCGTAAAGGCAAAAACCAAACCTGCATAAGGCTCAAGGATCAACTCCTGCATGAAATAGGCATTCATTGATAGAAAGACGAAAATTGTAAAATTCCGCGTTTTGGATTCCGCCCAAACTTCGCGCAGAGCCTCTTGAAACGGGATGTCCGGCTCCGACGCGCGTGGGCTGACCGAACGCTCGATGTTCCAAATGGCTAGAACCGTCAACAAAATGGCCAATAAGGCGATCGTAATCACGACCGTCATAAGCCGCTCTGGGGTGTAAGGATCCAAGAACTGCCCCGCCACACCTGCTGTAAGTGCAATGCCAAAGATCATCATCAACCAAGTGATCGTGGCAGCCGCCGCACGCCGATGTGCAGCCGTGGCCGTGGCCAGTAAAGCCAATAGCGATGTGCCGGAAGCCCCAACGCCTATGCCGATCAACCCATAGGACATAATGGAGGCGGTCAATGCGAGCCAATAGTGCACAGCAAATAACGTGACAGCATAGGTGGCACCGACGCCGCCCAATGCCAAGGCGATCATGCCGCCAATAATCCAACGGGTCCGATTGCCGCCTACATCCGACCGAAACCCCCAGCGCGGACGCGACAGTTGGATTCCATAATGCAACCCGACCAAAACACCCGGCAAAAGCGCCGGTAAAGACAATTCAACCACCATGAGGCGGTTGAGCGTGGAGGTGGTCAGCACAACAATGGACCCCAGGGCCATTTGCACCAATCCCAAGCGAAAAATTTGGCTCCAAGATAGGCTCATAGCAGACCTCGCAGGGCGATGGCGCTGATCATCATGCCCGAGACATACATCGACACGCCAGTGGCGTTATACCAAGGCGCACGCGCCTTCGGATCTGTCAGCATGACCCGCATCGCCCAAAACTGCGCTGCCAGAAGCGCCGCAATGATCCCGGCGAAAACAGGCCGGTCCCAGAAAATCAGCAGTGCGATAATGATCCCTTGTGGCACGCCCATGATCCAACAGGCCAGCCGCGCGGCCCGGTCTGAACCGAGTGTCACCGGCAATGAGTTGATGCCCAATTGGCGGTCCCCTTCGGTCGCCTTAAAGTCGTTCAATGTCATGATTCCATGCGCGCCCAAGGCATAAAGTCCCGCCAGAAGAATAATCCGCCAATCGGGCGCACCGGCAGATAATACCGCAGCCCCCGTAAACCAAGGCAATCCCTCATAGCAGAGCCCCACCAATCCTGGGCCCCACCAGCCAGAGGTTTTTAGCCGTAGTGGCTCCGCAGAATAGGCCCAAGCTGCAAGAACGCCAAAGATGGTCGCCGCGAAGCCCCAGGGTCCCAATTGATACCCCACCAAAAGTGACAGCGCCGACATAGCCCAGGCGATCCACAATCCCCATTTTCCCGGGATGCGCCCAGAGGGGATGGGGCGGTCCGGCTCATTGATGGCATCGACATGCCGATCACACCAATCATTTGCCGCCTGACTCATGCCGCAGACAATTGGACCGGCAAGAACAAGGCCCATAATTATCAAAACCCAATGGCCCGTGACAGAGGCCCCAGAAGAGACAATTCCACATAAAAACGCCCACATTGGCGGGAACCAAGTGATGGGCTTGAGCAAAAGCAACATGGCCATCGGCTCAGGCAAGCGCCGCGGCTCTATGGGAATATATTCTGTCATAGTGTAATTTTAGACTTACACTTAGCCCCACATCAAGTGTAAAGTTATATTTACGAATAAAGGTTTTTGTTTTGTCAAATTACTTGCGACAAACTGACTTTACCCAGATGAAAATCACGCTAGATAGAATTGAAGCAAAGGAGTGAGAACGAATGAAAACAATTAAAATGGCCCTAATGGGTCTGTTGATGACAGCCGGTCCTGCGCTTGCGGGCGGCCACGCATCTGGGGACGCTGCTGCGGGCGAAGCGGTTTTTAAGAAATGCAAAGCCTGTCATGCCATCGTCGCTGATGATGGAACAGTGATTGTCAAAGGCGGCAAAAACGCGCCGAACCTTTATGGCATCTATGACCGCCAGGCAGCCGTACATCCTGATTTCAAGAAATATGGCAAATCCTTGGTCGCCGCTGGTGCGCAAGGCCTGGTTTGGAATGAAGCCGACTTTGTCGCCTATGTTGCAGATCCAAAAGATTTTCTAAAATCATATTTGGACGACAAAAAAGCGAAATCCAAAATGGCCTTTAAGCTGAAAGACGCGGAAGATCAGGCCAATGTTTGGGCCTATCTTGTGTCTGTGGCAGAATAACCGAGCCAACACTTTGAGAATGACTTGAGGCCCTTCAAAATTTGAAGGGCCTTTTTGTTACATGGATCGCACTGTATCAATCATCAATTGGACGTTTTGAGGATCCGCATCCGGGGTGATGCCATGACCCAAATTGAAGATATGTGGACCCTTCGACAGAGCGCCCGCGATGCGTTTGGTTTCAGCAACCAGGGCAGCGCCGCCTGTCACCATGTGGGATGAGGCAAGATTGCCCTGCACGCAGCCCTCAGGTTGCAAATTTTCCGCAACCCATTGCGCATCGATACCATCATCAAAAGCAATGCAATCGGCACCAATCATGCGATGCAGACCTGCATATTTCTCGCCAGCACCTCGCGGGAAGGCGATAATCGGAACATCGGGAAATTTGGCCTTTAATGCGGCCGTGATACGGCGCATGGGTTCAATGGAATATTTCATGAAATCTTCGCCCTTAAGCGATCCCGCCCAGCTGTCAAAAGTTTCACGACCTCCGCCCCCGCTTCAATCTGCGCGCTGAGGTAGTGGATCGTGCCTTCAGTTATCAAATCAATCAGCGAGTCAAAAACAGCAGGGTTTTCAGCCTTCAGACGATGCGCTGGTCCTTGGTCAGCTGTGCCTTGACCGGCAATCATATAGGTCGCCACAGTCCATGGTGACCCGGCAAATCCAATCAATGTTGTGGCCTCTGGCAATTCTTCGGACAAAATTTTCACAGTCTTATAAATCGGTGCCAGATGCGCGTGAATGTCATCTGCCGGTTTTAGTTTTGCGAAATCTTCCTGCGTGGTCACTGTCGACAAACGCGGGCCTTCCCCGGTGACAAACCACAGATCCGCGCCCAGCGCCTGCGGCAGCAACAAAATATCTGCGAACAATATTGCAGCATCGAATCCATAGCGTCGAATCGGCTGAAGTGTGACCTCTGCTGCCAATTCTGAGTTATAGCATAGCGACAAAAAATCGCCGGCCTGCGCGCGGGTGGCGCGATACTCGGGAAGATAGCGGCCCGCTTGACGCATCATCCAAATCGGAGCGGTTGGAAGTGTTTCTCCTGCCAGAGCGCGCAAGATTACTTTCCTTGATGTCATTGTATTATTCCCAGATATTGCTTTGCAACATTATGCGCAGCATCAGTTCATAGAAGCAAGAGTTGTCAGGCCAAGTTTACATGTTTAGGGATAGGACATGACTTATACATTACCCACTCCGAAGACCCCGCTCAATATCGGCACCCGAGGCTCTCCCTTGGCGCTGGCACAGGCCTATGAAACACGCGCACGACTGGCCAAGGCTTTCGATTTGCCCTTCGAAGCCTTTGAGATTGTCGTCATCATGACCACGGGGGATCGCGTCACCGATCGTCCATTAAAAGAAATTGGCGGCAAAGGGCTATTTACCCGCGAAATAGAGCAAGCCATGCTGGATGGATCCATCGACATCGCCGTGCATTCCATGAAAGATATGCCCGTCCTGCAACCCGATGGCCTGGTTTTGGACACCTATTTGCCACGCGAGGATGTGCGCGATGCGTTTATCTCCCTGTCAGGCGGCGCATTGAGCGATTTGTCACCCGGTGCGGTGGTGGGGACCTCAAGTCTGAGACGACAGGCGCAACTCAAATTACGGCGCCCAGATCTACAGGTCGTGGAATTTCGGGGCAACTTGCAAACGCGGCTCAAGAAGCTTGAAAACCAAGTGGCTGAGGCAACCTTTCTGGCCATGGCTGGACTAAAGCGTTTGAACATGGATGAGGTGCCACGCCAAGCGATTGAAGTGGACGACATGTTGCCCGCCGTGGCGCAGGGGGCCATTGGTATTGAACGACGCATCAATGACGGGCGCATGGCCGATATGCTCGCAGCCATTCATGACCGTGAGACCGGACAGCGTTTGGCCGCAGAACGCGCCTTTCTCGCAGCGTTGGATGGCTCTTGTGAAACGCCAATTGCTGGGCTTTCTGAACTTCAAGGCAGCACAATGAGACTGCGCGGCGAAGTGCTTCGGCCCGATGGCTCCGATGCCATTCATGATGATATGGTCGTGCCGATCGAAGATGGCGCGCAAGCCGGGAAAGAAATGGCCGCAAAGCTCCTTGAGCAAGCAGGTAGGGGATTCTTTGACTGGCGAGAGAGTTAACCCCACAGCAAGCGTCTTACTTTTCGGCGCGACAGGAACCGCAGGACAAGGGGTGTGCCGCGCGCTGCATCGGGCGGGATATGTGGTCACCTGCGTTCTGCGCGCCGGCCAGACCCCACCGCAGCCGGCACAGCCTCTATATGCCGATATCACCCAGCCGATGCCTCATATACTTGGCCAATTCGACGCGGTCATCTCCTGCGTTGCCTCCCGCAATGGCGGCCGCGAAGATGCTTGGGCAATTGACCACGCGGCGCAGATGAACATTCTAGACGTGGCGCAAAGATTAGCTGTACCGCAATTTATTTTGCTCTCCGCAATATGCGTCCAAAAACCAAAGTTGCCATTTCAATTCGCCAAACTGGCCTTCGAAAAAGCATTGATCGCCTCGGGGCTCACCTATTCCATCGTGCGGCCCACAGCTTTTTTTAAATCTCTTTCCGGTCAGATTCCGCGTCTGCGCGCTGGCAAGGCATTTTTGGTCTTTGGGAACGGTGAACTCACCGCCTGCAAACCAATCAGCGATGATGATCTGGGCAATTTCATGGTCGATTGCATAGCCAACCCGGCCAAGCACAATAAGATTTTGCCCATCGGCGGCCCCGGCCCTGCCATCACACCGCGCGATCAGGCCCAAGCCCTGTTTGGTTTGCTCGGGCGACCTGTGAAACTGCGCCGGGTGCCAGTTGCCCTATTGCGCATCATCTGCGGTGGATTGCGCCTGGCCGGCGTCTTGATCCCGGCCGCGCGACGCAAGGCGGATCTCGCCGAAATAGGGCTGTATTACGCAACAGAATCAATGCTGATCTGGCAAGGTGCACAGAGGGGCTATTCAGCGGAGCTCACGAGTTCAACCGGAACGGAACATCTGTTTGATCACTATGCAGAGATCATGCGCTCCGGCGCCGCCATCCCCCGAGGAGACCACTCGGTCTTTTAGGCGACCGCATGGGCAATGGCACATTGCTTCCATAAAGATTCAAGCGCCTCAACCAAATAGGCAATATCAGCGTCCGAATGCAGTGGTGATGGGGTGAAGCGTAAACGTTCCGTGCCTTTTGGAACCGTTGGATAGTTAATCGGCTGCACGTAGATGCCCCATTCATCCATCAAGTAATCCGCAAGCATTTTGGTCTTCACCGGGTCTTTGATCATCACCGGCACGATGTGACTTTGGTTTTCCAAATGCGGAATGCCCGCGCGATTCAATCCCGCGCGCAGTTTCGCGACCTGTTGCCGTTGACGTTGGCGCTCACTGTCGGATGTTTTCAAATGCATGATGGACACCCGCGCCGCTGCCGCGACGGCCGGTGGCAAAGCTGTCGTAAAGATAAAACCAGAAGCGAAGCTGCGAATGAAATCGCACAAACAGAGGATCCGGTGATATATCCCCCAACAACGCCATAGGCTTTGCCCAAGGTGCCCTCGATCAATGTAATCCGATCCATCAGCCCTTCTTGCTCAGCAATACCGCCGCCCCGTGGTCCGTAAAGCCCAACCGCATGAACCTCATCGAGATAGGTCATTGCGCCGTATTTCTCGGCCACTTCAACAATCTGGCGTATCGGGGCGATGTCCCCATCCATCGAATAGACCGACTCAAAGGCCACAATTTTTGGCGCATCCACCGGAAGCGCCGCCAATTTCGCCTCCAAATCTTTCACATCATTATGGTCCAAATCACCTTTTGAGCGCGCGAATGACGAATGCCTTCAATCATGGAGGCGTGATTGCCAGAATCGCTGAGAATGATACAGCCTTCCAGTCGACTGCCCAGCGTGCTCAAAGCGGCCCAATTGGAGACATAGCCAGAGGTGAACAGTAAAGCAGCTTCTTTATTGTGCAAATCTGCCAATTCCCGCTCAAGCAAGAGGTGATCATGATTTGTCCCTGAAATATTGCGCGTGCCGCCCGCCCCGGTGCCGCTGCGGGTGACTGCCTCACACATAGCCTCAATCACCACCGGATTTTGCCCCATGCCTAGGTAATCATTGGAGCACCAAACCGTTACATCTTGCACCTTGCCATCGTGGTGACTCGCCGCATGGGGAAATTTACCACATTTACGCTCTAATTCAGCAAAATAGCGATAGTTGCCTTCGGATTTCAGCGTGTCGATTTGAGCTTGAAAGAGCGCATTAAAGTTCATGGGATTGTCCTGTCTTAGTGTTCGTAGAAAGTGTGGGAAGCATCCAGCGCCAAAGCTTTGCATCAGGCAATGGAATGACCATCAACCAATGTTCCAGCGTGGCCAATGCACAAAGTGCGAAGAGCAGCGCATGTCCAATTTGTGCCTCCACAGTACTCGCTGAAAAAAGCGCTAAACCCAGGGCCGCAGTGACCAGACTAAGCCCAGTTACTCCAAGGCCAAAAACCACGGTCACCGGGCCCTGCTTGAAGTAAGAAGAGAGGTGCAGCAGCGGTTGGGGAATGAATTCAAGATTGATACGCGGCACGCCAAAAAACAAATTGAGTTTGGCCGAGATGCGCGCTGCAAAAAGGATGAAATAGGCCCAAAAGCCGAGCGGGTTTGCAGCATCAAGCGCGATGACGGCCATGAGAATCAGGCCGCAGAGTAATAGGGCTTCGTGGTGGCTGACGGTCTGCCAGGCTCTGCGAAATCTGGCCCAGCCCCGAAGCGACTTGGGACAAGAGTCCCGCAACGGTCCGGTGATGACCCCGGACAGAAAGGCCAGCTCAATCCAGCCCCATATGAGCAAGACTGAGAAAAATGCGAGATAGATATTTGCCACGCTCAACGAAGCTGACGAGATCACCGCGCCAAAGATCCCCAGAGCCAACAGCGGCACGCCCAAAACGACAGAGGCCCCATGAGCCGTTGCCCCGGCCACGTCTTTGCGCCGCACAATCAGCAAAATAATCCCAGTGAAAAACCACCAGGAAAAAATTGCGATGAGCGCTGCTATCCAGGGCGAGCCAAGCATCAGTAGGTCGGCTCCATACGCGTGCTGGTTGGAACGCTATGGGTCTTGGCCGGGATGGTGAACACCAAGACAAAAGCCGTCGCCGCCTTCGCCATGCCGCCCAACCGGCTCATCATGCCACCCAAGCCCCCGCGGGCTTTTGCGGCGGCAATTTGCCGAGATGCCGCTTCCATCCGATCGAGGTTTTTGCGCCACCGAGGGTGATCAATATCCAATGTCATTGGAAAAATTTGTTTTGATATTTCAGAGGTTTTCCGAAACACCTCTTGGCCGTACCAGGTGACATCGACACCAAGAGCCTCATGAAACAGAGGCCGCTGGTGGTCACGCACCCACATGGTGGAATAAACCGCTGTGAGGAAAAACTTAATCCACAGTTTATTGCCAAAACTTTCGGTCAGTTTCGGATCAGATTTCATCAAAAGCGCAAAGGCTTCCCCATGGCTAAACTCATCATTGCACCACTCGCGGAACCATTTGAAAATGGGATGAAACCGCAGTTCCGGGTTCTCTTCGAGGTGCCGGTATATGGTGATGTAGCGGGCATAGCCAATCTTCTCAGATAGATAGGTGGCGTAGTAGATAAATTTCGGGCGGAAATAGGTGTATTTCTTTTGCTGAGTCAAAAAGCCCAAATTCACCCGAACACCCGCTTCGCGCAGCGCATCATTTATAAATCCAGCATGGCGCGCCTCATCCCGTGCCATCAATTGAAACAGGGTTGTGATGTCTTCATTCGACCCGCGACGCTTCATCTCTTTGTACAAAACGCAGCCAGAAAATTCTGCGGTGCAGGATGAAATCAGAAAATCGATGAACTCTGCTTTCAGCGCAGGCTCCATCCCCTCCCAATCAACATTGTCCCAATCTTCATTCTTTTTGAAATGCCCCTTATTCGGATCAGATTTCATTTGCGCAATTAAGCGGTCCCAATCTTCACGCACCGGGGTGACATCAATCGCGTCCATTTCGGCAAAATCAGTGGTGTAAAAGCGCGGGGTGAGCAACGTGTTTTGCATCGCCACCTCTGTCGCTTTTTCAGATGTCATTGGATCATCAAGCGCATCTTGGGCGGCAATCGCCTCTTCAGCAGTATTGGCAAAAGCGGAATGTGTTGGCGCATTCATGACAAAACTCCTTCCGAAAAGGAAAATTCGCACAGCTCCATGAATTCGAAATCGCCCGTCGAGCGCGTCCAAAGCCGTTCAATTTTTGAGGCGCGGGTGATCGTGGCCATGCGTTGCTCTTCAACACAGACGCCATAGGGCGCCATGATTTCCGGCCCCTCCACTTGAACGCTGTCTCCTGGATGCACCACGGCACCATTGTTGAATTTCACATGAGCGGAAAGTTCCTCAAACCGATGTGAAATCGTCACCGTGCAGGGTGCGGTCTCTTTTGATCTTGTAAATAATCCCATCTGCTGTCCCCTTGGTTCAGTCGATCAGCTTGGCGAAAGCTGCGACATTGTCTTGGCCATATCCGATCAACTCGATCGACCAGCCGGTTGTGTCGTCGAGAATGGCCACATGCCCATTTTCCCGTCGAACCAAGCGCAACGGCGCTTGCGTATCTGTATCATGCACAATGCGTTCGCGCGTGGTGGTGACCCAAATCACGTCGATGAAGCCGGCTTTATGATCGTTGGAATGGGCAATTTGTCTGCCATCTGCATCCAAAACTGCGATCCCATCGCTCCGGTTGCCCACCAAAGTGATCTCAAGCTCCGCCACGATATCGCTGTGCGGTGCCACACCAATGACCGGCCGATCCGTAAGGCGGGCGTAGGCGACCAGAAGGACCGCGGCGATCATCAAGGTGAACATCGCTTGAACCAAGACCTTGGGCACCATGTCCCGGTCTCGGTGTTTCATTTGAGCGGCAAGTGAGTTGGTGGTGGGCATGAGCTTTACTCCGCAGCAATGCTGTCAGTTTTGGAATAGTCGCGCTGAGTGACCTTTGGCATCGACACCCGCGTCTCTGCGGCCTCGGCAAAGAGGGCCGCGACCCGCTCAGCATCTGGTATGGAGCGAAAGGCCGGTTGGGTGCGGCTCATGTACCATGGGCGCACATGCGGCCAGGTCATCAGATATGACAGGCGAGTCTCACCGATGAGCTCAAAGGTGATTGTGCCCAAACCCGACTTGCGCAGAGCCACTTGTGCATTTCCAATACACACATAGGGCAGGTTCAATGTCATGGTCAGCGCCGCACCGATGCGCAGACAGGCGCGTTTATTGGTGAGCGTATAAACGGTGCTTCGAGCTTGCACTGTTGCCACCCCAAATAAGATTAAGGCCGTCAACGCGCCGGCCACGAGAAACGGAATGCCCTGTGCCATGGCCGATGTCAGGCTCATCATATCCGATACGGAGATAACGCGGATCACCGCCAGGGCGATAAAATACCCAATCACCCAGTTGAGGCTCCAAGCATCCTTGGCCAGCCGCAAGCTATTAGGCCGGCCTTGCCAGAGGATATATTCATCTGCGGGCAATGCTTCAGGCAATCCGCGGATCGGTTCGAAATTAAAATCGTCGTGGCTCATATCTTAAGTCCCCTATCGTCTGAACGCTGGGCCGTGGCTGCGGCCCAGCGTTGGTCCTTTACAGTTTTGGCTCGGAACGTGCGGGATCGGCATAAAGTGTGCCGCCGCCGTAATAGGCCATAATTTTCTCTTCCTCGAGCAAGGTGATTTCTGAAGCCGCCTTATGCTGCGGCACAGCNGCAAAATTTGCGCCATAGATCGAACGAACCGTCACCCGGTCATCGTTAATTTTGCAAAAATTGATTGGGATCAGACGGGTCTGGCCCGTGCCCTCTGGATTGAGATCCACAGTCAAGTAGCGCACCATCTGTTCTGGCACATCAATCCACATATCATTGATACGGCCGATCACCTCACCGTCGCCGGCCACCACAGGTTTGCCCCGTGGATCGCGGCCCGCCGACACGTGGAAATCATCGAGCTGTGACATAGGCTTGATCTTGGCATGCCCATGGGCATCCAGCTCTGCATGATCCTGCCGCGGGGCCCATGCACCTGGCCCAACACCCGCAAGCATCGGATCGCCGGTCGGCACAAAAGGCGAGCCGGTCGCATCAGACGTAGCCTCAAGCGCCAATTTTGCGCGATCACCGCGCTGACCGGAGGGAACCGTCACATCACCACGCCCATGGGGCAGATGAAACGTCTTGTCACCGGGCAGCGGAAAGAGGCCGCGATGGGCAGATCCAGAGGGATCATCGGCCTCCAGCGGATATCCTTCGCGCATGTTCTCCGTTTGAAGATAATAAACAAGCAAAGCAAAAAAGATCCAGAACATCCAGATCGCAGCGCTTGCGAGATCAAAATTACCGAAAAATTCATTGCCTACCATGGTCGTCTCCTTTGACTATCAAGTCGGAAAATCCGTCAGCTCTAAGCGCTGCGGTGTGTTTGCACTGATGCCTTTGGTCCGTAGGATGGGGCCAAGGGCGATGAGGGTGATGAAAAGTAGAGCGATCTCAATTTGATAGACGACCGAATACCCTACAACCGGGGTGTTGAGGACATCGCCTAAAATGCCGCTATGCGCGGCTTGTGTGATTATATCACGAATTGCGCCGCCTAAGAAAATGGACAGGCCTGCGCCTGTGGCCTGGGCCGCGCCCCAAACGCCCAGCGCCAATCCACGCCCAGCGGCTCCAGGCACATTTATGGTCATAGCTGCGGTCAAGGTCGCCACAGCAAAGGTGCCGCCACCCAGCCCAATCAAAAAGGCGCCTGAGAAAAATAATATTGGCGAGCCAAAAACGGAGGACAAAAGAACCGCCGCAAAAGCAAAGATGCCAACAACAACCCCGCGCCCCGCAAGGCGAATGGGATCAATGGATCGCGACAGCCAGCGCGCCGATAGGCCCAAACCGATCAACGCACCCAAAGACCACATGGCCGTAAGCTGCGTTGTCGCGGAAACTGAAAGGCCAAGAATTTCGCCCCCGTAGGGTTCGAGCAGCACATCTTGCATGTTAAAAGCAACCGTGCCGGCGAAAATCGTGAAAATTAACCGGCGCACCGTTGCTTGACCGGTGAAATCCGCCCAGGCGGCATGAAAACTCGCCTTTGGCGCTTGGCGCGCCGCCTGGCTCATCGGCGCCATTTTTTCCTGCTTCCATAGAGCAATAACATTTAAAACCATGGTGAACACCGCCGCGCCTTGCACCACTTGAACCAACAAAAGCGAGGAATAATCACGCAACAATGTGCCAATGATGACCGCTGAAATCCCCATGCCCACAAGATACATGACGTAGAGCATTGAGACGACTTTTGCGCGGGTCTGTTCCGTTGCCCGATCAGCGGCCAAAGCCAGACCTGCTGTTTGCGTCATATGCATCCCAAGCCCGGTCAACAAAAAGGCCAGCGCAGCGGCAATCTCGCCGAAAATACCCGCATCAATCGCCGAATCTCCCGCCAAGACCAAAAGGGCCATCGGCATAATTGCCAGGCCACCAAACTGCCAGAGGCTGCCAAACCACAAATAGGGCACGCGTTTCCAACCAATGGCGGAGCGGTAATTGTCAGACTTAAAACCAAGAAGCGCACGGAAAGGGGCAATCAGCACGGGAATGGCGATCATGGTCGCCACGATGAAGGCCGGCACTGACAGCTCAACGATCATCACCCGATTTAAAGTGCCCAGCAACATCACGGCTGCCATGCCCACGGAAATTTGAAACAAGGATAGACGCAACAATTGCCCGAGCGGCAGCTCATCGCTGGCCGCATCGGCGAAAGGCAACATCCTTAGGGTCATGGTTTTGACAGCGCTCTTTGGGATCATGGGCGGAATTCCAACGCTTGGCTGATGTAAAACCCAGAGGCCACCCGATCGATGTCACTGATCTGACCCGAGGTAGATTTGGCGATCTGTGCCATTTGATGCGGCACCATCATCGGCGAGCGATCGTTGCGTGGAAACAATTTGCCAATCCGCCACATGGCCATCAAAAGCGGCGTGCGCGGCGCAACCGTAAAGACCATATTTGTCAATATCCGGCTACTCACCCGGTCGAGGGTCGCGCCAATGTCTTCAGCCGAGTAATAAATCAAACTGTCCATTGCCACGATATGATCGAAATGCCCCAGGCCAGGGTCAAACATATCTCCGGCCATCAGCTTGAGCGTGCCGCTCACATGCGCAGGTTGGCGCTGCTTGGCGATTGTGATGAGCTTCGGCGAGATATCCACCGCCACAACATCGGCGCCAGCCTGGGCCAATTGAAAGGCCAAAGCCCCTGTGCCGCAGCCCGCATCTAACACACGCGCCCCGCGCAAATCCGCAGGCAATTGCGACCGCAAGAGCTGTCTCATCCGGTCGCGACCGGCGCGCACAGTGGCACGAATGCCCGACACAGGCGCGTCTGAGGTCAACCTTTCCCAGGTCTTTGTCGCGGTGCGATCAAAGTAGGTTTCAACAGTGTTGCGGGTCGATTCATAGGTCATCAGTCAAATCCAAGCAGCTCAAAGATTTCGCGATCAGGCAAAGGTGCCGGCGCAAGTGGTAGCGTGCCGTTCCAAAGCGTTTCGGCCAGACGCATATATTCTTTGCGCACCTGAACGATTTCTTCGTCATCGGGCATTTCAAACAGAGTCTTCTTTTTCAGGCGAGACCGGCGGATCGCGTCGAGATCCGGCATATGGGCAATTCGGTTGAAGCCCACAGTCTTGCAATAGCGGTCCACTTCGTCAGTGTCTTTCGACCGATTGGCGACACAGCCTGCAAGCCGTACTTTATAGTTGGCAGATTTCGCCTGAACCGCGGCAATGATCCGGTTCATCGCATAGATGCTGTCAAAATCATTGGCGGTGACAATCAAAGCCCGATCCGCATGCTGCAATGGCGCCGCAAACCCGCCGCAAACCACATCCCCGAGCACATCGAAAATCACGACATCCGTGTCTTCAAGCATATGATGTTGCTTGAGCAGTTTCACCGTTTGCCCAACAACATAGCCACCACAACCCGTCCCCGCAGGTGGCCCGCCGGCTTCGACGCATTTCACACCATTATATCCCGTCGCAACGTAATCTTCGGGGCGAAGCTCTTCGGAGTGAAAATCCACGCTTTTGAGAATATCAATCACGGTAGGTTGCAAGGTGCCCGTCAATGTGAATGTGCTGTCATGCTTGGGATCACAGCCAATTTGCAGCACGCGCTTTCCCATTTTGGAAAAGGCCGCCGAGAGGTTTGACGAGGTGGTTGACTTGCCAATGCCACCCTTGCCGTAAACGCTGAATACTTTTGCACCCTCAATTTTCGCGGTTTCGTCCTGGTGCACCTGCACCGACCCTTCGCCGTCACCGGTCAAATTGGGAATATTTCTATCAAGTGGGCTCATGTCTGTAGTCCCTTCCTATAACTGCGTTTTGGGTCATTCGGCTGCAATGCCCTCAAGTTGATCTTCAATGGCATCCGCGGCACTTTGCAGCGCGGCCAAAGTGGTTTCGTCTGGTTTCCAATAGGCACGATCTGACGCTTCCAGCAGGCGATTTGCCATGCGCATGGAGGCTTGCGGGTTCAAAGCAGACAGGCGTTTGCGCATGTCTTCATCCAAAACAAATGTTTCAGACAGCTCTTGATACACCCATTCATCAACCTTCCCTGTCGTGGCCGACCAGCCAACGGTATTGGTGATATGCGCCTCAATCGCGCGCACGCCTTCATGACCATGCTGCAGGAGCGGTTCATAAAATTTCGGATTTAAACTGCGCGCGCGGGTCTCCAACGCAACCTGTTCGCGCAGCGTCCGCACCTGCGCGCCACCCCGGGTTTGATCCCCGATATAAACAGGCGTTTCCACCCCGCCCTTAGCCCGCTTCACAGCCGCCGCAATACCGCCGAGCGTGTCAAAATAATGATCCACTGTGGTGACACCAAGCTCAACCGATTCAAGGTTCTGATAGGCCAGCTCCACATTCTTCAATGTGTCTTGCAGCAATTGTGATTGCTGACTGGCTTCGCCATCCTTGCCATAGGCAAAACTTTTACGCGCTTGATAGGCATCAGCAAAATCGCTGTCGTCTTTGAAAGCGGAGCTGTCGACCAATTGGTTCACATTTGAACCATAGGCCCCTTCGGAGTTGGAAAAGACCCGCAGCGCGGCTGTTTCTAGGCTGCAGTTTTGAGCCTGAGAAAACTCGAGAGCATGGGCGCGAATGGGATTCATCTCTAAGGGCTCATCGGCCATCGCGCATTGCAAGGCGGCATCGGCCAGCATTTTGGTTTGCAGCGGCAACAAATCGCGGAAGATACCCGAGAGGGTGATCACCACATCAATCCGTGCCCGCCCCAGCTGTTCAAGCGAGATCAGATCCGCACCACACAAACGGCCATTGGCGTCAAACCGCGGCTTTGCGCCCATCAGCGAAAGCGCCTGCGCGATCGGCCCACCGTTAGATTTAATATTGTCAGACCCCCAGAGCACCAATGCAACGGTCTTGGGCAACCCCTCATGCGTGCGCAACAACTCTGCCGCCTGCTGCGCGCCATCCTGCATGGCAAAAGCCGTCGGCATCCGGAAGGGATCAAAGGCGTGAATATTCCGACCTGTCGGCAGAATATCTGGCGCGCGGATGACATCGCCGCCAGGAACCGGCTTGATAAATTGGCCATTTAATCCGCGCATCATTCCATCCAGCTCTTGGCTGGACTGCAAATGGGCTCTGGCCACCTGGCGCGCTTGTGGCGTGTCAAAACTCATCAGATCCAGCAAAGTTTCGATTTTATGCGCGGGCAGTTTTTGACCGATGATATGCAACCCATCGGGAATCAAAGCGTCTTCAGTTTCCAAAAGGGTAATCCAAAGCCGGTTCAAATCTGTCCCGTCCAGATGCACAATCTCGGCCTGCGCCGCAATCAACGCCTCCAAAGGCTCGCAGGCCGCATCGCCCGGTGGCAGGGCCCGCCACTTGCTCAGGCTGTCTTTTAAATCAGCCAGACCGCGATAAAGACCAGAGGCCTGTAACGGTGGCGTGAGATGGGTGATTGTAATGGCATTGCTGCGACGCTTCGCCAAAGTTGCCTCTGAGGGATTATT
>JGI26080J50196_1000232_pt1 | contig 25227 bp, 18 predicted proteins | sample SaaInl0LU_22_DNA_FD_50196 | JGI IMG/M metagenome (IMG submission 50196)
TTGGAGCACTTTTTTTGTTTGGTTTGGACAAGGTATTACCGCACATACACATCAATTTTAAAGAAGCAGAAGGAATCAAAACACCTTGGCATAAAACCACACTTTTGGTCTTGGCCATTACCTTGCACAACATTCCTGAAGGATTGGCCGTAGGAGTACTTTTCGGAGGTGTTGCTGCAGGTTTTGATGGTGCAACTATCGGAGGTGCTGTTGCTTTGGCGATTGGAATTGGTTTGCAAAATTTCCCAGAGGGATTTGCAGTCGCCATGCCTTTACGGCGTCAGGGAGTCAGTCGAAAAAAAAGTTTTTGGTACGGACAGTTGTCTGCCATTGTAGAACCTATTGCCGGCGTATTAGGAGCATGGGCCGTGCTTTCTTTTGAACCCATTTTGCCATATGCTCTGGCTTTTGCTGCGGGAGCTATGATTTTTGTAGTAGTGGAAGAAGTAATTCCAGAAACACAGCAAGACAAATTTACCGACATTGCAACCATGGGTTTTATAGCAGGGTTTATCATTATGATGAGCATGGATGTTGCTTTGGGGTAAATAAGGACTTTTGAGGATTGCTTTTCAATNAGAAACAATTTTTATTGTGAATACGAAACAGGTCGATAGTTTCTTATCTTTACGGAATACCTGTGCATTGCGTTTTTTCTATGAATCAAAATTCTTCTTTTAGTGTTTACAATGCTTCCGCGGGAAGTGGCAAAACTTTTTCTTTGGTAAAAGAATATTTGAAAAAAGTATTGGAAACGACCAATAGGTATCAGTTTCAAAAAATTCTTGCCATTACATTTACCAACAAGGCCGCTGCTGAGATGAAGGATCGGGTGCTTGAAAATTTAAAGCTCTTTTCTGAAGGTAACGAGAATGAGATGTTTTCGATGCTTTCTGAAGAATTGGCATTGGATAAAAAAAAACTCCAAGAACGCTCACAAACTGCACTCGAAGCGATTCTTCAAAACTATTCTGCCTTCAACATCACAACNATTGATAGTTTTACCCATAAAATAATCAGAACTTTTGCGTACGATTTGGGCTTGCCTTTGAATTTTGAAGTGGAAATGGACGGCGTTCGTTTGTTGAGTGAAGCAGTCGATGTTTTGATTTCTAAAATCGGAGAAAACAAAGAGCTGACCGAGGTATTGATTGAATACGCTGTTGGAAAAATAAACGAAGACAAATCGTGGGACATTGCTTTCGACCTCAATGCAAGTGCCAAATTGTTATTGAGCGAAGATCACGTTTCACAGCTACAACGATTGGACGGGAAATCTTTGAAAGATTTTCGAACGCTCGAAAAAAAATTAAAGAAAAAACAACAGGAAATAACGAGTCAATTTATCACTTTTGGAGAAAAGGGACTCGAAATCATAGAGCGTTCAGGAGTGGATCACAAAGATTTTTATCAAAAAGATTTGCCCAGACTATTTAACAATCTGAAGACTTTTTCAAAAATAGAAATAGGGAAGCTTGATTTTAAGGGGCGACTTGCTAAAAATATGGATGCAGGGGTGTTTTATTCGGCAAGTAAAAGTGAAACCGTAAAACAGAGCATTGATGCCATTTCGGATACCTTGCAAATCCTGTACTTTGAGGTAAAAGCCTATTACAAATTAGAATACCCTAGTTATGTACTGTCGCAGTTTGTACTGAAAAATTTGATTCCACTGGCTGTATTGAAAAACATTCAAGACGAGCTTCAGGCAATCAAAGAGCAAAACAATATTTGTTTGAACTCTGAGTTCAACCAATTGATTTCAAAAAAAATCAAAGACGAGCCCGCTCCTTTTATTTACGAGCGAATAGGAGAAAAATTCCAAAATTATTTCATCGACGAAATGCAAGACACCTCGGGTTTGCAATGGCAAAATTTAATTCCGTTGATAAACAATGCGCTTTCACAAGAAAAGGGTAGTTTGTTATTGGTAGGAGATGCCAAGCAGGCTATCTATAGATGGAGAGGAGGAAAGTCAGAACAATTTATGGAACTTTACAAACAAGAAAAAAGTGTCGATTACAATCCTTTTTTGGTAGAGAAAAATATTCAAAACCTCGACACCAATTACAGAAGTTTTAGTGAAATAGTACAATTCAACAATTTGTTTTTTACCCATACTTCTCAGTTTCTAGAAAATCCTGAATACAAAGAATTGTACCTGTTAGGAAACCAGCAAAAAGAAAACAGACGAAAGGGAGGCTATGTGCAGCTCAATTTTTTAAAGAAAAACGAATTGGACATAGATGAAAAGAAAAATGCTTTTGCCAATCAGGTTTTGGAAACCGTTCAAAGCTTGCCCGCAAATCGTCCGAAATCAGATGTTTGCGTTTTGGTGCGCTCGAAAAGGGAGGGGCTTTTGATTTCAGAGGTGCTGACTCAAAATGGAATTTCAATCATATCCTCAGAAACATTATTGGTTCAAAACGATCCAAAAGTTCAATTTGTGGTTCAGTTACTTTCTTACATTCAGAACCCTCTAGATACCAATGCCAAATTTTTAGCACTTTCGTTTTTATACAAGCATCTAAAAACAAATTTGGAAGAACATGTGTTTTATCAAACGTTTTTAGCACACAAAGGAGAAGATTTTTACACCCATTTGCAAACGATAGGAGTACATTTCAATTACCGTTCTTTTTTACAAATGCCTTTTTACGAAAGCATGGAAGCGCTGATGAGGTCCTTTCGTCTTTTTGAGGAGAGCAATGCTTTTGTTACCTGTTTTTTAGACTTCGTGTTAGAGTTTCAAAGGAGCAAGGTAGCCAATATTGCAGCATTTTTAGAGTATTGGGAGCTAAAAAAAGAAAGCTTGAGCATTGCGGCAGTTGAAAACAAAGAGGCTGTTCGCATCATGACCATCCACAAATCCAAAGGGCTGGAATTTCCAATAGTGATTTTCCCTTGCGAGTTGAATGTTTTCAAAGAGCAAAACCCAACCACTTGGTACGACGCCTTGGAAGAAAACCTTTTCAAAGAATTTGAAACATTTTTGGTTTCCTGTTCCGAAAAGCTCAGTTTGACGGGAGATTTTGGGGCATCTGTGTACAAAACGAGAAAACAAGAAGTCGCGTTAGACAATGCCAACCTATTGTATGTAGCACTTACCCGTGCGGTAGAAGAACTCTACATTATCACCGAATACAAAACAGATAAAAAAGGAGAAGAAAACACAGATTGGTTTTCAGGAATGTTTATCAATTATTTGAAAAGCCTTTCTGACGAGAATGTATGGAGTGATTCACGCCTGGAATACACTTTTGGAGAAAAAAGAATTTTTGAAGAAAATCAAAAAAACGAACAGCCGACACACATTGAAAAAAACATGGGCATCATATCAAGCTCATGGGAAGCTCATGGAATAAACATTGTTTCCAATTCTTCAAAGAACTGGGGAACGAAACAGGAAGAGGCAATAGAGTATGGATTGTTAGTTCATGAGATGTTGTCAAAAATCAATTACGCAGAGGAGGCTACTTTGACTGTCAAGAATTATATTTTACAAGGCTTGGTGAAAAAAGAGGACGGTGAATCAATTTTAAATCAATTGAAAAAGGTCCTTTCTCATCCAGAATTGAAACGCTATTTTCAGAAAGGAAAAAAGATTGTTTGCGAAAGAGCACTTCTTACCAAAGAGGGAGAAAAAATGATTCCAGATCGTTTGGTTTTTCAAGGAAGAGAAGTCGCAATCTTGGACTATAAAACAGGGAAGTATGAAAAATCACACAGAGCACAAGTCACGATGTACGGAGATTTGCTCCAAAAAATGGGCTATCAGGTAACAAGAAAACTCGTCATCTATCTTGGAAAACAAATAAAAATCGATAGTTTTTAACGCCCTGTAAATTTTGAATCCGCAGTGTTTTCTCAAAAAAAATGCAAACCATACAGAACCTCTCGCTAACTTTAAGAGTATTTTAGAAAATCTATGAAAACATTTTTATCAGAAACCGTTAAAGAACTCGCTGGCTCCAAAGAAAGCTTTAGAGACACTCTGTGTGTGTTGCCAAGTGAAAGAGCAGGTGTTTTCTTAGCGCAAGAATTAAAACAACAAACAACAGAAAATATTTTTCTTCCAGAGATCATTAGTATCGAGGGCTTTATTGAGCGTGTTTCAGAATTTAGAAAAGAAGACAACGTCAATCTTCTGTTTGATTTTTATAAAGTGTACACGAGGAACGAAGAGACTCCGAAAGAAACGTTTGACTCCTTTTCGCAGTGGGCTTCGGTAGCATTGCAAGATTTCAATGAGGTAGACCGACACTTGGTCAATGCCGCAGATCTCTTTACTTATTTACGGGACATCAAAAGGATTGAAAAATGGAGTGTTGGCAATGAAAATAAGGATGCTGGCATGATGGAAAACCATCTCTCTTTCATGGAAAAATTAGATGTCAATTATCAAAAATTTTACGAATATCTTGTTTCTCAGAAAAAAGGATACCAAGGACTTTTGTATCGGGAGGCCGCGAAAAATATCGAAACGTATGCGCAAAAAAACAGCTCTTCAAAAATAGTATTTATTGGTTTCAATGCCTTGAATAAAGCAGAAGAATACATTTTTCAAGAGCTGTTAAAAAGCGAATTGGCAACGGTGTATTGGGATGCAGATACCTACTACATGGATTCCTCAAAATCTGCAGGAACCTTTTTAAGAAAATACAAAGAAAACTGGACCTACTTTGAAAAAAACCAATTCAAATTTATAGGGCAATACATCCAAAAGGACAAAGAGATCTATGAGATTGCAGCCACTAAAAATGTTTCCCAAATAAAAACGGTGGGCAGTCTTTTGGAAAAACAGCATTCCCTTGAAAATACAGCATTGGTTTTGGCAGACGAGTCTTTGTTGTCGTTGACGCTGAATTCGTTGCCTGAAAAAGTCGATAAATTGAACATTACAATGGGATATGCACTTGCAGATATGCCCATGGTCGGCTTGTTTCACTTGATTTTTGATTTGTATCTCAACCAAGAGAAATTTGGAAAAAAAGACGCGTTTTATCACAAAGACTTTGAACGCCTTGTAAGTCATCCATTTTTTTACAGACTTTTTGGGGAGAGTGAAGACTTTCAGAGGTTGAAAAAATTTGTGATACAAAACAACCAGGTTTTTGTATCGGTAGCCCAAATTCAAAAGAATTTGGTAGAAGAAGGTGCCAAACCATTTCTTCAAATATTTGAAATTTCCCAAGAAGTCCCCAGATTCATAAAAGTCTGTATCGCATTGATTGAAGCGAATAAAGAAAATTTCAAAGGCTTTGAAAAAGAATGCCTTTATCGTTTTTACAATCTCTTTTTACAACTTGAAAATTTGAACAGTGAATATCAGTTTATCAAATCTATCAAAATATTGCAAGGAATTTACCAACAGTTAATCACAACTGAAAAACTGTCTTTTCAAGGTGAGCCGCTCACAGGCCTTCAATTGATGGGTATGCTTGAAACCCGAGCATTGGATTTTGAAACCGTGATTGTCGCATCTGTGAACGAAGGTGTTTTACCCGCAGGGAAAACAGAAAATTCATTCATCCCTTTCGATGTCAAAATCGAATATGGGTTGCCTACATATCGTGAAAAAGATGCTATTTTTTCCTACCACTTTTACCGACTGATACAAAGAGCAAAAAAAGTGTATTTGTTATACAACACTGACACAGATGAGTATGGTGCTGGTGAAAAAAGCAGGTTTTTGACTCAATTGGAAGTAGAAGGATTTTCCATTGTAAAAAGCAGTGTGAGTCTTCCAGTGGTAAATACAAAGAAAGAGGAGCAACTCGTTCAAAAAACACCGGAAATCATTACAGCTTTGAAAAAAATAGCGACAAGTGGATTTTCTCCCTCTGCACTGTCCACATATGTCAGCAATCCAATTGCGTATTACAAGAGGTATCTTTTAAAAATTAAAGATTTGGAAGAAGTAGAAGAAACCATTGCCTTTAATACACTGGGTACCGTTGTCCATGAGGTGTTGGAAGAGTTCTACAGGCCGTTTATTGGAAAGTTTGTGGTTGCTGAAAATGTAAAATCAATGCAAAAAGAGAAAGAGAAGGCATTGCAAAAAAGCTTTCAAAAACATTATCAAAATGGAAATCTTGACAAAGGGAAAAATAAGTTGATTTTTGAAGTTGCCAAGGCGTATGTTTCTAATTTTTTAGCAGCGGAATTGCGACTATTGGTCGCCGGTAAGCAGCTGAAAATTATAGGAACGGAAACCAAGATAAAAGTAGAAATTCAAATAGATGGATTGGATTTCCCAATCTATCTAAAAGGGGAGGTAGATAGGATTGATGAGTTGGATGGTGTAAAGCGGATCGTCGATTACAAATCTGGAAAAGTTACTGCCTCAGAATTAAAAATGCCCGATTTTTCGAAAATAAAAGAAGGAAGAAAATACAACAAAGCACTGCAAGTTATGTTCTACGCTTTTTTGTATACCCAAGAGAACAAAACTATCTTTGACGGTGAATTGGAGTCTGGAATTTTTTCATTCAAAAATAGCAACGAAGGGTTTTTAAAAATGAATTTTGCAGAAGGAAGAGCAAAAGATCACAAAGTCACGTCCGAAAGAGTTATAGAGTACATGGAAGTTGTGAAAGAAATCATAAATGAACTTTTTGACATGCAAACTCCCTTTGAAGAAAACACAGACGATCCATATACATAATACCATGCAAGAAATAAAAAACATTCAAGTCCCAGGAAAGCATCTGAAACCCATACTCACAGATGTCATTTATATGAAAAACCACCAAAAAAAGCCTTTGGTTATTTTTTGTCACGGATACAAAGGTTACAAAGATTGGGGTGTTTTTAATAAAATGACAAGCACCTTTGCTGAAGAAGCCCTTTTTTTCGTAAAATTTAATTTTTCCCACAATGGAGGGACGCCTGAACAGCCCATTGATTTTCCAGATTTGGAAGCTTTTGGACAAAACAATTATGTCAAAGAATTAGACGATTTGGAATCGGTATTGGACCATGTATTGTCAAATCGATCTTTTGAAGGAGAATTCGATCCAGAAGATATTACACTAATTGGGCATTCTAGAGGTGGAGGTTTGGTGAGTTTAAAAGCAGCAGAAAATAAAAAGATAACGCGATTGATTTCATGGGCGGGTGTTGCTGATTTTGGGGCCCGATTTCCTGTAGGAGAAGTTCTTGAAAAGTGGAAAAACGAGGGGGTAGCCTTCATTGAAAATGCACGAACACAACAACAGATGCCGCACTACATTCAGTTTTACGAAAATTTCAAAGCAAACGAAGAGCGTTTGACCATTCGAAAAGCAGTTTCAAAATTAAAAATACCTCATTTAATTGTGCATGGTACAAAAGACACTTCCGTAGAGTTGAAAGAAGGAGAATACCTACATCAATGGAATGCGAACAGCGAACTTTTTTTAATAGACGGAGCAGATCACACTTTTGGAGCCAAGCAGCCATGGACAGAAAAAAATCTCCCAGAAGATTTTCAAAAAGTACTTTTTAAGACAATTGACTTTATCAAAACGAGCTAAATGCAACAAGTCAAAGCAAAAAAAGTTTCTTTCCAGCAAATTAACAAACTTGCAATACCCTCTGTCATTGCAGGGATCTCCGAACCGNTATTATCCATCGTAGATACNGCTGTGGTCGGGAATATTCAAGAAAGTCCTACCGAAGCATTGGCAGCCGTAGGAATTGCAGGTTCTTTTATTGCAGCCATTTTTTGGGTATTGGGGCAAACACGATCTGCACTTTCTGCCATTGTAGCGCAGTATGTAGGAGAAAAAAGACTCGAAAAATTACAAATCTTGCCTTCCCAAATTATTTGTTTCAACCTTTTGATCAGTGTGGGGATCTATCTTTTGACTTTTTTCTTCGCACAACAAATTTTTAGTGTATACAATGCAGAAGGCTTGGTGCTAACTTATGCGGTAGATTATTATAAAATTAGGGCCCTAGGGTTGCCCTTGTCTTTATTTACAGTCATAATTTTTGGCGTTTTTACAGGGATGCAAAACACATTTTACCCTATGATGATCAGCATAGCGGGAGCCTTGTCAAATGTAATTTTGGACTTTTTATTTGTCTATGGTTTTGAAGGATTGGTACCGCCCTTGCATGTAAAAGGTGCGGCATATGCAAGCCTTGTTTCACAAGGACTGATGGCAATTTTAGCCCTGCGATTACTTTATTTAAAAACCCCATTCAAACTCAAAATCACCTATCATTTTCATCCTGAATTGAAAAGGATGTTTGCTTTGAGTTTCAATTTGTTTTTACGAGCATTGGCCTTGCATATTACCATGTATTTCGCAAATTCATATGCCACGAGTTATGGAGCCGCACACATTGCTGCGCAAACCATCTGCTTTCAAGTCTGGTTGTTTTTTGCCTTTTTTATAGACGGTTATGCGAGTGTTGGAAGTATCATTTCAGGAAAGCAAAAAGGGGAAAAGAATTTTTCAGGCTTACAAATTTTGGCAAAAGATCTGAATAGTTATGCAATTTGGGTTTCTGTAGTTTTGGCAGGTGTTTGTTTTTTAGGGTACAATTCTCTGGGAAAAATATTCACTTCAAATCCGCAAGTGCTCGAAGTTTTTGAATCTGTTTTTTGGCTGGTATTGATCACACAGCCTATCAATGCTATTGCATTTGTTTACGACGGTATTTTCAAAGGATTGGCGGAAGCAACAGTGCTTAGAAACACACTTTTTGTTGCGACGTTTATCGGATTTTTGCCGAGCTTGTGGATATGCGATTACTACGATTTAAAATTGACAGGTATTTGGGTGGCTTTTACCGTTTGGATGCTATTCCGATCCGGAATATTGGTCTTTTATTTCAACCGGATTTATTTGCTCAAAAAAAGGTAACTTTGACGGATGGATATAGGAAGCGTACATACTCAGATTGTTGCGAAAGTTGCAACACTTACTTTTTTTCATCCAGCAAGTAACTCTTTGCCGAGTAATTTGCTAAAAAAAATGACTGAAGAACTCATTTCGTTGGGGCAAAACGAAGAAGTGCATGTAATCGTTCTTAAAAGTGGCGGAGCCAAAACATTTTGTGCGGGAGCTTCTTTTGAGGAATTGCTGGTGGTAGACTCCAAAGACAAAGGCACTCAGTTTTTTATGGGGTTTGCACATTTGATCAATGCCATACGCTCCTGTACGAAAGTAGTCATTGGATTGGTGCAAGGGAAAGCTGTGGGAGGAGGCGTCGGTCTACTATCAGCTTGCGATTATTGTCTGGCTACCGAGGAAGCAGCAGTGAAACTGTCGGAATTGTTTATCGGAATTGGAGCTTTTGTTATTGAACCTGCCGTAACGAGAAAAGTAGGAAAATCTGCCTTTTCAACACTTGCTTTAGAGGCCACAGAATGGCACCCTGCTTCGTGGGGCTTGGCCAAAGGACTCTTTTCAAAGGTGTTTTCTAGTATCGAAGAAATGCAAGTAGCTGCAGAAAAATTGAGTACTGCTCTGGCGAGCTATTCTCCGGAGGCGCTTTTGGAAATGAAAAAAGTTTTTTGGGAAGGCACAGAACATTGGGATACACTTCTGGCGGAGCGTGCAGCAATCAGTGGGAAGCTCGTATTGTCAAAATTCACGAAAGAAACGTTGCACAAACTCAAGAAATAAGAAGGAAAGAACCTTTGAAAAAGGCGAACGCTTTCAAAACTACTTTGAAAAAAAAAGATAGCACGCAGAATATTCCTTACCTTAGCGGCATGAATAAAATTAGAATTACCAAACAATTTGATTTTGAAACCGGACATGCTTTGTACGGTTATGACGGAAAGTGCAGAAACGTGCATGGCCACAGCTACAAGCTTTCAGTGACTGTTATTGGGACTCCTATTGAAGACAAAAACAACGTAAAATATGGGATGGTAATCGATTTTAAAGACTTGAAAAAAATTGTAAAAGAACAAATCGTAGATGCATTTGATCATGCGACGGTTTTTAACAAAAACACCCCACATCTTGAATTAGCACATGAGCTACAATCCAGAGGGCACAGTGTTATTCTGGTAGATTATCAGCCAACCAGTGAAATGATGTTGGTTGATTTTGCAGCAAAAATTAAGGGGAAATTACCAGTAGAAATTAAGTTGCATTCGTTGCGTTTGCAAGAAACAGCAACCTCTTATGCGGAGTGGTTTTCCGACGAAAATAGCTAAACACAAAATTACATTTCCAGCGAACCATTGAATTGGTTCATTGTATTTCCAAGACCTGCGGTTCCAAACGATCTGACCAAATTGGCCCCTTTGAGTAGCAATTCAGGCAAATAACGCTTTTCTTCTTTGCTCCATTCTCCCAAAACATAGTTGGATTGTTTGCCTTTTGAAAAATTGGCACTGACTCCAAAACGAAAACGAGGATAACTTTGGTTATTCAATTTTTCATTGATGTCTTTCAGGCCATTATGCCCTCCGGCACTTCCTTTTGCTTTGAGGCGAAAAGTTCCAAAATCCAAATTCAAATCATCTGAAACGACTAGCAAATTTTCCCGTTGAATTTTTTCTTTATCGAGCCAAAATTTCACCGATTTCCCGCTCAAATTCATATAGGTGGAAGGCTTTAAGAGGAGAAAAGTTTTGCCTTTAAAACGAAAAGAAGCCACGTCTCCTAATTTTTCTGTTTGAAAAGAAACACCCTCTGAGGCGGCCAATTCGTCCAAAATTTTGAAGCCGATATTGTGGCGTGTATTTTCGTACTCTGCGCCAATGTTACCAAGGCCAACGATTAAAAATTTCTTCATTTTTCGGGTAAATTTGGATTCAAAAATAGCAAAAAAAAAGGTTCATCTTGAAAACCAAAATGAACCTTTTTAAATTCTGTTGAGAAATTATTCAGCAGCAGCTTCTTCTGCAGCTTCTTCTGCAGCCTCTTCAGAAGCAGTACCGCTTGCAGCACGTGACATTCTAACTTGAGCTACAACCGTGTTTTCAGGATGTAGAATCGTACAGTTTTCTGCATTTACTTCGCTTACAAACAACTTATCTCCAATTTCCAATTTAGAAATATCCGCTTCAATTGTGTCCGGCAAGTTTGCAGGCAAGGCTTTTACTTTAAGCTTACGTTTTGGAAAGCGCAAAGCTCCACCAATGATAACCCCTGGTGCATTCCCTAACAAAGTAACCGGAATTTCCATCGTAACTTCTTTGTCGTCAAACAATTGATAGAAATCAATGTGTAAAATTTTGTCATTTACTGGGTGAAATTGGATGTCTTGTAAAATACAAGTAACCGCTTTTTCTCCTTCCAACTCAATCGTTGCAGTATACACATTTGGAGTGTATACCAAGTTTTTAAAAGCTTTTTCTTCAGCTGAAAAATGAATGGCATTTTCTCCTCCGTATAATACGCAAGGTACCTTGTCAGCATTACGTAGTGCTTTTGTAGCAGCTTTTCCTACGCTTTCTCTTTTCGATCCTTTGATTGTAATAGATTTCATTATATATAGTAATTGTTAATTATTTACAGTAAAAAATGGTCGCTAATGGACTTGTTGTTCTGAACTTGTTGCATGATCTCCGCGAACAAGGGCGCGCAAGATACAACTTTTATTTTAGAACTTTGTTTTCTTAATGGGATGGAATCTGAAACAACCAATTCTAGCAATTTAGAGGCTTCAATTCTTTCATAGGCATTTCCAGAAAGCAGTGGATGTGTGATGATGGCACGTACACTTAGAGCCCCTCTTTCCACCATCAAATCTGCAGCTTTTACAAGTGTTCCACCCGTGTCAATCATGTCGTCTACTAGGATGACGTGTTTCCCTTCAACATGACCAATCAATTCCATTGTGTCGATGACGTTGGCTTTCAAACGTTGTTTGTAACAAATGACAACCTCGCTTTGCAAATATTTTGAATAGGCATAAGCTCTTTTCGAACCGCCCATATCAGGTGAGGCCATTGTGATGTTATCCAATCCCAAACTTTCGATGTACGGCAAGAAAATTGTAGAACCGAATACATGGTCTACCGGTTTTTCAAAAAATCCTTGAATTTGATCTGCATGTAAATCCATGGTCATGATACGCGTAGCCCCTGCTGTTTGCAACAGATTGGCAACCAATTTTGCTCCAATGGCTACACGTGGCTTGTCTTTTCTGTCTTGACGCGCCCATCCGAAATAAGGCATTACAGCAGTGATGTGTCTGGCAGAAGCTCTTTTGGCAGCGTCTAAAATCAATAGCATTTCCATTAAGTTGTCTGAATTCGGGAAAGTAGATCCGACGATAAACACACGTCTTCCACGCACAGACTCCTCAAAAGCCGGTTGAAATTCTCCATCGCTGAAACGAGAGATGTTAATGTTTCCAAGTTCCGTTCCGTAGGCTTTTGCAATGTTTTGAGCCAATTCAAAGCTTTGTTCGCAAGCAAAAACTTTCGGTGCTAATAGAGTGCTAGACATGTGATAGATGTTTAAAAAGGTTGTATCTAATTGTTCGAGGTTGCAAAAATAAAAAATAATTTTACGGGGTCCCTTATATTTTTGAATAAATGTATTTGAAATTCAATTTTTTTTTTACATTTGCAGTCCAATTGCGAAAATGCCTTGGTGGCGGAATTGGTAGACGCGCTGGATTCAAAATCCAGTTCTTTCGGGAGTGTGGGTTCGATTCCCACCCAAGGTACAAAAGCCGACTTTTTAAGTCGGCTTTTTTATTGTTTTGAATGTTGGTGTTTCTCATTTTTGTTCATAAAAAAAGCCGATTTCATGCATTGAAATCGGCTTTTTTTGATCGGCAGAAAAACTATACCAATTCGTTGGCAACTAGGTATTCTGCAATTTGAACGGTATTTGTCGCCGCTCCTTTTCTTAAGTTGTCTGCAACAATCCACATATTCAATGTGTTTGGTAGAGATTCATCTCTGCGAATACGCCCTACAAAGACTTCGTCTTTTTCGTGCGCATAAGCTGGCATTGGATAGGTATTGGTATCCAGGTTGTCTTGTACAACCACTCCTGGGAAATCATGCAACAATTGACGCACTTCTGCTTCGTCAAAATCGTTTACAAATTCCACATTTACCGATTCAGAATGTCCGCCAGCAGTAGGAATACGAACCGCAGTAGCTGTTACAGCAAACGAATCGTCGCGTAAAATTTTCTTAGGTTCTTTCACCAATTTCATTTCCTCTTTGGTGTACCCATTTTCCATAAAAACGTCACAGTGAGGAATCGCATTGCGGTTGATTGGATAATGATAAGCCATTTCACCTTCAATTCCTTTTGTTTCGTTTTCTAGTTGTTTTACCGCAGCCACTCCTGTTCCAGAAACCGATTGGTACGTAGAAATAATCAGTCTTTTCATTTGGTATTTTTGATGCAAAGGAGCCAAAGCCATCACCAATTGAATGGTTGAACAGTTTGGATTTGCAATAATTTTATCTTCTTTGGTCAATACATCACCATTGATTTCTGGAACGACCAACTTTTTGGTTGGATCCATTCTCCAGGCAGAAGAATTGTCCACAACCGTTGTGCCGGCTGCAGCAAACTTAGGAGCCCATTCTAAAGAGGTGTCTCCACCTGCCGAAAACAAAGCAATGTCTGCATTCATGGCAACAGCATCTTCTAAAGTCACCACTGTGTATTCCTTCCCTTTGAAAGGGAGTTTCTTACCTGCAGATCTAGCAGAAGCGACAGGGATTAATTCCGTTACAGGGAAATTTCTTTCTTCTAATACTTTCAACATTACGGTTCCTACCATTCCAGTAGCACCCACGACAGCTATTTTCATCCTTTTAAATTTTAGATAATCGTTATTTTTGAGGCTGCAAAGATTGCACTTTTCTTCCTTCTAACACAGCGAGTTGTGTAAAAATAGTCAAGGTTGTTTAATTTTTATCAAATTTAAAAAAAATGTGGATTATTTCACAAATTGAACGATAGGAAAAACGTGTTGAGAATGTGTACTTTCCAATTTTTGTTGGCAGTTTGAAGTTCGAAAAGAATAAATTCAAAGAGCACTCTCATAGCCCAATAAAATTCTTACTTTTGCAAAGATATTTGTGTAACTAAAATTGGTATAGCATGCAACTGTACAATAAGTTAAGCGCAGAAGAACGTGCGCAATTAATAGACGAAGCGGGAAAAGACCGTTTGACACTTTCTTTCTATCAGTATTTCAAGATAGAAGATCCACAAATTTTTAGAGATCAACTTTTTTTAGAGTGGGATGCATTAGACGTTTTGGGAAGAACTTACGTATCCTACGAAGGAATCAATGCCCAGATTTCAGTACCCGCTGAAAAATTTCTTGAATTAAAAGCCCAATTAGACGGTACTTCTTTTTTGAAAGACATTCGATTGAATGTTGCCGTGGAACAAGACAATAAGTCTTTTTTAAAATTAAAAATCAAAGTAAGAAATAAAATTGTCGCAGACGGGTTGGAGGACGATACTTTTGATGTGACCAATATAGGAGTGCATTTAAAAGCTGCAGAATTCAACAAAATGCTCGCAGATCCCAATACGGTTTGTGTAGACATGCGGAACCATTATGAAAGTGAAATTGGACATTTTGAAGGTGCAGTTACACCAGACGTAGACACCTTTCGAGACTCTTTGGATTTGATTGAAGAAGACCTAAAAGAACACAAAGAAGACAAAAATTTATTGATGTATTGTACCGGTGGAATTCGTTGTGAAAAGGCCAGTGCATATTACAAACACAAAGGGTTCAAAAACGTTTTTCAATTAGAGGGAGGAATCATCAATTACGTTCGTCAAATAGAAGAAAGTGGTATTGAAAATAAATTCAAAGGAAAGAATTTTGTGTTTGATCACCGAAGAGCAGAGCGCATTTCGGAAGATGTGGTCTCTAACTGTCATCAATGTGGAGCGCCTTGTGACACCCATGTCAACTGTGAAAACGAAGCCTGCCACTTACTTTTCATTCAATGCAATACGTGTCAAGAAAAAATGAATACCTGTTGTTCTGAAGAATGCAAAGAAATCGCAAGCCTGCCTTTTGAGGTTCAAAAAGAACTTCGAAAAGGGAAAGGGAACAGTAATAAAATTTTTAAAAAAGGGCGGTCTGAGGCGCTAAAATTTAAGAGATAAACACCCATTTACAAGCTGAAACACTGGCTTTGAAGCCTTTATTTTTCCTAAAAAAACGGAAAAAAGGTTTCGAAAAATAAAAAGTAGCGAAGTAAAAACAGCATTTTATAATTTTTAATTTTATGCTATCTTTACGAATTAAAGGAAATTTGAAAAAGTGTTTTGTAAAACTCAATCCATGAGTTTGTTAGCTGTTTCTAATTGAATATGAATGTACGTGCTGTATCAAAAAGCAGCATCCAAAATATAAAAATATGAGCTGTAATTCTTGCTCAACAAATACGTCAGGAGTACCCAACGGTTGTAAAAGTAATGGAAATTGTGCCACAGGAAGTTGTGACAAACTTTCTGTATTTGATTGGCTCTCCAACATGGCTTTGCCAAGCGGACAAAAACCTTTCAACATTGCAGAGGTGCGTTTTAAAAATGGGAGGAAGCATTTTTTTAAAAACACCAACGATTTTCATTTATCGATCGGTGAAATTGTAGCCGTAGAAGGTTCGCCTGGACACGATGTGGGCACCGTTTCATTGACAGGAGAACTTGTGAAAGTTCAAATGAAAAAGAAAAAAGTAAAAGTCGACAGCGATGAGGTTAAAAAAATATACCGAAAAGCAACCGTGAAAGACATTGATATTTGGCATGCTGCCAGAGATCGTGAAGCTGAAACACAAAAAAGAGGACGAGAAATTTTAGGCCGTTTGGGCTTGAAAATGAAACTCTCAGACGTTGAATTTCAAGGAGATGGCAACAAAGCCACGTTTTATTACACCGCAGAAGACAGAGTTGATTTCAGACAACTGATCAAAGATTTTGCAAGTGCTTTTAGCATTCGAGTAGAAATGAAACAAGTGGGATTGCGACAAGAAGCGGCCAGACTCGGAGGAGTAGGTTCTTGCGGACGAGAATTGTGCTGTTCTACCTGGCTTACAGATTTTAGAAAAGTGAACACCGCCTCCGCTCGCTACCAACAACTATCTTTGAATCCGCAAAAATTAGCCGGTCAATGTGGTAAATTAAAATGTTGTTTGAATTTTGAGTTGGATTCCTATTTGGATGCCTTGAAAGCTTTCCCGAAACAGGATACCGTGTTAGAAACAGAAAAAGGGAAGGCCTACTTTGTAAAAATGGATATTTTCAAAGGATTGCTTTGGTATACTTCAAGAGATGAAGGATCTAAATGGTTCAAACTTACTTTGGAGCAAGTAAAAGAAGTAATCAATCTCAACAAAAAAGGAGAAAAAGGACCGAGTTTAGAAGAATTAGAATCAGAAACGATTGTTGAAACCAAAATTGATTTTGAAAATGTCGTAGGACAAGACAGTCTGACTCGTTTTGACAAACCGAAAACCAACAAACGTAGAAGAAATAATAAAAGAAGGGAAAAGCCAGGAAAATCCGACCTAAATAACCAGGCATCAGCTCCAAATAAGAATGGCAATTCTTCTCGAACAAAGTCTAAAAATCAACCACAAGGAGAAAGCAATAAAACAGAAAGCCAATCAAATAGAAGACCTCAAAACAAAAAAAACAGGCCTCAAAAGAAACAAGAGGGAGGAGCCAATCCAGCATCGAAAGCAACAGGAGCAAATGCAGGAACCTCCAGCAAAAGAAGAAATAACAACCGCAGAAAAAAAACCAATCCGAATTCTAAAAATCAGGATACTAATGCAAAGAAGGAAGATTAGGATCGTATTTTTTTTCTTTTTGTTCACAACTTTAGGTGCTTGTGATCGAAACCGAATATTTGATCAGTACCATTCCTTGGAAGGAAATAATTGGAAGAGAGACCAAGTACAAATTTTTGAATTTCAAATCCAAGACACCCTCTCGCATTGCAATTTGTTTGTCAATATTCGGAATACGAATGAATTCGAATTCAACAATATTTTTATTCGTACAGAATTGGAATATCCGAACGGTTTTATAGCAACCGATACGTTGGAATATCAAATGGCGGATATTTATGGAAAATGGTTAGGCAAAGGTTTGACAGATTTGAAAGAGAACAAGCTGTACTACAAAGAAAATTTCCAATTCCGAAAGTCGGGAACTTACCTTTTAAAGATAGAACAGGCAATGAGAAGAAGAAATGAACTTCATGGGCTCAAAGATCTGAAAGGAATTTCCGATGTAGGCTTTCGAGTTGAGTTCAAAGATTGAGAAAAACAGATCCAAAAAAGCGAGGCTTGAAAATAGTAGAAAATGGGAAAGGCAAAAAAAAATAAAAAAACAACAACAAATCCAACCTTTAAGAAATTTACGAGGTGGTTTTGGATGGCTTTGGTAAGTGGGATAGGACTTGTTTGCCTGTTGTTTCTATTAGCGTCTTTAGAACTGTTTGAAAAACTGCCTACGTTTGAGGAATTGGAAAGTCCAGAAAATAATTTTGCAACTGAAATTATTTCTATCGATGGACAAACACTTGGAAAATATGCTATTGAGAACAGAACTCCTGTTCAATTTGAAGACCTCCCGAGTCATTTAGTAGAAGCCTTGGTAGCTACGGAAGATGAGCGGTTTTTTAGCCATGCAGGAATTGATTTTCGGGGGACTTTAAGAGCTGTCGTAAAAATGGGTAAAGGAGGAGGAGCCAGTACCATCACCCAACAGTTGGCAAAATTGCTTTTTCATGGCGAAGGGTCGAAAAATTTACCCAAACGACTGCTTCAAAAGATCAATGAATGGATCATTGCGATTCGTCTGGAACGCCAGTATACAAAGCAGGAAATCATCACCATGTATTTTAACAAATTTGATTTCCTCTACAATGCAATTGGAATTCGATCGGCTTCACGTATTTATTTTGGGAAGGAACCACAAGATTTGAAAGTAGAAGAATCCGCAGTGTTGGTTGCGATGCTCAAAAATCCAGCGCTGTATAACCCCAACAGAGTACGTTTTCAAAAACGTGCCCTGAAGAGAAGAAATCAAGTATTTTATCAAATGAATAGAAGTGAGTTTATCAGTGAAAGAGAAAAAGACTCGCTTCAAAAATTACCCACCGTATTGGATTTTTCTCCCGAAGGACATAGCCATGGTTCGGCGACTTATTTCAGAGAGTATCTAAGAGACTACATGAAGAAGTGGATCAAAACACATCCAAAACCTGATGGGACATTGCATAATTTGTACAGAGACGGGCTGAAAATTTATGTCACGCTCGACGCTCGAATGCAAAAATATGCGGAGGAGGCAGTGCAAGAACATGTATCAAACTTACAACGGGTCTTTTTCAAAGAACAGAAAAGAAATCCTATGGCTCCTTTTTACGACTTAACACTCGGTCGTATTGATACCATGATGACAAGAGCGATGCTCTATACAGAACGTTATCGCTTGTTAAAAAAAGCGGGGAAATCAAAAGAGGAGATCAAAAAAGCATTTCTTACCAAGCGGAAAATGAAAGTATTCTCATGGAATGGAACGAAAGACACTATTCTATCGCCCTACGATTCCTTGCGTTATTACAAACATTTTTTGCATTCAGGGTTGCTTTCGATAGAGCCACAAACTGGACATGTCAAAGCTTGGGTCGGAGGAATCAATCACAAGTATTTTAAATACGACCATGTAAAGCAAGGGAAGCGTCAAGTAGGATCTACTTTCAAACCTTTCGTGTACGCATCGGCAATTGATCAGTTGCAAATGTCGCCATGTGATGAATACCCGAATACACCTTATACCATACCTAAAGAAGCGTACGGGATGGAAGACGATTGGACGCCACGAAATTCAGGCGATACTTATGGAGGTGTATTGACCTTGAAAAGAGCATTGGCAAAATCTGTCAATGTGGTCACAGCCAGATTGATTCACAGCGTGGGCCCAAAAACGGTAGTTCGTTTGGCTAAAAAAGCAGGAATTTCATCTTACATTCCACCTTATCCATCCATTGCTTTGGGGACATTGGACGCAAGTTTGTACGATATGGTAGGGGCTTATGCCATGTTTGCAAACAAAGGTTTGCGTATCAACCAAATGATCGTATTGCGCATTGAGGATAGAAACGGAACTGTTTTGCAACATTTTACACCGGAAACCAGTCAAGTATTGAGTGAAGAATCTGCTTATACAGTGTTGGAATTGTTGAAAGGCGTAACCGAAGACGGTTCGGGTGTGCGACTTAGAGGAAGATGGGGGAAATATCCAGACAGTATTTCTACAGGTTATCCTTATGATTTGAAGAACCCTGTCGCAGGAAAAACGGGAACCACTCAAAATCATTCAGACGGTTGGTTTATGGGCGTGGTACCCAATCTAGCCACAGGAGTTTGGACGGGAGCTGATGATCGAGCAACGCATTTTGAAGAAATTACACAAGGTCAAGGAGCCACGATGTCTCTGCCAACTTGGGCTTTGTATATGAAAAAATGTTATGCCGATTCTACCTTAGTAATCAGTCAAAAAGACTTTGAAAGACCGGCACACATACCTGCTAAATTCGATTGTTCAAACAAAGATTTGAACAATGATGTTGAGGACGTGTTGTCAGGGGAGTACACGGAAGAGGAAACCGATTTTTAGCGCTTTTGACCGGCTCTTTTTGTAATTTTAGACTCCAAAAAAGAGGGAAATGACTTATTGGAAACCATCAAAAAAACAAATTTCTGAAAGCAACATTCATAAAATGATGCAGCTGACTGGGCAAAGCTCAACCGAAAATTTTTGGCGCTGGTCGGTCGTTCAAAAAGAGGCCTTTTGGGAAAAAACAATCACATCTCTTGGGATCGTTTTCTCGGAGAAGTACAAAAAAATGCTCGACGTTTCCAAAGGAGTAGAAAAAGCAAAGTGGTTGGTGGGCGCCCAATTTAATATTGTAGATTCTTGTTTTCAAAACAATTCCTCGGATACGGCAATCATCCTCCAAAAAGAAAGAGGCATTCTCGAAAAAACATCCTTTGGAGAATTGGAAACCCTAATAAACAGGGCAGCCAATGGTTTGTTTGACAGGGGTTTGAAGAAAAGAGACGTCATTGCCATTGCAATGCCAATGACTTTGGAAGCAGTTGTTGTTTATTTGGCAGCGATCAAAGCGGGAATGGTAGTGGCAACGATTGCCGACAGTTTCTCAGAGCGAGAAATAGCAACTCGTTTGAAAATTACAAAACCAAAACTGGTTTTTACGCAGGACATTTCTTTGCGAAAAGAGAAAATTTACGGGCTTTATCAAAAAATAACCAAAGCTACCGACACAACAATTGTTCTAGTTTCCACCAGAACAAAACCTCTTGAAAAAAGAGTACAAGACTGTTATTGGAAACGTTTTTTAAGCAAAGATTCGGATTTTGAATCCGTGAAAATGAGTTCGGAAGAAACAATGACTATTTTATTTTCGTCAGGAACTACAGGGCAACCAAAGGCCATTCCTTGGAGCCATGTGACTCCTATAAAGTCAGCGTCAGACGCGTACTATCATCATAATATCCAAAAAAACGACTTGCTTTGCTGGCCCACAAATTTAGGATGGATGATGGGACCGTGGTTGCTTTTTTCGTCTTTCATCAACAAGGCAAGCATTGCTTTGTATTACGGGGTTCCTTTTCAAAAAGAATTTGGAGCATTTGTAGAACAAGCTGAAGTGACCATGCTCGGTGTGGTGCCGAGTCTTGTAAAAAAGTGGAAAGCGTCGAAAGAAATGGAAGGTTTTTATTGGGGAAAAATAAAATGTTTCAGCTCCACTGGAGAAGTTTCCAACCCCGAAGAAATGGGCTATTTGATGCAGTTAGCAGACAACAGGCCCATTGTTGAATATTGTGGTGGAACTGAAATCGGAGGCGGCTATGTTAGCAGCACTCTTGTAGAAGAAAATATTCCGAGTCAGTTTTCAAGTCAAACCATGGGAGGTGCTTTTGTTTTGTTAGATGCAGCGGGAAATTTGAGTTCGCAGGGAGAGGTTTTTTTAATACCACCCATCTTAGGTCTTTCCACAACACTGCTAAACAAAAACCATTTTGACACCTATTACAAAGGGGTTCCAAACCTAGAAGGACAAGTTTTGAGACGTCATGGAGACGTCATGGAAAAACTAGAAAACGGCTATTATAGAGGAAGAGGACGCATCGATGATGCCATGAATTTGGGAGGAATCAAAGTGAGTGCTTTGCAAATAGAACAAATAATTTGCCGATTGGATGCCGTCAAAGAATGCGCGGCCATCTCGGTCGAACCCATGGAGGGAGGGCCCAGTAAATTGGTTGTTTTCTATGTTCCTCAAGTAAAAATGGAAAAAAAAGAAGTATGGTTAGCAATGCAAAAACAAATAACAAGAGAATTAAACCCCTTGTTCAAAGTGGCAGATTTGGTAAAAATTGATACCTTGCCCCGTACGGCCTCACACAAATTAAAAAGAGAAGAGTTGAGAAGTCAATACAAGATCAAAAGATAAGCATACGACTTTTCACAATCCAGTGAGAGGGATAAAAACATAAAAAAGCACCCACCAATCAAATGAAAGTAATATCGTACAATGTCAATGGAATTCGAGCTGCGTTAAAAAAAGGATTTATCGAGTGGTTGGAAGCAGCCAACCCAGACGTTATTTGCTTGCAAGAAACAAAAGCGCACAAAGAACAGTTGGATTTGTCGTTGTTTGAAAATGCAGGATACAAATACAATTATTGGTTTTCAGCCCAGAAAAAAGGGTACAGTAGTGTCGCCATATTGTGTAAAAAAGAACCTAAGAATATTGTCTATGGGACAGGAATTGATTCCATGGATTTTGAAGGTAGAAATATAAGAGTTGATTTTGAAACGGTTTCTATTATGAGCTTGTATCTGCCATCAGGAACCAACAATGCGCGTTTGGAATTCAAATTGAACTATATGTCGGAATTTCAAGAGTATGTGAATTTATTGAAAAAAGAAATNCCTAATTTGATTATTTGTGGCGACTATAACATCTGTCATCAAGAGATTGATATCCACAATCCAAAAATGAAAGGCGTTTCCGGTTTTTTACCAGTCGAGAGAACTTGGATTGGAAATTTTATAAAAAGTGGATTTATTGATAGTTTCCGAGAATTGAACAAAGAACCAGATCATTACAGTTGGTGGAGTTACAGAGCAAATTCCAGGAACAATAACAAAGGATGGCGCATCGATTACCATATGATTTCAGAACCCTTAAGAGAACGTTTGGAAAGAGCCTACATTCTTCCCGAAGCCAAACACTCGGACCATTGTCCAATTGTGGTAGAAATCAAAGAAAAAAACACGTCAGATCCAATCATCTAAGAAGAATGAAGAAAAATAGACACCGTTTTTGGCACATCGCTTTCATTGTTTGTTGCACTTTGAGCGCTCAACAAAACAAAGACAGCATTGTCAATGTTTCGAAAGACAGCCTTCCTGTTTTCTCGAAAGAGGTCAAATTGGATTCCATTGTGTCGATTGCACAAATTGACAGTCTTTGGATCGAAATTATGTACAGTTCGCCCCTCTATGACAAGCCCATTGGTGTCAAAGAGAATACGCAGGAATTTGTCATGCCGAGCTTGACAACAGAAGTTTTAAAAAAACGATTGGAAGTCCTAAATGCGAATACTCCTTTCAATTTAGAGTACAATCCCATCTTGGAACGATTGATTCGATCCTATCTAAAAACAAGATCTAAATACTATCCAAAGATGATGGCAAGAGCACGTTATTATTTTCCTGTATTTGAATCTTATTTGGACAAGTATGATATTCCTTTGGAAATTAAATACCTGGCAGTGGTAGAATCTGCTCTGAACCCAAGAGCGAAATCAAGGGTTGGGGCCACAGGATTATGGCAGTTCATGTATCAGACGGGAAAGCAGTTTGACTTGCATATCAGTTCGTATATCGACGAGAGACAGGATCCCATAAAAGCCACAGAAGCGGCGTGTCAATATTTGGAAAAACTTTACAAAACATTCAACGATTGGGATTTGGCTTTGGCAGCTTACAATTCGGGACCAGGAAACGTTTCCAAAGCTATTCGAAGATCTGGAGGCTATAGAAACTATTGGAATATTCGGCCGTTTTTGCCGAGAGAAACAGCAGGTTATTTGCCGGCTTTTTATGCCGTCATGTATATTTTTGAGCATGCCGAACAGCACGATATTCAGCCTTTGTCTCCAAGGATTCATCATTTCGCAACAGACACTATCCAGCCCAAACGGTTGTTGACTTTTGAACAGGTGAGCAAAACCCTAGACGTAGAGGTTGAACTGTTGCAATTTTTAAACCCAGAATACAAATTAGACATTGTGCCATATGTAGAGGGGAAACAATACAGCATTCGATTGCCCAAACAAACCATTGGAACTTTCATTGAGAAGGAAGCAGCTTTGTACACATTGGCAGCCAAAGAAGACGCAGAAAGAGAAAAGCCGTTGCCGAAATACTTTGAAATGAACCAGCGCATACGTTACAAAGTAAGAAGTGGAGATTATTTGGGAAAAATAGCCAATCGTTATGGTGTACGCGTTTCGGACATTAAAAAATGGAACGGAATGCGAACTACCAATATTACGGTAGGGAAATATTTGACAATTTATCCAAAAAGGTTGAATTTTGCTGTTGCAAGAAAGTCATCCAAATCAAAAAAAGGCAAAGGTCAAAAAACAAGTTATACGATTCAAAAAGGAGATTCTTTATGGAGTATTTCAAAAAAATACCCAAAAATTAGCATTCAGCAATTGAAAGATTGGAACGGTATCATTGACGGAAAAAGACTGATGCCAGGAGATAAAATTTTCATTTATCAGAAGTCCTAAAAAATCAAATTTTCAGACAGTTTTAGCAAATACTAAAAAAGTAAAATAAATATTTATGAGAACATACTCTATTTTCTTTCTATTTATAGTGATTCTTTCTAGCTGTGATTCTAAAAAACAGTTGCCCGTATTGGCCAGTTCTAATGGGAGGATGAATCATGTGTTGTTTGTCATTGACAACAGTAATTGGGAAGGAGCTATCGGGGATAAATTGAAAGAAATTGTGACCACGCCCGTGGTGGGATTGCCTCAGGAAGAAAATCAATTTTCGATTACGCATGTACCAACAAACTCTTTTGGAAAAATGTTCAAAGCAAGTCGAAATATTCTGATTGTCGAATTTGATACCATCAATGCCGTACAAACCAAGAGAAATTTGTATGCAAAACCACAGCAAGTAATTCGTGTGACGGGAACTTCAGAAGAAGAAATTGTCCAGACACTAGAAACGTATAAAAATGCTTTGATCGCGACTTTTAAAAAATCAGATATCGAAAATATTCAGGCCAAAATAAAAGAAAAATCGCACCCGAAAGACCATTATAAAACATTGCAGAATTTGGGAATTCAACTTTCCATTCCAAATTTTTTTAGATTGGTCGAGGATACAGGAGATTTTTTATGGCTGCGTCAATATTTGTCCGGAGGAATCGCCAAAGGAGACGGACGCTCCAATATTTTAGTCTATGCCGTGCCCATGCCAGTCCATAAAAATTCGTTGACGACATCCATTACCAAGATGCGTGATTCAATTGGGAAAATTCATTTACCAGGAAGTAAAGAGGGCATGTATATGGTTACGGAAAAAGCCTTTCAGCCAAGAGTCTTTCAAACAAAAATTGCAGACAGAACAACCTATAAAACGCTTGGAAAATGGGAATTGTTAAATGATTTTATGGCAGGCCCATTTGTCAATTTTGTGATAGAAGATGCGCAAAACAATCGCTGGATTGTTTTGGAAGGATTTACCTATGCACCTTCCGTGGCAAAAAGAGATTACATGTTTGAATTGGAAGCGATTCTAAGAACCATTGCGTTTGTGGAATAATTTTTTAGTAGGCTGAGACATTTTCTATGGGAAAAAGTTTTTTGATAATTTTTTTCATAAAGATCATGTTATCAGTTTGTTATTTTAAAAATAAAATGTATTTTTAAAGTGCTATTGAAAAAGAATCGAGAATAACTTACCTGTCTTAGGGCTACTTTTAGTTGTAAGATACAGTTTGTATTGCAGGCTTTTTTCCCAATATTTCTTTTTCAGTAAAAGGTGAATACATCAATTGTTAAATGAAAAAGTTATGAAAAAACCATTCCAAATTTTCGTTGCATGTTTCTTGATTGCAACAAGTAAAGCACAAATTATTGACAGTACTATTGACGATCCTGGTGACATTGCCTTTGTGGCCTATCACAGT
>JGI26080J50196_1000234_pt1 | contig 25089 bp, 19 predicted proteins | sample SaaInl0LU_22_DNA_FD_50196 | JGI IMG/M metagenome (IMG submission 50196)
TTAGGAATAAAAAAAAGTCATCTTTTTGATGTCGCATAGGATTGAAGAAATAGTAAACAAATTTAAATGAAAATATTAGTCACAGGAGCCGCAGGCTTTATTGGTTTTCACTTGTCCAAATCTTTATTAGAAAAAGGACACCAAGTCGTAGGGATTGACAATATCAATGATTATTACGATGTGCATTTGAAATACGATCGCTTGAGAGCGTTGGGGATTCCCAAAGATACGGCTTCCATTTTTTTACAAAATTCGTACAGTACCTTGGCAGATTTTGAGTTTGTGAGAATGCATCTGGAGGACAGAGAAAACTTGCCAAAATTATTTGAAAAACATGCATTTGACGTCGTTTGTAACTTGGCTGCCCAAGCAGGCGTGCGTTATAGTATCGAAAACCCAGAAGCCTATGTGGATAGCAATTTGGTGGGTTTTTTAAATATTTTAGAATGCTGTCGACACCATAAAATAAAGCATTTGTTGTACGCAAGCAGTTCTAGTGTGTACGGAGAAAATAAAAAAGTTCCTTTTTCTACAGAAGATAGTGTGGATCATCCGATCAGTCTGTATGCAGCCACAAAAAAGAGCAATGAATTGATGGCACATACCTACAGTCACTTGTACGATATTCCTACCACGGGGTTGCGGTTTTTTACGGTGTATGGCCCTTGGGGAAGACCAGACATGGCGCTCTATTTGTTTGCAGATGCCATTTCGAAAGGGAAACCGATACAGGTATTCAACCATGGAAAAATGTCTCGAGATTTTACCTATATCGATGATATTGTAAATGGAATCGAGATACTGTTAGCAAATCCTCCAGAAAAAAAAGAGACAAAAGCGGCTTATAGACTTTCCAATATCGGAAATGGAAATCCACAATCGCTGGGTGATTTTATAGAGGCGATTGAAGCGAGTTTGGGCGTCAAAGCGAAAAAAGAATATTTGCCTATGCAAGCCGGCGATGTACCGCAGACATGGGCAGATGTGTGACAGATATAAAAAAAATAGGTTATCGCAGTACGACTGAAATAAAAGAAGGCGTTCAAAAATTTGTCGAGTGGTTTGTGAGCTATACTAGAAAAGGATAGCTTTTATTTTGGGATAAGAGAAAAGTAAAGAATGAAAGAAAAGGTAAAAATAGGTGTGATTGGTATGGGGTACGTGGGTTTGCCACTTGCCCGATTGTTTGCCACAAAATATGCGGTGGTAGGTTTTGATACCAGTTCAAAAAGAATCGCTGAATTGTCGTTAGGAACTGATAAAACGTTGGAAGTAGAGGATTCAGTTTTGCAAAACGTTCTAAAACCAACGAATTCCTCAGCAGAAGGATTGTTTTGTTCTGGTGATTTGGAGACTCTTAAAGATTGCAATCACTATATAATTACAGTGCCAACACCCGTAAATAAAAAGAACATTCCTGTTTTGACTCCATTAATAAAAGCAAGTGAATCTGTGGGGACTGTTTTGTCTGAGGGAGATGTGGTCATTTACGAATCTACCGTTTTTCCCGGAGCCACAGAAGAAACATGTATTCCTGTCTTGGAACGTGTTTCGGAGTTGAAGTACAACAAAGATTTTTTTGCAGGCTATTCACCAGAACGGATCAATCCAGGTGACAAAGAACACACCGTNGAGAAAATAGTAAAAGTCACTTCAGGCTCAACGCCGGAAATTGGTCAAAAAATAGACAAATTATATAAATCTGTCATTACGGCAGGAACGTATTTGGCACCAACAATCAAAGTAGCAGAGTCGGCCAAGGTTATAGAAAATGCTCAGAGAGACATCAACATCGCTTTTGTCAATGAATTGGCAAAAATATTCAATTTGATGGAGATCAATACCCAAGATGTTTTGAAGGCAGCAGGAACAAAATGGAATTTTTTACCCTTCAAACCTGGACTGGTTGGAGGCCATTGTATTGGTGTAGATCCCTATTATTTGGCACAGAAAGCGCAAGAATACGGGTACCGACCAGAAATTATTTTGGCAGGACGACGCATGAATGATAGCATGGGAGAATATGTAGCGTCACAAGTCGTCAAAACAATGATTCAGAAAGAAGTTCAAGTCAAAGGAGCAAAGGTCTTGGTGTTAGGAATTACTTTCAAAGAAAACTGTCCGGATGCACGGAATACCAAGGTAGTTGATGTGATTGCTGCACTCGAAACATATGGAATGCAGGTAGAGGTATACGATCCAATTGCCAATACGCAAGAAGTGAAGCAAGCACATGGGCTTGTCGTTCAACAGAATTTACCTCAGGAGAAATTTGATGTTGTCGTGATGGCGGTCGCGCATAGGTGTTTCAAAGAACTGGACTACGAGGTGCTGCTCAAAGAAAAAGCAATTTTGTACGATGTAAAAGGAGTGCTGGATACTAAAATTGTGGACAATAGGTTGTGATTTGACCGAATTTTTCCAGTTGTTGGATACATTATCGAATAGATTTTTCAATTGGAAGTGACAGCGCTCAAATTTATGAGGATTAAAAAATGAATTTTATGTGTAGTTGAATGCAACAAGAATTGATGCACAATATGAATAAAATTGAGATTAGAAAACAAGTATCAAATACTTACAAGGCTGCAATAAATTAGCAATTATACGTTGCTCGTAGGAGGGATTTAATGAATAGTTGTATTTTAGCGCAGAGTTTAGAATTTTGTTCTGTGATTTGATTCGAAATTGAATTATACGAAAATGGAACCAAAGAAGTAAATGATATGAAAATAGGAATTACCTTTAGCGCCTTTGATTTATTACATGCCGGGCACATTACGATGTTAGAAGATGCCAAGCGTCAATGTGATTATTTAATTTGCGCAATTCAAACAGATCCAACTTTGGATCGACCAGATAAAAACAAACCGGTGCAATCTGTAGTAGAACGATACATACAGTTGAAAGGATGTAAGTTTGTGGATGAGATTGTCCCGTATGCTACAGAACAAGATTTGGAAGACGTATTGCGCTCTTTCAAAATAGATGTGCGTATCATTGGAGAAGAGTACGCGAACAAAAGATTTACAGGAAGAGAATATTGCGAAGAAAAAGGGATTCAACTATACTTTAATAAAAGAGAGCACCGTTTTTCAAGCAGTGGCCTGCGCAAAGAGGTCCATGACAAAGAGCAGTTGAAGAACAAATAAATGTTGTTTTTCCGAGATAAACGCTCCTAAAAAGAAGTCTTTTTTGAAAGTGGGTGCTTTGAGAGTTTAGATAGAAGTCCATTTATTGACAAGAAATAACTTTTCAAAGAACGTGGGAAGCTTTGAAAATCAACAATGGTATAACATTTCTTGTCAATATCTATGAGAATAGAGATTAGGATAGACTGCCGGATCGCACTAAAATAATAATAGGGAAATATGAAAATCGTAGTAATAGGATCAGGATATGTAGGTTTGGTTCCGATCACCGTATCGGCTACAATTTCATTTATCCAGGCGCCGGATACGGCGGGTCATGTTTTCCAAAAGATGTAAAAGCTTTGAAAAAAATAGCAGAAGAAAATGGTTATCAAGCTCAACTAATTGCTTCAGTGGAAACGGTGAACAATGCACAAAAAATGGTTATCGCACACAAAGTAGTGAAACGATTTGGAGAGGATTTGACAGGAAAAACTTTTGGTTTGTGGGGTTTGGCGTTCAAACCAGGAACTGATGACATGCGAGAAGCACCTGCCATATATGTGGTGAACGAATTGGTAAATCGAGGCGCCAAAATAAGGGCCTATGATCCAAAAGCCATGCAGGAGTCCCAAGAATGTTATCTGAAAGGTGTGAAGAATGTTACCTATGTAGGCACTAAGTACGACGTATTGAAAGGGGCATCTGCCTTAATTTTGCTAACGGAGTGGAAGGAATTCCGCTCACCGGATTTTACAGAAATTAAAAAACAGTTGAACCATCCCATAATTTTTGACGGACGGAATCAGTACAGCACCTTTCGGCTTGAAGAAAATGAGTTTGAATATTACCAGATAGGTAAGTAAGAAAATAGAAGGCGCTGAAGGAGGTTTGTAGCGTAGTTCATTCGTCAGGGCTTTGTTGTAAGAAAGGTGTTTCAAAAAAACAGGGTTCATTTTAAAGATACAATATGAAAAATAAAGTGGTCAATGTAATATTGAGTGGGGGGTCAGGAACGCGGTTGTGGCCGCTGTCACGCAAAAACAATCCGAAACAATTTCTGCAAATATTTGATCAAAAGTCACTGTTTCAGCATACAGTATTGAGAAATCAAGAAGTTTCCGACGAGTACATGTTGATTACCAACGAAGCTCAATTTTCAGAAGCGGAAAAACAGGGCTCTCAAATAGGGGCAAGTATCGCTCATAAAATAATTGAACCTATTGGAAGAAATACAGCCCCGGCCATCGCTTTGGCGGCTTTATCCGTTTCAGAAGAAACCATTTTGTTTGTGACACCCTCTGACCATATGATTGAAAATGGAGAGTGCTACAAAAGTACTATTTCAAGAGCAATTGCATTGGCCAACCAAAATTTTATTGTGACTTTCGGAATCAAACCCACTTCGCCGCATACAGGTTTTGGGTATATTGAGTTTGATCAAGAAGAGGTCGTGAAATTTAGAGAAAAACCTAGTGCCAAAGAGGCAGAATTGTTTCTGGAAAAAGGAAACTTTTATTGGAACAGTGGCATGTTTTGTTTCAAAGCGGGTGTGTTTTTAGACGAATTGAAAAAAAGTGCTCCTGAAATGTTGACTGCTTGTGAAAAAGCAGTGGCCTCTATGAAAAATGGCAAAGTAAGTTTGGATACAATGCAAAAAATCCCTGCCAATAGTGTAGATTATGCAGTGTTAGAACACAGTAAAATACTAAAAACGATAGCTTCTCGTTTCTGCTGGACGGATTTGGGTTCGTTTGATGCGATTATTGACTATTACCAAGACGGAAATCAAGTCGATAATCTTCAAGAAATTAAACACAAGGAAGGCAATAGCTATGTGTTCAGTGCAAAAAAGGTAGTGGGAGCCGAGGTGTCGAATCTGGTGGTGGTTGATACAGAAGATGCTATTTTGGTTTTGCCCAAAAATAAAAGTTCGGTCGTGAAAGATATTTATGACAAAATCCAAAATGGAAATACAGAACTGACATGATCCTTTTTTTTGATTGTAAAAAGAGAATAACAACATTTCACGTATAAGTCTTTGCAGCGCTTATTTGATTTCACGAAACAAAAGTATTTTGAGTTTTTGTAACTGTAAATCAAGGCCATGGATTACGCGAGTATTGAGAACATGTTCGAAATAAAATTATAAAACAATAAAATAGAGTATTGGGTAAGCCTTTTAAAAAGGGTATCTTATGCCTTGTATTTTAAAAAAATTAATAGAGGAAGTATTATGAAGTATTGGATAAGTTTTTGTGTCGTTTATATGCTAATTTTCAGTATTCAGCCCATACATTCACAAAATATAAGTTCCGCACAGCTACAAAGCATTGATATAGACGCTATGTCTGATGCACAAATAGCTTCTTATTGGAAGGAAGTCAAATCTGCAGGGTATACTTTGGATCAGCTAGAGGTTATAGCTATTTCCAAAGGAATGGCACCCAGTCAGTTTTCGAAATTTAGACAGCGCATTGCAAGTTTGCCTTATTCCGATACCAACAGCAGCACAAGGGTTCCTGATATCAACAATGCAGCAGCGATCTCAAATATAGAAAAATTTGGATTGGAAGGGAGCAGTGTTGAAAATAGAGTGGAAAGCGAATTGTTCGGCTATGATTTTTTCAACAATCCAAACATTTCCTTCACGCCAAATTCAAATCTAGCAACGCCGACGACTTACCAAATAGGTCCTGGGGATGAACTTTTAATTGATGTTTGGGGCGCCGCTGAAAACAATTACCGCAAACAAGTAGACAGAGAAGGAGCTATACGTATTGAAAGTATTGGCCCTGTATATGTGAGTGGGTTGTCCATAGAAAAAGCGAAGTCCAAAATTATTTCCTATTTGAAAAAGATTTACAGTGGGATCGATGCTTCGAATTCAAGTCACAACAAAGTATTTGCGGAAGTTTCTTTGGTGGGTGTCCGTACCGTTCAAGTGAATATTATTGGTGAGGTAAAAGTGCCGGGGACCTACTCTTTGAGTGCACTTTCGTCTGTTTTAAATGCTTTATATGCTGCTGGAGGGCCTACAAAAAAAGGAACCTTTCGTAAGATCAAAATTGTTCGAGGAGGAAATAATGTCGCTTCTTTTGATATTTACAAATATTTGGTTGATGGTGATGAAGTGGGAAATGTATTGCTACGAGATCAGGATGTACTCATTGTTTCGCCTTATCTTAACAAAGTTGAAGTGCGTGGAAATGTCAAGCGTCCAGGTGTGTTTGAGTTGAAAGAAGGTGAAACCATCAAAGATTTGGAGAGGTACTTCAGCGGATTTACTGCAGATGCCTATAAAAATCGTTTGCTTGTGGAGCGCGTGAACGGAACTCAAAAGGAGATGAGTGAAATAAATGCAAGCAATCAAAATGATTTTGTTTTGCAAGACGGAGACAAAGTGCGTGTTGGAAGCATTATCAATCGGTTTGAGAATAGAGTTTCCATTGAGGGTGCCGTTTACAGACCTGGAAATTACGAATTGACCAAAAATTTGAGATTATCCGCGTTAATTGAAAAAGCAGAAGGGCTCAAAGACAACGTTTTTTTAGATAGAGGATTGATTTATAGGACGATTGACGATGTAGATGAAGAGATGCTTTCTTTTTCAGTAAAAGAAATTATAGAGAAGGAGTCAGATGTACTTTTGAAAAGGGAAGATCGCATCAGAATATTTAGCAAAGACAGCTTAAAAGAATCTTACACTGTTTCTATTGATGGTGCGATAAACAAGCCGCAAAAAATCAAGTTTGTAGAAAAAATGCAGTTGGAAGACATCATTGCCATTTCTGGAGGGTTGAAAGATGGAGCTGATGTCAATGTGATTGACATTGCACGACGGATTCAAGATGATGATTTTGAGACAATAAGTGTAAACTTTAGAAAATCTAGCAATGATAATTTGATTTCACAAGAAGGGGAAACGTTTTATTTAGAGCCTTTTGATAAAATTTCCATACGCTATCTGAAAGGCTATACCAAACAACAAAATGTGACGATCAAAGGAGAGGTCCTCTATCCAGGAGACTATTTCATTAAAACAAAAAACGAACGGATTTCAGATTTGATTGAAAAATCCGGTGGCTTTTCTCCATTTGCATTTTTGAAAGGAGTTGTCTTGTTGCGAAAACGTTCAAAAACAACTAGAAAAGAGCAAGATTTTGTATTGAAAAATGTAATCGACCGAGATTCTTTGTTGATTCAGAGTGTTTTAAAAAAGGAGATGAGTGTAGGGATTGATGTTGAGAAAATTCTAGCAAAAGGAGGAAAGAAATCAAAATACGATCTGATATTGAAAGAGGGAGATGTTTTAGTAGTCCCTACTGAAAAACAAACCGTTGAGGTAACGGGAGAAGTCATGTCACCAAAACTTATTAGATATGATTCAAAATGTTCACTAAAAGAATATATTCAATCTTCTGGAGGATTCTCGCAACAAGCAAAGAAAGAGAAAGTATATGTCGTTTATGCCAATGGAGAGGTGAGCAGTACCAAACGGTTTTTGTTTTTCAAAACCTATCCAAAGATCGCTCCAGGAGCGCTTATTGTGGTTCCAAAAAAACTGCAACGAAAAGAAAAGTCACTCCAGGAGCTTATAGGTTTGAGTACAGCTCTCGGTACTTTAGGATTGTTACTGAAGTCGTTGTTGTAAAAAAACAAAACATCTCAACACAAAAAAACACAAGTTGAGGAAAATAAATAGTGTGTCTCCCGATGTGTCGAGAGATTTAAAAGAAAGAGTCATGACAGATCAAAATCAAAAATCAAATAATTTTTCGCCAGTGAGTGAAGGTAAGATAGACCTTCTTGTCCTTTCTAAAATCTTATGGAAGAGGCGGAAAAAAATTGCAAAGACGGTACTGATTTTTATGATTATAGGCTTGTTTATCGCTATTTTTTCAGAAAAAGAATATTCGTCATCCACTACGTTTGTTCCGCAAACTTCTGATGCCAATGTTCGAGGTAATTTAGGCGGCTTGGCTTCTTTGGTAGGGATCAATTTAGGAGCTTTAAATACAGATGAAGTTATATCTCCGTCTTTATATGCTGAGATTGTGAATAGCATTCCAGTCCAAAAGAAAATACTTGCAACGGAGTTGTCATTTGAAGGCTACAAAGAAAAAATCCCGTTTCAAGATTATTATGAGAATTATTACAATCCAGGGGTATTTGGTTATTTAAAGAAATACACAATCGGTTTACCTAAGTGGATACTAAAAAAAATAAAACCTTCCAAAAGTATTGATCAGCATATTGAGGATGAAAACAAAGAGATTTGGCATCTTACAGAAAATGAAGTGACTCTGATAGAAAAGTTAGAAGAAATAATAAAGATTGATTATTTTGAAGAGAATGGTTATATTCTTATTGAAACGAGTCTTCCGGAGGCTTTGGCGTCAGCAGAATTAACTTTTAGGGTTCAAGAATTATTGCAAGATGAAATAATTAGTTTTAAAATAAAAAAATCAAAAAACGAACTTACATTTATTCAGGATAGGTATGCTGAGAAGGAAAAAGAGTTCCAAAGAGCTCAAGAAAAGTTGGCAGTTTTTAAGGATAAAAATATGTTTGTGAATTCTGAACTGGCGAAAACAAAGTTTGAGATTTTATATTCAGAGTTCATGATCAAACAAAAAGTTCTAGAAGAGTTGTCCAAGCAGCTAGAGTCTCAAAAAATTTTAGTTAAAAAGAACACTCCTGTTTTTACAGTATTAAAACCTGTTTCTGTTCCTACCCAAAAGACAAAACCAAAAAGATTGGTAATTGTCATAGTTTGGTTGTTTTTAGGTTTTGTGTTTGGTGCGTGTAAGTATGTCTATTTAGAAGCTAAAAAGAACTAATTCAATTAGTAGTAATTGTGATAAATGAAAAAAAATTTAATTGTATTTGGGACAAGACCGGAAGCTATTAAAATGGCTCCATTGGTGAGAATATTTTTAGATCAATCGGAATGCTTTGAAACCAAAATATGCGTAACAGCTCAACATAGAGATATGTTAGATCAAGTTTTGAATTATTTTGATATTGCGCCCGATTATGATTTAGATATAATGAAGTCTGATCAAGATTTGTACTCATTGACTGGAGATGTTATCAATGGGTTGAAACATGTTTTGAATGATTTTAAGCCTGATTTTGTGTATGTTCATGGAGATACGACAACGACAATGGCAGCTAGCCTCGCAGCTTATTATTTTGGGGCAAAAATTTGTCATGTCGAAGCGGGTTTGAGAACATTCGATAAATTGTCTCCTTTCCCTGAGGAGATGAATAGGCAAATTGTAGGACGACTTGCCGATTACCACTTTGCACCAACTTTAAAATCAAAACAAAATTTATTACACGAAGGAGTGGATGAGGACAGGATAGTTGTAACAGGGAATACTGTCATAGATGCCCTAAATGAGGGGGTTAGGCTATTAGAATTAAAAAAAACAAATTCTGAAATTGACAACTTAATTGATATCATAGATAAAACTAAAAAATTAGTTCTCGTAACGGGTCATAGAAGAGAAAATCATGGAGATGGAATGTTGAATATCTGTGAAGCTTTAAAGCAAATAATAGAAAAGGACAAACATACTCAGATTATTTATCCTGTTCATTTAAACCCTAATGTTCAAAAGCCTGTTTTTGAGATGTTAAAAAAAGTCAAAAACATTCATCTAATAGATCCTTTGACATATCAATCCTTTTTATGGTTGATGAAAGAGTCGTTTATAATTATAACAGATAGCGGAGGCGTGCAGGAAGAGGCTCCAAGTTTGGGAAAGCCTGTTTTGGTGATGAGAAGTACAACAGAAAGACCTGAAGCTGTCGAAGCAGGAACTGTCTTACTTGTGGGCACAGATAAAGAGTTAATATGCAAAGAAGCATTGATTTTATTAAAGAATGAAAAAGCGTATGCAAAAATGTCTGTAGTTGAAAATCCTTATGGGGATGGAAAAGCTTCACAAAGAATAGTAAATTTCATGAACAAGCTTTAAGTGTGCGTATTTTATCAAATTTAAAAGTTTTAGTAGGTAAGGTTGTGAAAGACGGCCATATTGTAGATAAATTAATCAAAGGAAGTTTTTGGATTTCTTTTGCAGGTGTTTTATCAAAAGCTGTTAGTTTGGTTGGAGCAATATTACTTGCGAGAATTTTTGGTGTTCAGGATTATGGGAAATGGGGAGTATTAATTAGTACGATCATGTCATTTTCGATGTTTGCGAGTGCAGGTATGGGGCTTACAGCCACAAAGTATATCGCGTATTACAATTCGTTGAATGAAAGTAAGACAGAAGTAATAGAGGTCACAAGCTTAGTTTTGATAATATCTGTAATATTTGGAACTTTCTTTTCAGCGATACTATTCTTCGGTTCTTCATACATTTCAAATAATTTATTTTCTGAAAGTGCTCTTGTTTTGCCAATTAAATTGATTTCTTGTTCGCTTTTGTTCTTGTCGATTAATGGCGCTGTTCAAGGGATTTTTCTTGGTCATCAAAGTTTTAAGATTGTCTCATTGTTAAATGTGATCTTTGGGATAATCAATTATCCTTTAATCGTTGTTTTATCTTATTACGGTGGGTTAAATGGTGGAGCAGTTGGGTATAGTATTTCAGTTCTCATTTGTGCTCTTTTAATGTTATGGAAAGTTTACAAGGAGTTTTATTACAAAAAAAAACACAACCATTTAAGCGTTAGTCATCTAGCTATAAAGTATAAACGAATACTACTAAACTATAGCTTTCCTGCAATTTTTGGAGGAGCATTGGTAGCCCCTGTATTATGGTTGGCAGACATAATTGTAGCCAATAGTTCTGGTGGTTTTGAAAATTTAGGTTTTTTTCAAGCGGGTAATAGAATAAAAGAATTGATAATTTTTGTTCCATCGGTTTTATCAACGATGATTGTTCCGTTGTTGTCCTCTCTTTTAAAGAAAAAGGAGACATTTCAACGTGTTGTAAAGTTTAACTTAATTTTAAACTTGTCGATCTCTTTTGTAATTTCTATTCCGTTAATTATTTTTTCTTCTTTCATAATGAGTCTTTTTGGAGAAGAGTTTACGAGTCATAATTCAGTAATCGTTTTAATGTGTATCGCATCAATTTTGATAACATACAATTCTGTGGTTGGAAAAATTATAGCAAGTAGTGACAATATGTGGTTCGGCTTCTTGTTCAACTCAATTTGGGGTGTAATTTTATTATCCTTAACATATATCTTAGTTCGAGTTTGTAATGCAGGTAGCGAAGGATACGCGATGGCTTTTTTATTATCGTATTTCATACATTCAGTGATTCAAACGTTGTATCTTAAAAATTTTAGAAAGAAAAATGAGAATAGGAATAGTGACAACATGGTTTGAAAGAGGTGCAGCATATGTTTCGAAACAATTTAAAGAAGTTTGGGAACAATCTAATGATGTATATATTTACGCACGAGGAGGTGAGTTTGTTGCTAAATCAGATGCAAACTGGAATAAAGGGAATATTACTTATGGTAAAAGATTTAATTATAGCAATCTAGATTTAATAGATTTAGAACATTTTGAGAATTGGATAAAAGAAAATGAATTGGATGTTGTTTTTTTTAATGAGCAACATTTATGGGCGCCCGTTCTGCTCTGTAACAAATTGAAAGTAAAGACAGGGTCTTACATAGACTATTATACCGATGAAACTGTTCTTTTTTTTGGTGTTTTTGATTTTTTAGTTTGCAATACTAAAAGACACCGTAGCGTGTTTCATTGGCATCCGAATGTTTTTTATATTCCTTGGGGAACAGATGTTCATGTATTCAACAGCTCTCAAAGAAAAATAGAAAACCCAAACTATCTCACTTTTTTTCATTCTGCAGGGATGAATCCTTATAGGAAAGGGACTGATAGCGTAGTAAAAGCTTTTAAAAATATTAAAGATAAAAGTGCTAAGCTGGTTTTGCACACCCAAGTAAATATTTTCACTTTTTTTCCAGAATTGAAAGAGGCTGTTCAAAGTCTTTTCAATGAAAACAGATTGGAAATAATAGAGAAAACTGTGTCAGCACCAGGATTGTATTATCTTGGCGATGTATATGTGTATCCAACAAGACTAGAGGGTATTGGTTTAACGATTGCGGAGGCCAGTGCTTGTGGTATGCCGGTAATTACGACAAATGAGCCTCCAATGAATGAATTTGTGAAAGAAGATATTAATGGAAAGCTTATTGAGGTATCTGCTTACAAAAAAAGGAAAGACGGGTACTACTGGAATGAAAGCATTATTGATCTTAGTAGTTTAACAGGGCACCTTGACTTTTATTGTGAAAATATAAATTCAATAGAAAAGTATAAAGATCAATCATACAACTATGCGAAAACTTACCTTAATTGGGATGTAAACTCTAAAAAGTTGTTTGAAATAATTGAGCACGTTACGAACTTACCTTTGGCAGACAAGAATGTAATAATAAGGGAGATTGAAGAGTATGAAAGAAATAGAGGTTGGAAGTTTTATATTGCAAACCTCAAATTTTATAGAATCATGAAAAGGAAGCTGTTCGCATTATACAAGCAATTGGTAAAATGAAAATCTTAATATTTAATACATTGTACTTTCCGAATGTAATTGGAGGAGCTGAGAAATCTGTGAAATCTCTGGCAGAAAGCTTGATGAATTTGGATAAAAATGTAGTCATTGTAAGTACAACTTCAAAAGAGCATGATTATACCGACTATGTTGATGGGGTGAAAGTTTATTATTTGAACCATAAAAATATTTACTGGGGATTTGAGAATAAAAAACATTCCAAATCAAGTAGGTTAATTTGGCACTGCATCGATACATATAATGCAAAGTTGAAAAACAAACTGGATAAAATATTAGAACATGAAAACCCTAGCATTGTCCACACAAATAACTTGTCTGGTTTTTCTGTTCTAGTTTGGAAATTAGCTAAAAATCATAACATTAAAATTGTTCATACTTTAAGAGATTACTATTTGTTGTGTCCAAACTCAACAATGTATAAAAATGCGAAAAACTGTGAGAATCAATGCAGTACCTGTAGAGTGTTTTCTATCAACAAACGAATTCTTAGCAAATATGTAGATGGCCTTGTCGGGATAAGTAGGTATATTCAAATTCAACATTTAGAAAATAATTTTTTCCCATATGTTCGTCATCAATCGATTATAGGAAATGATGTTGGTGAAATCAAAAATCGAAGAAAAAAAACGGACAAACAAAACATTAAGTTTGGTTTTATTGGTCAGTTAAACTTGGCCAAAGGTCTGGGTAAGCTGCTGTCAACGTTCCAAAAACTGGACAATTACGAAAATTGGAGTTTGATAATTGCAGGGGAAGGAAAAGAGGAGTTTGAAAATCAAATGAAATCATCTTATTTGAATGATAGAATTTCATTTATAGGAAGAGTCAGTCCTCGTGATTTTTTCAACAAAATAGATGTATTAATTGTACCTTCTTTATGGCAAGAGCCATTTGGCAGGGTGGTTGTAGAGGGTATAAAATACGGGACCTATGTTTTAGGTAGTCAAAGAGGAGGTATCACAGAATTATTAAAGAAGGAAGACCTTTTTGATCCCGAAACCAACGAACTGTCGATTAAAATAATTGAAATTTTAACAGGTAAAAAAGAGTTAACTCAACGCAACAATTACAGTCAGAATGTTGGCCAAAAGTATGTGGATTTTTACAACAAAGTTTTAAATGATAATTAAGAATATAGAAAGTTTAAAGATCGACTTGACCAAAGTAGCTTTTTGGGGCATACTTGTGCAAATAATTGCCACACAGGGTATTTTGTCTTTTTATGTTTTTAATCTAATAGGGTTGTGGGAAGTTAAAAAATTTTTACATTCTTTAGGAATTTCAATGGTTTTAATGCCATATGTCATACTCTTAATTAACAAAGAAAAAACAAAAGTTAGTTTCGAAACTTTTCTGCTGTTTTCATATATGTTGGTTCAATATTTGTTTCTTTTTTTAAAAGGGGAATTTTCTCTAATATCTTTTTCTTACAGTTTTAGAGAAGTAATGCTGCTAATGCTTTTGCTCGAAGTATATAGAATCTTTAAGTTTACAACTTATCAATTTGAAATCATTGCAAAAGTTGTTCTAGGATTGGCTTTTTTAAATGTGATTTTTGTCATGTTGAATTTCTATTTGGGTTCAGAAACATATATGAAATTTCTAACAGGTAGGTTTTACTGGGGTCAAGATCCGTTGCTGAAATTTAAAACAAGTGCATTTTTAGGCTTTGGGCTTCGAAGTCCTGGTTTGATAGGTGAGTCTGCTGCTTTAGGGTATTTTGGGGCGTTTTCATTTTTAATCGTTGCAAAGTCAAAATTGAAAATATTTTCTTGGATTCCATTGACATTGGTATTGCTTTCCTTGACGAGGAGTGCTTATATAATTATAGTTGTTTATTTTTTGTTTGTGATTTTTTCAAAAAAGAAAAACATAAAATTAGCTTTATACTTCTCTCCATTACTTGTAATTTTCGTAATAGGTATGTTTAAATTAGGATTGTTTGATGTTGTTTCGTTAATCATGAGGCTTAGTTTGTGGTCTTCTAAAGTAAATTTAGATAGTAGTTTTTTATTCGGGGGCAATTTAAATAACGTTGGATCTGCTGCTCCACAAGGAGCAGGTTTTTTAGCCATCTTAGATAGTTACTGGTTGCTTCTTTACCATGGCCTCGGTGCACTGGGTATTGTGTTGGTTCTTTATTATTTTTTGAAAAGAATATGTTATTTAAAATCGAATATGTTTTTTTTAATAGGGTTGATAATTGCTGGTTTATTTGTGACATTTACCCAATCAATTGTATTTTTAGTGTTTTTCCCACTACTAGGTGTACATAATTGGTGGGGAAATAATTCAACCCATGATGGATAATAAAGTTATTTATGTGAATGCTCGTTTTCTGACACAACCATTGTCAGGTGTTCAGCGTTTTGGTATCGAGATATCAAAAGAATTGATGAAGATAGGTTTCCATATTGTTTTGTTATCTCCTAAAAATATTCTTCATCATAAATTGTCTGAGGAATTGAATGTAAGAACTATAGGTGTTCTCAAAGGTCATTTGTGGGAGCAAATAGAACTACAGTCGTATGTTTTTTTTAAAAAAGGATTGTTGATTTCTTTTTGCAACACAGCACCATTGTTTTTAAAAAATCAGATGGTGACAGTACACGATTTGTGTTTTCGGAAACATCCTCAATGGTTTTCAAAACCATTTTCATTGTGGTATAATTTTATGATACCTCGCATCTGTAACAATTCAAAATACATTTTTACAGTAAGCGAAACTTCGAAACAAGAGTTGCAAACTGAACTTGGAATTCCTGCAAAAAAAATTCATGTCATATACAACGGTGTTGCGGAGGTATTTGAAAAAGATCATTCTCATGCAGCTATTTCTCCACTTGTTGAAGAATATATTTTGGTAGTTTCATCTCATCATCCAAGAAAGAATTTTGACAGGTTAATTAAGGCATTTAGTTCACTTGAAATATCTAATTTGAAACTATGTATTGTTGGAAATATAAATCGCAATTTCAATGTCAAAAGCTCAAATAAAGAGGAAGGTGTTCATTATTTAAAAAACATTGATGATTTTGAATTGTACAACTATTACAAACATGCGAAATTATTTGTATTTCCTAGTTTGTATGAGGGTTTTGGAATTCCTATCATAGAAGCAATGAAATTTGGAGTGCCAGTATGCGTGTCCGATATACCTGTTTTCAGAGAAATCTGTGATTCCAACGCCATTTATTTCAATCCATACGATGTTACAGATATGAAAAACAGAATTGAACATGCTTTGACAAATCCTGTAAAGCCAATTCTTAATAATACTTCGGTGTTTGATTGGAATTTGGGAGCAGCCAAAATTTATCAATTAATCAAGAAAAACTATACACAATGACAAAAAAAGCATTGGTTGCCGATTGGTATTATACAAACGGAGGTGCAGAGAAAGTAGTACATTCTATGAATAATATTTGGAATGATTTTGACCATTATGCGTTGATTGACTTTTTGCCTGAAAAAGATAGAAAGTATGTTTTTAGCGGGAATTCAGACAAGGTAAAAACGAGTTTTATTCAAAATTTGCCAACGGCAGGCTCAAATCATAGAAAATTCTTAGGCTTGTTTCCAAGAGCAATTGAGCAATTTGATCTAGCGGATTATGACCTCATTGTATCCTCTTCTGCATCCGTGGCAAAAGGAGTATTGACACATGCAAACCAAGTCCATGTTTCATATATGCACTCGCCTATGAGGTATGCTTGGGATCTGTATTTTCAATATTTACGAGAAGCTAAAATGACAGGTGTAAAGAGTTGGTACGCTACAAAAGTTTTGCATAAAATTAGATTATGGGATGTGATCAGTACAAATAGAGTAGATCATTTAGTTGCAAATTCGAATTACATCGCAAAGCGCATCAAAAAAATTTACAGACGAGACGCTACAGTCATTTATCCGCCAGTCGATATCGCGAATTTCTCATTGGAGTGCAACAAGGAAAATTATTATTTGACAGCTTCTAGAATGGTTCCCTACAAGAAAATGGATTTAATTGTCGAAGCCTTCAGTATCATGCCCCATAAAAAATTATTGGTAATAGGTGACGGGCCAGAATTGAGAAAAATTAAACTCAAAGCAACTTCGAATATTGAATTCTTGGGCAATGTTTCTCTCGAGAAGATGATCATTTATATGCAAAAAGCGAAGGCTTTTGTTTTCGCTGCCGAAGAAGACTTTGGTATCGTGCCCGTTGAAGCCCAGGCTTGTGGAACACCAGTGCTCGCATATGCAAAAGGTGGTGCATTAGAGACAGTTTTACAAGGCGTCAGCGGTAGTTTTTTTCAAGAACAGACAACAGCATCAATAATAGAAGGGGTAAAAAAAATGGATCAAATAGACTTTAAATATGATTTGGTAAGAAAGAACGCTGAGAGATTTAGAAAAGAGAGATTTGAAACTGAGTTTAAGGATTTTGTCGATTCAAGATTGCACTAATTTCACAAATGAATTCGATTATCTTTGTTCGACTCCAAGCCTGATGTTACCATGAGAGCATTTGTAGCCTCTTCAAAATTGCACGCATTGGGTTGGACATGAAATAGATTTGGTTGCGGAGTTCTTATAGGGTTTCCTGTAAGATTTCAAGAACAGCATGTGTTTTTAGAAAACAAAATAGAGGAGAGAACACTGCACGACAATAAATTATCAGCAACAAATTTCACTTATTGAAACACCTTGTCAAAATAAGCATGAAATATGTAATTTTAAATATCAAAACAAACACATGGCATTACAACAGCTAAATAAAGTGCTCATACTTTTCGCCTTGACAGATACTGTTTTGTTGTTACTGTCGGTTTTCTTAGCAAAAGAATTTTCCTGTCAAGAATCTCTTCCTGAAACTCAGCTTTACATTGTCTTGCTCGTAAGTTGGATTTCTTTATGGATTTTNATTTCCATAAAGTTCGGTTTGTACGAACAGCCCAGTGCTCTGGAACAACACAGAATTCTTGCGAAGAATTTGCAGGCACTCTTTTTATTTGCTGTGATGACGGGAGCATTGGTGTTTTTTTTAGCAGATCGACATTTTTCATCCCTGTTTTTTATGGACGTTTTGTCCCTGTTTTCTTTTGGAATTCTAATTTGGCGTATTTCAGCCATTTATTTTTTAAAAAGATGGAGAAGAAAAGGAGGGAAAGAATTCAAAGTAGTCCTAGTCGGAGTAGACGACAATGTATACAGGCTAATTGATAGAGTCTATTCGAGCCCCAATCATGGATTTCAAATCGAAGGAGTTTTCACAAACGTTGTGCAGCTTGGGAAATCCGAAATAAAAAGAAAGGGGAAGTTGTCTGAGGCAATTCCTTTTTTGGAAAATAAAGAGATAGATGAGATCATTATTTCGTTGCCCTACACAAAAAGTAGTTTGATCAATCAACTGATTCGTTATGCCGACAATCACATGATCCGTGTACGCGTAATTCCTGAGTTTTCAGGATATTTGTTCCAAACCTTTACAATCGATTATATCGAAAACATTCCCCTTATGAAATTGAGGGAAAAACCACTGCAAAGTTTTATAAATAGAGTATTGAAAAGAACCTTTGATGTGATTTTTTCATTAGTGGTGGTGATTTTTATTTTCTCTTGGTTGTTTCCTGTTATCTCACTTGCGATCAAATTAACGAGTAAAGGTCCTGTCTTTTTTAGGCAGCAAAGAACAGGAAGAAATGGAAGTGCATTCACATGTTGGAAGTTCAGAAGCATGGTAGTCAATGGACAATCAGATTCCTTGCAAGCCACCAAAAACGATCCCCGACTTACCAAAGTAGGAGCTTTTTTACGCCGTACAAGTTTGGACGAATTGCCACAGTTTTTCAATGTATTGAACAATAAAATGTCAATTATAGGTCCCCGACCACACATGTTGAAACACACAGAGGAATACAGTAAATTAGTCGACAAATTCATGGTACGTCACTTTGCAAAGCCGGGAATTACAGGATGGGCACAGATCACCGGATATAGAGGTGAAACCAAAACAGTTCAAGATATGGAAAACAGAGCGAATGCTGATATTTGGTACATTGAAAACTGGAGTTTTTTACTGGACTTTAAGATTCTGTTCAAAACAATTTTCACGGTGTTTTTTACAAAAGAAGAAAACGCGTTTTAGGAGCTTTTTAAGAGCAGGGCAAAGAAAGTAGTTGGGAATGTTGATGAAGACAGTTTGAAAGAAGTTTGGCTCGAAGGTGTTTTCGATTGCATGCTATTTTAGAAGAAGAATCAAACATAAAAAAAAGGGAGAGAAATATTCATTTTGTACCCTGAAAAGAAAAGGAGTTCTGAAAAGAGCTCCTTTTTTCTTTGCAAGAAAGCTTTGTTTTACAGCATTCATTTGCAACAGATTGATTAAATTTGCAAATGACTGTGAGAGCCAAAACAGAACCCCTTAAAATTCTCTTATGAAAAAAGTAATCGCCCTTTTATTTAGCACCAAATTGATGGCGCTTTTGTTTCTGTCTTTTGGAGTCGCGATGGGGATAGCAACCTTTATCGAAAATGATTTTGGAACACAGACAGCCAAAGCTTTGGTATACAATAGCTGGTGGTTTGAAGCCATGATGCTTTTGTTTGTCGTGAATTTTTTTGGAAATATTTTTAGATACCAACTTTACAAAAAAGAAAAGTTTTCTGTATTGCTTTTTCATTTGTCATTTGTGTTTGTCATCCTAGGAGCAGGAGTTACCAGGTACATCAGTTATGAAGGCGTCATGCCGATCAAAGAGGGAGAGACAACCAATGTGTTTTTCTCAGAAAAAACCTATTTGACAGCCACCATAGATAACAACAAGGAACAACGCATCGTAAGTGAAGACATCTTACTTTCAGCACGGGGTAAAAATAATTTTGTTCTGGAAACAGATTTCAGAGGACAAGATGTTGAATTTGAACTTTTGAAGTACGTACCCTATGCGTTTCAAAAATTTGAAGAATCTGAAGGAGGAGCAACCTATCTGCATTTTGTAGAATCAAGCAGTGGGAGCCGTCATGATCACTACATCAAAAAAGGAACACTGGAGAATATCCATGGCGTTCTTGTGGGCTTTGGGCATAAGAAAGATGCTTTGTTGAATTTTGAATGGGTCGATGACGAGTTGAAAATGGAATCGCTTTTTGAAGGAACCTTTTTACGTATGGCCGACCAATTGCAAGGAAACATCCAAAAAGAGACGTTAGAAACCTTCAAATACCTGACCCTACACAACATTGCTGGAATGAGTTTTGTGGTTCCCAAACCACCTCTCGAAGGAGAAATGACATGGGCTTCAGGAAAGAAAGAAGAACATCCTGAGGATTTGTTGCTCATCAAAGCATCTTCCAAAGGAGAATCACAAGACATAGAGATCAAAGGAGGACAATATACCACCAACTCTCCAGTCCAATTTGAAATGGCGGGATTGAATTTCAGACTGAGTTATGGTGCGAAAGAATTGAAACTTCCTTTTCAAATCAAATTGAACGATTTTCAATTGGAAAAATATCCAGGTTCAGAAAGTGCCATGTCCTATGCAAGTGAAATAACCGTAGTGTCTCCCGAAGAAACCTTCGATTTCAGAGTATTTATGAATCATATTTTGGATTACAAGGGGTACAAGTTCTTCCAATCCAGTTATGACATTACTCCAGAGTATGAAGAAACAAGACTTTCTGTAAATCACGATTTCTGGGGAACATGGATTACTTACGTGGGTTATTTTTTATTGTATGCAGGGTTGATGCTTATTTTGTTTGTGAAAAACACCCGTTTTTCTGCCATGAGGAACCAACTGCGAAAATTGAGTATGAAAAAAGAGTTGCTAGCGCTGTTTTTAGGGCTTTTTCTCTCATCATTCGCGTTCTCTCAAGAAGGCCATGAGGGCCACAACCATGCACCCGGTGAAAAGCACGTGCATGAAAATGTTGACAACAATTCCGAAAAACAAGATTCTTTGTTAATAGCCAATGCAGTAGACAGAGTGCATGCAGAAAAATTTAGTGCATTGGTCATTCAAGATGCAGGAGGAAGAATGAAGCCGGCACATACCTTTGCTTCTCAACTATTACGAAAAGTTAGTAAAAAAGAAACCTTTCAAAATTTAGACGCGAACCAAGTGTTTTTGTCTATTGTTGAAAATCCACAACTTTGGTTCCGAGTACCGATCATTTATTTAGAAAGAGGGAATGTGCAATTGAGAACCATTTTAGGAATTGACCCCAAGGCAAAATACGGGAGGCTGATTGATTTTATTGACAAAAAAGGGCAGTACAAAATAAAAGCCTTGGTAGAAAAGGCCCAAAAGACAGCTGTGAGAAGCAAATTCCAAAAAGATTTGGTCAATGTAGACAAACGAGTAGGATTGCTCTATTCAGCTATTGGAGGAGCTGTTTTGAGGATCTTTCCGATTCCGAATGATGCAAATAACAAATGGGTCTCACAGCCAGAATTGTCCACTGCAAAATTCACAGGAAAAGATTCGGTCTTTGTAAAGCAAATTTTGCCTGTATACATCCACACTTTAAGAAAAGCTAAAAAAACAGGAGATTACGAAGAAGCGACAAAAATAATAGAGGGCGTACAGAATTTTCAAAAGAAATACGGCGCTGCAGTTTATCCTTCAGCCGATAAAATTAAATTTGAAATAGCCTACAATAAATACGACGTTTTTAAAAAACTATTCAGCTATTACATGCTCGCAGGATTGCTGTTGTTTGTCGTGGTTATTTTTCAAATTTTCAATAAAAAAGCATTTGTCAGTGTATTGATAAAGATCAATATTGGTGTCATTCTTTTGTTTTTTGCAATGCACACAGCAGGATTGGGGGCCCGTTGGTTTATCAGTGGACATGCTCCTTGGAGTAATGCCTATGAATCCATGATATATGTGGCTTGGGCAACGATGTTTTTCGGTTTGGCATTTGGAAAAAAATCGACGTTGACCATCGCAGCAACTTCTTTTTTAACTGCCATGATTCTGATGATAGCCCATTGGAATTGGATGGATCCCGAAATAGCCAATTTGGTACCCGTTTTAAATTCCTATTGGTTGATGATACACGTGGCCATTATTGTCGCCAGTTACGGTCCGTTTGCTCTGAGTATGATTTTGGGGATTTTAGCACTTCTCTTGATGGTCATGACACGAAGCAGTAACAAGAAAAAATTAAACAATACCATCAAAGAATTGACCATCATCAATGAGATGTCCATTACCGTTGGACTTGTTTTGCTTACCATTGGGAATTTTCTAGGCGGTATGTGGGCCAATGAGAGTTGGGGTCGTTATTGGGGTTGGGATCCCAAAGAAACGTGGGCTTTGATCAGTATCATGACCTATGCTTTTGTATTGCACATGCGTTTGGTGCCCGGATTGCGAGGTCGTTTTAATTTCAATCTGATGTCCGTGATCGCATTTGCATCTATTATGATGACGTATTTTGGAGTAAATTTTTATCTTTCAGGCTTACATTCCTATGCAAGTGGAGATAAAATTGTAACTCCAAGTTTTGTTTATTATTCCATTTTGTTTGTCGCCGTACTCGGAACGCTTGCTTTTTTTAAGTACAAAAAGTACTATCAGAAATAAGAAATAAAACGACAAAATATTTCTAGCGTTTTATGGAAGCTATATTTGTTAAAAAAATGTAAATTTGTGCCTTTGTAATAAAGTCAAACTCAAGAAAACACACAGGTATGTTTCATAAATATATAAAATTGGTCATTGCTTTGGCAATCATTGTTTGGGCCGTATTTCAATTCATAGAAGAAAATATTATGAATGGAATTTCAATCTTGCTCTTGTCAGGCGTATTTATCTTTTTTTATTTTAAAAATGAATTTTTGTTGTTGGCATTTTTGCAAATCAGAAAACAAAATTTTGCAGGTGCTCAAAAGTGGTTGGCTTATATCAAGAACCCAACCCATGCGTTGAGAAAGCCGCAAGAAGCCTATTATTATTTTTTACAAGGGTTGATGGTGACCCAAACGAGCATGACCAAATCCGAAAAATTCTTCAAAAAGGCATTGAGTTTAGGATTGTCAATGGGGCATGACATTGCCATGGCAAAATTAAATCTTGCAGGCGTAGCAATGCACAAAAGAAGAAAGCGAGAAGCAACAACGTTGTTGAATGAAGCCAAGAAATTGGACAAACATGGAATGCTGAAAGAGCAAATTTCCATGATGAAGCAACAAATGAAAAAAATGTAATTTTTCAAAAAATACTGCAAAAGCGTTCCAGTCAGAGCGCTTTTTTTTATTTTCAAAAAGTACCTTTCTAAAAAAGAGGGCATGAAAATTCAACTTTAATTCTTATTTTTACTTTAGAACAAAGGGTACAAGAGACTATGAACAGGTTGAAAAAACGCAAACACGCCAACAATAAGAGAGTCATTCTATTGCTCATTGTCTTGGTAGTCGTGTTGTTTCTACTCATAAAGATGGAAGCACTGATAAGAAATCTTTTTTCCATTGCCTGATTGGTCCATTAAAATCCGAATCATTCATTCTCAAACAATAAAATAATTGAGTTCAGAACGCATTATATTAGGCATCGATCCTGGAACTACGATCATGGGTTTTGGCATTATCAAAGTGGTGAAAAAGAAAATGGAATTTGTTCAAATGAACGAATTGTTATTGCAGAAATACAACGACCCCTACACCAAATTAAAATTGATTTTTGAACGGACGATTGAATTGATAGAAACCTATCATCCCGATGAAATAGCCATTGAAGCCCCCTTTTTCGGCAAAAATGTACAATCCATGCTCAAATTAGGACGTGCACAAGGAGTCGCAATGGCGGCTGGTTTGTCTCGTGAAATACCCATTACCGAATACTTGCCGAAGAAAATCAAAATGGCGATTACAGGGAACGGAAATGCGAGTAAAGAGCAAGTGGCAAAGATGCTACAGAGCCTGTTAAAAATAGAAACCCTTCCAAAAAATCTAGATGCTACCGATGGATTGGCAGCAGCAGTATGTCATTTTTACAACAGTGGTGTGGTTGTCGGAGGGAAAAATTACACAGGTTGGGCCTCATTTGTCAAAGCAAACGGCGATAAAATAAACAAGTCCAAATAAAAAAGACGCTCAATTTGAGCGTCTTTTTTATTTAAATGTTTGTAGCTTGGTCTAGCATGAGAAAATCAGCCAATACCATCGCTGTCATTGCTTCTACGATAGGGATCGCTCTCGGAACCACACAAGGGTCGTGACGTCCTTTTCCCATCATCTCTACTTCATTTCCATCACTGTCAATGGTCATTTGTTTCTGAATAAGCGTTGCAACCGGTTTGAAAGCAACTTTGAAATAAATATCCATCCCGTTGCTGATGCCTCCTTGCACCCCACCTGAATGGTTGGTTTGGGTACTGCCATCTGGATTGAAGATATCGTTGTGTTCGCTTCCTTTCAAACGAGACCCTTCAAAACCGCTTCCATATTCAAAACCTTTTACTGCATTGATGGAAAGCATTGCGTGCCCGAGAGCCGCATGCAATTTGTTAAAGATAGGAGCTCCCAATCCTACTGGGACATTTTGGATGACACAAGTCACTGCACCTCCAATGGTGTCTCCTTGCTTTTTAATGGCCGAAACAAGTTCGATCATTTCTTCTGCTTTTTGTGGATCTGGACAACGTGCGATATTGTTTTCGATCTCAGAAAAATCCAATTCCTGATAAGGTGTGTCGACATGAATGTTCCCAATGGAAGAGGTGTAAGCGTTGATAGAAATAGTTTTAAGTACTTGTTTTGCAACGGCTCCTCCTACTACCCAATTGGCAGTTTCACGAGCAGAAGTTCTACCTCCTCCTCTGTAATCTCTGTATCCTTTGTATTTTTTGTCATACGTAAAATCGGCATGCGAAGGACGATAGGTTTTCGCAATGTGTGAGTAGTCTTTGGATTTTTGATTGGTGTTTTGGATCACAAAACCGATGGAAGTTCCTGTCGTTTTTCCTTCAAATATCCCAGAGTAAAACGCTACCTCATCCGGTTCTTTGCGTTGTGTTACGATTTTTGATTGTCCAGGTTTTCTTCTGTTCAATTCATTTTGAATGGCCTCTAAATCCAGCTCGATCCCGGGAGGGCATCCATCGATAACACCACCAATTGCAGGGCCATGAGACTCTCCGAATGTCGTTATTTTAAAAAGTTTTCCGAAAGAATTTGACATAAAAAAATATTTTCTGCGAAGTTAAAAAAAAGATTGTTAGTATTCGCTAAAAACAGTACTCAGTTACATGCTTTTCTGTCTTGTCCAAAAAAGCTCTCAGAGGTTTGTTTGAAGAGAAATGTTCTAAAAGAACCACAGTTTCATCGCCATTCCTGTAACAATGACCAAAAGGGCAATCCGAATGAAGCGATCTCCTTTCTTTAC
>JGI26080J50196_1000252_pt1 | contig 24226 bp, 22 predicted proteins | sample SaaInl0LU_22_DNA_FD_50196 | JGI IMG/M metagenome (IMG submission 50196)
ACCATTTGCTGTAAACTTCGGGATCATTGATGCGAAAATCAGCCGAAAGATCCACGACTTTTACATGATCAGGCAGTTTACGGATAACAGCCTGAGACGTGGCATGTGGAAGAGCACAAAACACCAAATCTGCCTCCGCCATGTCAATCTCGTCGATCTTTTTCAGAATCGGTAAAGACAAATGCGCCAGATGTGGAAAAACGTCCCGCATCTCAAGCCCGGCCTTCCGATCCGCCGAGAGCGCCACAATCTCCATCTGCGGATGCAATGCAATCAATCGCACAAGCTCCGCACCGGTATAACCGCTCGCGCCAAGAATGATAATCCGATGTGCCATTGCAAAATCCTCTGTTCCCCATCGGATATGGAACGAATGCGGGCGTTTTTCAAGCCACCTTTGCGCCGAACCTAGGCCGCTTCAAACTGCATCGGGCGTTTGAGAAACTGTGTGGCGCGTTGGGACACTTTAACCGGGTCCCCAGTTGTCAAAAATTTGCGGTCGGTTGCGGCGCCCAATTTATCTGGATGGCGCTGCAAATAATCTTCTAGGCTTTGCGCCACCAAATCCGCCTGTGAGAAAATCTTAACCTCAGGCCCAAGCGCTTTTTGAAACGCATCATGCATCAATGGGTAATGGGTGCATCCTAAAATAGCCGCTTGCGGGTGCGGCATTTTTCGGTGCAGCGCGTCCACATGGCTTTGCACCAAAGCCTCTGCCAGAATGAAATCCCCATCTTCAATTGCATCCACCACACCGCCACAGGCCTGTGCTTCCACGTCAACACCTATGGCGCGAAAGGCCAGTTCGCGCTGAAAGGCGCGGCTCGACACTGTGGCCGGCGTGGCAAAAAGCGCCACATGCTCCACGGCCACCTGGCGGGGCGGAGAATTGTCTCCCCATTGCCGCTCGGTCAGTGCTTCAATCATCGGCACGAAGACACCCAGAACCCGTTTATCCTCCGTCAACCAATGCTCCTGCATCCGGCGCAATGCAGCGGCCGAGGCCGTGTTGCACGCCAAAATCACCAAATCACATCCCTGATCAAAGAGAATTTGCACCGATTGGGTGGTGCAGCGGTAAATATCATCCACATCGCGCACCCCATAGGGCGCGTGCTTATGATCGCCAAGATAGACTGTATCCAAATCAGGCATCTGTTTGCGGATCGCGTCATAAACCGTCAACCCACCCAGACCGCTGTCAAAAATTCCGATTGCCATGCTTAAATTCCCGTGTCTCACACACTGCCCTGCACCGATCATAGCTGAGGGCATCTGCCTTGACCATTCCTGTGCCGAAAAACGCAAGCTTAGGCGGCGGAGCGCTCAGTGTCAGGGCTCGATGTCAGCTGAGCCAGCAACTCCGCCCGGCGCTTCTGCATGGCCTGCGCATTGGCCAGTTTGACCGGACCAAAGCCGCGGATATTGAGCGGCAAACTCAAAAGCTCGCGCCACAGTCCGAGCTGCGCCGGTTCATACGCGTACAGCATCCGCGCCACCAAGCTCTCAAAATCCTTGATCAATTGCCGCTCCATGCGTCGCTCTGCGCTATATCCGAAAGGATCTAATGGGGTTTCGCGCAAAAATCTAAAACGCGCCAAACCTTGACTTGCAAAGTCAAACCAAGCCCCAAAGCTGCGCTTTTGCGGCCGACCATCCGGGCCTTTTTTTGCCAAAAGCGGTGGCGCCAGGTGATATGAAATTTCATAATCGCCCTCAAACCGCTCTGCAACCTGTGTCTTGGTCGCCTGAAGCAGGCGCGCAACTTCATATTCATCCTTGTAGCACAAAAGCTTGTGATAGGACTGCAGGGCTGTCTCGCGTAGGTCTGGCTCCATCCCCTGAAGTTTGCTTCGCATGGCCTCATAGCGCGCCAAGCGACCTGAACCATAAGCGCGCAATCCCGCGACACGGGCCGCTTCGGGATCCTGAACCGGGGCTTCTTTGCGCTCAAATTTGCTGTCCAAATCCGCCTCGACCATGGCCCAACGTCCCAGAGCAAAGGCCTGCTGATTCTGCGTCACTTTCGCCCCATTCAGCGCAATGGCCTCAAGCAAGGCCTCTTGGGTGAGTGGCAGCAATCCTTGCTGATAGGCGGCGCCAAGCAAGATCATATTGGCATAGACCGTGTCTCCCAAAGCCGTTTCGGCCAAGCGGGTTGCATTGAGCAGCCGCGCGCGCTCCTGCAACCTTGCGGTAAGTGCCAGGTGCAAATCAGCGCCCGGGATTGCGAAAGCGGTGTCGCGGGTGAATTCCCCTGTTATGATTTCGTGACGATTGACCACAGCGCCGCCTGTGGGCGCCATGAGACCCAAAGTGCTGCCCTGGGCCGAGACCACAAGGTCACCGCCAATCAGCGCATCGCATTCGCCCAAAGCCACACGAATGGCGGAAATATCTTCCGGCGTCTCACCGATGCGGCAATGAATATGCACCGCGCCGCCCTTTTGGGCCAGACCGGCCATTTCCATGACCCCTGCAGCCTTACCATCTAAATGCGCCGCCATGGCCAGAAGCGCCCCAATGGTCACCACCCCGGTTCCCCCCACGCCCGTGACCACGACGTTATGTGTTCCTTGCAGCGTGCAGGGCGGCGGGGTGGGCAACTCCGGAATGGACAGCTCCTGCGCTGCCGGACGCCGCAGCTGCCCGCCGCGCACAGTGGCAAAAGAGGGGCAAAACCCGTTTACGCAGCTGAAATCTTTATTGCAGCTGGACTGATCGATTTGCCTTTTGCGCCCCAAAGGCGTCTCGAGCGGCAGCAAAGAGACGCAGTTGGATTGCACCCCGCAATCGCCGCAGCCTTCGCAGACATCTGGATTGATAAATAGGCGCTGATCTGGATCGGGGAAGGCCCCTCGTTTACGGCGGCGGCGCTTTTCCGCCGCGCAGGTCTGCACATAGACAATGACCGAAACGCCCGGCAATTGCCGAAATGCCTCTTGCACCGTATTGAGCTGGGCGCGCGGGTGCATCTGAGTGCCAGCCGGAAAATCAGCCGCAGAGATATCTTCCTTTTCATCATAAACCACGGCAAGATGTTTCACCCCGATCCCGCGCATCTCTTGCACGATCCGCGCAGCATCCAGCCCCCCATCATTGTTTTGCCCGCCTGTCATCGCCACGGCATCATTAAACAGAATTTTATAGGTCATGGTCGTGCCAGCGGCGAGCGCCGCGCGAATGGCTTGGATGCCAGAGTGATTATAGGTGCCATCGCCTATGTTTTGGAACACATGCGCGCGGGTGGAAAACAACGACTCGCCAATCCAATTGGCCCCCTCACCGCCCATTTGCGTGAACCCCAAGGTCTCCCGATCCATCCATTGCACCATGTAATGACAGCCAATGCCAGAATAGGCGCGGCTGCCCTCGGGAATTTTCGTGGAGCTGCTGTGGGGGCACCCTGAGCAGAAATACGGCACGCGGCTGGCCAATGTGGGCGCGTTGTTTGCGGTTTGCGCCGCATCAATCCTCTCCAACGCGCCTGTAAGCCGCGCCGATCCGCAGCCCTCAGCCATCAAAATTTGACCGAGTTTTTGCGCAATCACCATTGGATCGAGCGCATAGCTATCGGCAAAGAGCAATGCGCCTTGGGCATCTTTGGACCCAAAAACCCGCCAGCTGCCTTTTTGATTGAAAAGAGCTTCTTTGATTTGTCCCTCAATCAGTTTGCGTTTTTCTTCGACAACAACGATGCAGTCCAAACCTTCCGCCCATTCGGCAAAAGACTGCATATCAAGTGGCCACGTCATGGCGACTTTGTAGGTTGTCACCCCATGGCGCACCGCCGCCTCCTGATCCATGCCGAGCACCTGCATGGCATGGGCCAAATCCAGCCAATTTTTGCCCGCCGCGACAAAGCCAATTTTTGCGCCAGCCTGGCCCAAAACGCGCTTATCCATCCGATTGGCGCGTGCAAAGGCCTGCACGGCTCTGCGCTTGTGATCAATGACCCGCGCCTCTTGGGCCTGCGGCGTGTCGATGAGGCGGATATTCAAGCCCCCTTCGGGCATGTCGAACTCTGGGGTGACAAATTCCAACCGCAGAGGATCGCCGTTCACCACAGAGGTCACTTCTATCGTGTCTTTGATGCATTTCAGCCCGGCCCAAACCCCAGCAAAGCGCGACAGGGCAAAGCCGAAGAGCCCGTAATCCATAACCTCTTGGACGCCGGCAGGAGACAGCACCGGCATGAAGCTGTCGATCATCGTCCATTCCGATTGGTGCAATGTGGTCGAGCTCTCGCCGGTGTGATCATCCCCAAGCGCCGCCACAACACCGCCCAGGGGCGAGGTGCCGGCCATATTCGCATGACGAAAGACATCGCCGGAGCGATCCACGCCCGGCCCTTTGCCATACCAAAGCCCAAACACGCCCTCAAATTTTCCCTCACCGCGCAGCTCGGCCTGCTGGCTGCCCCAAAGCGCCGTTGCGGCCAAATCCTCATTCAGCCCTTCTTGAAACCGCACCTGCGCATTTTCAAGCTCTGCCGCCGCGCGGGTCATCTGAAAATCCACCGCGCCNAGTGGAGATCCGCGATAGCCCGTGACATAGCCAGCTGTCCTATGGCCCGCCGCTCGGTCGCGCGCCGATTGCATCAACATCATCCGCACTAAGGCCTGCGTGCCGTTTAACAAAACCTGTTTTTTCGACAAATCATATCTATCAGCGAGTGAAACATCTTGCTGCATGGTCTGCGGCCTCCCGGTATGCACGAATAATTGTTAGGTCAAAAACTATGACCTAACAATGAAAAACTCCGTGACCCCGTCTCAAGTTGCGTGTTATGAGTCTCAGGAACGGACAATGAGGTAAGCCGGTGGACTGGGATAAATTACGAATCTTCCATGCGGTTGCCGATGCCGGGTCACTGACCCATGCGGGGGAGGTACTGCATCTGTCGCAATCGGCCGTCTCGCGGCAGGTCCGCGCATTGGAAGACTCCCTTGACGCGACATTGTTTCATAGACACGCGCGTGGGTTGATACTCACGGAGCAAGGCGAGCTGTTATTTGAAGCCACCCGCGCAATGACCAAACGCCTTGATGCCGCGTCAGCACGCATTCGAGACAGTGAAGATGAAGTCTTCGGTGAGCTGCGCGTTACCACAACCACCGGTTTTGGCACGCTCTGGCTGGCGCCCCGCTTGCCACAGCTTTATGAAAAATACCCCGACTTGAATGTAGAGCTGATGCTTGAGGAGCGGGTCTTGGATCTGCCGATGCGTGAGGCCGATGTTGCCATCCGCATGAAAGAGCCGAGCCAAGCAGATTTGATTCGAAAGCGCCTTATGACCGTCGAAATGCGCCTCTATGCCAGCGCAGACTATCTGAAATCCCGCGGCACGCCGCAAACTTTAGAAGATATCGCAAATCATCGTTTGATTTGCCAAAATCCCAACGCACCTCAAGTGGCCGTCAGTGCAGCCTTGGTGCAAAATCTGATGGGATATAGTCCAAAATCCACTTTGACCGTCAACAACTATTTCGGCGTGTTGCAAGGCGTCATCAACAACCTTGGGATCGGAATTTTACCCGATTACGTCACCCATGATTTTCCTGATCTCGTGCGTGTCCTGCCCGAGCTTGAGAACACAGAAGTCCCGGTGTTTCTTGCCTATCCAGAAGAGCTGCGCCACTCGCGCCGTATCGCGGCCTTTCGCGATTTTGTGCAAGATGAAATTATCGCCCGTCGTCGCGCAGAGCGAAGTCTTGAGGTCCAAAAGTAGCTATGCTCTGAGCGCATAGCGGCTTTGCACCCAGAGGGCTTGCAGGGATGCATCGGCGCTCCTAAATACGCCTCATGAGGCCGGCAGCCAGTGGTAGCCCCTCATAACCTCCCTGTTGGACTTACGCCGGGCCCTGTGCCCGGCATTTTTTTTGCCCGCGCGCCCATGCGATTGAGCTTGATATTTGCCAATTCCACCAGTCTTTCGGGCAAATGCGGCATTTAATAGCTATTCCAACCTTCCCTCTGCCCGTTAACTTTCGTATCAGGGTGCAAATTTGCACCGTAAGGGATGACAACTTGCAAGATCCAGTGATAACGCCCGACCTTATTGCCGCCCATGGGCTGAGCCCAGACGAGTACGATCGCATTCTCGAAATCATAGGCCGGGACCCGAGCTTTACGGAAATGGGCATCTTCTCTGCCATGTGGAATGAGCATTGCTCCTATAAATCCTCGAAAAAATGGCTCCGCACCCTGCCCACCGAAGGGCCACAGGTGATTTGCGGCCCCGGTGAGAATGCCGGTGTTGTTGATATTGGCGACGGGCAGGCTGTGATTTTCAAAATGGAAAGCCACAATCACCCCAGCTATATCGAACCCTATCAGGGCGCGGCCACGGGCGTTGGCGGTATTTTGCGTGATGTGTTTACAATGGGCGCGCGGCCTATTGCGGCGATGAACTCTTTGTCCTTTGGCAGTCCCGATCATCCCAAAACCAAGTCATTGGTTTCTGGCGTGGTGGCGGGCGTTGGCGGCTATGGAAATTGCTTTGGCCTACCCACTATTGGCGGCGAAGTGCGCTTTGATCCGGCCTATAACGGCAATTGCCTTGTGAACGCCTTTGCTGCCGGTCTCGCAGATACCGATAAGATCTTTTATTCCGCCGCTTCGGGCGTCGGCATGCCGGTGGTTTACTTGGGCGCCAAAACTGGACGCGATGGGGTTGGCGGCGCGACAATGGCCAGCGCTGAATTTGACGACACCATCGAAGATAAGCGCCCAACAGTGCAGGTTGGCGACCCTTTCACCGAAAAACGCCTCATGGAAGCCACATTAGAGCTTATGGCCACAGGCGCTGTGATTTCCATTCAAGACATGGGCGCCGCGGGCCTGACCTGCTCTGCGGTCGAAATGGGAGACAAGGGCAATTTAGGTGTGCGCTTGGATCTTGAAAAAGTACCAACCCGCGAGCTGAATATGACCGCCTATGAGATGATGCTGTCGGAATCGCAAGAACGCATGCTCATGGTGCTAAAGCCCGAACTGGAAGAGCAAGCGAAGGCCGTCTTTGATAAATGGGATCTGGATTTCGCCATTGTGGGTGAAACGATTGCCGAAGACCGCTTCTTGATCGTGATGAACGGCGAGGTCAAAGCCGATCTGCCGCTCAAGGCGCTCTCGGGTACGGCGCCGGAATATGACCGCCCTTGGGTTGAGACACCCGCAGCGGAGCCGCTGGGGGATGTGCCGCATATCGATCCAATTGACGGGCTAAAAATGCTAATCTCCAGCCCGAATTACGCGGCCAAACAATGGGTATATGAACAATATGACAGCCAAGTGATGGCCGATAGCCTGCGCACGCCAGGCATGGGCTCGGGCATCGTGCGGGTGCATGGCACGCAAAAGGCGCTGGCCTTTACCTCTGACGTGACGCCGCGCTACGTGGCGGCCAATCCGTTTGAGGGAGGTAAGCAAGCGGTGGCAGAGGCCTATCGCAACCTCACAGCGGTGGGCGCCCTCCCCCTGGCCACAACCGATAATTTGAACTTTGGAAATCCAGAAAAACCAGAAATTATGGGTCAATTTGTGGGAGCGATCAAAGGCATCGGTGCCGCTGTGGCCGCCCTCGATATGCCGATCGTCTCTGGCAATGTGTCGCTCTATAATGAGACGGACGGCTCGGGCATTCTGCCGACACCGACCATTGGCGCTGTCGGCCTCATTGCCGATGCGGATGACGCCATCACAGGGTTGGCGCGCGAGGGTCATATGGCGATTTTGATTGGCGAAACCAACGGGCACCTTGGGCAATCTGCCCTCTTGGCGGAAGTCTTTAACCGCGTGGAAGGCGATGCGCCGCCTGTGGATCTTGAAGCTGAAAAGAAACATGGAGAATTTATCCGCACCAATAGCGCCTGGATTACGGCCTGTAGCGATCTGTCCGACGGTGGATTGGCCTTGGCTGCTTTTGAAATGGCCGAAGCTGCAAATGTCGGCGTTAGCCTCGATACAGAAGGCACCGCAGAGCTGTTCGGTGAGGATCAAGCCCGCTATCTGGTGGCCTGCAACTTTGATCAAGCCGAAGCGCTGCTGGCTGCGGCCGGCAATCTCGGGGTTCCGGCCACCTGTGTCGGGCGCTTTGGCGGCACGCAGGTCAGCTTTGGCGCGCAACAGGCCGAGCTGTCCGAGCTTAGTAGTATTTTCCGCAACAGTTTCGCCGATGCGGTCACTTGAAAACAACAGCGCTCGGCTCTACCTTCGAGTTATACCAAGCGAGGAAACGCCCAATGGCCATGGCCGCACAAGATATTGAAGCTCTGATCCGGGAGTCTTTTCCCGAGGCGCAGATNACGATCACGGATCTGGCTGGAGATGGCAATCATTACGCCGCTGAGGTGACCGATGCCAGCTTTGCAGGCAAAAACCGGGTGCAACAGCATCGCGCAGTTTATGCCGCTTTGAAAGGCAAAATGGACGGAGCTCATGGGGAGCTGCACGCNCTTGCGCTGACCACCAAGGCGCCGAGCTGATATGTTTGACTTGGGTCTCATTGCATATTTTTCTCTTGCAATATTNATCTTATTGTTTNNCCGGGCCNTNTGGGTCATCCGGCACGAAAAAGACCAAGGCCGCGGCTCCTTGCCCGGTCAGGGCGATCANGAGGTTCGAGCGGACTATTTTTCCGGCGGTGCCGGAGGTGGACATTCGGGCAGTTTTCGGGTTCCAAAGGACCCACAGAAATACGCACAGCAATTTGTGCCCAAAGACAGAAAGCCAAAAGATGAGCGCTGAAGATAAAATCCGCGAAACAGTGACATCGAATGATGTTGTCCTGTTCATGAAAGGCACCGCCTCCATGCCGCAATGCGGCTTCTCAAGCCAAATCGCCGGTATATTGAACTATATGGGTGTGGAGTATCACGACGTGAATGTTCTGGCCGATGATGCCATTCGCCAGGGAATCAAAGACTACTCCGATTGGCCCACTATTCCGCAGCTCTATGTGAAAGGTGAATTCATCGGCGGCTGCGATATTGTTCGGGACATGACCCTATCGGGGGAATTGGATGGGCTCTTGGCTGAAAATGAGGTCAGTTACAACCAAGATGCCGCGGATGAAATTCGCAAGGCAAACTCAGACGGTTAAGGCCTCCAGGCCCCTCTGAGATTACAAACCGGGGGACGACACTGCCCGATGATCCCTTTTCACTAGCCAGCCGATTGGGCTATTCTCTCTTCCAGATCATCTGCCGCAGATTCCGCGCGCGCGGCCAATTCTGCGAGGCTCTCCAATAAGGCCAGCGGCACAACGGGCACTTCAACTTCTGTGACCACTGCTTTGATTTCTGGGGGAATATCATGGGCCGCTGTTTTTGCCTGCGCAAGAGCGGCCTCTGCCGCCTTTAACTTTTCCTCCAATGCCAATGTGCGATCTGCAAGCATCAGACCGGACATCAACAACATCTGAGCTTCTGGCACGCGGCCCACGTGAGCCAGAAGGGTGCTGGCCTCGGCATCCAACGCGGCCCGGGCCATTTGCAGCTGGGGCTCCTCACCTGCTGGGCAGTTGACTGTATAGGGGCGTTGGCCAATTTTGATGGTGACTTCAGGCATCGCGCGGCTCCTCATCGGTTTGGGTCAAAGCCGTCAGTAACAGCTCAAGCTGCGCAGCCTCTGCGGCCCGTTCTGCGGTCAATGCATCAATCTGAGCCTGCATCCCTGCATTAATCAGACTAGCATCCCCCAGGCCTTCGGCATTGGCCGCGCGCAGTGCTTGATTTGACGCCCGCAGTTGCGCGTTGGATTGCATCACTTGTGACAATTGCGCGTCAAGAGCGGCGAGAGCATCACTATTAACATTTTCAGGCGCCGCTGGCTCAGCGGGTGCTGCCGCTGATGCGGCACGGTTGAGAGGCACGGCCTCCGTCGCCGCAGATATGCGCCGGATAGCCGCTGTAATTCTTTGTTCTAAAACAGAAACATCACTCATTGCTCATCTCACACCCCTGCTCAAACGCCACCATCAGCTGTCTCGAATCGCATAGACCACCCCTAAGGTAGGTTAAATTAACCTTAACGTCCAAGAGCCGGCGCTTGAAACATTTTTTAAGAAATGGGTCAGGTTACTTGATATTCCCTCTTCACTTGATAGGAAGCATCAACGTTTGCCCTTACAGAAAGTTAGCTCCGTGGATCTCAAAGCACTCGCCGCCAAGAACCCTGAACATTGGAAAAAAGCCGCCGCTATTCGTGCTTTGACGCTGGATGCGGTTGCGGCCGCAAATTCGGGTCATTCAGGGATGGCGATGGGCATGGCCGATGTGGCCACCGTTCTGTTCGAAAAGCACATGAAATTTGACGCCGCCGCGCCCAATTGGCCAGATCGCGATCGCTTCATTCTTTCGGCGGGGCATGGATCGATGCTGCTCTACGCCCTGCTCCACCTGACCGGGTATGCGGATATGACGCTCGATGAGATCAAAAACTTCCGCCAATGGGGTGCAAAAACCGCCGGGCATCCAGAATATGGCCACGCGTCTGGCATTGAAACCACGACTGGCCCACTAGGACAGGGGATTGCCAATTCGGTTGGCTTCGCCATCGCCGAAGAAATATTGCGTGCCACCTACGGCAAAAAAATTCAGAACCATAACACCTATGTCATCGCCGGGGACGGTTGCTTGATGGAAGGGATCAGCCAAGAGGCCATCGGACTTGCCGGCCGCCATGAGCTGGGACAGCTAATCGTGCTATGGGATGACAATAACATCACCATCGACGGCACGGTTGAGCTGTCAGATCGGACAGATCAGCTGCAGCGTTTCAAAGCCTCTGGCTGGCATGTGCAAGCCATTGATGGCCATGACCCGATTGCCATTGATGAGGCCTTAACGGCCGCGCGTAAATCTAAGAAACCCTCTATGATTGCCTGTAAAACCCATATCGCGCTGGGGCACGCGGCACAGGACACATCAAAAGGGCATGGTGCGCTGACGGATGCGGCGCAACTGGCCGATGCCAAAGCCGCCTATGGCTGGCCCTATGGCGCATTTGAAATTCCAGCCGATGTCAAAGCCGCTTGGGAGGCCATTGGCGCCCGCGGCCGCGCGGAACGCGCCGAATGGGACAGCCGGTTTTCTGGTCTTTCCGCCTCAAAGCAAGCGCAATTCAACCGCGCCTTTGCTGGAGAAGCCCCCAAGAAACTGGCCGCGGCGATCCGCAAGATCAAGAAAGATGCCGCAGAGTCTAAGCCAAAACTGGCCACGCGATCGGCCTCGGAGAAAACCTTGCAGGCGGTCAATCCTGTGATGCCTGAAACCGTCGGCGGCTCGGCTGATTTGACCGGGTCTAACAATACAAAAACCGCGGATATGGGGATTTTTGATCCCGAAAATCGCGCAGGTCGCTACATTTACTACGGGATCCGCGAGCATGGCATGGCCGCTGCAATGAACGGTATGGCGCTGCATGGCGGGATTCGCCCCTACGGCGGCACGTTTATGTGCTTCACCGATTACGCCCGCGGCGCCATGCGCCTCTCGGCTTTGATGGGCGTTCCAACGGTCTATGTGATGACGCATGATTCTATTGGCCTGGGCGAAGATGGTCCCACACATCAACCGGTCGAGCATTTGGCCATTTCCCGCGCCACGCCCAACACTTTGGTTTTCCGCCCAGCCGATATCACAGAGACAGCGGAAGCCTGGGAAGTGGCGTTGAGCCAACCAAGCACACCAACCGTCATGGCGCTTTCACGTCAGGGCGTGCCAGCGGTNCGTCATGAGTATAAGTCGGCAAACCTCAGCGCGCGCGGCGCCTATGTNTTGGCNGAGGCCGAGGGCAAGCGCCAAGCGATTTTGATGGCAACCGGCACGGAGGTCTCGCTGGCCCTAGAGGCCCGCGACTTGCTGCAAGCCGAAGGTATTGGCACCCGCGTCGTTTCCATGCCCTGCATGGAGCTCTTTGCCCAACAAGATGACGCCTATCGCAAACGTATTTTGCCAGGCGGCGCTGTGCGCGTGGCCGTGGAAGCGGCCGTGCGCATGGGTTGGGATCAATGGCTTTTGGGGGAACGCGGACGTGAGTCCAAGGCTGGTTTTGTCGGCATGACGGGCTTTGGGGCCTCGGCCCCGGCCGATCGGCTCTATGAAGAGTTTGGCATCACCGCAGAGGCGGTTGTGCGCAAAGTCAAAACCCTGCTCTAAAACAGCCAAAGGCTGCGGGTGGCACCGCAGCCTTTTTGCCTGGCAAATCTCGTTACAAACCCTGTTACCGCAAGCGGTTATCGCTAACACAAATGTTTTCGCTAACAAGTTGAAAATCCTTTTGCTTTGAACTTTAAATGCCCCTCTGACCTTGCTAGTTCACCGGCAAGAATTGGCAAAAGGTGAGAGCTGTGACAGTAAGAATTGGCATCAATGGATTTGGCCGCATCGGTCGCTGCGTGTTGGCGCATATCGTGTCCTCTGGCCGCAAAGATGTGGAAGTGGTTAAGATCAACGCCACAGGCCCGCTGGAAACCAGCGCACATTTGATGCGCTATGACAGCGTACATGGACGGTTCGACGGAGAAATTACCGTTGGCGATGGTACGCTGGATCTCGGGCTTGGACCGATTGAAATGTTCTCCTCCTACGACCCCAATACGCTCGACTGGAGCGGCGTGGATGTTGTTTTGGAATGCACTGGCAATTTCAACGACGGCGATAAAGCCAAGGTCCATCTCGCGCGGGGGGCCAAAAAGGTCCTGATTTCAGCCCCGGCGGTCAATGTGGATCGCACCATCGTTTTGGGGGCCAATGAGGCCGCGCTCTTGCCCAGTGATGTGATGATCTCAAATGGATCTTGTACGACCAATTGCCTTGCCCCGCTGGCCAAAGCGCTCAACGACGCGATCGGCATCGAACGTGGGATCATGACCACGATCCACAGCTATACCGGCGACCAACCGACCCTAGATCGACGTCACAGCGATCTCTATCGCGCCCGGGCAGCGGCCATGGCTTTGATTCCCACATCGACCGGGGCGGCCAAGGCGCTTGGCGAGGTCTTGCCGGAAATGGCAGGGCGGCTGGACGGGACGGCCATTCGCGTCCCTACTCCCAATGTTTCTTGCGTTGATCTCACTTTTGAGGCTCCGCGCGCGGTCACGAAAGAGGAAGTCAACGCGGCGGTCGAGCGGGCCGCCAAGGGCGAAATGGCAGGCATTTTGGGATATGACCCTGCGCCTAAAGTTTCGATTGATTTCAATCACACGCCCGAGTCTTCGATTTTCGCCCCCGATCAAACCAAAGTGGTTGGCGGGACAACGGTCCGCGTATTATCATGGTATGATAATGAATGGGGCTTTTCCGTGCGTATGGCTGATTTGGCCGCTAAAATGGGGCAGCTCCAATAATTGTTGGAGAGAGTATGACCACGCGCCTGGCCCTATATGTTGCACTTGCCGCCGTTGCGGCCATTGCGGCTGACTTATTTTTGACGCAAGGCGCGGCAATATTATACCTCGCACGCTCATTTCTGGACTTAATCGACACAATTGCCTTCTGGCGGTAGCCGCGCCGGTTGACTTTTTCCGCGACCTGTGATGTTAGCGCTATCAACAGAAAGTGGGACTTGGATATGACATTAAAAGTTGCAATCAACGGGTTTGGTCGTATTGGCCGCAATGTACTGCGCGCGATTGTTGAATCAGGGCGTACAGATCTACAGGTCATCGCAATCAATGACCTCGGTCCGGTGCAAACCAATGCGCATATGTTGAAATACGATTCCGTACACGGGCGGTTCGCGGCCTCTGTGACCCATGGGGAAGACTTTATTGATGTCGGGCAAGGGCCCATACGCGTGACGGCCATACGCAATCCAGCGGATCTGCCCTGGTCGGATGTCGATGTGGTGATGGAATGCACGGGTATTTTCACCTCCAAAGCCGATTGCCAAGCCTATCTCGACAATGGCTCCTCCCGCGTGTTGATCTCGGCACCTGGTAAAGATGCCGATAAAACCATCGTCTATGGCGTCAATCACCAGGCATTAACCGCGGATGACTTAATTGTTTCAAATGCGTCCTGCACCACCAACTGCTTGGCGCCCATTGCCAAAGTCCTCCACGAATCTATCGGCATCAAACGCGGGCTGATGACAACGATTCACAGCTATACGGGCGACCAGCCAACATTGGATCGCACGCATAAAGACCTTTACCGGGGGCGCGCCGCTGCCCTGTCGATGATCCCAACCACCACGGGCGCGGCCAAAGCTGTTGGCTTGGTTCTGCCAGAACTGAACGGCAAGTTGGACGGCGTCGCCATCCGGGTGCCGACCCCAAATGTCTCAGCGGTGGATCTCACCTTCGAAGCCGGACGCAGCACGGATGCGGCCGAAATTTTGGCTCTGATGCAGAAGGCGGCAGCCGGTCCACTCAAAGGGGTGCTTGATGTCGTGGATGCGCCATTGGTCTCGTCTGATTTCAACCACGATCCGCATTCGTCTATTTTTCATGCAGATCAAACGCTGATTATGGGCGGTGATATGGTGCGCGTGCTGTCTTGGTACGACAACGAATGGGCTTTTTCCAACCGGATGGCCGATACAGCTGTGGCCATGGGCAAATTAATCTAGCCTCAGACAGCCCATGCAAATTATGAGCGGTGCAGGCGGCGCCTTAAGGCCGCCTCGACCGCCGGGGTGACGAATTTCGACACATCCCCATCCAAGCGACAGATCTCTTTGACCAGTTTAGACGCAATGGCCTGATGCTGGGCCTCGGCCATCAAAAAGACAGTTTCAACCGATGAATCCAGCTGCCTATTCATGCCAACCATCTGATATTCATATTCAAAGTCTGAAACTGCGCGCAATCCGCGCAAAATAACCCCGGCGCCGACGTCGCGGGCGCAGTCAATCAAGGTTTTCAAACGGGTGCACATGAATTTCAGTTCCGGTCTGCTCCGTAAGACGCGCCGCCTCAACTTCAATCATCGATACGCGCTCATCGAGATCAAAGAGCGGCCCTTTATCACGATTGATCGCCACCCCGATGACCAAGCGGTCCACCAATGCGCAGCCACGTCGGATGATATCAATATGTCCCAGAGTAATCGGATCAAAGGTTCCGGGGTAAAGGCCTATGCGCATNTTAACTTCTCCGACTGATATAGGTAACAAGCCATAAATTGAGCGAATTGCAAGCCAGCGCGGTGCAAAAAACCNGTGCAGTCGTTTANANTTTACCGCCCGGCNCTTCGGCCAGNGCCTCAAGCCTCTGAATTTCCACCCGCAACCCGCTCACCAATACCTGTGCGAATTGGTTGAGCCGCCGATTGTGGCGATCATCGGTGGACCGGATCAAAAAGAAACTGCGCGTCAGGCTCAAGTGATCCACTAAAATGCGGCGTAATTCCGGGGCAAAAGGCAGGGCGAAATCATGCACAATGCCAAGCCCCGCACCCTGCCGCAACAGGTTCATTTGGACGGAAATGGAATTGGACGCCAGCTGCACCCGCCGCAGTCCGAGCGGTTCAAGGTAATCAAGCTCCTTGTCAAAGATCATATCCTGCACATAGCCAACAGTCGGCAGGTCTTTGAGATCGCTCAGGCGCTCGGGCCTTTTGTGGGTTTGCCAAAGCGCCGTTGAGGCCGCGAGATGCAACCGATAGTCAGCGATTTTTTGCACCATAAGCCGCCCGGCCGTGGGTTGGCTCACCCCAATCGCCATATCAGCCTCGCGCCGCGTCAGGTTGAAAACCCTTGGCAAAGCCACGATTTGAATATCTAAATCTGGATAGGTTTTTGTGATATGTCCACAGACCTGCGGCAAAAGGAAATTGGCGCATCCATCCGGCGCACCGATGCGAATCTGGCCTCTAAGCCCCTCCCCGTCACCGCGCAGCGCCCCAAGCCCCGCATTTAAGGAGGCTTGGGCGGCATCCACATGCGCCATGAGCCCATGCCCCGCTTCCGTCAGATCGTAGCCTTTCGGCGATTTTGAAAAGAGCGGCGTTGCATGGGTCTGCTCCAACCGAGCAATCCTACGGCTGACCGTTGCCGGGTCAATTTTCAACACCTGCGCCGCAACCGTCAGGCTACCCGATTGCGCCACGGCCAGAAAGATGCGTAGATCATCCCAGTTTTCCATTACGAACCTACAATTTTGCAAAATGATTTTGGATTATTTTCGCTTTTAATTACATTATTGCAAGACTAAAAGCAAAACAAACAAGGAGACCCCCATGCAAGAGTTAACCCACTATATCAATGGCGCCCATGTCAAAGGCACCTCTGGACGTTTTGCCGATGTCTACAACCCGGCCACCGGCGAGGTTCAAGCCAAAGTCCCACTGGCCAATGGCGCCGAATTAGATCAAGCCGTGGCCCATGCCGCCGCTGCCCAGCCGGCTTGGGCTGCCGTCAATCCGCAGCGCCGCGCGCGGGTTTTGATGAAATTTGTGGACCTTTTAAATCGCGATATGGACAAATTGGCCGAAGCTTTGAGCCGCGAGCACGGCAAAACCTTGCCAGATGCCAAAGGCGACGTGATCCGCGGCTTGGAAGTTGTGGAATATTGCATCGGTGCACCGCAATTGTTGAAAGGTGAATTCACCGATAGCGCCGGTCCTGGCATTGATATGTACTCTATGCGTCAGGCGCTCGGCGTCACAGCCGGCATCACCCCATTCAATTTCCCAGCCATGATCCCGATGTGGATGTTTGCACCTGCCATTGCCTGCGGCAACGCCTTTATCCTCAAACCCTCTGAGCGCGACCCATCCGTTCCGTTGATGTTGGCAGAATTGCTCGAAGAAGCCGGCCTGCCCAAGGGCATTTTACAAGTTGTGAACGGTGATAAAGAAGCGGTTGACGCGATCCTGCATCACGATGTGGTTCAATCCATAGGTTTTGTGGGCTCCACCCCAATCGCCGAATATATCTATGCGACAGGCTGCGCCAACGGCAAACGGGTGCAGTGTTTTGGTGGTGCGAAAAACCATATGATCATCATGCCCGATGCGGATATGGATCAAGCCGCTGATGCGCTTATGGGCGCAGGGTATGGCGCTGCCGGTGAACGCTGCATGGCTATTTCTGTCGCAGTTCCCGTAGGGGAAGACACAGCAGATCGCCTGATGGAAAAATTGATCCCCCGGGTTGAAGCTCTGAAAGTGGGNCCCTACACGGCGGGCAATGACGTGGACTACGGNCCNGTTGTCACCGCGGCTGCCAAANCAAATATTGAGCGTTTGGTGCAAACCGGCATCGATCAAGGCGCAAAACTCGTGGTGGATGGNCGTGATTTCAACCTNCAAGGCTATGAGGATGGCTTTTTTGTGGGCGCGCATTTGTTCGACAATGTGACCAAGGATATGGACATCTACAAATACGAAATCTTCGGCCCCGTTCTGTCCACCGTTCGCGCAGAGACCTATGAGGAGGCGCTCGGGCTGGCCATGGATCATGAATATGGCAATGGCACAGCGATCTTTACCCGTGACGGCGATACCGCGCGCGACTTTGCCAATCGGGTCAATGTCGGCATGGTGGGAATCAATGTGCCGATCCCGGTGCCATTGGCCTATCACACCTTTGGGGGTTGGAAAAAATCGGTCTTCGGCGATTTGAACCAGCACGGACCGGATGCGTTTAAATTCTACACACGCACCAAAACCGTGACCTCTCGCTGGCCGTCAGGCACCAAAGAAGGCGGCGAGTTCTCTATTCCCGTCATGGAATAAATCACGCGCGGCGCCGGTGGCAAGCGGTCCCCGGCGCATGCAACACTCAGCAGACTCGGCCTTCAAAATAGAAGCTGGATTCCTGGCTTGGGATTTGCTTCACTTGCCGCAACGCAATGACAGGAGCTGTCTCATGGATTTTGCCCTTTCCGAAGAACAAACCGCGATTTTCGACATGGCCCGCGATTTTGGGGCCAGCCACATCGCGCCTTTCGCACGGGAGTGGGAAGCGGCAGGCGAAATTCCAAAGAGCCTCTGGCCCCAATTGGCGGAATTGGGCTTTGGCGGGCTCTATGTGCGCGAAGAAAGCGGCGGATCGGGCCTGAGCCGGCTGGATGCCACTTTGGTGTTTGAAGCGCTCTCTATGGCCTGCCCGACGGTGGCCTCCTTTCTATCAATCCACAATATGTGCGCGGCAATGATCGATAAATTCGGCTCGCCGGCGCTGCGCGACAAATATCTTCCGCGCGCCTTGAGTATGGAGACCTTCTTTTCCTACTGCCTCACCGAGCCGGGCTCAGGGTCTGATGCGGCGGCATTGAAGACAAAAGCTCTTAAGAGCAACACAGATTTCACCCTCACCGGCACCAAGGCCTTTATCTCTGGTGGAGGCTATTCTGATGCCTATATTATCATGGCCCGGACAGGCGATGACAGTCCAAAGGGTATCACGGCTTTGATCGTGGAAGATGGCGCAGAGGGGCTGTCCTTTGGCGGGCTGGAAGATAAAATGGGCTGGCGCGCGCAACCGACCCGGCAGGTGCAGCTGGATGAGTGCAAGACACCCATCGAAAACCTTCTGGGCGACGAAGGCCTCGGGTTTTCCTACGCCATGGCTGGGCTGGACGGCGGGCGGCTGAATATCGCGGCCTGTTCGCTGGGGGCGGCGCAACAAGCCTTTGACACAACGCGGGCCTATATGGCCGAGCGCAAAGCCTTTGGAAAATCGATCGATCAGTTTCAGGCCCTGCAATTTCGTCTTGCCGACATGGAGATTGAACTGCAATCGGGCCGCATATTTCTGCGTCAAGCCGCTTGGAAGCTGGACAATGGCGCGCCAGATGCGACTCATTTTTGCGCCATGGCCAAAAAGCTGGTGACCGATATGGGCAGCAAAGTGGCCAATGATTGCCTGCAACTGCATGGTGGTTACGGCTATTTGGCCGATTACGGCATTGAAAAAACCGTACGCGATCTCAGGGTTCATCAAATCTTAGAAGGCACCAATGAAATCATGCGGATGATCGTGGCCAGGGGCTTGCGCGCATGAGCGATCTTGTCGCGCGCAAAGACGGCAAAGCCGGGCGTTTCACGCTCAACCGTCCCGGCGCCTTGAACGCTTTGACCTATGAAATGTGCCTGCAAATTGAGAGCTATCTGGGCAAATGGGAGGCCGATCCGGACGTTGAATTGATCCTTTTTGAAGGAGCGGGTGAGCGGGCATTTTGCGCCGGCGGCGATATAACCGCCATGTATAAAACAGCCGTTGCCGGAGACTATGATTATGGCCGGCAATTTTGGACAGATGAATACCGCCTCAACGCCAAACTCGCGACCAGCCCTAAGCAGATCATCAGCTTTCTTGCACGGTTTCACAATGGGCGGTGGCGTGGGGCTGGGCTGCCACCTGCCGCACCGAATTGTCTGTGAATCCAGTCAGATTGCCATGCCCGAATGCGGCATTGGTCTGGTGCCAGATGTGGGCGGCTCCTTGCTTTTGGCCCGTGCACCCGGGCGCTTCGGTGAATATCTCGGCACAACGGCCAGCCGTATGGGGCCGGCAGATGCCATTTTTGCCGGCTTTGCCGATCACTTCATCCCGCAAGAGGATTGGCCCAGATTGATCGAAACCCTCTGTGACACAGGCGATGTTTCAGCGATTGCCAAGGCTGCACGTCCAGCGGGCCCTGCCCCGCTGTTGCAGATTGAAGCGCAAGTGAATGAGTTTTTCCGAGGCGACTATTTTGGCGATATCGTCAACAATCTCAATCACACGGGCGGCGATTTTGCCGAGGCCTGCATCAAAAAACTGTCGCGCTCTAGCCCGCTGGCCATGGCCGCAACCATTGAGTTGATCCACCGCGTGCGTGGGCTGGACGATATCGTTTTAGCCTTGGGCATGGAATATCGTTTCACCTACCGAGCCGCAGAACAGGGTGATTTCATCGAAGGCATCCGAGCTATGGTAATCGACAAAGACAAATCCCCAAAATGGCGGCACGCGATGACGGACCCGCTGCTGCCAGCGGCCAGCGCCATGCTGCGCCCTTTGGGACCCCATTCCCTTGATCTCACGGAGACTTAAAATGAACATCGGATTTATTGGACTTGGAAATATGGGCGCGCCTATGGCCAAAAATCTGGCCGCTGCGGGCCATCAGGTCTCGGGATATGACCCAGCGGGCACCACAGCAGAGGGCGTGGCCGTAGCCGCCAGTGCACAGGCGGCTGCAACAGGCGCCGATGTGGTGATTACCATGCTCCCCAATGGGAAAATCGCCCAATCGGTGGCCGATCAAGCGCTTCCTGTCATGGAAAAAGGCACCGTCTTACTCGATTGTTCAACCATCGACGTGGCCGCAGCCCGCAGCATTGCGCGCCGCGCCGAGGACCGGGGGATCAGCTTCCTAGATGCCCCCGTATCTGGCGGCGTGGGCGGAGCGGAGGCTGGCACTTTGACCTTCATGGTGGGCGGAGCGGCCGAGAGCTTTGCAGCGCTATCGCCGCTGTTTGACATTATGGGACGCACGGCGGTGCATTGCGGCGGCGCCGGAAATGGGCAGGCGGCAAAAATTTGCAACAATATGATTCTTGGGATCACCATGATCGGCACCTGTGAAGCCTTTGCTCTGGCCGATAAACTTGGGCTGGACCGACAAGCCATGTTTGACGTGGTCAGCACCTCTTCCGGCTACAGCTGGACGATGAATGCCTATTGTCCAGCCCCCGGCATCGGCCCGCAAAGCCCGGCTGATAATGGCTACGCACCCGGCTTTGCCGCCGATCTCATGCTCAAAGATCTACGCCTGTCACAACAGGCTGCTCAAGATGTGATGCCGACACGCCCATGGGCGCGGCTGCGACAGAACTTTACAAAATCTTTGTCGAACAGGAAGATGGTAGCGGACGAGATTTTTCCGCCATGCTGCCGCGATTCGAGGGCCGCAGTCGCTCCTAGGAGATAGATATGTTGATGCAAGACTTTGCCGCCAGCCTATCCTATAAGGCCCTGCCTGAGGATGTGCTGAAAGTCTTGCGGCGTTCGCTGCTCGACAGCCTCGGGGTTGCGGCCATTGGATCGCAAACTGAGATGGCAAGGATTGGCACAAAGACCGCAAGAATGATGTTCGGCGCCACCTCCGCATCTGCCGCGCGCTGCCTTTTTGATGGACATGTAGCAAGCCTCGCCGGCGCTGCGATGGCCGGCGCGATGACCATCGACAGCATCGACGCCCATGATGGCACCTCCCCTTGCAAAGGTCATGCAGGATCTGCGATCTTTCCAGCGCTTTTGGCTCTGGCCGATGAACGCAGTATGACAGGGCAAGATTTCGCGACCTATTTGGCATTGGCCTATGAGATCTCCTATCGGGCCGGGCTGACACAGCATGACATCTGCGCCGATTACCACACATCGGGGGCCTGGACTGCGGTTGGGGTTGCGGCGATGACCGCGCGGGTGATTGGCTGCAACCCCATGCAGATCCATGAGGCCGCAGGGATCGGCGAATATCATGGCCCGCGCAGCCAAATGATGCGCTGCATCGATCATCCCACGATGGTGCGTGACGGGGTTGGCTGGGGTGCACCCACGGGCATCACGGCTGGATTTTTGGCCCTCAACGGATTCACCGGCGCACCGGCGCTCACCTGTCAGGGGCCACATTGGCAAGGCTTGGGCGAGACTTGGAAATTGGTGAGCGACACCCATTACAAGCCCTACCCCTGTTGCCGGTGGGCCCATCCAAGCATCGATGCCGCCGCCGATCTCATGTCCAAGCATGAGATTACCCATGAGCAAATCAGCTCTGTGGAGATCAAAACCTTTCACAATGCCACGCGCTTGGCCGGGCATCACCCCAAAACGGCCGATGAATTTGCCTATTCAATTGCCTTTCCTGTGGCCTGCATGATTGTGCGCGGGCAAATCGGTCCGGCGGAATTGGCGGCTGAGACGCTGAAAGATCCCGAAATATTGCGCATAAGTAACGCAACGCAATTGATTGATGACCCGCATTTAACCCAGATCAGCGAGGGAAAACGCTGGGCACAGGTGAGCCTGCGCCTGCGCGATGGCCGCATTTGCGAAAGCGCCCCGCGAAGCCCCCGCGGCGATGTTGATATGCCCCTAACAGATGCAGAGATTTCCCGGAAGTTCCACCTATTTGCCGATCCAATATTGGGGGTCAAAAATGCAGAGATTCTCGAAACCCTCTGCGCGAATTTCGATCAACTGGATGCGCCGGGTCTTCAATCACTGCTTGAATTGGTCCTGAGAAAACCCCAGATCTAACGCGATTTTTGCGCCGCGAGCATCTCCTTGAGATAGCGCCCGGTGTGGCTTTGTGGGACTTTTGCGACCACCTCCGGTGTGCCTTTGGCCACCACCTGCCCGCCGCCATCGCCGCCCTCGGGGCCGATATCAATAATGTGATCTGCGGTTTTCACCACATCCAAGTTGTGTTCGATCACGATGACAGAATTGCCCTGATCAACCAGCTCATGCAGCACTTCGAGCAGTTTGCGCACATCTTCAAAATGCAGGCCCGTTGTCGGTTCATCCAGAATATATAGGGTTCGGCCCGTGCTGCGCTTGGACAGCTCTTTTGACAGTTTCACCCGTTGCGCNTCACCGCCTGACAGCGTTGTCGCTTGCTGGCCCACTTTGATATAGCCCAGCCCAACCCGCATAAGCGCATCCATNTTTTCACGGATCGAGGGCACCGCCTTAAAGAAATCTTGCGCCACCTCCACNGTCATATCCAACACATCCGCAATGGATTGCCCTTTGAATTTTACCTCNAAGGTTTCACGATTGTAGCGCGCNCCCTTGCAGGTCTCACATTCNACATAGACATCCGGCAGGAAGTGCATTTCAATTTTGATCACCCCATCACCCTGGCAGGCCTCGCAGCGCCCACCTTTGACATTAAANGAAAAACGNCCCGGTTTATACCCGCGCGCCTTGGCCTCGGGCAGNCCAGCGAACCAATCGCGGATCGGAGTGAATGCGCCCGTATANGTGGCCGGATTGGATCGCGGCGTGCGACCAATGGGGCGTTGNTCAATATCGATGACCTTGTCGAGATGCTCCAGACCTTTCACCGTCTCACATGGCGCCGGTGTTTGCCGCGCACCATTCAGGTTCATTGAGGCGGTTTTGAACAGGGTCTCAATGGTCAGGGTCGACTTACCCCCCCCCGAAACGCCCGTCACACAAACAAACTGGCCTAAGGGAAAATCAACCGTGATATTTTGTAGATTATTCCCCGTCGCCTTGCGTACTGTGACTTTCTTTTTGTTGCCCACCCGGCGCGTGGTTGGAATTTCAATGCGCCGGCGCCCAGAGAGATAATCCCCGGTGACAGAGGCCGCATTGGCTATGATTTCTTCCGGCGTGCCTTTGGCCACCACCTGCCCCCCGTGCACACCTGCGCCGGGGCCAATGTCGAACACATAATCGGCCTCGCGGATGGCCTCTTCGTCATGCTCAACCACAATGACCGTATTGCCTTGATCACGNAGGTTTTTAAGNGTGGTCAAAAGTCGGTCATTGTCCCGTTGATGCAGGCCAATGCTTGGCTCATCAAGCACATAGAGCACGCCCTGCAGCCCAGAACCGATCTGACTNGCAAGGCGAATCCGTTGGCTTTCTCCACCCGAAAGNGTGCCAGAATTGCGCGCCAAAGTGAGATATTCNAGCCCGACATTGTTCAGGAACCCAAGCCTTTCGCGAATTTCCTTNAAGATGGGCCCGGCNATGGCCAGCTTTTGTTTGCTCANCTGNTCTGGCACGGATTTGCACCATTCAAAGGCCTCTTTGATGGACATTTGCACCACTTGGCCAGCATGCAGCCCGGCAATTTTGACGGCCAGNGCCTCTGCCCGCAGACGATACCCGCCGCAAGTGCCGCAGGAGCGGTTGTTTTGATAGCGCTCGAACTCTTCACGGATCCAATTGCTGTCGGTCTCGCGGTAGCGGCGCTCCATATTGGGGATGACACCTTCAAAGCTGCGCGTCACCTGATACACCCGCCCGGCCTCGTCATAGCGAAACAGGATTTCTTCCTTACCCGATCCGTAAAGAAAAACCTTTTGCACTTTTTCCGGCAGGTCCTTCCATTTGGCAGAGGGTTTGAACGCGTAATGTTTGGCGATGGATTCTATAGTTTGAAGAAAATAAGGCGACTTGCCTTTGCGCCAGGGCGCCAGGGCGCCGTCGGAAATTTTCAGGGTTTGATCGGGCACCACGAGACGCTCATCAAAGAACAATTCAACCCCCAGGCCATCGCATTGCGGACAGGCACCAAAGGGCG
>JGI26080J50196_1000260_pt1 | contig 23927 bp, 22 predicted proteins | sample SaaInl0LU_22_DNA_FD_50196 | JGI IMG/M metagenome (IMG submission 50196)
GGAATTGAACTACTTTTACATTCATTCCTTGTTCTAGAATTAAATCAATTCCACGAATCGAAGCTCTAATTCCTGCTGAATCACCATCAAATAAAACAGTTATATTCTTAGTTAGCCTATTCACTAATCTAATTTGCTCAGCAGTTAAAGCTGTACCTGAAGAAGCTACAACATTCTCAATACCAGATTGATGAAAAGAAATCACATCTGTATAACCTTCTACTAANNAACAATTATCTTGTTTAGCAATTTCTTTTTTNGCTTGATAAATTCCATATAAGATTTTACTCTTATGATAAATATCACTTTCAGGCGAGTTTAAATANTTTGCTGCTTTTTTATCATTTGTTAAAATACGACCTCCAAAACCTAAAATTCGCCCAGACATGGAATGAATTGGAAACATTACCCTGCCTTTAAAACGATCAAATTGTTTATTTTCTTTTACAATAGTTAAACCAGTAGACTCTAAATATTTTAAATCATACCCTTTTTCTAAAGCAGCTTTTGTAAAGTTATCCCATTCATCTAAACAATATCCTAAATCAAACTTTTTAATCGTTTCTTCTCTAAAACCTCTTTCTTTAAAATAACTTAGACCAATAGCTTTACCTTGATTTGTATTTAGCATTAAATTATGAAAGTAATCTTTAGCAAAATTAGAGACCAAAAACATACTTTCCCTTTCATTCATCTGAGCTTTTTCTTCATTAGTTTGCTCAGTTTCCTCTATTTCAATATTGTATTTGTTAGCTAACCATTTTATAGCTTCTGGGTAGGTATAATGCTCATGTTCCATTAAAAAAGAAATAGCATTACCACCTTTACCAGTAGAAAAATCTTTCCATATTTGTTTAACTGGTGATACCATGAAAGAAGGTGTTTTTTCATCTGTAAAAGGACTTAACCCCTTAAAGTTACTACCTGCTTTTTTTAATTGTACAAATTCACCAATTACTTCCTCTACTCTCGCAGATTCAAAAACTCGGTCTATAGTACTTCTCGTAATCATTTATTTTTCTAAATATTGTATTACAAATATAATAAGACCTCACAGGTATAAAAATCTGTGAGGTCTTAAATCGAATTTATTTTTGTTTTAAGAAGCTGCTCTTAACTTTTTTAAAGTCGAGTTAGTTAATTTAGCTTCTGCATATTCCTTTGTTACATTAAATTCTTTTTCATCAGAACTTGGTAAATCAAACATAGCATCTGTAAAAATAGCTTCACAAAGAGAACGTAATCCTCTTGCCCCTAACTTATATTCTACTGCTTTATCAACAATGTAATTTAATGCATCTTCTTCTATAGTAAACTCTACATCATCCATAACAAAAAGTTTAGCATATTGTTTGATAATAGAGTTTTTTGGCTCTGTTAATATAGCTCTTAATGTTTTTGCATCTAAAGGATTCATGTAACTTAACACTGGTAAACGACCAATTATTTCTGGAATTAAACCAAATTGTTTTAAGTCTAAAGGAGTGATATATTGCAATAAATTGTTATGATCTATTGTATCTTCTTCTAATGAAGCACCAAAACCAACTGCTTGCATATTTAAACGTTTGCTTATTATTTTATCAATTCCTGAAAACGCACCACCAGCAATGAACAAAATATCTTTTGTATTCACTTCTATAAATTTTTGTTCTGGATGTTTTCTACCTCCTTTTGGTGCTACATTAACAACTGCACCTTCTAGTAATTTTAATAATGCTTGTTGTACACCTTCTCCAGAAACATCTCTAGTAATAGAAGGATTATCTCCTTTTCTTGCTATTTTATCAATTTCATCAATAAAAACAATACCTCTTTCTGCTTTTTCTACTTTATAATCTGCAGCTTGNAGTAATCTACTTAAAATACTTTCTACATCTTCACCTACATAACCAGCCTGAGTTAGAACTGTTGCATCTACTATTGAAAAAGGAACATTTAACATCCTTGCAATTGTTCTTGCAACTAAAGTCTTTCCTGTACCAGTTTCACCAACTAANACAATNTTNCTTTTTTCTATTTCTACATCATCATTGTCTTTTGTTTGCAACAATCTTTTATAATGATTGTAAACAGCAACAGACATTGCTTTTTTAGTTTCGTTTTGACCAATAATATATTGATCTAAAAACTCTTTGATTTCTTTTGGTTTCTTAAGTACAAGATCTTTAGATAAACTAGATGTTTTTGCCTCAGAAATTTCCTCTTCAACAATGCCATGTGCTTGCTCTATACACTTATCACATATATGAGCATCCATACCAGCAATTAATAAATCTGTTTCTGCTTTTTTTCTACCACAAAATGAACATTCTAAGTTCTCTTCTTTTGACATTTTCTTTGGCTTTTAGCTTTTTACTTTTAGCGCTAATTGCTAAATAATTATTTTCTTTCTAAAACTTCATCAATCATACCATATTCTTTAGCTTCATTGGCTTTCATCCAATAATCTCTATCAGAATCATTATGAACCTTTTCTATAGTTTGACCTGAATGATTTGCTATAATAGCATATAATTCATCTTTTAACTTTAAGATTTCTCTTGCTGTAATTTCTATATCTGAAGCTTGACCTTGTGCACCACCTAGTGGTTGGTGAATCATAATTCTTGAATGTGGTAAAGCAGATCGTTTTCCTTTTTGTCCTGCACACATTAACACAGCACCCATAGAAGCAGCCATACCTGTACAAATTGTAGCAACATCTGGCTTTATAAATTGCATAGTATCATAAATTCCTAAACCAGCATANACGCCACCTCCTGGAGAGTTGATATAAATTGAGATATCTTTATTAGCATCTACACTTTCTAAGAACAATAGTTGTGCTTGAATAATATTTGCAATTTGATCATTAATTCCTGTACCTAAAAAGATAATTCTATCCATCATTAAACGTGAAAAAACATCCATTTGAGTAATATTCATTTGACGCTCTTCCATGATATATGGAGTTAAACTACTTGTTATTTTATTATAATAAGTACTATTAATACCATGATGTTTAGTAGCATATTTTTCGAATTCTTTTCCAAAATCCATTCTCTATATTCTTTAAATTATTATTATGTAAAGATAAGAACTATTCTCTTAATATTTTGTTAGACTTTTTAAAAACAAAAANCTTGAATAGTAAGATTATTCAAGCTTTATCTAGTTTTTAATCGTTGTCTTTTATTTATAGACTTCTTTAATAAAATCTTCGTAAGAAACTTCTTTAGTTTTAAAAGACATATTTTCTTTGAAGAAAGTCATTAATTTCTGACTTATTAATTGTGATTGTAATTTTTGAGCTTCTTCTTGATTTTGTAAAATTCTACCAGCAATATCATTTAACTCTTTTTCTTCTGGATTCATATTTCCAAATTGAGCCATTTGAGTTCTAATAAAACCTTTAGCATATTCAACTAATTCTGCATAATCAATTTTAATATCATTGTCTTTCATGATTTTACCTTCAATTAATTGATAACGTAAACCTTTTTCAGACTTTGCATATTCTTCAGAAGCTTCTTCTTTTGTTAANTCTTTTTCTCCNGCAGTTTGTAACCACTTTTGTAAAAACTCAGCTGGTAAATCGAACTTTGTATTTTCTATTAAATACTCTTGAACTGCATTTAATAATTGTTGATCTGCTTGTTGTTGAAATTGTTTTTCTGCATCTTCTTTAATTTTTTCTCTTAATTCTGTTGCAGTTTTTACAGAACCATCTGGAAATAATTTATCAAATAAATCTTGATCTAAATCTGCAGGTTCAGTTTTGGTAATATCCTCAATTGTAAGCGTAACTTTTACATCTAAATCGTGAGCATCATCATGAGATACACCTAAAACATGCTGTAATTTATGATCGTCTTCGAATAATTTTTTGGTATCTAACTCTATAACATCACCAACTTTAGCACCAATTAATTTTTTTTCGTTTTTCTTTCCTTTTAAATCATTAACTAAGAAAGTAGACTTTTTATTGATTTCTTTTTCATCGTTTACAAAAGTTCCNGTTACATTAGANTGTTCAGTTGCTTCNTCTAATGAACTCATTTTTCCATAACGAGTCTGAATATTNTTAACTTCTTCATCAATTAACTCATCTGTTGCAACAACATTATATTGAGTGATTTTTTTCTTAGGATTTAAGTTTACTTCGAATTCTGGAGCTAACCCTAACTCAAATTCAAAACTAAAAGTATCTGCATCCCAATTAAAGTCATCTTGAATTCTAGGCAATGGATTACCAAGAATATCTAACTTTTCTTCAGTGATAAATTTGTTTAAAGAATCTTGTAAAAGTTTGTTAACTTCATCTATCATTACAGATTTACCATACTGTTTTTTAACCATCCCCATTGGCACATGCCCTTTTCTAAAACCAGGTATATTTGCTTTTTTTCTGTAATCGTTTAATACTTCTGTTACTTTTTCTTGATAATCTTCTGTAACGATATCAACTTTTACAACNGCATTTAGTGCATCTACGTTTTCTTTTGTAATATTCATTTGATGTAATCTTATTTCTAAAAAAATTGAGTGCAAAATTAATCAATTTTATTAACCCCACAAAGCTTTAAATACTTCAATTTCAGTATCTTTATTTTTTATTTTTTTTAGCTTATCAAAAGAAGTAATAGACTTTACAATAAAGAAAAAAAAACCTTAATTTTGCGATGAATTAAATGATATTTTAATTATCAATAACTAACAAAATGCAATACAAAAGAATTCTTNTAAAATTAAGTGGTGAAGCTTTAATGGGTGATAGACAATATGGNATAGATCCAAAACGTCTAGCAGAATATGCCAAAGAAATAAAAGAAGTAGTTAATAAAGGTATTCAAGTTGCCATAGTNATTGGAGGAGGAAATATTTTTAGAGGTGTTGCTGGNGCNAGTAATGGAATGGATCGTGTACAAGGTGATCATATGGGTATGCTTGCTACGTGTATNAATGGTTTAGCATTACAAAGTGCTTTAGAAGATGAAGATGTACATACNCGTTTACAAACNGCTTTAGAAATTAAAGAAGTTGCTGAACCTTATATTAAGAGAAAAGCCATAAGACACTTAGAAAAAGGAAGAGTGGTTATTTTTGGTGCAGGTACTGGAAACCCATATTTTACAACAGACACTGCTGCTGTTTTAAGAGCTATAGAAATTAATGCTGATGCTATTTTAAAAGGTACAAGAGTAGATGGAGTTTATACTGAGGATCCAGAAAAAAATACGAATGCTAAAAAGTTTGAAACTATTACCTTTAAAGATGTAATAGAAAAAGGACTTAAAGTGATGGATATGACTGCTTTTACATTAAGTGAAGAAAATAAATTACCAATTATTATATTTGATATGAATAAAAAAGGAAATCTATTAAAATTGATTTCTGGTGAAAAAATTGGTACAATAGTTGACATTTAAAATTACAATCTTTAAATATTAAAAAGATGAACGAAGAAATTGAATTTATTTTAGATACTGCTAAAGAAGCAATGAGTAATGCAATTACTCACTTAGAAAAAGAACTAATTTCTATTAGAGCTGGTAAAGCTACACCTGCTATGTTAAGTACAGTTATGGTAGATTACTATGGTTCTCAAACACCACTTGCTCAAGTTGCAAATGTAAATACACCTGATGCAAGAACTTTAAGTATACAGCCTTGGGAAAAAAACATGTTGCAAGAAATAGAAAAAGCAATACAAATTGCTAACTTAGGTTTAAACCCAATGAATAATGGTGACTTAATAATGATTAATGTACCACCATTAACAGAAGAAAGAAGAAGAGATTTAGCTAAACAAGCTAAAGCAGAAGCAGAACATGCTAAAGTTGGTGTTAGAAATGCAAGAAAAGATGCTAACAACGATATTAAAAAAGTGGATATATCTGAAGACATGAAAAAAAATGCAGAAGCAGATGTTCAAACTTTAACTGATAACTATGTTAAAAAGATTGATGAAAAATTAGCTGTTAAAGAAAAAGAAATTATGACAGTTTAATTTTAATGTATATAATTAAAAGTATAAAGGGCGTTTAAAACGCTCTTTTTTATTTTTAAAGACCACTTCAAAATTAATTACCTTTGCAAAAATATTTTTAATGAATTTCTGGACCAAAGTAGCAAGTTTAATTCTTAGAAACCGTTATTTAGTTTTACTTCTAATTGGAATAATTACTGCGTTTTTAGCTTCTCAAATGAAATATATGAAGTTTTCATATACAGAAGCAAACCTATTACCAGAAAATCATGAAGCAAATTTAGAATACAACAAATTCTTAGAAATATTTGGAGAAGAAGGAAATTTAGTAATAATTGGTGTTAAAGATTCTACCATTTTTACTCCTCAAAAATTTAATGCTTGGAATAATTTAGTTAAACAATTTAATGGTTTAGAAGAAATATCATTCACTCTTTCTATTGCTGATATTAAAAAATTAAAAAAAGATACTAAAAATAGAAAATTTGTTTTAGAACCTCTTTTTGACAAAAACCCAAAATCTACTGAAGAAGTTTTAGCTATAAAAAAACAGCTTTTTGAGAATCTTCCTTTTTACGAAAACTTACTTTTTAATAAAGAAACAGGTACTTTACAAACCGCAATCTATATTAAAAAAGAAATTATAAATACTCCTAAAAGAAGAGACTTTATCTACAAACAATTAATACCAATAGTAGAAAATTTCGAAGAATCTTACAATGTAGATATTCGAATTTCTGGTATGCCTTACATTAGAACTTTAAATGCGCAGAATATACAAGATGAAATTTTATTATTTGTAGTTGGTGCATTATTAATAACAGCTGTTATTTTCTTCTTCTTTTTTCGATCTTTTAGAGCCACTTTTATAACCTTATTAGTAGTAATTATAGGTGTTACATGGGCCTTTGGTTTTATTGGTTGGTTTCGATATGAAATTACAGTATTATCAGCTTTAATTCCACCTTTAATAATTGTAATTGGAGTGCCAAATGCTGTTTTTTTAATTAATAAATACCAACAAGAAATAAAGAAACATGGTAACCAAGCAAAATCTTTACAAAGAGTAATTTCTAAAATTGGAAATGCTACTTTAATGACAAATATTACTACAGCTTCTGGTTTTGCAACTTTTGTATTTGTAAAAAGTAATTTATTACGTGAATTCGGAATTTTAGCTTCAGTAAATATCATTAGTATTTTCATTTTGGCTTTATTAATTATACCAATTATNTACAGTTTTATGCCTTTGCCAAAGAAGAAACATTTAAATCATCTTGAAAGAAGATGGATTGAAAATGTGGTAAATTGGATGGAAAAAACAGTTAAAGAACAACGAATTGGAATTTATTTTGCCACAGTTTTTTGTATCATCTTAGGTATTATTGGTATTTATCAAATTAGAGTTTCTGGTAGTTTAATAGAAGACATGCCAAAAAGTTTAGCTTTTTATAAAGACATTAAATTTTTTGAAAATGAATTTGGAGGTATTATGCCTTTAGAAATTTTAATTGATACAAAAAAAGATAAAGGAGTCATGAAATTATCCACCTTAAAAAAGATGGAAAAAATTAATGAAACCATAGAAGCTTTTCCAGAATTATCGAAATCAATATCAGTTATAAATATTGTAAAATACTCTAAACAAGCTTATTATAAAGGAAACCCCAAATATTATCAACTACCTACAAGTCAAGAACAAAGTTATATTTTTTCATACACTAAAAATTCTGATAGTAATGCAAGCATGCTAAATACCTATGTAGACTCTACAGGACGTTATGCAAGAATGACAACCTTTATGAAAGATGTAGGTTCTGATAAAATGGATATAATTCAAGAACGTTTAAAAGCAGTTATTGATAAAGAATTCTCATCAGAAAAATACGATGTTTCTTTAACAGGTAAAGCTTTAGTTTTTATAAAAGGAACAAACTATTTAATTAAAAATCTAGTCTTTTCTTTATCGTTAGCAATTGTTTTAATTGCTCTTTTTATGGCATGGATGTTTAGATCTCCACAAATGATTTTAATATCACTTTTACCAAATATTTTACCATTACTAATAACAGCAGGATTAATGGGTTTTTTCGATATCCCAATAAAACCATCAACTATTTTAGTATTTAGTATTGCATTTGGTATCTCTGTTGATGACACCATACATTTTTTAGCAAAATATAGACAAGAATTAATTGCGAATAAATGGAGAATAAAGCCCTCTGTTTATGCAGCTTTACGAGAAACTGGAGTAAGTATGTTTTACACGTCTATTGTATTATTTTTTGGTTTCTTAGTTTTTACACTTTCTAGCTTTGGAGGCACAATTGCATTAGGTGGCTTAGTCTCTGTAACCTTACTTTTAGCTATGGTCTCTAACCTTTTACTATTACCTTCTCTACTATTAACTTTCGAGAAAAAAATAGCAAACAAAAAGGTATTTAAAAAGCCTGCTATTCCTATTTTTCCAACAAATGAAACAAAATCAAAAAGATAAGTTTTAGGCTTTTCTTAATTGTGCATCTTATTACAAAAAAGTATCTTTACGTTTTAAAATATCAGATTAAAACATACCAAATAGAAAGATACTATGATGTCTACAAATGTTGAAGAATTACTAAAATCAGAAGCACTTTTACAAGAAATAAATGTAAAAGGATGGGTAAGAACTTTTAGGAGTAATCGTTTTATTGCGTTAAATGATGGTTCTACTTTAAAAAATATTCAATGTGTTATCGATTTTGAAAACACTCCAGAAGAAACTTTAAAGAGAATAACTACTGGGGCTGCAATAGAAGTTAAAGGGACTTTAGTAGAAAGCCAAGGAAAAGGACAAAATGTTGAAATTCAAGTTTCTGAAATAGAAATTTTAGGAGATTCAAATCCAGATGAATATCCTATTCAACCTAAAAAACATAGTTTCGAATTTTTAAGAGAGAATGCACATTTAAGAATGCGCACAAATACTTTTAGTGCAGTAATGCGTGTACGCTCTAAACTATCTTTTGCAGTTCATAAATACTTTCAAGAAAATGGTTTTAACTATGTAAATACACCAATTATTACAGGTTCTGATGCAGAAGGTGCAGGAGAAATGTTTAAAGTAAGTGCTTTTGAGCCAAATAAAGCTCCACTAACAGAAGATGGAAAAATAGATTATTCTAAAGATTTTTTTGGCAAGGAAACTAACTTAACAGTTTCTGGGCAATTAGAAGCAGAGACTTTTGCAATGTCTTTAGGAAAAGCCTATACATTTGGCCCAACTTTTAGAGCAGAAAATTCTAACACCACTCGTCATTTAGCTGAATTTTGGATGATTGAACCAGAGGTTGCTTTTATGGATTTAGATGGCAATATGGATTTAGCTGAAGACTTTATAAAATCTGTTTTGAATGATATTTTAGAAAATTGTAAAGACGATTTAGCATTTTTAGACCAAAGATTAACTCAAGAAGAGAAAAGTAAACCACAAGCACAAAGAAGTGAAATGAGTTTGTTAGAGAAACTTAAATTTGTGGTAGAAAATAATTTTAAACGTGTTTCTTATACAGAAGCTATAGATATTTTAAGAAACTCTAAACCAAATAAGAAGAAAAAGTTTCAGTTTCCAATAAACGAATGGGGTGCAGATTTACAATCTGAACATGAACGCTTCTTAGTTGAAAAACATTTTAAATGTCCTGTTATTTTATTCGATTATCCTGCAAATATTAAAGCATTTTATATGCGTTTAAATGATGATGGAAAAACAGTTAGAGCTATGGATGTTTTATTCCCTGGAATTGGAGAAATTGTAGGAGGTTCTCAGAGAGAAGAACGTTATGATGTCTTAGTTGAGAAAATGAAAGCCTTAAACATAGAAGAGAAAGAATTATGGTGGTATTTAGATTTACGTAAATACGGAACTGCAGTTCATTCTGGATTTGGTTTAGGTTTCGAAAGATTAGTGCAATTTGCAACTGGTATGAGTAACATTAGAGATGTTATACCTTTTCCAAGAACACCACAAAATGCAGAATTTTAATTAAATTTTCGTATATTTTAGTAAATGTTAAAACAAAGCTTACAATATAAATTATTGCAAAAATTATCTCCTCAACAAATTCAGTTGATGAAGTTAATACAATTGCCTACGCAAGCTTTTGAAGAACGTTTAAAACAAGAAATCGAAGAAAACCCTGCACTAGATACTGGAAAAGAAGAGTCAGATACTTTCGAAGATGATATGTCTAATGAATATGATGATACAGGAACAGAAAAAATAGATGCNGAAGACATAAACATAGACGAATATTTGAGTGATGATGAAATACCTTCCTATAAAACTCAAGCAAACAATTATTCTTCTGACGATGATGAGAAAAATGTTCCTTATGCAGCTGGTACTTCTTTCCATCAATCATTAAAAAATCAATTAAACACTTTTTTACTAAATGACGAAGAAAAATCTATAGCAGAATTTTTAGTAGGTAGTATAGATGACAGTGGGTATATTAGAAGAGAAATTTTAGATTTGGTAGATGATTTAGCTTTTACAGCTAACATTTTTACAACCGAAGAAAAAGTGCTTTCTGTCTTAAAAAAAGTAGTACATAATTTAGACCCAATTGGAGTTGGTGCAAGAGACTTAAAAGAGTGTCTAATCATTCAATTAAAGTCTAAAGAAAAAAATAAAACTAGAGCTTTAGCCATTAATATTCTTGAAAATGCTTTTGATCATTTTGTAAAAAAACATTACAAAAAATTATTAGAAAAATTTTCTATCTCTGAAGATGAATTGAAAGAAGTTAATGCCGAAATTTCTAAATTAAATCCAAAACCTGGTAGCTCTTATTCTGGAAATAATAAAATTGCAGAACAGATAGTTCCAGATTTTTCTATTAAAATTATTGACGGCGAATTAGACTTAACTTTAAACTCTAGAAATGCTCCAGAATTGCATGTCTCTAGAGAGTATAACAACATGTTAAAAGGTTACCAAGAATCTAACGTTAAAACAAAATCTCAAAAAGATGCAGTGTTTTTTATCAAACAAAAATTAGACGCTGCAAAATGGTTTATAGACGCTATAAAACAACGTCAGCAAACACTTTTGGTAACTATGAATACCATAATGCATTATCAATATGAATACTTTTTAACTGGTGATGAACGTAAGCTTAAACCAATGATTTTAAAAGATATTGCTGATAAAATAAACATGGATGTTTCCACTGTNTCTAGAGTNGCAAATAGTAAATATGTTTCTACACCTTATGGTACTAAATTAATTAAAGAATTCTTTTCTGAATCGATGAAAAATGATCAGGGAGAAGATGTATCTACCAGAGAAATTAAAAAGATTTTAGAAACAGTAATTCAAGAAGAGGATAAGAAAAAACCTCTTACAGACGAAAAGCTTTCTAAAATTTTAAAAGAAAAAGGATATCCTATAGCTAGAAGAACAGTTGCTAAATATAGAGAGCAATTAGAGTTACCAGTAGCAAGATTACGCAAAGAAATTTAATGAAATTTCAAAAATATATTTCTGCAATTATACATCCAATTGTAATACCTACAATAGGTGTTATGATTTATTTTTTATTGGTTCCAACTACATATATGAGTGCTCAAAAATTCACTGTTTTAAGTGCTGTTTTTGTAATTACTTATTTAATACCTCTATTTACTCTTCTAGTTTTTAAAAAATTAAAGCTTATAGACTCCTATAAAACAGAAACTATAAAAGAAAGAAGATTACCTGTTTTATTGATGATTATTCTTTTTTATTTTCTAGCAAATACTTTAAATAGTACTTTAATTTTAAAAGATTTAACTTTGCTATTCTATGCATCGTCTCTAGGTTTACTAATTATATATATCTTATTTTATATTAAATTTAAAATGAGTATACATCTATTTTCTTTAGGTATTTCAATAGGTTTTTTTTTAGTATTATCAGAAATCTATAGTCAATCTTTCTTATTGGTTAATATTATTTTAATCTTTCTTTCTGGTTTAGTTGCAAGTGCTAGATTACATCTAAAAGCACATAATAAGTTAGAAGTATATTCAGGTTTTTTTGTTGGAATTATAGCAGTTTTTATTACCTATTTTATATTATAGAATATAAAAAATTAATCCAAATTTTAAAACACTTGTATCAATTGAAGCACCATTAAAAGATGCATTTTCAAAAATTGGAGTTAAGCTATAAAAAACATTAAAATTAAATTCATCATAGCCAGCAGAAAGTGTTAAACCATATTGAAATTTTCGATAAGCATTAACATTTTTGTATTCAAAAGAAGTAGAATTTTCTGTAAAATCAAATTTATTAGATAAATTATAAAGAAATTTTAATCCTCCATAAATTCTCCAAAAATCATATCTTTTTGCATTTGAAGTTCTCCAACGAATTTCTAATGGAAATTCTAAATTACTTGCTGTATAATTATTAGAAGTTAGATTTGATCCATTACTAAAAACAGTATTACCATTTATTTCTTCTACTTTAAGTTCATGAGAAAAAGAATCAAAACCATACCCTACACCTACTGCAAAAGAAAAATTACCTTGTTTATTTAAAGTAATATCTTTTAAAAACCCTAAAGATAAACCATAAGAAAAACCACTTTTTGTAATTTGTTGAGGTTGATTAAAAAACTGTGCATAAGATACAGATAGATAAATTTGATCTTCTGCATACTTGTCTCCTATTTGCAAAGAATCTTTTTGAGCATAATTGGTAAAGAAACAAAAAAATAAAAAAAGTAAAAAATAAAACTTCTTCATAATTAATGAACGACACTTAAAGATACAATATTTTAAAATGAACATTAAAATTTATGTATAAAAAAAACAACCTAAAAATAGGTTGCTTTTTTAACTTATTAAAATAATATTTAGTTTCCAGACCCTTTTTGAGTAGAGTAACTAATTTTAAGAGCATTTACATCTCTTAATTTTAATCTTATATCTGTCATTGTACCAACATTAGATTCTTTATCTGCTTTGATAGATGTAGTCATAAAAGGATGCATAGCTTCAGCTAATTTATCTCTTTTACTAAATATAAAAGCAGGTACTTGATCTGCAGATGCAATCTTATCATTTAATTGAATTTTATTATATCCAACCCCATCTCTATTTGGGTCTTTAGATTTACCNACATAAATTGTACTTACTAAACTTTTGTCTTCTAACTTTTTAATTTCAGTAGCACTTGGTAATCTTGGGTTTTCAATTCTAAGATCGGTTTCTCTCATCGTTGTTGTAACCATAAAGAAAAACAGTAACATAAAAACAATGTCTGGTAAGGCAGCAGTATTTACTGCTGGTAATCCTTTTTTCTTTTTTCCGAATTTAGCCATATTGTTTAATTTTATAAGTTCTTAAGAAGTTGGTTCTGCATCAGAAATAATTTGAGGATATGCAATNTTGATATCTTCAACTTTCTTTCTTAANTCCTCAACTCTATCTTTTAAATCAGCACTCTTTTTTGCATCTTTAAAAGCTTCNTCTAATTCATCAAAACTCATGNCATATCGTTGTTTAGACAACCTGTTTCTTAANTCTGTATAAGCTCTAAGTAACTCNTTTTGTACTTGAATNTAAGTACCATATTCTGTTCCTCTATCACTTTGTACAGATATAATTGCTTTGTTTGGATGATCTGAAGAAGTATCGCTTCTTTCACCTTGACAGTAATCGCATGGTTTTCCAGGAGTACCATCTTCACCAGGCTTACCTATTCCACCACCATTGTCTATAAACTTTTTGGCAGCTTCTTTAAGTTCTTTTATTTCCATTCTATCACCTTCTACCAACAACTCATTATTTCTNTTGATATTTACCTCAAAGATGTTTTTCTCTTTGATAATTGGTGGNACATAATCTGGTGGTGGTTTTTCTGATAACTTTTTAGAGATACCTGAGTCTACGTTCATAGTAGTGGTCACTAAAAAGAAAATCAGTAATAAAAAGGCAATGTCTGCCATTGAACCTGCATTAATTTCTGGGTTTTCTCTTCTTGCCATCTTACTTGTTTTATGATTTAACTAATCCTTTCAATAAATCCCAAACAAAGAATAAACTAGCAATTCCGCCTAAAATTACACTGTACCATATTCCAGTTCCAACCCATTTGTTTGTGCTAGAACCTTCTTCTCCACCTTCTAAAACTTTAAGACCATTAGCATCATAAACAGCAGCTGTATCTGATAAGAAATAAGCTACTACTAAAAGAACAGCTAATACTCCTAAACCTGCTAAGGTTTTCTTTAAGTTTTCTGGGTTTCTAAACATACTCCATAAAGAAAGTACGATAGCCACTATTACTGTTGCATAAAACAACCATGTAGAATAATAAATTAGAGGACTAATTACACTGTTCCCTAAATCTACATCTGTTTTAAGTGCTTCAGCATCTTCCATAAAAATTCTTATGAAAAGAATACCTCCAACAACAGCAATTAAGGTTATTAAGATATTTAATATTTTATTACTTTTCATATTGTTTTTTATTTTTTATACTTTACTAATAAGTCTACTAAAGAGATAGATGCATCTTCCATATTGTTTACGATACTATCGATTTTTGCAACAATATAGTTATAGAAAATTTGTAGAATAATAGCAACAATAAGACCAAATACAGTTGTTAATAAGGCTACTTTAATACCTCCTGCAACTACTGCTGGTGAAATATCGTTTGCTACAGCAATATCGTTAAATGCTCCAATCATACCAATTACAGTACCCATGAAACCTAACATTGGCGCTAATGCAATAAATAATGATATCCAAGAAACATTCTTTTCTAATTGTCCCATTTGTACACCACCATATGCTACTACAGCTTTTTCTGCTTCTTCTACTCCTTCATCAACTCTATCTAAACCTTGATAAAAAATAGATGCAACAGGTCCTTTTGTATTTCTACAAACTTCTTTAGCTGCTTCTACACCACCTGAACTTAATGCATCATCAACATTTGCTAATAATTTTTTTGTATTTGTAGTTGCCATGTTTAAATAAATAATTCTTTCAATGGCAATAGCTAAACCTAAGATTAAAGCTACTAATACAATTCCCATAAATCCTGGACCACCATCTATAAAGTTTTGCTTTAAAATTTGGTGAAACGTTTTTGCTTCTGTTACAGTTTCTTGAGCAAATGTAGATTGAACAGCTCCAAAAAACATGAATCCTATTACAGATAAGGCTTTTACTACTTTTTTCATCTTTGTTATAAATTAATTTTAATAGTTAACGGGTTAAAGATATAAATTTTCAACTCAAAAAAAGAAAATGCGAGATACTTTCTAACATATTCTAGGAAGAATAATTTATTCTTTTAAATTTCAGAGTGCCAAGTAACAAAAAATGTTAAGCATAAAAAAATTTTTTTGGTTGATTTCGTTAAAATAGACTACTTTTTTTTTATTTCAAATTAACAATAGGGAAACTTAACATTTATTTTAGAAAATTAATCTGACATTTCTCCTCTTAAAGGCATTTCAAAATAATTCTTAAACTCAGTTTCNTTTAAATTTTCTGCTAATANATACATCATTTTTGCAACTGCAGATTCTGTTGTAATATCTTTACCACTAATTACCCCTATTTCTTTTAAAGAGAAACTTGTTTCATAATGNCCTTGTTTAACACTTCCTCCAGAACATTGAGTTACGTTNACNATTTTAATATTCTTTTTTATNGCTTTCTTTAATAAATTTAAAAACCATTCTTTACTTGGTGCATTACCTGCACCATAACTCTCTAGAACAACTCCTTTTAAATTCTCTATAGCTAGAAGACTTTTTACAGTATTTTCTGTAATTCCAGGAAAAAGTTTTAAAACTAAAACNTCTGTAACTAAACTCTTTCTAACAATTAAATTTTTACTTTCTTTTTTAGAATGNTATAAATAGTAATCATTAAAATATAAATTGACTCCACTTTCTGCTAAAGGTGGATAATTCATAGAGGCAAATGCTTCAAATTGTTCTGCACTAATTTTTGTTGTTCTATTTGCTCTATATAATTTATACTCAAAATACAAACAAACTTCTTGAATTACTGGCAATCCATTTTTTTGTGAACAAGCTATTTCTATNGANGTAATAAGATTTTCTTTTGCATCTGTTCTTAAATCTCCTATTGGTAATTGTGAACCAGTAAAAATAACAGGTTTACTTAAGTTTTCTAACATAAAACTTAATGCAGATGAAATATAAGACATTGTATCTGAACCTGTTAAAACTACAAATCCATCAAAGTTATTATAATTGTTCTCTAATATTTCAGCTATTTCTACATAATAACTTGTATCCATATTAGAAGAATCTATTGGATCTTCAAAAGAGATAGTTTTAAGATTACAATTTAACTGTTCTATTTCAGGTATTTTATGAATAATCTGACTAAAATCAAAAGCTTTTAAAGCCTGAGTTTTATAATCTTTTATCATTCCAATAGTACCTCCAGTGTAAATAATAAGGATGTTTGGTTTATTTGCCATTTTGACATTCATTCTTAATAAACTATTAAATTACANTCATTTTTTATGACACTGTGTTATTTTATTTTAAAAAAACTACAATGGAATAATTTATGTTGTAAATTTATCAAACAAAAATGATATACAATTTTAAAACAATATAAATTATGATGGGATTTTATATTTTAATTGGTGTAATTTCTTTAGTAAGTTGGCTAATTAGTAATACATTAAAAAGAAAATTTGATAAATATTCTAAAGTTTCTTTAAGAAATGGAATGAGTGGTGCTGAAATTGCAGAGAAGATGTTAGCTGATAATGGCATTTTTGATGTTAAGGTAATATCTACACCTGGTCGTTTAACAGATCATTACAACCCAAAAGATAAAACAGTAAATCTAAGTGAGGCAGTTTATAATCAAAGAAATGCTGCTGCTGCTGCAGTTGCTGCTCATGAAGTTGGGCATGCTGTTCAACATGCTACAGCTTACGATTGGTTAACAATGCGTTCTAAGTTAGTACCAGTTGTTAGTATTTCTTCAAGATTTTCTCAATGGTTGGTCATTGGTGGTCTAATTTTAGGAGCTGCTTCAGGNGGTTCTGGAATTGGTTTTTACATAGCCATAACAGGTTTAGTTTTTATGGCATTAGCTACTTTATTTAGTTTTATTACTTTACCTGTTGAATATGATGCAAGTAACAGAGCATTAGCTTGGTTAAAGAATAAAAANATGGTTTCTAGAGAAGAACTAGNAGGATCTACAGACGCTTTAAAATGGGCTGCTAGAACCTATTTAGTTGCNGCTTTAGGTTCTTTAGCTATGCTTTTATACTGGGGACTTCAAGTTTTAGGAGGTAGAGACTAAAANTTATTTAAAATAATAATTTAAAATCGCTCAATGAGCGATTTTTTTATTTCTAATACTTTCATTTTGTATCTTTATTGAAACTGTAAATCTTTTGTTTTGGAATTAAANGTTTTNGGAAAACCNTTAGAATCTTGTTGTACATCACCACCTACAGGTTACTTCAGGGATGGGTTTTGCAGAACAAGAGAAGATGATTATGGCANACATACAGTTTGTGCAATTGTAACAAAAGAATTCTTAGAATATTCTGCATCTAAAGGAAATGATTTAATGACACCTATACCTTATTGGAATTTTCCAGGTTTAAAGCCTGGTGATAAATGGTGTTTATGCATTTCTAGATGGTTACAAGCAGAGAAAGTTGGTAAAGCTCCATTTGTTATTTTAGAAGCAACACATGAAAAGTCTTTACAATTTACCTCTATAAAAGTTTTAGAAAAATATGCTTATAAAGAAAGTTAAATGGAAAATTTGTTACAAATTCTTTCANAATTCTCCCTTTTAATTGATGCTGGATTAGTGGTTTTAATTTGGATGGTCCAACTTATCATTTACCCAAGTTTTNTTTATTATAAAAAATCAAANCTTATTAAATGGCATCAAAAATATACAACACAAATTGCCATTATTGTAGTTCCTTTAATGAGTATTCAATTAATTTATGGTTTCTTGGTTACATTTAACAACCCTATTCTTACTCATTTTATCTACCTATTGACAGTTGTCTTTTTATGGGGATTTACTTTTTTAGGTTTTGCACCAATTCACTTTAAAATTTCTGAAGGAATTGTAAAAAAATCAATGCTAAAAAAATTAAACTATAGAAATTGGATACGAACTTTTCTGTGGACATTCGTATTAATTTTACATCTATTTTTTTTCTAAAATAACAAAAGGAAGAAATTATAAAATCTGATTTTAATCTATAAAAAAACCTTTCTTAAAAAATAGAAAGGTTTTTTTATTGTATTTAATCATTTAACTTTAAAACAGCCATAAATGCTTGCTGTGGTATTTCTACATTACCCACTTGACGCATTCTTTTCTTTCCTTTTTTCTGCTTTTCTAATAATTTACGTTTACGAGAAATATCACCTCCATAACATTTTGCTGTAACATCTTTTCTGAGTGCTTTTACAGTTTCACGTGCAATGATTTTAGCACCAATTGCAGCCTGAATAGGAATGTCAAATTGTTGTCTAGGAATTAATTCTTTTAGTTTTTCACAAATACGCTTTCCAATTCCGTAAGCATTATCTGCATGTAATAATGCAGAAAGTGCATCTACAGGTTGCCCATTTAATAACATATCTACCCTTACTAATTTCGATTTTTGCATGCCAATTGGATGATAATCAAAAGAAGCATAACCTTTAGAAACTGTTTTTAATCGATCATAAAAATCAAATACGATTTCAGCTAAAGGCATATCAAAAATTAATTCAACTCTTTGTGTTGTTAAATAGGTTTGATTTACTATTTGACCTCTTTTTTCTATACACAAACTCATTACTTGACCAACAAAATCTGATTTTGTAATAATAGATGCTTTTATAAAAGGTTCTTCTACTCTATTTAATTTTGAAGGATCAGGTAAATCTGATGGGTTATTTACTTCTATAATTGTATCTGGTTCTTTATTTGTAAAAGCATGGTAAGAAACGTTTGGTACAGTTGTAATTACAGTCATATCAAACTCACGTTCTAGACGCTCTTGAATAATTTCCATATGCAACATACCTAAGAAACCACATCGAAATCCAAAACCTAATGCTGCAGAACTTTCTGGTTGAAAAACTAAAGAAGCATCATTTAATTGCAGTTTTTCCATAGAATTACGCAACTCTTCATAATCTTCTGTATCTACAGGATAAATTCCAGCAAAAACCATTGGTTTTACATCTTCGAATCCTTCGATTCTAGTAGCTGTTGGATTATTAAAATCTGTAATAGTATCTCCTACTTTTACTTCTTTTGCAGCTTTAATACCTGTTATTAAATAACCAACATCACCTGTTTTTATTTCTTTTTTTACAACCTGAGATAATTTTAAAGTACCTACTTCATCAGCACCATATTGTTTACCTGTTGCCATAAATTTTATCTGTTGATTCTTTTTTATAGAACCATCAATCACTCTAAAATAAGTTTCTATACCTCTATAAGAGTTGTAAACAGAATCGAAAATTAATGCTTTTAAAGGAGCATCAGGATTTCCTTTTGGTGCAGGAACTCTTTCAATAATTGCTTTTAAAATATTATCTACTCCAAAACCAGTTTTACCACTTGCAGGTATCACATCTTCTGGGTCACATCCTAATAAATCAACAATATCATCTGTAACCTCTTCTGGATTTGCAGATGGTAAATCAACTTTATTTAAAACAGGAATAATTTCTAAATCGTTCTCTAAAGCCAAGTACAAATTAGAAATAGTCTGNGCTTGTATGCTTTGAGCTGCATCAACAATAAGTAAAGCACCTTCACAAGCAGCAATAGAACGTGAAACTTCGTAAGAAAAATCTACGTGACCAGGAGTGTCAATAAGATTAAGAATATATGCTTCACCTTCATGAACATAATCCATTTGAATTGCATGAGATTTTATGGTAATTCCACGTTCACGCTCTAAATCCATGTTATCTAATAACTGATCTTGTTTTTCGCGTTCAGTTACAGAACCAGTATAATCTAACAACCTATCTGCAAGTGTACTTTTACCATGATCTATATGTGCAATGATGCAAAAATTTCTAATATTCTTCATTCTCCTGTTTCTATCTACTTGTAATGCGCAAAGATAGGTGTTTTACGAACGTACTCAAACAAAAAAAATATAAGAAATTTTTACTTTTTTTAGATGAATTAATTACCCATTTCTTCCTTTTTCATTAGGATATAAATAAGGTAAATTATCACTTTGAAAAAAGGCTTTTGTATCTATATTCATAGCTGTAACTTTACCTTTAAAAGCGGCACCTGTATCTACATTCCAAATATTAACAGCATTCATTGGCACTTGTATACCATAATTTGTTGTTGGTGTATGGCCTATGTAAATTTCTTTGTAATGTCTTAATCTTTTAGGATATAAATCATGACTTACATCTATCTTTTTATCCATAACTAAAGCCATTTCCCACAAAGTTCTATCTGTACAAAATTTATGAGGATAAGATTCTTTTTCTACACCATGCATAGATGTAAAACCAGCATGTAAAAACAATCTATTTTCGTCATCTAAATAATACATAGTCATATTATTAAAAAAGCTTANGTGATNTTGTTTTTCTTTAGGAGTAAAGCTCTCATAACTTTCTATAGTTTCTTTTCCNCCATGCATAAACCAAGCAGGATTAACATCATTATTATCTTTTAACCAATTTTCACACCAAACATCATGATTACCTTTTATAAAAATACAGTTTATTTTTTGAGATAGTTCCATTAAAAATTGAACAACTTGAGCAGACTCACTCCAACCATCTACATAATCGCCCATAAAAATTAAGGTATCTTCTTCTGTAATTTCAATTTGGTTTAATACTTGTATTAACGCTTTTAAACCTCCATGAATATCACCAATTGCAAAAGTTCTCATGATAAAAATTTTGAGCTAAATTATAATTTTTAACTCTTTGTATAACTTTGTGTAGGTTAATTTATGATTAAAAATACTGTCCTATACCAAAAACTAATCCTCCTTTAGAATTTCCTTTAGTGTTAAGTACACTAAACCCATAATCAATTCTAAATGTTGCATTGTATATTTTTTTACTAATGAATCGTAATCCAAAACCAGAATAGATTCTAATGTTTTCTTCTTTTATAAAGTCATTTAAACTACCTCCAGGATTTCTCCAAGAACCAATATCTGAGAATATATTTGTTTGTATGGCTAACCAATCTTTATCATATATTGTATATCTGTATTCTGAGTTTAATACAATGCTTCCTGTACCTCTATCTACTAAAATGCCAACACCTCTTAAATTTACATTATTATCTAAAGCAAAAGGTGCAAAGGGTGTATCTTCATTAGAAGATAAACCCACTCTTAACCTATTTGCCCAATTNCCTTTTTCTCCTATTCTTTTATAGTATAAAAAGTCGTTCCAAAAAATGTAAAAATCGTTCTGAAAATCGTTTTCTGTTAACACATATTGTGCATATAAAATACTTTTAAACCCATTTACATATTGATAATAATAATCTAAACTATCATAAGTATAAACTAATTTTAAAAGCGCTTTATTTAGACTTAAGTTTTGAGGAATTGAGGTTGATATTGCTCCTGATAAATACTGATATTTTTCTTTAAATAAATTGACTCCAAAATCTATTCTATTCTTTAAATTGATTTGATGTAAGGCTAACAACTTCAAAAGAAATATTATTGTATACATAATTAGCAGATTGATTACCAAAATACAAAGGCTCTTCACTTTTCCAATTTTGGTGATTTACAGCCAAACCCCATTTCTTAGAAAACAAATTGGGTGCTCTAAAATTTACAGCATAGGTATCAAAGCCATTAAATTGATAAAAGCCACCTAAGGTGATATTTCTTCCTAAAAAATTATATTCATACAACCCTAACTTGTAGGAAAACACATTATTAGTTGTTGTCCATAAATTAATTTCTGGCAATAAAGTTGCATTCTCTTCTATCTGAATTGAAACATTGTATAAATTATCATGTAAAAAGAAAACCTGATAATAAGCATGAGCAATTGCAGGTAATCTTTTCAACAGAGTAATATCTTTTTCTAAAATAGAAGAATCTAAAACAGCGTCTTTTTTAGAGTAAAGTAAGTTTTTTATAAAAGTAGTTTTCATCTTTTTTACTCCTACTATTTTTACATCTAAAATTTTATTTTGTTGACTATGTATATTTAATAGNCAAAAGAAAAAAAAGAGAAAAGACGCTACTTTTATTTTCAATGAAATTTTACATTTTAAACGTCATTATTGGTAAGGCTNCATGATTCGTTACATCTTCTGCAACACTACCTGAGAATATGTGAGACAAACCTTTTCTACCATGAGTAATTACAGTTATCAAATCTGCTCCTATTGAATTAGAAAAGCTTAAAATACCATCTTCAATAGACCTGTCACAGATAAAATTAGTACTAATCATTCTATCAGTGTTACCTTCTACTTTCATATAAAAGTCATTAGCCATTTGCTGCATTTCTACTGTGCTTTTAAAATTCTCATTAGGTAAGTTTACATAAATAACATGTTTAACAGCATTAAAAATATCTAAAGTTTTTAAAACATTTTTAAAAGCATCTACACTTTCTTCAGAGAAGTCTGTAGCAACAACAGCATCTTTAAAATCTACATTTGGTAAATTATTTTTTACTACTAAAACAGGCAAATTAGCATATCTTACTACTTTTTCTGTATTAGATCCAACAAAAAATTCTTTAAGACCAGTTGCTCCATGAGAACCCATTACAATTAAATCTGCGTTTACTTCTGATGCAATACTATCTACCTCACTAAAAACTTTGTAATGTTTTATTAAAGGCANTACCTCTACATCTTTTAAGTAATCTTTTTTTAAGAATTCTTTAAATCTCTTTTCTGCTAATTTTAAATAAAATGCAGTTCTTTCATGCTGATAACTAACACTTTCGTTTATAGAAACATCTTGAATATCTAACATATGTAAAGGATACAGAGCAAGGTTGTGTTTTTTAGTTAACATTGCAGCAACTTGCAAAGCATTTTCAGAATTTTCAGAAAAATCTACGGGTACAATAATTTTTTTCATGATTTATATAGTTTGATAATATATCAAAAATAGCTTCAATAAAATTTTAAAAATAGAACTTTTATCATGTTTTAAAATTTAATTTAAGCCATACAATTTAGTTAAAAGGGCTTCTGCTGGTTTGTTTTGAGGCGTAAATCTGTTATTATTTTTTCCTCCAACATTATCGTGTTTATGAAACCATTTCCAAATAAATCCTCCTGCAAACCAATCTTCTTTCCAAAATTGATTATGTATAGCTTGAATTCCATTTACTTGTGCTTCTAAATTTATATCACCTTCAACTCTGTTAGAATCCCAAGGTTTTTGTCCAGTAAAATGTACACTTCTATATCCATATTCTGTAAATAGGATTGGCTTTTTAAATTTTTGCTGAATAGATTTTATTTGCTCTTTGTGTGCTGCCCAACCTAACTCTAAATCTTTTACAGATGGAGATTTTTTACCACTTAGAGNAAAATAGGCATCAACACCAATAAAATCTAATTCACTCCAAAAAGAAACTCTTTTAAACTCATCCCAATTAGAGGCATAGGTTAATTTCCCTTTATATATTTTTCTAATTTTTTGTATAAGTGTAAACCAATATTTTGGTCTATTTAAAACAAATTTTTCTAATTCTGTACCTATACAAAACAATTCTGCATTGATTTCTTGAGCTGCCTCTGCATATGTTAATATAAATGAAGTGTAAGAATCTTCTAAGGTCTTCCAATTTTCTTCAGAATTCATTTTTATATTTCCTGTAAACTCACCTCTCCAAACCCATATTTGAGGCTTAACCATTATTTTTACATTATGTTTTTTAAATGCTTTTGC